>OQVI01002349.1_pt1 | contig 12174 bp, 10 predicted proteins | sample 1691651 | NCBI WGS metagenome assembly OQVI01 (sample SAMN03418287, study PRJEB22391) | human gut metagenome | biome: human-gut; feature: organic feature; material: feces | host: Homo sapiens | place: Italy | collected 2013-04
GCCCTGCAGGTAGCTGCCGATCTTGCGCAGGGTCTTGAGGTCCTCCACCGGGAAGAACCCACGTTCAGCCAGCGCGGCGTACAGCGCCGGGGCCGCATGGCCCTTGGAGAGCACCAGACGGTCGCGGTCAGGGTTCTTGGGATCCTTCGGATCCACCTTCATCTCTACGAAATAGAGGTACGCCAGCACCTCGGCGATATCCAGGCTGCCGCCCGGATGGCCGCACTTGGCGCTGTGAGTGCCCTCGATCACGCCCATGCGGATGTGGCAGGCGTGTTTTGCCAGGGTAAGTTTTTCTGCATTTGTCATCTTTGGTCCTCCCGTATGAACCTCAGCGTTTGCATCGGATATGGTACGCACCCGGGCCGTACGCCCCGATGCGCTATTTCTCAAGTCTATATTATCTATTCTATGCAAAAACGTCAAGGTTCTTTCGTCAAAATGTACATCCCTTGGCAAAATCGCTTGTAAATGTTCCCGTTTTTGTTGAAAATGCAGGGCCATTTTGCCCCCGCAAAACATTTTTGCAGCTTTTGGCCGCTTTGCAATATCATCTTTTGCCGCTGTATGATATAATAAGATGAATTCGTTTGCTTTTTTCATCATTTTGGGAGGTTCCTATGTCTTTTTCCGCACCCACATCCCGGGCACAGCGCAGCCGCAGGATTTTGCCCTGGCTGCTGTACCTGTATGCCATTGTGCTGTTCGCCATGCACTTTGTCCGCATTTTTGACAACTCCTTCTGGGGAGATGAAGGGTTCAGCATCGGCCTTGCCCAAATGAATGTTTTTGAAATGCTCCAAGTCACAGCGGCAGATAACCATCCGCCGCTGTACTATCTTTTCACACAGCTCCTGTATCATCTTCTGGGCAATCACGGATATGTCTATCATCTGTCGGCTCTGATTCCCTATGGACTCATTCTGATTCTTGCCTGTACAGTGATTTTCAGACAGTTCGGATTGATTCCCGCAGTTGTTGTTTCCACTTTTGCCTCTTTGACTGATACCGCTATCATGTTCAACGTCGAGGCCCGAATGTATTCACTCGGCGCTTTCTTTGTGTTGGCGGCCTATCTGGCACTCCATAACATTCTTCATTCCGGTAAAACCTCCGATTGGGTCATTTTCAGCGTCGCCTCTCTTTGTGCCGCTTATACGCACTACTATGCCCTGATTTCCGTTGCATTTTTCTATCTGGCTCTGCTTTCTCTGCTTCCGCAGGATAAGAGCAGCTTCAAAAAAATCCTTATCACTTATTGTGCCGCAGTGGTCGTCTACCTTCCCTGGCTTCTGGTATTGCTTCCCACTTTCAAACGTGCTGCGGCAGACTGGTGGTCCACCTTCATTCCTTCTCCGATCAATTGTATCGGATTCTTCTTCAATCCTTCTTGGACAGTCCTCATTTTCGGTCTTGCATTCCTTCTTTATTTCACAGCACAGGCCAAGTCGTCCTCTAAATGGCTCTTCGCCCCTGACACGATCTGGCTTTTGACCGGCTTGCTTTCTGCCGCCGGCACCTCCGCAGTCGGACTGATCGTTTCACATGCCGTTCGCCCGCTTTTTCTCGTTCGATACCTTTATCCGCTCACCGCAGTCGTTTACCTGGTTTTTGGCTTTCTTCTGTCTAAAGTCCGTTGGAGAACCATTCTGTCCAGCATTCTGATTTTGGGAACGCTGGTGTGCAGTCTACCGGATTTCTACCAAACCTATCAGCGGGAAAAGCGCATCGACCTTGCGACCACCCAGTGTCTGGAAGTTATTACCCCCTCTCAGGATGCAGTTCTCTATACAACGAACTACTTCCTAGACTGGACACTCTTTGACTATTACTTTCCGGGACGTGTCCACGCTCAAATCGAATCCTCCAATACTTCTCAGTGCTTCACTTCTTCCGATCCTGAGATCTGGCTCTTTATGGAACATGCGCTTTCTGATTCCGAATTGAATGCAGCCTCCGACAATGGTTATTCTCACACCAATGTCTGTAACAGTACATTTGCAGAAGGCCCCGGTGAAGATTCCTTTTATTACATCTACAAATTTCAAAAATCGGCAAACACCGCCCCGTAACCATCCTCATCCGCTGAGCTTGACAAGGCGGCTTTGCATCTGCTATACTTTTTGCACAATTCCCGGCTGAAGCCGGGGCTTTGCGGGCCGAAGCCCGTGTTTCTCCCCGCAAACATTATTTTGAAACAGACACCATGAAGGGGTCTGCCGCTGGCGCGCGTGCTGGCGGCAGGCCCTTTTTGTCTGTGCATTTTCAGGAGGAATCATTGATGAATACCAAGACCCGTTCCACGACCCGTGATCTGGTGCTGGCCGCACTGTTTCTGGCACTGGCCTTTGTGCTGCCCATGATCACCGGCCATGTGCCTCAGATCGGCAACATGCTCTGCCCCATGCACTTCCCGGTGCTGCTGGCTGGCTTTGTGCTGGGCGGCCCCTGGGGCCTGGCACTGGGCTTTGCCGCCCCGCTGCTCCGCTCGGTGCTGTTCGGGATGCCCCCGATGTACCCCATTGCCATCGCCATGGCCTTTGAGCTGGCCACATACGGCGCTGTGGCCGGTTTCATGTACCGCAAGGTGCAGCACACCCTGCCCATGATCTACGCCACCCTTGTTACCTCGATGGTGGCAGGCCGCCTTGTCTGGGGTGCGGTGCGCTTTGTGCTGGCCGGGCTGTCCGGCTCCAGCTTCCCGTTCAGCGCGTTCCTGTCCGGTGCTGTGCTCACTGCTGTGCCCGGCATCGTGGCACAGCTCATCCTCATTCCGCTGATCGTGGCCGCGCTGCAGAAAGCAAAGCTGACGGCTTAAAACCCCTGCGCTGACCGAACCCACACAGCAAAAAAGCCCGGAACCGTACCTGCTATGGCGGCAGGTGGTTCCGGGCTTTTCAGTTCATATTACAGTGTGGCAGCAGCTGTAACAAAAAAGAAGGAGAATCTTCAACCGGCAAATTGGAGAAGATCAGCCGGCAAAGCTTGCATTGACAGCGCGGCGGTTGCTCTGGTTGACAAAGTTCTTCTTTGCGCTCTCGAGCAGGCTTGCAAAAGCCAGGCCAATGCCGCAGTTATCGGACACGCCCTCGGTGACAGTCAGGTAAGCGTCCATCATAGTGTTGTCCAGAATAGCAGTGTTCTTGTTCATCATAATAAATATCCTCCGTATATCGGTAAATGTCATTGTGTTTTTTGGCAGGGCCTCTATCTCCCTGCAGCCTCAGAGCGGAACCGTTCAGAACCCTTCGTTCTTTTGTTCCCCTCTCTGAGGATGGCCATATTATGCCACTCAATTATGAAATCGTTTTATAAATTCTATGAACAAACTATGAATTTAGTGATACATTTTTAACGTTCTTTCGTTCTTTGCGCAACTAGCACAAAACGTTTTTTATGAAAAATAAAGTTCTTGTATACATGGACGATTGAAACCTTGTTTGGAAAGTTTTTTCATATTTTCTCTCCGTTTTGCCCAGAATTTCTTCTGCAAAAGTGGATACTCTCATGCAAAATCCGTCAAAATCCGTCAACTTCCAACAGGGCGAGGTCTTTCCTGTGCAAAATGCCCAGAAAAAAGTTCCAAACAAAAAGGCCGCCGTGCCAGCAGCACAGCAGCCTTTGAAAAGCCATTTCAGTTTTGCATCACTTGCACAGGAACGCCGGCAGGGGCTTGCCCTCCTTGCGCCACTGGTGATATTCCGCAGTGGCGGCAAATTCCACGTCACCGGCGGAGTTCAGGGCAGTTTCCACGGAATCCTGCACCACGCCAATGATAAAGCCGACACCGACCACCTGCATGGCGATATCATTGGAGATGCCAAACAGGGAGCAGGCCATGGGGATCAGCAGCAGGGAGCCGCCAGCCACGCCGGAAGCACCGCAGGCACCCAGAGCACTCATCACGGAAAGAAGGATGGCGGCGGGCAGGGACACCTGAATGCCCAGCGTATTGGCCGCAGCCAGCGTCATAATGGTAATGGTGATGGCAGCACCATCCATATTGATGGTAGCGCCCAGGGGGATGGAGACGGAATACATATCCTTATCCAGCCCCAGCTTTTCGCACAGATCCATATTGACCGGGATGTTGGCGGCAGAGCTGCGGGTGAAGAAGGCGGTCAGGCCGGATTCACGCAGGCAGCGGAACACCAGCGGATACGGGTTGCAGTGCAGATACACAAAGATGATAACTGGCGAGACGACCAGTGCCATAAAGAGCATGGTGCCCACCAGCAGGAGCAGCAGCCTGCCGTACTGGGTAAAGATGGACAGGCCGTTGCTGGACACGTTGGTGTACACAAGGCCCATGATACCGAAGGGTGCCAGATTGATGATCCAGCGGACGATCTGGGAGACTGCATCCGCTGTGTTCGCCAGGAACAGCTTGGTGCTGTCCGCGCCGTACTTCTTCATGGCCAGACCGAACAGGCAGGCCCAGAACAGGATGCCGATGTAATTGCCGTTCAGCAGGGCACTGACGGGGTTTGCCACAAAGTTGGTGAGCAGGGTGTTCATCACCTCGCCCAGACCCTGGGGCACCACCTCGGATTCTGCCGCCTCAGCCAGAACGACGGTCTGAGGGAACAGGAAGCTGGTCACCACCGCAATGGCGGCGGCCAGGAAGGTGGTGAGCATGTACAGCCAGATGACCGTGCCAAAGCGCCGGTCCAGCCTGGACGTGCCCTGCGCCAGCGCACTGGCCACGATAACGAACACCAGCACCGGGGCAATGCCCTTCAGGGCACCCACGAACAGGCTGCCGAACTCTTCCACCCAGCCCGCACCGGGCACCGCCAGTGCCAGCACCGCACCGACCACAAGGCCGATGACGATGCGCAGGATCAGGCTGGTGGCGTTGTACCTTGCCGCAACCGCTTTCAATGTTTTCATAACTTTTCTACTCCCCTATCCAGATTGTGCGCCCATCGCGCACAGTTTTCCCATTCCTCTACACGGAACAAGTACGATTATACGCCTCGCAGGCCGAAAAGTCAAAGATTTTGCCCGCTTTTTTTGTTTTTCATTTCAGCATATACAGACACGAGCTTTTTTCACTGTCCGTATATGAAATACAGATTCACAAAAAGAGACCGCACCCCGTGTGTTTCGGGATGCGGTCTGTTCCTGTTTTAGTCGAGATAGGACACCTTGCCGGGCACAAAGCCCTGAATGCCCATGCCGGGCACGTCGGAGACGGTGATGTTCTTTTCGTCGAACACGGCACCGCCGAGGATGTGGTCCTCGCTGCAGAGCACCGGGCCGTCGAGGTCGATCTTGGTGATGATCTTCTTGGCGCAGGCCAGCTCCACGGCGGCGTTGACCGAGATCTTTGCTTCCAGCATACAGCCGATCATGCACTCCACGCCGTACACCTCAGCGGCGGCGGCAATGCGCAGGGCATTGGTGATGCCGCCGCACTTCATCAGCTTGATGTTCACCAGGTCGGCCGCGCCGGTCTGCATGATCCGCAGGGCATCTGCCGGGCTGAACACGCTCTCGTCGGCCAGCACGGGCACATCGGCATGGCGGGTGACATACTGCATCCCCTCAAGGTCTGCGGCGGGCACGGGCTGCTCCACGAACTCAATGTCCAGCCCCTTCTCCTGCATCTGGTTCAGGATGCGGACCGCCTGCTTGGCGTTCCAGGCCTGATTGGCATCGATGCGGAGCTTGATGTCCTTGCCCACAGCCTGCCGCACCGCGGCAAGGCGGGCCACATCCAGCTCAGGGTCGATACCAACCTTGACCTTCAGGCAGTCGTAGCCGCGCTGAACGGCGGTGCGGGCATCCCGGGCCATCTCTTCGGGCGGGTTGACACTGATGGTGATATCGGTCACGATGTTCCTGCGGGCACCGCCCAGCATCCGGTAGACAGGGGCGCTGTACTTCTGGCCCAGCAGATCCCACAGGGCCATGTCCACAGCGGCCTTGGCGCTGGTGTTGTGGACAAGCGCCTTCTGCACAGCGGCGGTCAGATCCTCAAATTCATCGAGGTCGCGGCCCAGCAGGGCAGGGGCGATATGATCCTGAATGGCACCGAGGATGGCCCCGGTGGTGTCGCCGGTGATGACACCGGTCGGGGGTGCTTCGCCGTAGCCCACCGCACCGGTATCGGTGTGGAGCTCCACGATAACATCCTCAACGCTGTTCACAGTGCGCAGTGCCGTTTTGAACGGCACCCGCAGCGGGGTGGAAATGCGGCCCAGCCGCACCTGTGTGATCTTCATAGTCCCGTCCTCCTTCTTATTCCAGCGGCAGGTTTGCCAGCTTGACAATGGCGTTTGCAATGATCTGGGCGTTCTGCACCAGACGTTCCAGATCGATGCATTCATCGGGCTGATGCTCTGTGACCGGGTCACCCGCGAACAGGGGGCCAAAAGCCACCACATTGGGCAGCATCTTGGCGTAGGTGCCGCCGCCGATGCACTTGGGCGGGGCATTGTCGCCGGTGGCATCCCGGTAAACCTCCAGCAGGGCGCTGACCAGCGGGGTCTCGGCAGGGTAGTAGAGCTTTTCCTTGTGCACCTGCCCATCCAGCGCCCAGCCTGCGGCCTCAAAGGCGGCCTGCACAGCGGGCTGGCAGTCTGCCCGTTCCATGGTCACAGGATAGCGGTAGTTCAGCTTGACCCACAGATGCTGCGCGTCGCCCTCGATCAGCCCCCAGTTGCAGCTCATGGGGCCGGAGAGCGCATCCTCCAGCCGGTGGCCCAGCAGGCGCTCGCCGTAGGGGTCGGTGCCCAGCTTCTCGGCCAGAAAGTGCACGGCCTGCTTGGCATCCCCCTCCAGCGGCAGCCGGTCGAGGTAGCACACCAGCCGTCCAATGGCGTTTTCGCCCTGCTCCGGGTGGCTGCCGTGGGCCGAAACGCCCACCGCTTCCACCTGATAGCCGCCGGGGACGGCTGTCACGGTGATGTGCTCCGCATCCGGCAGGGCGGCCCCCGCCGGGGCGGTCAGCACAGCGCAGGCATAGTCCGGCACCACATTGCCGGCCACGCCGCCCTGCACCCTGCTCAGCTGCCAGGCACCGGTCTGGTGCAGCTGCACAGCATAGCTCTCGTTCAGGATGCCCTTTTCGCCGTTGATGAGCGGATACTCGCCGTCCGGGGTGAAGCCCAGCACCGGGATCTCCCCGCCGTGGGCCTTGTAGTACAGCACGTCCCGGTCGTTGGTCTCCTCGTTCAGGCCGAACAGCAGCCGGACACGGCGGTTGAGCGGAATGCCCAGATCCCGGATGGCCTTCAGCGCGAACAGGCTGGCCACCACCGGGCCTTTGTCGTCAATGGAACCCCGGCCATACAGCCTGCCGCCCTCGATCTCGGCGGCATAGGGCGGGTGATGCCAGCCCTCGCCCTCGGGCACCACGTCCAGATGCCCCAGCACCGCCACCATCTCGTCCCCGGTGCCGATCTCGCACCAGCCGATGTACCGATCCATGTCGGTGGTCTCAAAGCCCAGCTCATGGCAGAGGGCCAGCGCCTCGGCAAAGCAGGCATCCACCTCCTCGCCAAAGGGCTTGCCCGGCAGCGGGTCGGCCTCCACACTGCGCCTGCGCACCAGCCGCTGGAGCGCCGCCACCATCTGGGGCCGCAGCGCCGCCACGGCCTCGTTCAGTTTTTTGTCCATACGTTCCACCCCTTTTGTGATTCATTTCACAGCTTGTATTATAGAACGATTGCCCCCGCTCCACAAGCCCCAAGTTCGGCAAAAAAGGTCTTGACACCGCGCAGCGTGTACGCTATTATGTACATAAGAGGTGATGCACGATGACGACCACTAATATCACGAACTTTCGCAAGAATGCTTTCCAGTATGTAGAGCAGACCGTAAAGTACAATGAACCGCTGAACATCTGCACCAAAGACGGCAACGCTGTTCTGCTTTCGGAAGAAGATTACAGCGGCATTATGGAAACGCTTTATCTCGTCTCCGTGCCGGGAATGCGGGAAAAGCTCATGGCGGCCAAGGCCGAACCGCTGGAAGATTGTGTTGACGAATCGGCTGTGGAGTGGTAAATGTACAAGATTGTTTATGCGAAAACCGCGCTCAAGGACATTCCAAAGCTGAAATCCGCCCATCTTGACGAAAAAGCGAAGGCGCTGATCTCCGTTATAAAAGAAAATCCGTTCCAGAACCCGCCGCCCTATGAAAAGCTGGTGGGCGATTTGAACGGCTCGTACAGCAGGCGCATCAACGTACAGCACCGCCTTGTGTATGATGTTTTTGAAGAAGAGCAAACCATCAAGATTTTAAGCCTTTGGACACATTACGAAAGATGACCCGAAAACGGACTGTTTTGCAGTTCGTTTTTTTTTTCAAATTTTTTTGAAAAAGGGTGAAAGGATTCCGCGCGGCGTGTATTTAAGGAAGTGAGAGCATCCATTTTTGCCGGAGCTCCACTTCCGGCCCAAAGAAAGTGAGGGACCCCTATGAAAAAACGACTTATCAGCCTTCTGGTGGCGCTGTGCATGGCGGTAACGCTCCTGCCTGTGTCGGCAATCACAGCGTGGGCGGAGGAAAGCAGCTCCAACTCAACTACATTAAGAATCGAAAATGGCTATCCTGTCGGTTCTATCGATGCTAACGGTACCCATACTACAAGTTGTTCTGGCGATGGCTGGAGCTATGATGGCACTACTCTTGACCTGCATCCTGACAGCCCGACAGAATATGATTTTTTATCAATTATTTCCGGCTATGAACCTATCACCAAATGTAAACTCACGATTGGAGGAGATGCAATCATTGTTGGGGGAATTTTCGACAACACTGTGATAAATAACGGAAAAATCAGTGGCGGTCAATTTTCTTCTTCCTCTTCTCTCACAAATCATGGTACTATTACCGGCGGCCTTTTTTCTTCCGTTTCCAATGAATCTGACGGCAAGATTGAAAATGGCACGTCTAGATCTACCGTTACCAACAACGGCACCATAAAGGGCGGCATTTTTGATAAAAAACCAGCGGGTGACACTGTCGCTAGCGGCTATACCTTGAATGTGAATTTCCCGGAGAATGGCAGCTATGAGTGTTACGATGCAGGAATCAATTATTTCGGCAACAGCGGTTATGTCATTCCCAATTCCGACCATGATACCAGCATCACCATCTATATTTTTCTTAAAAACAGTCAAGCAATATTATTTCCTATTGATGTTACATTCGGAAACACAAACGACACACATTGTTTGTTAGAAGATTGGGCACCAAGTCCAAGATATTACGATGATGGTCATGGTTATTTTTCTGTCACTTTCACCGCACCACCCGCCGATGCAGAAACCGTTACCCTGAGCATGCTGACCCGGCTGGTGATTGATATAGACGGCTACCCCGTTGGCACCAAGGGCGGCACCCAGGATTACAGCGGCAACGGCTGGAAGTTTGAGAAGAGCAATAAAACGCTGACGCTGGAAAGCGGAGATTATGATTTTTCCGGTGAGGAAAACGCACTGCGCCCCCTGAACCCGAATGTCCAGTTGGTGGTTGAATCCGGTGCAACGCTGACCGGCGGCGCGTTCAAAAACACGCCCACTGGTGAAGGTGCAGGCACATTCAAAACAGTCACCCTGAACGGAACCGATTCTATCACAGCGGTCAACGGCCTTGCGTCCGGCGACTGGGGCAACACACTTTATGTAGTCAAGACCGGGAATAATACCATTACCGCCAGTAAACCCATCCTTGATATCAACCGCATTTTATTGGAAAGCGTATATCCGAATTCTTCCAACAAAAACACCGTGTGCATCAATATAAAATCTCTTAATTCTGTGAGTGCTTTTAATCCGGAAGCGGATATCATACTGAACCAGGCTTCCCATGGTTTGCCCCTTATCATGGCCAGCAATGGCACACCGGTTATAGTCAATGCTCCTTTTGAGGCCGATGGAGGATATTATACCTACTATGGTGACGGTTGGCACATCCAGAAATCATCTGAGGGCATCGGCACACTGTATCTGACCGGCGGAAAAACCTACGACTCCTACAACTTCCGATTTACCGACCCCGTCAATAAAACCGGCCAGTTGGATGCAGTGAACTGCGGCATTGTCAATGAATATGGCATCATTGAAGATGGCATTTTCAATACTCTGGTAGCAAATGGTTGGCCTGATGGCGATCCCACTAAAACGCATAAAATCGAGGGCGGCACATTTGCGGCTGGTCTGCTTTACAACGACGGCGTGATAACCGGCGGTGCATTCAACGGAAAGGATAGTGTGCTCAACAAACTCTTAGGGAGCACCGTAGTAAGCGATACTGCGCTCAGTGGCGATTATCGCTCTGTTACCGTGAATGATGGAGCTATCTTGAAGGTAAACGACACGCATCCTCTCGTCCCCGGTGAAACTGGCTCTGATTTGGTGCAGGGCTCCGCATGGGATCTGTATTCCTACGAAGGCACCGTCCTCACCGTAGAATCCAATGTAGATATTACAAATATCAACGGTCAGGAAATCGGCAAGGCATTCAGCAGCTACTACCTGAACGGTGAAACCGACAAAAAAGTGGTATGCTTTAAGATGCCCGACAGCGATGTGGAGTTGAACTCGACCAAAATCGTTGTTCCCGACCCGAAGCCCGAACCCAAACCCGAGCCCGAACCCGAAGCCCCCACCTACACCCTGACGGTGAAGGGCGGCACGTTCACCTACAACGGCGGCGAAGCCATGACCAGCGCCAGCGTGCCGGTGGATGCCGAGGTCAAGGTGACGCTGAACCAGAGCGCCGTGCCCGAGGGCATGGTGTTCGACCTGTGGGCCATGGATGAAGCCAGCCTGCTGGGCAACCCGGCGGTCGCCTACAACGAGGAGAGCTTTACCATCCCGGCGGGCAGCGTGGCCAAGGGCAGCACCGTGACCGTGGAAGCCCAGTACCGGGATGCCACCATCGAAAGCGAGCCCAGCATTCTGGGCACTGCCGCCATCATCGGCGTGGCCGGTGCAGGCACGGCGGTCATCGTGTGGCAGGGCTACCGCATCGGCATGGAACTGTACGAGAAGTATTTCCAGCCCACGCCGGAAGAAACTGCGGCAGAGCAGCCCGCCCCGGAAGCTCCGGCAGCTGCCGCTTCCTGAACGCAGGCGCACCCGCTCCCTTCCACGCCTGACAGAACTGCATAAAAACAGCGCCGCTCCATCGTTTCCGGTGGGGCGGCGCATTTTTGCGGTTCAATCCCGGCGCAAAGGCAGGGTAAGGGACATTTTCTGGTAGGCAATGCGGGGCGTGCCATCCTCCACATGGATGATGCCGCACTTGGTAAAGCCGTTTTCTTCCAGCAGGTGCTGCATGATCTTGTTGTCGGCGTGGGTGTCGGCGCGCAGGCTCTCGCAGTGCTCCAGACACCAGGTGATCACAGCGGCGGCAACGCCGGGGTGCCTGCCCGCCGAAGCCAGCCGGTGGATGGTGCCGTAGGGCAGGGTATCGTTCAGCCACTTGCCATCCTCGATCCGGGCATAGGTGGGGTCCGGGCCAAGGATAAAGGCAAACACGCCCTCCAGCTCGCCGTTGACAAGGTAGAGGAACAGCCGGTTGGAATCAATGTCCTCTTCCAGCAGCTCCTGCGGCGGGAAATGATCTCCCCACTGGGTGGGGTTGCCGGAATCCGCCATCGCCTGCCGGGCGCGGGCATAAATTTTCAGGATCGCATCCAGATCTGCACGTCTTGCTCCACGAAACATCTTCATCCAACCTCTCTTCCGGCAGGCCGCTGCCCGCCCTGATCGTTCTGCCTTAATATAACACAAAACGGCCCTCTCCGTCAAAGCCTGCTGCAAAGGCGGAGAGGGTCGTTCACTGATGCGCTTATGTGCGCTGGCTGCGTGCCCGGCGGTACTCCCGGGGGCTCTGGCCATACCGCTCATGGAACAGGCGGTAGAAGTAGCTGGTGTTCTCGTAGCCCACCTGGGTGATGATCTGCTGGATGTTCAGGTCGCTGCGGCGCAGCAGGCGGGCGGCGGTCTCCATCCGGTGCTTCTGCAGCAGCTCCTTATAGGTCTTTCCGGTCTGGGCCCGGACGCACTCGCTGACATACGCCAGCGAAACGCCGTAGCTGCGGGCCACATTGGAAAGGCTTGCTTCGCGGTAATTCTGGGTGATCTCCTGTAATGCCGCCTGGACCAGCGCTTCGCGGCTGACCGCCTCGCCGCGCGTTTCCAGCGGGAAATT
>OQVI01002364.1_pt1 | contig 12136 bp, 5 predicted proteins | sample 1691651 | NCBI WGS metagenome assembly OQVI01 (sample SAMN03418287, study PRJEB22391) | human gut metagenome | biome: human-gut; feature: organic feature; material: feces | host: Homo sapiens | place: Italy | collected 2013-04
TCACTTTGAAAGAGCATAAAGCAGGCATACTTAGTTTTTCTTATTTTCGGACAATGGAACAAAATGAAAACCAGCTTCGCGCAAATTTCCAGTTTCAAAGTCTAAATACACTTTTTGTGATCCACATCACAGTATAACATATTCTCCACCAGAAACCATCCCTTCCGGTGCAAAAAATAACATGAACGGTGCAAGATAGTACATTCCTTTTTACCCCAGAAGTACTATACTGAAAATCCGAAAGAGAAACAAAAAGGGAGTAGGAGGGTTATTATGACACCAATGAAATGGTTCTTTTCATTTCTGAAAAAGTACCGGGGACTGATGATAATTGGTATTTTACTGACCACAGCGGTATCAGTGCTTTCGGTGGTCAATCCGTACATATCCGGGCAGATCGTAGATCAGGTCATAAGCGGTGGAAAATATGACAGACTGATGCCGTTTATCGGATGTCTGATCGGAGTCACGATCGTGATGGGAGTCTTGCGTTTTCTGTTTCAGGTCGCATTTGAGACGGCGTCGCAGGGCGTTTTATACGATATGAGAGACAAGGTTTACAGGAAACTTCTTGAGGAAGATTTTGCATTTTACAATAAGAAACGTACCGGAGACCTGATGAGCCGCCAGACCGGAGATATGGATGCAATCCGTCACTTTGTGGCATATGTGGTCTATATGGTTTACCAGAGTGTGCTGATGTTTGTGTTTGCACTGCTTATGATCTTTACGGTCAACACGAAACTGGCACTTGCCATGCTTGTGGTTCTGCCGTTTACGGCGTTTGCAACCTGCCGTCAGACGAAAGAGGTACGTCCGGCATTCAAGCGTAACCGTGACTGTTTTTCCTCACTCAATGCGTTTGTGCAGGAAAATGTCAGTGGAAACCGTGTGGTAAAAGCATTTGCAAAAGAAGATTTTGAGATTGAAAAATTTAATAAGGAAAATGATAAATTCCGTGCGGCACAGATTGATGCGTCAAAGATCTGGATGAAATATGTGCCGATATTTGAGGTGCTTTCCTATGCGCTGACGATCATCCTGATCCTCTACGGCGGCTATATGGTCATTCAGGGAGAGATCACGTTAGGACAGCTCGTGACGGTGAACGGCTATCTGTGGATGTTAAACAACCCGCTGCGCCAGGCAGGATGGCTGGTCAATGATATCAGCAATTTCACAACTTCCGTGGAGAAAATCTATGCGACTTACAGTGAAGAGCCGCATGTAAAAACACCGGTATCTGGAGTAGTGAAGAAACATCTGAAAGGTGAGATCGAGTTTAAAAATGTATCTTACCGTGCGGATGACGAAGATATTGTCATGGATGTCAATTTTAAGGTAAAACCGGGGCAGACCGTCGGCATCATTGGTTCTACCGGAGCTGGAAAATCAACGATCATGAATCTACTCTGCCGGTTTTATGATACGACTTCCGGTGAAGTGCTTGTGGATGGTGTGAATGTCCGCGACATGGATCTTTATAACCTGCGTGACAATATCGGCATGGCGATGCAGGATGTGTTCCTTTTTTCGGATACGATCGAAGGAAATATCGCATACGGAAGGCCGAATTGTTCGTTCGAAGAAGTCAAACAGGCTGCGATCATGGCGGATGCCAATCATTTTATCCAGGCACTTTCGGATGGATATGATACGATTGTGGGTGAGCGCGGTGTCGGACTTTCCGGCGGACAGAAACAGCGTATCTCCCTTGCGAGGGCACTGCTGAAAGATCCGTCGATTCTGATTCTTGACGATACGACATCGGCGGTCGATATGGAGACGGAGAGTTATATCCAGAGCCAGTTGAAGAAATTAGATAACAAGTGCACGATCTTTGTCATTGCGTACCGCATTTCTTCCATTAGAGATGCAGATCTGATCCTTGTCATGGATAACGGACGTATCATTGAACAGGGAACCCATGAGGAATTGGTGGCAGCAGGCGGTTATTATGCGACAGCTTTCCATAACCAGTATGGTGAGATCCCACAGGAAATTTTAAACGGAAAGGGGGAGAAATAAGATGGCAAGAAACAGATATGATATGGATGAGATATTAGAGGACAGTTTTGATGTAAACCAGCTCAAACGTCTTGCAGGTTACATTGCTCCCTACAAAAAGAAGATGGCAGGCGTTATTCTTCTGATGCTTTCTTCCTCGGCACTTACCATGGCGATCCCGATCTTTTTCCAGAATGTGATGGATCACAGCATCCCGGAAAAAGATATGAGCTCCATTATCTTTTACAGCGCTGCAACGTTGCTGATCGCACTTTATTCTGGTCTTTCCCTGCGGATCAAGATCAAGACCATGAGTGTGATCGGACAGGACATTGTGCATGATATCCGTTACGATATTTTCTGTCATCTGCAGGAACTCCCGTTTTCCTATTATGATGACAGACCACACGGAAAGATACAGGTGCGCGTGGTCAATTATGTGAACAGCCTAAGTGATCTTTTGAGCAATGGTATTGTCAACACATTCACAGATCTGTGCAACCTGATCTTTATTCTGATGTTTATGTTTGCACTCGATGTCCGGCTGACGCTGATCTGTCTGTGCGGATTGCCGGTTCTTGCATTTGTGATTATCTTAATCAAGAAAAAACAGCGCAGGGCATGGCAGATCCAGAGCAATAAACAGTCAAACCTGAATGCTTATATTGCGGAAAGCATCAATGGAATCCGTGTGACGCAGTCTTTTGTAAGGGAAAATGAGAATACCGGAATCTTTAATAACCTAAGTAAAAATTACCGGAAATCCTGGATGCGTGCGGTAATGTTTAACTTTACGATGGGACCGAGCGTGGATATTATTTCGACATTTACGACGGCACTGATCTATGTGCTGGGTGTCCGTTGGATTTTAGCACCGGATATGACACTGACCGTCGGTGTTCTGATCGCATTTACCGCGTACATTGGGCGTTTCTGGGCACCAATCAACACACTTGCCGGATTTTACAATTCTCTTTTGACAGCAATCTCTTATCTTGAGAGGATTTTTGAGACGATCGATGAGCCGGTGGGTGTCAGGGATGAGCCGGATGCAATCCCGATGCCGGAGGTGGCAGGAGAAGTGAAGTTTTCCCATGTGTCCTTTGGTTATGAGCCGGGGCAGAAGATTTTGGAGGATATCAATTTTACGGCAAAACCGGGTGAAACGTATGCGATCGTCGGCCCGACCGGGGCAGGAAAATCCACGATCGTAAATCTCATCAGCCGTTTTTACAATGTGGATTCCGGGAAAATCACGATCGATGGCATTGATATCTCGAAGGTGACACTTCATTCACTGCGCACCCAGATGGGAATCATGATGCAGGACAGCTTTATTTTTGCGGGGACGATCATGGATAATATCCGCTATGGCAACCGCAGTGCGACGGACGAGGAAGTCATCCGTGCCGCAAAAACAGTCTGCGCCCATGATTTTATTATGGAAATGGAAAACGGATATAAGACACAAGTCAATGAGAGAGGAAGCAGGCTATCCGCCGGACAGCGGCAGCTCATTTCCTTTGCGCGGGCATTGCTTGCCGATCCGAAGATCCTGATTTTAGATGAGGCGACGTCAAGCATTGATACCGAGACGGAACTGCTTTTACAGAAGGGATTAAATGAGCTTTTGAAAGGAAGAACGTCCTTTATCATTGCACACAGGCTCTCCACAATCAAAAATGCCGACTGCATCTTATATGTAGACAAAGGCGATATTTTAGAGCGTGGAAATCATGACGCACTGATGGAACAGAAGGGTGAGTATTACAAACTTTATATGTCACAGTATGATTTCTTAAAATGACAGGCACTGCGGTGCCATTTGCCAATCGAAAAACCGGAAAACACCATTTGACACCCGGATCTTATAAATAAAAACTGCCGCCTCACGGTGATATGTCCCCCTTTTTCTGAACTTACAGAGAAAAGGGTACATATATTCACCCGGAGGCGGCAGTTTTTATGAAAGTTTATTCATTTTTATGTTCTTTCCGGTATTCTGCCGGGCTTTTTCCAACGTATTTTTTGAACTTGATATGGAAATAATCGACATTCCGGTAACCGACTTTTTCTGCGATCGCATAAACTTTTAACTCTGAGGAACAGAGAAGCTCCATCGAGTGTTTGATGCGGACATGGTCGACGTATGAGTTGAAGTTTTCACCCATCTTTTTGCGGAAAATCTTTCCGAGATAGGAGCTGTTGTAACCAAACAGCGGTGCAATATTTTCTAATGTGATATTGCTTGCATAGTTGTGGTTGATGTAGTGCAGAATATCATCCAGCACGCTTTCACGGGAAGAGTTACCGATCGAGGACATGATCATCTCAAACTGTTCCGTAAAGTACAGGATGATCTCGTAGAGATAATATTTTTCTTCGATCAGACGGATGATATCCGCATTGCTCGGAAACGGGATATTTGCACCATTGTAAAGCCGGTTTGCCTGTTCCTTGATCTGCAGATAAAGGTCTGTCAGGAAAAGCCGTATGGAATCAATCGAATCGGCAGCATGGTAAAGTTCATTGGTAAGCTGTGTCAAAGTCTCCGCTAACATATTGCGGTTGAATGCCTGAAGATATTCAAACAGGCTGGTAGCGTAACGGTTTAAAAAAGCGTCGTTTAAGATGGATTTTAAACTGTCCGGGTCCGGCAGTTCGGCATAACCGATCGTGTGCTGTTCCTGCTCGCAGAAGAAACGGCGTTCTAAGAGCTGTTTCGCCTGAATATAGGAAATATAGACTTCCGACAGGTCTGACACGCGCGCACCATATGTAATAAAGAGACTGTCAAGAGGAGAATTCTCCTGTGGACGCCGTTCTCTCTGGTAACGCTCCAGAAAATCGTTAAACTTTTGAATGGCAAAAGTGCCTTTCAGCAAAATAACCTCATGATACTGCAGCGTAATGTTATCGTAGGAGTTATTATCCTGATTCGTCACGCGCAGAAGATCCGAAAAACGATAGGAGGCATCTGCAGTATTGTGACTGTATTTCTCATAGATCACAACCTGATAGGTGTCTGCTGTCAGATGGAGATCTGTTGTATTTATGTGGGAAAGATCGATATCATTCGTTAAAAGATCGCGGATGATGGTCTCTCTTGCCTTTTCACGGTAATGTTCCCGGGTATTTGCAGTTGCAGCATCCTTGTCTAAGTTTTCTTTGATCGAACGAAGAATCTCCTCAAGTTCATCCTCGTCGATCGGCTTTGTCAGATAATACTGCACTCCGTAACGGATGGCTTCCTGCGCATATTTGAAATCAGAGTAACCGCTTAAGATAATGACTTTTCCGGTAAAACCCTGTGCTCTTGCCTCCCGGATAACGTCAAGCCCTGACATTCCCGGCATGCGGATGTCTAAGAGAACGATATCCGGCTGTAAGGCAAGAATCTGCTGATAGGCGGTCTCACCGTTTGCAGCTTCTCCGGCGATCGTATAGCCGAGAGATTCCCAGTCGAACAGACATTTGATACCTTCCCGGATAATGGATTCATCATCTGCAATTAAAACGCGATACATAAAAATAACCTTCCTGTTCCAATGATAAAAATACTAAACGTAAGTATAAATGCGAACGTTTTGTTTGTCAAATTTATCGAGTGTTTTATGTACAATTTAGAGGGTATTTTTTGCAGGGTGGGTATAGTAAGATGAGACAAAATGAGATAATTACAGGGAGGAAAATCCTCTGCGCCTGCAAGAGGCAAATGCTATAAAAAACATAGCATGCATTTTTCTCCGGAAAACAGGGAGGATTATCATATGAAATTCAGTAATGGATGCTGGCTGCAGAAAGAGCGCTGCGAGTGCTTTTCTCCGGCAGAAGTATATTTTTCAAAAATCGAGAAAGATCAGGTGACGATCTGTGCGCCGACAAGCAAGATCACACAGCGCGGCGATACCCTTGGCGGAATCAACCTCACGATCGTGATTTCAGCACCGTATGAGGAAGTGCTCAGGGTTCAGACTTATCATCACATGGGCGTGCAGAAAAAGGCACCGTCATTTGAGATCGCACCTGCGGAGAGCGGACATTTAAAGGCAGAAGATACGGAGGACAAGCTGGTCATTTCAAGCGGTACACTGCGTCTGGAAGTGCAGAAAGAGAACGGAGCACTCACATTTTACCGCGGTGAGGAGAAAATCACTGCAAGCGGATGGAGAGATCTTGCATACATGAAGACCGACTGGAAAGGTTTTGCCTATGATAAAGGACCGGAAGATGCTTATATGAGAGAGCAGTTATCACTTTCCGTTGGCGAGCTGATCTATGGACTTGGCGAGCGTTTTTCTGCGTTTGTAAAAAATGGACAGAGCGTGGATATCTGGAACGAGGACGGCGGTACTTCCACAGAGCAGTCTTATAAAAATATCCCGTTTTATATTTCCAATAAAGGATACGGTGTGTTTGTAAACCATCCGGAGCGCGTGTCCTTTGAAGTTGCAACAGAGATGGTAACCAAGGTTGAATTTTCCGTGCCGGGTGAAAACCTTGACTATTTCCTGATCAACGGGCCGACGATGAAAGAAGTGCTGATGCGCTATACAGACATTACCGGAAAACCGTCACTTCCGGCACCGTGGACATTCGGTCTCTGGCTGTCCACATCCTTTACGACAAACTATGATGAAAAGACAGTCAACAGTTTTGTCGATGGAATGTTTGACCGCAAGATCCCGTTATCCGTATTCCATTTTGACTGCTTCTGGATGAAAGATTTCAACTGGTGTGATTTTACCTGGGATTCAAGAGTATTCCCGGACCCGGAGGGCATGTTAAAACGTCTGAAAGCAAAAGGATTAAAGATCTGTGTCTGGATCAACAGCTATGTGGGACAGGAGTCATCCATGTTCAAAGAGGGTGTCGAGGGCGGTTACTTCTTAAAACGTCCAAATGGCGATGTATGGCAGTGGGATATGTGGCAGCCGGGACTTGCCATTGTGGACTTTACTAACCCTGCAGCCTGCGAGTGGTACAGCAAAAAGTTAGAGGCACTGCTCGATATGGGTGTTGACTGCTTCAAGACCGACTTTGGTGAGAGAATCCCGACAGATGCGGTATATTACGACGGTTCTGATCCGGTCAAGATGCACAACTACTATACATACCTTTACAATAAGGTGGTATTTAACGTATTAAAGAAGAAAAAAGGTGAAAAAGAGGCTGTTCTTTTTGCACGTTCTGCAACTGCAGGCGGACAGAAGTTCCCGGTTCACTGGGGCGGTGACTGCTGGTCTGATTATGAATCCATGGAGGAGAGCCTTCGCGGAGGCCTGTCACTGACAAGTTCCGGTTTTGGATACTGGAGCCATGATATCGGAGGATTTGAGAGTACATCCACACCGGACGTCTATAAGAGATGGTGTGCTTTCGGACTTCTTTCTTCCCATTCAAGACTGCACGGATCTACTTCTTACCGTGTGCCGTGGGCATATGATGAGGAAGCAGTAGATGTGGTACGTTATTTCGCACAGCTTAAGGCATCCTTAATGCCGTATCTGTACCGCAATGCGATCGAGACATCAAAGACCGGTATCCCGATGATGCGGAGCATGGTGCTTGAATTTACCGAGGACAAGAACTGTGCTTACCTGGCAACCCAGTATATGTTAGGTGATTCCTTACTGGCTGCACCAATCTTCCGTGATGACAGCATCGCAGAGTACTATCTGCCGGAGGGAACCTGGACATCCTTACTGACCGGAGAAGTCAAAGAGGGCGGTAAATGGTATACAGAAAAACATGGTTATTTAAGCATTCCTCTCTATGTCAAAGAGGGCAGCATCGTGGCTATGGGTGCAAGAAATGACAATGCGGTTTATGATTATGCGGACGGAGTGACATTCCGTGCTTATGCATTGAAGGATGGCATTAAAGCGGAGACTGTTGTCTATGGAACAGAAAATGAAAAAGAAGCATCTGCAGACGTTGTAAAGAATGGAACTTCCTATGAAATCACAGTGGAGAGCAAAAAGGCATCCAAAGTGGCATTGATGAATGTCGGTGCTCCAAAGCAGGTAAACGGTGCATCCTATACACAGGATGGAGAAAATGTCATCGTAGAGTTCAACGGGGACGGCAAGGCTGAGGTTGTATTTTAATGCAGGAAACATACATTGAAGAAATTTTAAAAAAGCTGACTTTAGAAGAAAAAATCGGTATGATCCACGGTGCGGGTTTATTCCGCACCGAAGGAGTGGAGCGGCTTTCCATCCCACCGCTCTATATGTCGGATGGACCGATGGGAGTACGCGCAGAATTTGCGGACAATGAATGGCGGAATGTCGGGACGACGGAAGATTATGTGACTTATCTTCCGTGCAACAGCGCCATTGCATCCACCTGGAACCGTGCGCTGGCAAAGAAAGCCGGAGAAGTGCTGGGCGAGGAGGCAAGAGGCAGGGGCAAAGATGTGATCTTAGCTCCGGGCATCAACATCAAGCGGAGTCCGCTCTGTGGCAGGAATTTTGAATATATGAGCGAAGATCCGGGACTCATCGAAGAACTGGTTGTACCGATGATCGAGGGAATCCAGGAAAACGATGTTGCGGCATGCGTGAAGCATTTTGCGGCAAACTCACAGGAAACTGAAAGACTCTGGGTGGATACAATCATCGATGAGACAGCACTGGAAGAAATTTATTTTCCGGGATTTCAAGCGGCGGTAGAAAAGGGACACACCCTTGCTCTGATGGGAGCCTATAATCTGTTAAACGGTGAGCACTGCTGTATGAGTAAGTCCCTGCTCAACGAGAAGCTGCGGAAAGACTGGTCATTTGACGGCGTGGTAATCTCCGACTGGGGTGCTGTGCATGATACGAAACTGGCGGCAGAGTCCGGGCTGGATCTTGAGATGGATGTCAAGTATCAGTTCGACGAACAGTACATGGCAGAGCCTCTGTTAAAAGCAGTGAAGGATGGAGAAATCGAAGAATCGCTGGTGGATGAGAAAGTGCGCAATATCCTCCGCATGATGCTGCGTTTAAAAATGATCGGACCGGAGAGAAAACATCGTAAGACAGGCGCATACAATACGGAGGAACACCGCAGGGCAGTGCTCGATGTGGCGCGCGAGTCCATGATTTTACTGAAAAATGAAGATCAGGTATTGCCGCTTCAGGCAGAATCCGGCTGTAAGGTTGCCGTGATCGGTGTAAATGCCGCTGCAATCCATTCAAACGGAGGAGGAAGTGCAGAAATCAAGGCACTGTATGAGATTTCACCGCTTATGGGAATCAAAAAGTTACTTGGTGGAAATGTGAAAGTTTCTTACGCACCGGGCTATGTGATTCCGGATAAGAAAGAGACATCTGAGATCAACTGGCAGGCGGCGAGCACGGAGACTGCAGAGAATACCGAAAAGGAAAGCACTGTAAGTGGAAGAGCACTGGATGAAAAACAGCAGGAAGCTTTAGCGGAAGCAGTTGCACTGGCAAAAGCAAGTGACATTGTTATTTTCGTGGGAGGACTGAACCACGATTTTGATGTGGAGGGACTTGACCGTGTGAACATGAAACTGCCATACGGGCAGGATGAAGTAATCGATGCTTTGCTAAAGGCAGTTCCGGATACGGTGGTCTGCATGTATGCAGGTGCACCGGTTGAGATGCCGTGGGCAGAAAAGGCAAAAGCAATCCTCTGGAGCTACTATGCCGGTATGGAAGGGGGAACAGCCCTGGCAGAGATCTTGTCTGGAAAAGTAAATCCATCCGGAAAGCTGGCAGAAACATTTATCCGTGATGCGTCACAGTGCCCGGCACATACGATCGGAACATTTGGAAAGAAAGACCGTGTGGAGTACAGGGAAGGTGTGATGGTCGGTTACCGTTATTATGACACAAAAAAAACAGATGTCCTGTTCCCGTTTGGTCATGGACTTTCCTATACGGCATTTACCTATAATGATCTTGAAATTATACGGCAGCAGGAAAATGGCAGACAGACCGTGAAAGTTTCCTGTTCGGTAACCAATACAGGAAAATGTGCAGGGAAAGAGACCATTCAGATTTATGTGGCACCGGAACAGAAAAAAGACAGACCGGTTCATGAACTGAAAGCGTTTGAAAAAGTCAGGCTTGATGCCGGGGAAACAAAGAGGATCTGTGTTATTTTGGAGGAAAGAGATTTTTCCCGTTATGACACAGACAAAAAGATGCCGGTTCCGGTAAATGGAACGTATGAAATTCAGGTTGGCGCATCTTCGACAGATATCTGCCTTTGTGGAAAAATAGACCTTTTTTTTGCAGAAGGTTAAATGATGACTATTGAAAAGAAACTCTGACTTTGCTATGATAAAGTCAGGTTTTTTTATGGGATTTTTTGGGGGGCGGATAGGTGAGAATATGTCTGAAAAGAGCAAGGTATTAGTCGTAGATGATAAACAGGTCGAACGTGTCATGATGAAAAGAATTTTGAGCGGTACGTACGAGGTGATAGAGGCAGAAAATGGCAAGGAAGCATTTGAGATTCTTTATGAACGAAGCACGGAGATAACGGCGGTACTTTTAGATATCGTTATGCCGGAGTATGACGGGTATTATTTTCTGGAACGGTATCATAAAGCGCAGATGTATCAGGCGATACCTGTCATTGTACTTACGATGGAGGTTGATATTGAGACAGAGATTAAATGCCTGGGCATGGGAGCATGGGATTTTATCCGGAAACCTTATGATGCGGATGTTGTCCGGTTCCGGCTGAAGAATGTGACTGGCAGCAGCAGTCAGAATATTAGCAAAGCATTAAAGTACCGTGCAGAATATGATATCCTTACCGGCATCTATAATAAGACCCATATGTTTCAGGCGACATCTTCTATGTTAGAGCGATATCCGGACCGGCATTTTGCTTTTGTGCGGATGGATATTGAAAAGTTCCAGCTGATCAATTCTTTCTTTGGAATGAGTGCAGGGGACATGCTGCTGAAATATATTGCAGACCTTTTGATATGTGCAGTCAGAAACCGCAGTGACGTTACCTTTGGCAGGATGGATGCGGATATATTCTGCTTCTGCGTATCCTATGAAAATACAAAAGAACTGGTCGAAAGTTTTGATAAAATGCGTGATATCTTAAGCAGATACCCGCTTGATTTTGATATCGTACCGATATTTGGTGTTTACCTGATCGCTGGAAAGAAAATAACACCGGATCACATGTACGATCGTGCCAACCTTGCGGCAAAGCACTGCAAAGGCAATTATATCCGTAACTATGCATTTTATACACGGCAGATGAGCCAGGAGATCGAGAAGGAACAGCGGATCGTAAACAGCATGAAAAGTGCACTGGAAAATCATGAATTTGTTGTATTCTATCAGCCAAAATACGGGCTCAGCGATAATCAGATCGCAGGAGCGGAGGCGCTGGTTCGCTGGAAACATCCGGAACGGGGAATGATTTCACCGGGAGAGTTTATACCAGTATTTGAACGGAATGGATTTATCACAAAGCTGGATTATTATGTGTGGGAGCAGACCTGCATCCAGCTTAGAAAGTGGATGGATGAAGGAAAGAATCCGCTTCCGATATCCGTCAATCTTTCGAGGGTCAGTCTTTACAACAAAGATATCGTGAATGTGATCTGCAATCTGGTGGACAGTTACCGGATTCCACGCAGACTGTTTCAGGTAGAACTGACAGAGAGCGCATACAATACAAATCCCAAAGCAGTGCAGGATATGATGCAGCGTTTGCGCGAAGAGGGATTTTACATTCTGATGGACGATTTTGGAAGTGGTTATTCTTCTTTAAATGTTTTAAAGGATATTGTGGTTGATGTTTTAAAGATGGACATGAAGTTTTTTGCCGGTGATGACAGGGAAGGACGCGGAGAAAATATCATGGCGGCAGTGATCCGTATGGCAAAATGGCTGAATATGCCGGTTGTTGCGGAAGGCGTGGAACGGATCGAACAGGTGGAATTTTTGCGGAGTATTGGCTGTGAATATGTACAGGGATATTATTTTGCAAAACCGATGCCTGTGGAAGAATACGAAAAACTGCAGTTTGACAGACCGCATGCGGAGAGAAAGAAAGAGACAGAACGCTTAGTTGACATAGATAGCCTGTGGACGCCGGCCTCCCAGCTGGAGTCACTCTTTTTAAATGCGACACAGGG
>OQVI01002384.1_pt1 | contig 12060 bp, 9 predicted proteins | sample 1691651 | NCBI WGS metagenome assembly OQVI01 (sample SAMN03418287, study PRJEB22391) | human gut metagenome | biome: human-gut; feature: organic feature; material: feces | host: Homo sapiens | place: Italy | collected 2013-04
TTTTCGCCTATCGAATTTCTTAATAATAGTGTCCAATATGATTGACAAACCTACACATCAAGAAAAAGTGTGAAATTTTAGGCATAAAAACAGCACCGCAGAAATCCCCGCAGTGCTGAAATATGGATCTTTTATTATTTCGCCGCAGAAACTGCAACATCGTTTCTGCCATATTTTTCATTACCTGTTGGTTTATCACCTACAGGACTGAATGTTGGAACGATCTTTTCGACCATTTCAACGATATTTTCGTCATTGTTATAGCTTGCACGAGCAAGCTCTCCAAGCTGACCAAGGAACGTTTCTGTGTCAAACGGTATAGGCTTTCCAATATGGATAAGCTCATTATCCGTTTTCATCATGCCCTCCTCTGCCATAAGCTTCTCCTCAAAAAGCTTCTCGCCAGGACGCAGACCTGAGTAAACTATCTTGATATCTACATCAGGCTTATAGCCTGAAAGTCTGATAAGATTTCTCGCAAGTGTGTCTATCTTCACAGGCGCACCCATATCAAGGACAAATATCTCGCCGCCCCATGCGTATGTGCCTGCCTGAAGAACAAGGCTCACAGCCTCAGGTATAGTCATGAAATATCTTATGATATCAGGGTGAGTAACAGTAACAGGACCGCCTGCTTCTATCTGCTTTTTGAACAGTGGGATCACAGAGCCGTTGCTTCCAAGAACGTTTCCAAAACGAACTGCAACAAACTGTGTGCCATTTCTGTCCTTATTGCCAACGCTTTCGATCTTAACCGCTTCACTGCTCTCTATATTATCAACAGCTATCTCGTCTATCGGATCGTCCGCAAGCATACCGTCTGTCATTTCATCAACGTGTGCATGGAGCATAGGTAGAAGATCTGTTCTGCCTGCCTTGCTGATAGCGTCCATGCTCTGGATGACCATTTCGCAGAGTCTTTTACTTGCACCCATAATATTAGTAGGGTTTACAGCCTTATCGGTGCTTATAAGCACAAACCTCTTTGTGCCATGCTTCAAAGCGGCATAGGCTGTCTTGTATGTACCAACAACATTGTTTTTGATAGCTTCATTAGGGCTTGTTTCCATAAGCGGAACGTGCTTATGAGCTGCAGCGTGATAAACGATATCAGGCTTGTATTTTTCAAAAACGTCATTGATACGTCTGCTGTCACGAACAGAGCCGATAAGCGTCACAAGATTGAGTTTACTGCCATATTTACGTTTAAGCTCCTGCTCTATTTCATAAGCATTGTTTTCGTAAATGTCAAATATGATAAGCTGTTTAGGCTCATGACCTGCTATCTGTCGGCAAAGCTCGCTTCCGATAGATCCACCGCCACCTGTTACCAAAATGGTCTTACCCTTAAGGTGCTGGAATATCTCGTCCATGTTTACTCTGATAGGCTCTCTTCCAAGCAGATCCTCGACTGCAACAGGCTTCATCTTGCTGAGAAGCACCTCACCATTTGTTATCTGATAAACGCCCGGAAGCTGTTTCATCTCACAGCCCGTTTCCTTACAAATATTAAGGATATCCCTTTTGTTCTCAGGTGATGCAGTTGGAATTGCAAAAAGGATCTGATCAATATTATACTTTTTGACGCTTTCCATAATGCAATCACGGCCACCGACGATAGGAACTCCTCCGATATTTCTTCCCCACTTATTTGGGTTATCATCGATTATGCAGAGTGGTCTTGCATTTGCACGTTCTGACATCGTAAGCTCTTTAAGGATCATCTGACCCGAAGCACCTGCACCAATGACCATTGCATTATGCACTGCCACCTGATTTGTTACCTGTTTTGCTCTTAAAAGGGTAACATATCTATAGGCAAAACGCACTGCTGTTATAAGCACGAACTGAGTTCCCGCTCCTACTATATAGTAAGCCACAGGCATTCTCATAAAGAGTAATGTTATACCCACAGCCTGGAATATGGTAGTAACTATCGAGGCCAAAAATATCCTTGACAGTTCGCCAATGCTAGCAAATCTCCACAAACTATTATAAAGCTTGAACACAAAAAACACCACAACACAGAAAGCTGTATATATTGGAGCAAACTTTACATAGGCAAGCATATACTCCTTTGGTATTGCAGAAAAAGTAAGGTCAAATCTGATGAAAAGTCCGAAAATGTAGGATAGATTTACGGCAACAATATCATAGAAACACAGAAAGAATGCAATAAGCATCCAATGTTTTATCTTTTTGTTTTTCCACACCTGAACTGTGTTTTCACTTGTTTTCTCCATAAATAAAACATACCTCCACTCAATTAAAGCAATGAATAAGATCACACCATGGCCACCCCTCAATGGCACAGTGCAGGCTATTTATAATATCATCAATATTTTTTCTATACTTAAAAAGCAAACATTCTTTCTTCGTCAGCCATAGCAGACATGAGTACTTTATCAGAACGTCTTATATTTTCACTTCCAGATCTTTTAGCTATAAGATCAAAATTAGGTTTTCTATCATCAATATTATGAGCATCGCTTCCAAAGACAAAATCTCTGCCACTTGAAATAAGCTTATTAACAAAACGTCTAGTGGAAAAATGCTCAAAAGCTTCTGCATTTATCTGAAAAACTGCATCCACAGACATCAGACTATTCAGATCTGACTTTGAATAAACGCCCATATATCTATGTACATGGGCGATTATCGGAATAAGCCTTCGAGAATTTGCTATCTCGTCTATCTCTTCGACGATCCAACTGTTATACTGAGTGAATGGTGGTTCAAGAAGAATAAGTCTTGTTCCGCTGATACACAGCTTTTCAAGTTCTCCTAATACGCTGATGCCTTTTTCTATAGCCACCTCAGCACCAATATGTATATCCTTCACGGCAGGGTCAGATGCCATGAGCTTCTCATAAGCATTTTGCCGTTTGACAAGATAACTGTCTAAAGAAGCTTCCCTGTGCATATAAAAATGCGGTGTTGCCACAATTATACCTATGCCCTGCTGTTTCATCATTTTTATCATTTTAAGTGATGTTTTGATGCTGTCAGAGCCGTCATCAATATTCGGCAGTATGTGGCTGTGATAATCGGTAGTCAATCTAACATCTCCATGTCATTTAACTTTCGGCAGAAGTATCCTTCCCACCGTATTTATAGCTGTAGTCATATTTATACTTGTAGCTATACTTGTATCCGTAATGAGAACCGTTCTTTGCGGAAATATCATTAAGAACGAACCCAAGCAGATTGCAATCGCCTATCTCAAGCTTCTTCATAGACTCCTCTATCTCCTGATATGTAGTTCTGCCATATCTTGCCACAAGAAGAACGCCTGCGACCTCGTCTGCAAGGCTCATTACGTCAGTTACAGGAAGCAACGGGGTTCCGTCGACAATAACATAATCATACTTATGCTGAACATATTCAAGCAATTCACGCATTTTCTCAGAAGCAAGAAGCTCTGACGGGTTTGGAGGCAAAACGCCTGATGTAAGAACAGCAAAATTGCCATTCTTGGTTTCATGCACACACTTATCAAATGTGCTTTCACCACTCAGTATTGTTGAAAGTCCAACATTGTTTTTTAACTTGAAGTTTCTGTGCTGAACAGGTCTTCTCATATCAGCGTCAATAAGAAGTACCTTATTTTCTGTTTCAGCCATTGAAGCTGCAAGGTTTGCAACTGTTACAGACTTACCCTCACTTGGATTAGGGCTAGAAACGACAACTATCTTATTTCGTGTTGTAGAAAGTGTAAACATAAGGTTTGTACGCATTGTTTTGTAGTTCTCTACAATATTAAATGGTATATCCTTATTATTGAACAGAAGCTGTTTTTTTCTGTCAGCAGAAGAACCTTCATCCTTTTTAGAAGTCTTTCCGCCAATATTCATTATCTCACCAACGATAGGCTTCTGATAAATGTCGCCAAGCTCATCAGAATTCTTTACAGTGTTGTCAAAGAAGTCGATAACAAGTATCACTAGAACAGCCACCATCAAGCCACCAACAAAGCCAAGGGCAACATTTTTAGTGGTGTTAGGAGAAACAGGTGTATTGTAAACTTCAGCATCACCTATCTTTTCAACTGAGCCTGCACCGATAACTCTTATAAGAAAGCTTGGAGCGACGTCAGCCATTATGTTACAAAGATCAGAAGAAAGCTTTGCATTGGTTGTTGTGGCAGTTATCTGAAGTACCTCTGTCTGATTTACAGCGGTCATGCTATAAGCATTTCTCAGGCCGTCATTTGAAACCCTGCCGCTCGTTACAGTAAAATAAGGAGCAAGCTGTTCAGGAGTATACATCTCAAGAAGCTTATCGCTTACCTCGTTCATTACCGGGTCATCAGTAAGTATAACAATATAGGTCTGTACCAATGACTTTGAAGCGTTAATATCCTGTAAGTCAACATTAGTCTTATCCTGACCCGTTGATTGATTATCAGCACTTTTAACATACATTGAAACGTGTGACTGATACTGCTTATTCATAACAAATTTTGATACGAAAAGGGCCAGTATCGCACACACTATTGAAGCGGCAACGATATACCAAACCTTTCCGAGAAGAAGTACCAGAAGATCCTTGATAGTGTAATTTTTTTTCATTTGTATTATTCACCCTATTGTTGATATTTTCGTTATTTTCCCAAAAAATAAACCGTACAATAATAATTTTATCACATTCTATTCAAAAAGTCAACTTTAAACGATACGTTTTTTTGTATTTCAACAAAAAATTGGTTTTTTGTTATAACATACAATAAGATAAACTAAATCAGCCAAGTATTTGTTGGAAAATCATATAAGCTGACAGCTTAATTTAACAATTATGAATGGCTACTGTAAAAGCCGCCATTACAGTCGTTCCAAAACTATTTACCAGTCCTTGTATCATAAGTATGCCGAAATTCATGACAGATTGCTGAACTGAGGCAGCGGTCGACATTCGCACTACTTCACCAAAACTGCAATCCTTCCAAGATTTTTTCTTGAATGATAGTCTCAAAAGAGGTTCTTTGGCAAGAGTGTAAAAGCAAAGTCCCACACCTGACAGGATAATTCTAACACAATCAGATGTCAACAACATTATTTTCATTGGAGTATGCAAAAATTTCAAAATCTTATTGGAAAAGCACAATGTGATAGGCTCTGTCACCAAAGTAACAGAGCCTATCATCAGAAATGATATGTTCAGACAGCCTTTCAGGCGGCGTTCATTCCTTTCACCGAAACAATAAGAAACAAGCGAGCCACTGCCAATGCACAGACCTATTATGATCGAATAAAGAAAAGTCGTGAGGGTGTATGTGCCGCCCACAGCCGCAAGGGCGTTTTCGACAAGAAATCTGCCAGCAATAAATGTATCGGCAATGTTATACACCTGCTGTAGCAGATTTCACGGTATCATCGGGCTTGAAAAAGCAAAAAGCAAGCTTATGATACTGCCGTTTGTAAGATCTCTTTTCATTATCGTTCTATCTCGATACTCATACAGTTTGTACCACTAAGCTGACAACTAAGTTCATCAGGCTGATGCGTACCAACATAGAGGGTGAATTCCTTTGCAAACTGTTTTCTCTCGCCGATATCTGACACTGTTGTGAAAGCTTTGTCAGATATTTCGATTTCAACATCAAGCTTTTCACCTTTTTTGACAAAAATCCTCTTGAAGCCGCACAGCACAGGATAAGCCGGAGCATTATCACAATGTGATTTAATGTAAAGTTCGATAACATCACAAGTATCGGCACCACTATTTTCTACCTCTACATTGACTTTGCCATCGTCATAACTAAGTGATGTAACAACAACATCTCCATAAGTAAGGCCATAGCCGAATGGATAAAGAATGTTATCTCTCGTGTACCTATATGTTCTATCAGACATAGCATAATCAGTAAAGCAAGGCAGCTTGTTGGCGCTATTATAGAATGTAACAGGCAGTTTTCCTGATGGCGACACTTTACCAAAAATAATATCCGCAATAGCCTTGCCGCCCTCTGAACCCAGATACCATGCGTGAATAAGAGCGTCACAATCATGCTCGATATTTATTGAGCTTCCTGCCGCACATACCACTATCATAGGCTTGCCAATCTTTGCGACACGCTTTATAAGCTCACGCTGACTTTCAGGAAGTCTTAGATCGTTCTTGTCACCTGATGAAAACTCATTACCTGTGTCGCCCTCCTCGCCCTCAATAGTGGCGTCAAGACCAACGCAAAGTATCACAACATCAGAATTTGCCGCTGCCGCCTCAGCTTCGGCGTATCTATCTCCTGCCTGTGCAAGACCCGATACTCTGTCCTTATACAAGTGACAGCCTTCAGCATAAAGCACCCTGCCCTCAAATGCGTCCTCGATACCCTCAAGGAAAGTAACATACCTGTCGGCTGTGCCGTTATAATTGCCCTCTAAAGCCGCTCTGCTGTCCGCATTTGGACCTATTACAGCGATAGTTGATATTGATTTTTTGTCAAGCGGAAGAATACCCTTGTTTTTGAGCAACACCATGGACTTCACTGCACACTGGTAGGATACAGCTTTATGCTCAGGGCAAGAAACAACGCTGTATGGTATGTTGTCATATTCCGTTGACTTGTCAAACATACCAAGTCTTATGCGAGTTCTCATAAGAGCAACACAGGAAGCCCGGATTTCATCTTCTGTCACAAGCCCCTTGTCGAGAGCAGAAAGCAGGTGTACATACGTACAACCGCAGTTCACATTACAGCCTGCTTTAAGTGCCATTGCGGCTGACTCTACAGGAGAAGACGTCACCAAATGGTGTTCATGGAAATCCCTTATTGCCCAGCAATCAGAAACAAAATAGCCATCAAAACCCCATTTGTCGAGCTTGCCCATTAGAAACTCACTAGCACATGACGGCTCGCCATTCACACGATTATACGCACCCATTACACCCTCGACCTTTGCTTTTTTTACAAGCTCCTCAAAGGCGTAAAGATAGGTCTCTTCAAGGTCTTTCCAACTAACCTCTGCATTAAATTCATGGCGAACAGCCTCAGGTCCGCTATGTACTGCAAAATGCTTTGCACAAGCGGCAGTTTTCAGTACCTTGCCACTGCCCTGCAAGCCTTTTACATATGCCTTGCCGCACTCTGCGGTAAGATAAGGGTCTTCACCGTAAGTCTCATGACCTCTGCCCCAGCGTGGATCTCTGAAAATATTTATATTAGGTGCCCAAAGGGTAAGACCTTTGTATATATCCCTGTCATCACGCTTTGAATACTCATTATACTTGGCACGAGCTTCTGTGGAGGTTATATCTGCCGCTTTGAACACAAGGTCGGTGTCAAACATAGCCGCAAGACCTATTGCCTGTGGAAACATGGTGGCAACACCGCTTCGTGCAAGCCCATGGATACCCTCATTCCACCAGTTATAGGCAGGAATGCCGAGCCGCTCGACAGCAGGAGCGTCATATCTAAGCTGTGAAGCCGCCTCCTCTACGGTCATTTCATTTACAAGTGTTTCAGCTCTTTCCTGAGCTGAAAGGCTTTCATTGAGATAATTTTTCATATATCCTCCTTGCACATTACATCAATTATATCATACACAAAGATTATACAACATGGCATGATGTCGTGTCAAGGCGTATAATTATAATAATTAATGTAGAAATTATATCTAAATGCTTTGAGATCAGCTTTGACAAAAATCATAAAAGCACCAAAACAGTAATGTTATAAGTCTTTTATTTGAGAATGCCGAGGATCTTTCGTATTTTCCAGCAATATACAATCGCATGAAATAGCGCATATACGCACTTATACATAACTATTTCAAATTATCGTAAAAATATTTGCTTTTTTCTGAAAAAAATACCAATAAAAATATTGACAATCGAATTTTAATAGTGTATAATATTGTTATAAGAAAATATTACGAAAGGTGATAGGTGTTATGAAAAAGATATTTAAGTCAATTTCGGCTTCTGTTACTGCGTTCATCATTGCTTCAACAATGGTTGTAAGCGCATCAGCAGCTTCTTCTGCCGATGTTGTTTCTGCAGCTAAATCAGCAGGTGTTCCTTCTAACCACGTATCAGAGCTTAAGAACTACCTTGATTCTCACGCTTCAAAGTTCAGCTCTGCTGACTATGATTACATGGTAAAGGCTCTCTCTGATTGTGGTGCTACATATGTTCAGCCTGTTGCTGACAAGCTTTTTGGTGCAGGAACAGATCTTGCTTCACTAACAAACGATCAGCTTAGACAGGTGTTTAAGGAAATGGGCGAGGATAGCAGAAAGGCTATTGCTGATGCTTGCGTAGCTACAGGTAAACACTTTGGTGTTACTATCAAGGTAGACGAGCTTACAAGCAAGGATTGGAACGTTCAAGTCGTTGATTCAGATGGCAATACAAACATTGGAACAAACACAGGTAACGGTTCACTTAATACTGGTGCAAACAGCATGACAGCTGTTCAGGTTGTTGCGGTTCTTACACTTGCTCTTAGTGCATTTGGTATTACAGTAGCTGTTAAGAAGAACAAAGAGTGCTAAGATATGGTCAGGAAAGAGGTTAAAGCTTCCTCGTCTGACGCAAACAAACTGAAAAAAAATAAGAGGACGTCAGTGGCTGTAATGGTCTTGACGCCTCTTTTAGTTTTGGCTCTTTGTTTGTCTATCATGACGCTGGTAAGTTATAAAAAATTCATAGAGCTGCAAGGATATGCAGCAATAGCGTTCAATGAGAACGCTCATTTGAAAAACCCATCAGAGGATAATAAATACAGAAATGCAGACGCACTGCCTATGAAGGGATTAACAAAAGTCACAGTGCCAGATTCTGATAAAAAGACGGAACAGCATGAGATAATCTATCCGTACTACGGCGACAAATATGCCGAGCTGACCGTAAAGAATGATAAGGCAGGCATTGACAAAGAGCCTGTTTACTGGGGAGACTCTGATGATCTTCTAGCAAAAGGTGTTGTGCAATCTAACTATTCTGCATATATAGGTGCTACAGGCAGAGTTGTCCTTGCGGCACATAACCACACTTATTTCAGATGTTTACCTAATATTCTAGTGGGTGATCAAGTGATACTAAAAACGGATTATGGCAAATTTACTTATGAGGTCACAGAAACTAAGGTACTTCCAGACACAGATACCTCCCTTTTGTATTATGACGTGACCGCAGATCCACCTGTAGATGATCTGATACTCTACACTTGCTGGAACAATGGATATATGGGTCTTTCAGATCAGAGGCTTTATGTTATCTGCAAAGTCGTAAGCAAAGAATATAAGAATTAGGAGGGTAAGATCTGTGAAAAACAAAAAACTATACAACTACCTGCCTAATCTGATAATCTCGCTGTTTTTGGCGTTTATATTCCTTGCGCTGTCACTTCTGTTTGCGGCAGACAATATTTTCTTTGAACCGACAACCTATACGAACAGTATGCACAAGATAAAAATCGAGGACACGGCTTTTCAGGAAATACAGACATATTGTGAACAACAATATGCCTACACTGGTGTTGAAGCTGATACCCTGAAGAAGTCGATTAACAAAACTGATGTATCAAACGCTATTTATAGCTATGTTGAAGATACTTTCAGTTATATTCTTGGCAAAAAGAGTGGACTTCCTGAGTTTAAGGCAGACTTTACGCTTTTTGAAAAGAATATCTCAGACGATTATACAAAATGGGCTAAAAAAGAAGGCGTTGAATATACTCAGGAACTTGAAGACATAAAGCAGAAGACAATAAAAAATGTGGAACAGGCAATTGAATCCGACCTTGACGTTATGCTTTTGAGCCATATAAATAAACCTAATGGCATTTCCACAAAGCTTAAAGATCTGCTTGTGCTTGCGAGAAAAATAAGGATAGCTCTTATTGCAACGGCTGTTATATTTATAGGCGTTACGGCAGCAGTAAACAGAAAGCATATATGCGGTTTGCTTTATTGGGTAGGTACTTCACTTTTCTGTTCCTCAATGCTCATTCTTGTTCCGTGTGCTATCCTAAAGGGTACAAAATATTATGATGGGCTTGCGATACATAATGACACTGTGTATAATGCACTCACAAGATCCATGTATGGCTTAACTGACAGCCTTATTAAATTATCGACAGTTACTCTCGTAGTGGCAGTTCTTTTTATGGCACTTTTTGCGTTGATAATCAATCTGACAAAGTTCAAAAAGAAAGAAAAATGCTAAATTTATCAGACCCCTGTTTTAAATAGAGGTCTGTTTTTTACAGATGAAACAATTCCATTTAATAGTCGTCAATAGTTTAAAAATATGATTAAAACATCATAATAATATTACGATATATAATGGATTTATGCAGTGCGAGATGTCAGCAGCAAGGCATCTGACGGCAAGGCTACAAAGAACATCATGCCAAGTGAAATACAGGGTATTGCAGGTCTTACAGCAGAGCTTAAAGAAGTTGCTTACTGATACAGTCAATAGCTAACTGTTTATTACTGAATAATTTTCCGCCTGCGGATATAATTATATTCAGAGTATGATTATTAAGCGAGGACACAGATATGAGCAAAGAAGTATTATTCAAGAACCGTCTGATTTTGTCAATATCACTTGACACATTTTATACGAACAAGAATCATGTAGCAAGTGAGTTCATTGAAAAGGCTATATTGTTTTACATCGGCTATCTGAGTCAGCAAGATAATCTCAACTATATCTCTCCGATTATTATCGAAACAGTGAAAGCGCAGATCAATGGTACAGAACAGCGCTTGGCACGTCTGCTCTTCAAGGTTACTGTTGAACTTGGCAAGCTGACGCGCCTGCTTGCGGCGGCGAATGATGTTGACGATGAAACGCTTCGTCAGCTTCTTGTCATGTGCATCAACGAGGTGCGTAAAATCAACGGTACCATTGACTGCGAGGATGCTGTCAGGTATCAGAAGGAGTAAAACAAAAGCCGTAATCAGAGTGTGTCTGATTACGGCTTTTACATAATTCTCGGATTTGATTTTTTTACTTCTTAATCATATACTTATCTAAATCTGATGTTTCACCTCTGAAAATAAACAATTCAGGAAATTCATTCAATTTGAATTGTATAAATTCATCTACAGTGCGATAAATCTCATCCTTTTCAGGATCGTAATATGAACTTCTGTTGGCGTAAATCGTAATGCCTGTAAAATCTTTCTCTGACTCCATCGGACATTTACACGGAGCATCGTTGTTGGTTATGATGATATGCTCTTCGGTTTCACCTTCTGATGGTGACAAATAAAATTCTCCACAGGCAGATAAATTATTCTCCACTGAAAACTGAATTTCATTATTCATATAATCCGCCAGAACTTCTCTGTTTATCCGATAGATAGGACCTCTAAGAAAATCCTTTATTTTAGAAAATAAACCCATAACAATCTCCTTAATCCAAACGTTTCTCTTCAATTTCCTGATTGGCAATGATCAGCTTAATAAACTCCACGAGATTGTCAGCGACGAAATAAACTTCATTATCCATCTCGTTGTCTATTCTGACAATGCGAGGTTCGCCGTTTTCGTCAGCAGATCTGAAATCCATGTAATACATATCATGACCTGCTGACTGTGTTTCATCGAAAGGAGTGACACCATGCCCAAGCTAATCGTAACTAGCAGATACCTGAAAAAAGGTGCAGTAAAAAAAATTCTAGAACTATGTGAAGTACATTGCAACCCGTGAAGGCTCTGTGCCTGTAAAAGAAACAGTGGAAATGAATCTCAGAAAATGAAAAAGCCTATTTCATCGGTTTTCAACTTTGTGAGAAACCAACAACATAGGCTTGCAAATTTTGTGAAATAGTTTTATGCGAAAATCAGTAACGATCCCCTTGAAAATGCCGACACATTTCCAAAATTCTTGATTAATATCAAGTGTCGTGGATTCAAATCCCTTTTTGACTGAAAAACATCTACGATTTCACACTAAAAATTTTCGTCCCTAAAACGTCAAAAAAAAGCCCGTAAATACGAGCTTTTCTTCGGTTGCATCTATTTCATTGCACTAATATGGCAGGGGCAGAAGGATTCGAACCCTCGGCACGCGGTTTTGGAGACCGCTGCTCTACCAACTGA
>OQVI01002401.1_pt1 | contig 12011 bp, 9 predicted proteins | sample 1691651 | NCBI WGS metagenome assembly OQVI01 (sample SAMN03418287, study PRJEB22391) | human gut metagenome | biome: human-gut; feature: organic feature; material: feces | host: Homo sapiens | place: Italy | collected 2013-04
TGCCGTCCAGCACGCCGAGGTTGCAGTCGGAATCGTAGTATTTCTTGATAGCCATAGTAGTTGTTCTCCTTTTTATTCTTCTGTTGTGGCTAATAATAAACGATCTGTATTTTTTCGCTCACCGGGGAGCGGAAAAAACATTCAGGTGCGTTCCGGGCAATGGGTGCCCGGCAGAGGGAGCTGGGCCGCGCGCACTTCCTGCGGCGGCTTTTGCATATGCTGGTGCATTCCGCCGCGTTCCAGCGCCGTGACGCCGGTGCGGCACTGTTCCAGGATCTCGTAGTCCTCGAACATCTTCAGGAAGGCGTCGATCTTGTCCGGCTTGCCGATCAGTTCAAACACCATGCTGTCCGGCGACAGGTCAATGATCTTGGCCTTGTAAATGTTGGCGATCTCCCGCAGCTCGGCGCGGTTGTGCACGTCGGACGCCACCTTGAGCAGCAGCAGTTCCCGCTGGAGGGTCTTGTCCTTGTCCAGCACGAACACCTGCCGGGTCACTTCCAGACGCTCAGTCTGGAGGATGAGCTGCTTCAGGGCCCGGTCGTCACTGGTGATGGTCAGGGTGATGCGGCTGACGGCCGGGTCGTTGGTGGCCGAAACGGTCAGGGTGTCGATGTTGAAGCCGCGGCGGCAGAACAGGTTGGACACCCGGGCCAGAACGCCGCTCTGGTTGTCCACCAGCAGGCTGATGACCCTGCGCTGACTGGATTCCATATTGCTGTGTCCTCCTTATTCCATGATGATATCGTTGATGTCACCGCCACCGGGGATCATGGGCAGGACCTTTTCGTCCTTGTCGATGATGCACTCAATCCAGGTGGGGCCTTTGCGCTGGAGCGCCTCGGCAAATGCCTGCTGGAACTCCGGCAGGTTGGTGCAGCGGTAGCCCTTCAGGCCAAAGCCCTCGGCCAGCTTGACGAAGTCGGTGTGACGGTGGGGATCGGTCTGGCTGTAGCGCTTGCCGTAGAAGGTGGTCTGCCACTGGCGCACCATACCCAGCACGGAATTGTTGAAGATGACCGTGATGATGGGCAGGTCGTAGCTGACGGCGGTGCAGGCCTCGTTCAGGTTCATATGGAAGGAACCGTCACCGGTGAACATGACCACACGCTGGTCCCGGCCAAGGGCCATCTGGGCACCGATTGCGGCACCGTAGCCAAAGCCCATGGTGCCCAGGCCGCCGCTGGTGATGAAACCACGGCTCTTGGCGTGGCGCAGGTACTGGGCCGCCCACATCTGGTGCTGGCCCACATCGGTGACGTATACGGCCTCCGGGCCGCACTGGTTGCACACCTCACCGATGACCTGATGGGGCATCAGGTGGATGGGGTCGGACACCGGGTGGTAATCCTGTGCCTGCCACTCGTGGATCATCTTCATCCAGTCGGGGTGCTTTGCCTCTTTGATCTGCGGCAGCATGGCCTGCAGCACATAGGCGGCATCGCCCACGATGGACAGGTCCACTTCCACATTCTTGCCCAGTTCGCTGGGGTCGATGTCGATCTGGATGATGGTGGCATTCTTGGCAAAGGTCTTGGGGTTCAGCGCCACACGGTCCGAGAAGCGGGTACCCACCGCGATCAGCACGTCACAGTCGGCCACGGCCCGGTTGGAGGTGTAACAGCCGTGCATGCCCAGCATTCCGATGTTCATGGGGTCGCCGTAAGGCACCACACCGGCCGCCATCAGGGTGTAGGTGGCCGGGATCTCGGCCTTGTGCAGCAGATCCCGCAGCGGCTGGCAGGAGGCTGCGCTGCGCACGCCGCCGCCAAAGTACACCAGCGGGCGCTGTGCCGCATTGATCAGGTCGGCTGCCCAGCGCACCTGCTCCTTATCAAAGGTGGTGACGGTGCGGATGGGCTCCGGCTGCTTGGCTTCAAATTCGCACACGGCAGCGGTCACATCCTTGGGGATGTCCACCAGCACCGGGCCCTTGCGGCCGCTCTGTGCAATGCGGAAAGCTGCGCGCATGGTGTCGGCCAGATCCTCGACCCGGCGCACCGTGAAGTTGTGCTTGGTGATGGGCATCGTGATGCCCTCAATGTAGGCTTCCTGAAAGCAGTCCTTGCCGATGCCCGGGGTGGCTACGTTGCCGGTAAAGGCCACCATGGGCACCGAGTCCATATAAGCGGTGGCGATGCCGGTGACCAGGTTGGTGGCACCCGGGCCGCTGGTGGCCAGCACCACGCCGGTGCGGCCGGTGGCACGGGCGTAACCGTCTGCCGCATGGGAGGCTCCCTGCTCGTGAGCGGTGAGCACATGGGTGATGCGGTGGGCGTTTTTATACAGCTCATCGTAAAGATTCAGCACTGCACCGCCGGGATAACCAAAAATGGTATCCACGCCCTGCTCACAAAGAACCTCCACAAAAATCTGAGAACCGTTCAACTGCATGGTGTGTTTCTCCTGTTCCAATTCCACGTTTATCCATTGCCCCGGGGGAGCTTTTGAAAAATAAAAAGCCCTTGTCCCCTGCTTTCTCAAGAGACAAAGACCTTGTGATCATCAAGCTCTCTGCGGTACCACTCTCGTTGGTGCGCTGTGCACACCCTCTCATGGGCTTCCAACAAAGCCCTGCCTCATAACGGCGGCTGCCGGCGCTGCTTACAGGGGTCTAATACCCGTTGGGCAGGCTGCTCCGGGAGGATTTCTCCCACGAAACACTGACTGCCTTGCACCAAACGGCAGCTCTCTGAACAGGGGGGATCGTGCGGTACTTTTTCCCATCCACGCATTTGTTGATGTAAATTATACTATAAACCGGGCTGATGTCAATCGACAATTTGTAACCTGAATCGTTCCAAACGTGAAGGAAATTAAACACTCTTGCGTGAAATGAAAAACCGCTGTATACTCTTTTTATCTGCGCGCGCCGCGCGTTGTCCGAAAGAGGATGTATCAAGAGGATGTACCAAAAAAAAGATTCAGGATCGAGGAAACCGGACTATGAAACTGCATGAATGGAACGCCCGCCTGCACGGGCTTGTGATCTTTCGCTCCCTGCTGAGCGACCCCGTGGCGGCCAGATTTGCCGCTCTCATCGACTGCCTGACGGCCGGAAACAACAGCATCGGCAGCGTGTGCAACGCCGTGGCACAGTTTGAAAGCGTGCTGTTCGAGCGCACCACCAACTGGGGCACCTACCTGAGCACCACCGTGCTGGAGACCGAGACCGTGTGCGTGCGGCAGGCCGCTGCCGGTACCCTGCCCCCTGTTCTGCAGACTGCACTGGACAACGAGCTGGCCTTCCTGCAGCAGCTGTGCGGCCTGACACTGGATGCCCTGCTGGACGCGGCAGAGGTCCCGGCCGAAGAGCTGGCCTTCCTGCCCCGGTGGGAGACGGCCGACCTTGACCTGCCCGCCGCCTATGCCCAGCGCATGAGCGAGGTGGGTAAGAAGGGCTACGGCATGTTTGCCAAGCACCATGTATTTACAGTAGAAAACGGCAAGCTGGTGCCGGTGAAGTACCCCGACCCCCAGCGTCTTTCCGAGCTGCCGGGCTACGAAAAGGAGCGGGAAAAGGTGATCGCCAACACCCGTGCCCTGCTGGCCGGGATGCCCGCCAACAATGTGCTGCTGTACGGCGACGCCGGCACCGGCAAGTCCAGCTCGGTCAAGGCCATCGCCAACGAGTTTGCCCCGGAGGGCCTGCGGCTGGTGGAAGTGAAAAAGAACCAGCTGTACCAGATCCCCGACCTGATGGATAAACTGGCCGCCAACCCCCTCAAGTTCATCCTGTTCATCGACGACCTGAGCTTTACCGCCAACGACGACAACTTTGCCGCCCTCAAGGCCATTCTGGAGGGCAGCGTGGGCGGCCGTGCCCGCAACATCGCAGTGTACGCCACCTCCAACCGCCGCCACCTCATCAAGGAGACCCTGACCGACCGCACCGGCGACGACATCCACGAAGCCGACACCCGGCAGGAGCTCATGAGCCTTTCGGCCCGGTTCGGCCTGACCGTGACCTTCCAGCGGCCGGAAAAAGCCCGGTTCGAGACCATCCTGGAAGAGCTGGCCCGGCAGCACCATATCCAGATGCCCATGGACCAGCTGCTGGTCAAGGCCGAGGCCTTTGCCATCCGCGCCGGCGGCCGCAGCCCCCGCGTGGCCAAGCAGTTCATCGAGCAGTGTGAGGCCGGTGTGCAGAAGTAACCATACAAAAGAACTCCCTCAGTCAAGGCTTGACGGCATTGACTGAGGGAGTTTTTAGTTTGTCGTTATTTTAACGACAAAGCCCTGTCAAAAGTTTCACAAAAGCGCCGTGAATTCGTGAAAATTTTGACTTTTCAAGAATCTTTGTCTATTTTTTATTTATCGGCAAAAAGGCTTGATTTCCGGCAAATAGCGGACTATAATATGGCCAAAATCAGCCCGGCGGGGCGCAGCTCCTCCGGGCACATTCTGGAGGATAACTATGGGCTTTTTAACGGGTAAGACCGCACTCATCACCGGTGCAGGGCGCGCAGTCCTGCAGGATGGCAGCTGCGGTTCCATTGGATACGGCATTGCTACGGCCTACGCAAAAGAGGGTGCAAACCTTGTGATCACCGGCCGCAATGTGAAAAAGCTGGAAGAGGCCAAGCAGGAGCTGGAGAGCAAGTACGGCATCAAGGTGCTGCCGGTGCAGGCCGATGTGTGCGCCGGCGGCGACAACGAAGCCACCGTGCAGAATGTAGTGAAGCAGGCCGTTGACGCCTTTGGCGGCATTCAGGTGCTGATCAACAACGCACAGGCCTCGGCTTCCGGCGTCTCGCTGGCCGAGCACACCACCGAGCAGTTCGACCTGGCCCTGTATTCGGGCCTGTACGCAGCCTTCTATTATATGAAGGCCTGCTACCCCTACCTGAAGGAGTCCCACGGCAGTGTGATCAACTTCGCCTCCGGTGCCGGCCTGTTCGGCAACTACGGCCAGTGTGCCTACGCTGCCGCCAAGGAGGGCATCCGCGGCCTGTCCCGCGTGGCCGCCACCGAGTGGGGCCCGGATGACATCAACGTCAACGTTGTCTGCCCGCTGGCCTGGACCGCCAAGCTGGAGCAGTTCCAGCAGGCTTACCCGGAGGCCTTCAAGGCCAACGTCAAAATGCCGCCCATGGGCCACTATGGCAACGCCGAACTGGAGATCGGCCGCGTGTGCGTCCAGCTGGCCATGCCGGACTTCAAGTTCATGTCCGGCGAGACCCTCACGCTGGAGGGCGGCATGGGTCAGCGCCCGTAACTTTGCGTTTTTCTTCCTTCTTCTCAATAGACAAAAGAGGCTGTGCCGGTGGGCACAGCCTCTTTTGTCTATCTGTTGCTTTTGGGATCAGCCCCGCACCGCGATGCACTCGATCTCGAGCTTTGCACCCTTGGGGATGGCTGCCACCTGCACGCAGCTGCGGGCCGGGAACGGCTCTGCAAAGGCCTTGGCATACTCTGCGTTCACAGCCGCAAAGTCGTTGATGTCGGCCAGAAAGATCACGGTCTTGACCACATTGGCCATGGTCAGGCCGGCCTCGGCCAGAATAGCCTTGAGGTTTGCCAGGCTCTGTGCGGCCTGCTCTTCCACGGTATCGGCCATCTTGCCGGTGGCGGGGTCTACCGGGATCTGACCGGACACGAATACCATATTGCCCAGGTCCAGTGCCTGGCTGTAGGGGCCGATGGCGGCAGGTGCGTTGGGGGTAGATACGACTTTCATAGGGATTCTCCTTTGTTGTGGATTCAGACTTGGAAATAGCCGTTGTTTCCATCGGGCTATCTGCAATTGATATTATAGCAAAAACTCAATGATACTTCCAATAGGATCCGGTATACTCTTTTGCTGCGGTCAGTGCATCCGGATGCTCAAACAGCAACACATACTGCGCATAGCTTACATCCGGCGCAGAACCGTCCGTGTAAAATTTATTTCTGTCCCGAACCGGAGGTCTGGCACGGGCAGTACGGTAAAGCGTTGCTCTGTTCGTGCCCGTGCCACCCAGATCACCGATTTCAAACGTCAGGCAGCCATCCACAACGGTCAGTTTTCCATTCAACGGCGAGCCGATCTCCGCAAGGCGGGTCACAAAAGAGTTCTGCACACGGTACAGCTTTCCGGAATAGTCGGACATCAAAACGTGCGCCCCGCCAAACTGCCCATAATATTTTGCGTCCGGTCTCTGCTGATATTCCCACATGAAATGCTCATACAGGCAATTTTCCCGGTACAAACCATCGGGGCCACCCAGTTGCTCCGTTTCCCCTTTGAGGCGCCGTTGTTCCTGTGCTTCCTCCCAGCCCAGAAGGGCACGTTCCAGACAAACCGTTTGTGTTCCAAGCACAGTTTCAAGCTGTTCCAGCTTAATATGATACAGTTCAGCCAGCTGTGGCAGAAACTTTTCCTGAAAGGTCTGGAGTTGCAAAGAACTGAACGGGTTCTGTTCCCGAATCGCAGTTAGAAGCCACTGCGTTTGAGTATCTGCACTGGTAAAGTCATGGTTTTTCAGCAAATACTGACAAAGCGTCTGTATGTTACCGACATCATCTGTAATGTCGATCCCGATGATTGAAATTTTTTCTGCAGCATCCCTGCCGCTGTTCCAGTCGGCAATCCATGAATACAGCTCATAGTCCTCTTTGGAGAGCGTGCACCGATCAAGCCAATCCGAAAAGGAAAGTCTCCCCTGCACGGTTTCATTTTCAAGAAATGCCGTGGCATATCCACTTTCCTCTACAAGAACACGAACCCCCTTTTCTTTTACAAGGTATTGGAACAGAGCATTGCGGAATTGCTGATATTCTGTGCAGCGATGGGTTTCTCCAAAGAGATAGACCTGCGCATTCTCATAGCGGAGCATTTTAGAAACGCCCGCACCGGTAGCAAGATCGATCACCTGAGAGTTTCCCGGATAAAACGCAAAAATAAGTGCCAAAAGAACAGCCAGCAAAACCACGCCGGCGAGAACCCGTTTTTGCAAGCTGTATCCTCCCCGTGAAAAACACATCGTTCAAACTCTGCCAATACGTTTTATTTTTCTTTATAGTTTTTCCAATACCGGCCTGGCTGATCCTCACTGGCCGTGACCTGAGACGGATGCTCAAACAGCAACACATACTGCGCGATTTTTTCATCCGGGGTGTCGGGAGCTTCGGCATAGAACTTTCCGCTTTCGGAACCAGGGTTCTTTGCAAGGGCGGTATTGTATAAGGTAAGGTGATTGGTATCAGCCTCCCCCAACTCCCCGATCTCATGGGTGATTGCACCGTCGATCACGGTCAGCCTGCCATCAAGAAAGCTGTTTTTCCCAGCCATCCGGGACACAAAGCTATTGTTGATTCGGGACGATCCTTCTTTTTGTACATAGTTTTCCATCTGAACGTGTGCTGCGCCGAACGAACCAAAATACTTTGCGGTCGGGTTTTCCTCATAGACCCTCCGGAGGTTCGCATACAGGGCATCCTCCCGATACGCCACGGCGGGGCCATCCAGCTGGAGATCCGGCTGATAGTCGTTCAGCTTGTAGCACTCCTGTCCCTGCTGCCAACCCTGAAGCACGCGTTCCAGATGGATTGCCTGATCTCCCAGCGCCAGTTCAATCTGTTCCGGGTTTGTCTGGTACAGTTCAATCAGCTGCGGCAACAAACTGTTCTCAAAGCGCTGCTGAAACTGGCATTTCTGGGTGCTGATCAAAAGCATCTGCGTCTTTGTATCTGCCGCAGAAAAATCACAGTCTCTCAGCAAATACCGGCAGAAGGCATAGACTACCCCAATCGAATCGGTGATATCGATACCGACAATGGAGATTTTGTCTTCATCCGGTCTGTTCCGATTGAATTCTGATATCCACCGGAACAGCTCGTAGTCCTCTTTGGATACGACAAACTGATCGTATCCGTATTCGTCGGCAAAGGACAACCGGTTCTGCACTGTTTCGTTTTCGAGAAAGCCGCTTGCATAGCCGTGCTCCATCAAAAGAACACGCACGCCCTTTTTCTCTACAAGGTACTTGAACAGTGCATTGCGGAACTGCTGATATTCCACCTTGCGATGGACCTCGCCAAGCATATAGACCTGAGCATTCTCATAGCGGAGCATTTTAGAAATGCCCGCACCGGTGGAGAGGTCGATTTTCTGAGAGCTTCTCGGATAAAGTTCAAAGACAAGGGCACAAAGGATGACGAGCGACAATGCAAAAGCAAGAAATTTCCTGCGCAAAATAACCCCTCCCGTAAAAAGAGAATCCACAAAACGTCGTGTCATTATTTTTACGCATGGGGATTGGATTGTCCACATTCCGGGAATGAACACGGGTTTTCTTGTCATGAAACCGGCAATTGCAGCTTTCACGCCACAGACTGCAAGTTCAGCGCAGCCATATTATCAGCAGCCCTCTGCTGAAATTGCATTGACTTGAAGGGAGCACTGCGTTATTATGAGTAACAAAACCGGTCTGTGTTATCCGGAAGGAGGTTGCCGATTGAATTTACTGATTTGTGATGATGAGCCCGCTGTCGTGGAGCAGGTTTCTGCATTACTCCGAGACCATTGCGAAAAAAGCGGCATCTCTGCGCACTTTTATCCTTTCAGTGATCCCGGCGCGATTAAAGACCTTTCTTCCTATGATATTGCATTCCTGGACATCGACATGGGCGATTCCAGCGGCATTGACCTCGCACGAAGCCTTCGCAAGGAAAATCCCGGAATCGTGATCGTTTTTCTCACAAACTTTATCCAATACGCTCCAGAAGGGTTTGAGGTACAGGCATTCCGGTATCTTTTGAAACGTGATATGAACGAAAAGCTGATTCCTTATTTTGAAGCCGCAAGCAAAGAAGTCGTTCAACGAAAGAGGATCCTCACCATTTCGGTCCATTCCGAACCGATCGACATTCCCGTAAGTCACATCCTCTATCTGGAGGCCAATCTACGGGTCATCATCGTGCACCTGATCCATGACGAGCGAACGGAGTATCATTTCTACGGCAATCTGTCCGATCTGTCAAAAAAGTTGGAGGACCTCGGTTTCCTGCGCGTTCAACGCTCATTTTTGGTAAACATGGAGTACATCGTGCAGCTGCAATACGAAAAGGTGAGCCTGACCGGCGGGATCGTTTTGCCTTCAAGTGCTAAGAACCATAAGGAACTGAAGCAGCACTATCTGCTGTGGCGGGGGAAAAACCGATGGGCGATTTCTTGAGTTTTCTTTATACCGTGGTCGATTCCCTTTCTCTGATCCTCTTTTTGGATGCATTTGCTGAACGACGCTGGAGTGACCGGAAATTCACCATCGGCGTCGGCTGCTTCGTTGCGCTGAACTTCTGGATCCTGAAAGTTCCGCTGATCTTCTTTCACCGCAATCAGGCCATAAAAATCGGGATGATCCTTTTATCCTATACCTTCAGCGCACGGGTGTTGTACGCCAAAATTTCCAGTAAACTGCTTTTGCTTCTTATCGGTGTAGAGTATCTTATCACTTATTCCCTGTCTTTCGGGCTGGGCATGCTGGGTGCTTTTGTCTGTGGGATGGACGGTGAATCGTTCCGGTCGAGTTTCCCGCTCATGATCGTCTACGGGATCATCAACTATTCCACAGAATTGTTCCTGGCCTATCTATTCCGAAAGATCATGAAGCAAAAAGCATTTCTGGGAGCGCGGAACCGACTGAATGAATCGCAATTGGGGTTTTACTTTTTGTTCCCATGCACATCCTTTTTCATGCTGGGGATCTTGCTGTATATCACAACCGGGAAACCGGTAGGCGAAGGTGTAATTGCCTTTACATGTGGCTTGATCCTTGCGGCGAATGCTGCTCTCCTGTACCTCTTGGATCGGATGGAACGAGCCATCGAAACCAAGGAAAATCTTTTGGCACTGGGGCAGCAGATTCAACTGCAGGCCAAAAATATGGAAGCGGCGAGCAGACTTTATGCAGAACAGCGTCACAAGGTCCACGATTTCAGAGCACATCTCAACACAGTTCAAAGCCTTTTGCTGAACCAGGAATACAAAGCTGCCGAGCAATATTTGCGTTCCGTAACCACCATGCAGACCGACCGGCTGTTTCTGGTCAACTCGCACCACGCGATCCTCGACGCGCTCTTCAATACCAAAGCGACCGAAGCGATCAAAAAAGGGATCAGCATCGACTTTGAGGTGAACGATCTTTCCGCATTGCCATTGGATGTATCGGATATGGTCGTGCTCTTTGCCAATCTGCTGGACAATGCAACGGAAGCCTGTGAAAAACTCGAGAGCGAAAAGACGATCCATGTTTCCGCCGTACTGAGACAGAGCTTCTTTTTTTCCGTCCGGAACACATCCGCTCCGGTAAAGATCCATGACGGGAACATCCGAACGACAAAATCCAATCCCGCTCTCCACGGTTTTGGTCTCTCCAACATCAAACTCATTCTGAACAAATACGCAGCAGACTTTATTATGGACTATGCCGATGGATGGTTTCAGTTTACCGGGGAAATCGAGCTGTAACCGTTCAAACTTCCCATGAAAAAATGGCCCGCGTTTTCACGCAGGCCATTTTTTATCGGATCATACACGCTCACTCACGAGCTGGAAGCCCTCTTTGGTCAGTTCGGCACGGATCTGTTCGATCTGGGCCGCGTCGCGGGTCTCCAGCGTCAACTTGAGGAAGCAGCTGGAAATGGGCATGTTGGGGTCGGAACCGTCGTGCAGCACCGACACCACGTTGCTGCCGCAGCGGGAGACGATCTCGGCCACACGCTGGAGCTGGCCGGGCTTGTCCTCCAGAGCAATGGTCAGGTTGGCCTTGCGGCCGCTCATGACCAGGCCGCGGGTGATCACGCGGCTGAGGATGTTCACGTCGATGTTGCCGCCGGAGATGACACACACCACCTTTTTGCCCTCAATGGGCAGCTTGTGGAACAGGGCCGCAGCCACGGGCACCGCACCGGCACCCTCGGCCACCAGCTTCTGGTTTTCCATCAGGGAGAGGATGGCGGCGGCGGTCTCGTCCTCGCTCACCGTCACGACGTCGTCCACATACTGCTCGCAGAGCTGGTAGGTCAGCTCGCCGGGAGTCTTGACCTGAATGCCATCGGCAAAGGTGGAGGCAGCCTTCAGGGTCTGATACTTGTGCTCGTGCAGGCTGCGGTACATGCTGGGGGCACCCTCGGCCTGTACGCCGTACACCTTTACCTCCGGCCGCAGGCTCTTGATGGCAAAGGCCACGCCGGAGATCAGGCCGCCGCCGCCCACCGGCACGATGACTGCATCCAGATCCGGCAGCTGGTCCAGAATTTCCAGACCGATGGTACCCTGGCCTGCAATGACCTGCTCGTCATCATAGGGGTGGATAAAGGTCATGCCGGTCTCTTCCTGCAGCTCCACGGCCTTGTCGTGGGCGTCATCGTAGGTGCCGGGCACCAGGCAGACCTCTGCGCCCAGGTTCTTGGTGTTTTCCACCTTCATGATGGGGGCACCGTCCGGCATGCAGACGATGCTCTTGATGCCACGGCGGGTGGCGGCCAGCGCCACACCCTGCGCATGGTTGCCGGCCGAGCAGGCAATGACGCCCTTGGCGCTTTCTTCGGGCGAAAGCTGGCTGATCTTATAGTAAGCACCGCGCACCTTGAAGCTGCCGGTGGCCTGCAGATTCTCGGTTTTCAGGTAGAGCTGGCAGTCCTTGGACAGCTTGGGGGCCTCGATGAGGTCGGTCTTGCGGGCAACGTCCTTGAGCACAAAGGCAGCGTGGTAGATTTTATCCAGAGTCAACATGACGATTCCTTCCCTTTTTCGTTTCCGTGATGGCATCCAGTATATGTTACCAAAATTGTTTTGTCAAATGAATTTCGTTCATGATAGAAGCACATAAAAAGAGAACTGCCGCAGACGTTTCGTCCACAGCAGTTCTCTGCCTTGTTTTTTTATGCGGTTATGTTGTTGGCATCAACGGCCGCGTCCGCCGCCGCCGCCATGGAAGCTGCCGCCGCCCATGCCGCCGAAGCTGCCGCCGCCAAAGGAACCACCACCGAAGCCGCCGCTGCGGGGCGGAGTGCTGCGGGGCGGGGTA
>OQVI01002405.1_pt1 | contig 11997 bp, 12 predicted proteins | sample 1691651 | NCBI WGS metagenome assembly OQVI01 (sample SAMN03418287, study PRJEB22391) | human gut metagenome | biome: human-gut; feature: organic feature; material: feces | host: Homo sapiens | place: Italy | collected 2013-04
TCCGGCCGCCGCCCCGCAGGCCCGACGACGGGGAAAAAGCGGAAAAGTAGCGTTTCCCCTTGGCCCTTTCCCGGGCTTTCGCTAAATTTGCCTCTGACGCCTGGCCGCAATCCCTGTTGGCGGCGCGGCGTCCCCGCAGAGGGCAAGGCGGGAGAGCTTGCCCGTATGTTCCTACTTAAACCTATCTTCTATGAAAAAGTTCAAAGGAATTCTCATCGCGGCGTTGCTGGCTTGCGGAACGTTGACGGCTTCCGCGCAGCATAAGAGTGATCTCCGTTTCGGTGTGACGGCAGGTATGAACGTAGCGCGTGTGACGGACCTCGACGCCGAGTCGCGCATCGGTTTTAATCTCGGTGCGCGTGTGGACTATGGCATCACCGACAACTTCTATGTCAACGGCGCCTTGCTCTTTACCCAGAAAGGCTACAAGCTGGACAGCGAGGACGTGTATGGAGCCCGGGGCACCGTCAAGGGGAATCCGGGCTATCTGGAGATTCCCATCCACGTCGGCTACCGTTACCATCTGGACGACGACTTGAATCTTTTCCTCGAGACCGGTCCCTACCTTGCCTTCGGCGTATGCGGCAAGACGAAAGTGGAGTATTCCGTCCTCGGCCAGGAGGGTTCCGACGATGACGACTACTTCGACGGCGGCGGTGCCCGCACCTTCGACGGCGGCTGGGGCTTGCGCTTCGGCGTGGAAGTAAGCGGCTTCCAAGTACACATGGCCTACGACTACGGCTTCTCGAAGGTGTGGGAAGACACCTCGTGCCACAACGGAAACTTCAGCGTCGGCTTGACCTACATGTTCTGACAGTATCGCGCCGGCCTTGCGCGGCAGGCGCCGGAATAAACTGAGGGGCGGAAACTTCCGGTTTCCGCCCCTCAGCCGTTACGGGCCGTCCGTCCGCTCACACTTTCGGTCCGAACGAGAGGTCGCCCGCGTCGCCCAGACCCGGGACGATGTAGGCCGCCTCGTTGAGCTCGGGGTCGACGGCCGCGGTCCAGAGCGTCACGTCGTCGTCCGGGAAGAGCTGTTGCAGGTGGTCGATGCCCTCGTGGGCGGCGATGACGCAGCAGATGTGGAGCCGTCGGGGCCGGCCCCGGTGCAGGAAGGCCTTCCACGCCAGTTCCAGGCTGCCGCCCGTGGCCAGCATCGGGTCCGCCAGGAGAAACGTGCAGCCGTCCAGTTGCGGCGAGGCCATATACTCCAGGTGGATTTTCAGGTCCTCCTTGTGTCCCTCCTCGCGGTAGGCGGCGACGAAGGCCGAGTCGGCGCCCTCGAACACGTCGAGGAAGCCCTCGTGGAAGGCCAGGCCCGCGCGCAGTACGGTGCCCACGACGATGCGGTCGTCGTAGGTGGCCACCTCCTTCACCCCGAGCGGCGTCTGCACCTGCTTGGGCGAGTAGGAGAGGGTGCGGCTCAGTTCGTAGGCCATGACGTGGGCAATGCGCACCAGGTTGTTGCGGAAGAGCGTGCGGTTGCCCTGATAGCCCACGTCCCGGAGTTGTTGCATGTAAGTATTGACGACGGAGTTCTGTGCTCCCAGGTGGATGATTTTCATATAGGCAAAATTAATAGGATTCAGGATAGTGCAAATATACGACTTTATGGCGAATCGGCACCACCTCTTCCCGCCGGCAGTGGTCTTGCCGGCCCGTTTTGCCCGTCCGGCCCGCCCGGAGCGGGGCTTCAGGCGCCCGTGCCGTCCGGCCGCAGCGGGCCGTAGAAGTAGCTCGCGGTCGCGCCGCCGTCGATGAGGAAGGTCGAGCCCGTGATGAACGCGCCCTTGTCGCTCATCAAAAGTTCGGCGACGTTTGCGGCTTCGCCCACCGCGCCGGGGCAGGCGGCCTTCATATCTTTGATGACGCGGCCCGGCCAGCCGCCGTTTGTCATAAACGGCACAACGGTCTTGCCTGCAAAATTCTGTCCATGCAGGAATGCCTTGACGGCGGGAGCCATCGTGTACCACCATGTCGGCGTGCCGACGGCGATGACGTCGTAGTCGGCGACGTTGACGGGAAGCGCCTTGAGCTCCGGCTCAAAGCCCGCGTTCACCTCGTGCTGGCCCTGATCGACCACATCGTTGTAGCTGCCGGTATACGGCACGGCGGTGTCGAGCCTCACAAGATCGCCGCCGGCGACGCTCTGCAACGCTTTTGCGGTGCGCTCGGTGTTGCCGCACGACCAGGAGTAGTAAACGATCAGGAGCTTTTTCATTTTGTGACCTCCTCAACCCACTGGGCAAGCGCGCTCTTCGCCTCGTCCACGTGGCTGCCGTGGATGGCGAGGCCCTTCGTGACCGCCGCGCCATGGGCAGCCTTGCGGATGTCGTTTTCGGTATCGGAAAGGCCGCTGCCCTCGTGCGTGCAGAACGGGTGGATGGTCTTGCCCGTGAAGTCGTAGTGATCGAGGAAGGTGTAGACCACCATCGGCATCGTGCTGCAATAGTTGGGGTAGCCGAGGTAAATTTCATCATAGGCGTCGAGGTCATCGGGCAGATCCAACACCGCGGGACGGGCGCTTTTCTGCCAGTCCTCACGCGCCTGCGCCACACAGGTCTTGTAGTCGTCTGAATAGGGCTCGGCCTGCTCAATTTTGTACAGCTCGCCGCCGGTCAGATTCGCGAGCATCTCAGCAACCTTTTCGGTGTTGCCGACGGAAATGCGGCGGTACGCGCCTCCGAAGTAGTTCTCTCCCGCGCGGGAGTAAAATGCGATCAATGCTGCCATTGTTTCGCTCCTTTCTTATCGCTTTGCGCCAAAAGCGGCGCATGGTTTTTGTTGATACCACCATTGTAAACCGCCGCGCCGCGGGTATCAATTCCGGTTTTGCGGCTTTCCTATAAGAAAAACTGATATGAAAAAAGGCGGAGCCATCGGCTCCGCCTTTCTGCTTTCGTTCAGGTATCAAATTGTCCTTTGAGCAGCTGCGCGAATTCTGGCACGTAGGGGTTCGCGTTCTCCTTTTTCCAGAACGCGCAGTATGTGCGAAGAATCGGCTCGCCGTTTCGCACGAGCGGCACGCGGGTGAGCGGTTCGGCCGCCTGCCTTTCGCCGCCCTCCAGCGGCAAAAAGCCCCTGCCGCCCGCGACCAGAAGACGCGCCTCCTCCAAATTCTCGGCATACAGGAATTCACTTGGAAAGCCGAGTACAATGCGGCTGAATTCCTGCTCCGCCTCCCGCTCCGGCGGCGGGGCGATCAGAATGCAGGGAAAATTCTTGAGCTCTGCCGGTGCGACCGCCTCCATTTGCGCGATTGGGCTGTGGGCGGAGACTTCAATCAGGGCGGGCCGGGCTGCAAGGATCAGATTTTCGTAGGCGTCGGAAAACAAGCGGCGCTGATCGTTGAGCGTGATCTCGACCCGATCCTCGCTCAGCATATCACACAGCTCCCCATGGCTGCCGTACGCGATGGAGACGCTGACGTCGGGATACCTCGCCGAAAAGGCCGCGAGCGCGCGGTGGAACTCTCCCCCTGCATAGGTGCGCAGGTAGCCGATCTTCAAGCTCGCCGCCTCGCCCTTGGCAATCTTCGCCGCCTCGGCGCACATGCGGTCGCAGTCCGCTGTGAGCAGCAGGCTCTTACGGTAAAAGTATTCGCCCACAGGCGTGAGCGAAAATGAGCGATTTTTGCGCACGAGCAGCGCAAAGCCCAGCTCACGCTCCAAGGACTGCACCTGCTGGGAGATGGCTGACTGCGAGATGAAATTTTCCTCCGCCGCGGCGGAAAAGCTCCCGAGACGCACGACGGATTGAAAGTATTTGAGCTGCTTGAGCATGATGCACCTCCTGATGTCTAAATGACGATCCCCTCGCAGTGGTCGATCTCGTGCTGGATGATCTCCGCCGTCCAGCCGATGAAGGTCTTGAGGCGTGTTTGGAATTTTTCGTTCTGCCACTGGACTTTGACGGTCTGGAAGCGCTTTGCCTTGCGCGTGCCGGTGAGGGACAGGCAGCCCTCCTCGGTGTCGTAGGGGCCGGACTTTTTGACGATGACGGGGTTGAACGTGAGCATGTATTCGCCGTCATTTTCAAAAGCGATGATGCGCTTGTTGACGCCGATCATGTTCGCCGCCATGCCGACGCAGCCGTCCTTGTGGGCGATTAGCGTGTCGAGAAGGTCCTGCGCGGTGTTGAGATCGTCCGCCGTGGCGGCTTCGGCCTTTTGGGCGAGGAAGGTCTCGTCTTTGCAGATATCACGGATCATGGTGTTCCTCCTGCGCGGCATTCTGCTGCTTGTAATGTGTGCCCCAGACGACCATGGAATCGAGGATGGGCTTTAGGCTGTATCCGGTCTTGGTCAGCGTGTATTCCACGCGCGGCGGTACCTCGGCGTAGACCTTGCGGGTGAGCAGGCCCTTGGCCTCCATATCGCGCTGCTGCGCGGTCAGCACCTTCTGCGTCACATGGCCGATGGACTTTTTAAGTTCACCGAAGCGCTTGGTGCCGTCCATCAGGTCGCACAGGATGAGCACCTTCCATTTGTCGCCGATGAGCATGAGCGTCGTCTCGACGGGGCAGGCGGGTAATTCCATGGTATGGCCTCCTTCGTGTTACAGATATTGACCGGTGATGCTGTCGGGGTTCAATTGAATTTCCTCCGGCGTGCCGGAGGCGACGATCCTGCCGCCGGCCTCACCGCCGCCGGGGCCCATGTCGATGAGAAAGTCCGCGTTGCGGATGACGTCGAGGTCGTGCTCGATGACCACGACCGTTGCGCCGTTGTCCAAAAGCGCCTGGAAGACGCCGAGCAGCACGCGAACATCCAGCGGATGCAGGCCGATCGACGGTTCATCGAAGACGAAGACAGAGTCGGTCTGCGTGCGGCCAATCTCGCTGGCGAGCTTTAATCGCTGTGCCTCGCCGCCGGACAGGCTTGGCGTTTCCTCGCCGAGCGTCAGGTAGCTGAGGCCGAGCTGCTTCAAAATGCCGAGCTTCTGGCTGACGGTCTTCCGGTCCGCGCAGAATTCAATGGCGGAGTTGACGTCCATGTCCATGAGTTCAGGAAGCGAGGCGTTTTCGCCCGCCTTGTTCATGAGCTTCACGCCATAGGCGGCTCTTGCGTAGCGCGAGCCGCGGCAGTCGGGGCAGGGAATGTTGACGTCGGGCAGAAACTGCACGTCGAGATTTACAACGCCCGTGCCGTCGCAGCCGGGGCAGCGGAGAGAGCCGGTGTTGTAGGAAAAATCGCTCGCTTTATAGCCGTGTTCCTTCGCGTCGGGCGACTTGGCGTAGAGCTTGCGCAGCTCGTCGTGCACGCCCGCGTAGGTCGCGACCGTGGAGCGGACGTTGATGCCGATGGGCGTCGCGTCGATGAGCTTGACGTGCGCGATGCCGTCGGCTTCGACCGAGCGAATGTGCGCGGGCAGGGGATTGCCGTTGATCTTCGCTTCCAGCGCGGGGACAAGGCTCTCGAGCACCATCGTCGTCTTGCCCGAACCGGACACGCCGGTGACGACCGTGAGGCGGCCCCTGGGGATGTCGACCTCAAGCGGCTTGACCGTGTGGATCTGAGAAGTAGACAGATGAACCGTGCCGTTTGCGAACAGTTCGTCCTTTTTGGCGCGCTCGCGCAGCTTTGTTTCAGCCTTGCCGGAGAGGAACGGCCCAATCTGCGAATTCGGGTTTTCTTCGATCGTTGGGATGTTCCCCTCGGCGATGACATGGCCGCCCTTAGCGCCCGCTTCGGGGCCCATTTCAACGATCCAGTCGGCCTCTTTCAAGATCTGTGTGTCGTGGTCGATCAAGATGACGGAGTTGCCGTCGGCGACGAGATCGTGCATCACGCCGGTAAGCCCCACGATGTTCGACGGATGCAGACCGATCGACGGCTCGTCGAGCACATAGAGAACACCGGTCGTGCGGTTGCGCACGGCGCGGGCGAGCTGCATGCGCTGCCGCTCGCCGGTGGAGAGGGTAGAGGCCGAGCGGTCGAGCGTCAGGTAGCCGAGGCCCAAGTCGATGAGCCGCTTTGCCGTGCTCTCAAACGCCTCGCAGATGCTCTCGGCCATCGGGCGCATCTCCGTAGGAAAGCTCTCCGGTACGCCGCGCACCCAGTCGACAAGGTCCGAGAGCATCATTGCGCAGGCCTCGTCGAGCGAAATGCCGCGCAGCTTCGGCGCGCGGGCGGCAGAAGAGAGACGCGTGCCGTGACAGTCGGGGCAGGTTTCTTCCTTGAGGAATTTTTCGACGCGCTTCATGCCCTTTTCGTCCTTAACCTTGGCGAGTGCGTTTTCGACGGTATAGACGGCGTTGAAGTAGGTGAAGTCCAGCTCGCCTGCCTGGTTGGAATTCTTGTTGTGGTAGAAGATGTGCTTCTTCTCCGCGGGGCCGTGAAAGACGATGTCCTTTTCCTTTTCGGTCAGGTCGCGGAACGGTACATCCGTGCGCACGCCCATCTGGCGGCAGATGTCGGTCATCAGCGACCACATCAGGCTGTTCCACGGCGCGACCGCACCGCCGTCGATGGTCAGGGAATCGTCCGGCACGAGTGTGTCTAAGTCGACGGTGCGGACGATGCCCGTGCCGCTGCACTTTGGGCAGGCACCCTGTGAGTTGAACGCCAGCTCCTCGGCGGACGGCGCGTAGAAATGCGCGCCGCACTCGGGACAGACGAGCTCCTTGCCCGCCGCAACGAGCAGGGAAGGTGGGACGTAGTGCCCGTTCGGGCAGCGGTGGCTGGCTAAACGTGAGAACATCAGACGCAGGCTGTTCAAAAGCTCTGTGCCCGTGCCGAATGTGCTGCGGATGCCGGGCATGCCGGGGCGCTGGTGCAGCGCCAGCGCGGCGGGAACATACAGAACCTCATCCACGCTCGCCTTGGACGCCTGCGTCATGCGGCGGCGCGTGTAGGTGGACAGCGCTTCAAGGTAGCGACGCGAGCGCTCGGCATACAGCACGCCGAGCGCCAGTGAGGATTTTCCTGAGCCGGACACGCCCGCGATGCCGACGATCTTACCGAGCGGAATGTCGACGTCGATATTTTTGAGATTGTGGACCTTTGCCCCACGAATGAGCATTTTGTCGATCATGGTATCACTCCATCAGCTGTGAAAAAAGTGTTGAAAATATACAATAGTATCCTTTTGGTAACTACACCACAATATTGTGCTTACTTTACGAAAGTTCTCTATGGCGCTATGATAAGGCCAACGAAAGAAAAATACAACCTTTCGAGTACAAAACATTTTGGAGATATTTATCATGAACAAGACTGCTGACCGTACCGTAGCGCTGGACAAGGGCCGCGTGGACGTCTATACTAAAAACGGCGTCACCCTTTACGCCTATCAGACCCGCGACCTCATCGACAACGAGGTCTTTGTGCTGGCAAAGAAAGGCCGCGGCGTCGTGATCGAGCTGCCGTGCTTTTTTGACAATATTCGCGAGCTGACTGATTTCCTCAAGAGCGAGGGTGTCACGGTCGAGGCGAAATTCGTTGCCTATCACGCGGCGGGCGCGTCCTTCCTGCCGGAGGTCCCCGCCTACGGCACCGAATCCTCCGTCGCCTATAACACGACGGGCGGCGGCGCAGGGCTGGTCGCGAATTTCAAGAACGCATTCGGCGACAGCTTCGATCCCGCCATCTGCGAGGTGGATCACGTGCTGGAGGAGGGTGAGATCGAGCTTGCGGGTATCCGCTTTGTTGTGAAGCCCAATGCCGAGGCGCTCGACCTTGAAATTCCGGAGATCAACTGTGTTTACACGCACATGATGGGCCACGATTGCCACTCCATCGTGGCGGGCTGCCCGCATGCAGACGGCATCATTTCCCAGCTCAACTATTACATCCGCAAGGGCTTTGACCTTGTCCTGACCGCGCATTACACGCCCGAAGACCTGAAGGATGCGCAGACCAAGGTGGACTACCTGACGAACCTCAAGGAAATCGCGCTGGAGAGCGAAAGCGCCGACGAGATGAAGGCCAAGGTGCAGGAACAGTATCCTGATTACAGCGGAATGAACTATCTTGACATGACGGTGGGATTTTTCTTCCCCAATAAGTAAAACGCCCTGAGAAAGGAGCAAAACATGACGCAGGCGGAGCGGCGGCTGTACCTGATCCGGTCGCTATTGAACGAAAAAACGGAATACCAAAGCCTGAACGTGCCGCGGGACGCGGGGGAGCAGCGCAAGCTGCTGCGCTCGCTGATGAATGTCCGTATGCCGAAAGTGGCAGACGAAGCGTTTCTGCGCGTGCAGGACGAGTACTTGCGGCAAGAGCTGGCAGACGAGGGCATTACCGACCTCGACGATCTGCGGCCGGTCAGTGGTGACCTTTACCTCTGGCAGGGGGACATCACGCGCCTCAAGTGCGGGGCCATCGTCAACGCCGCGAACAGCGGTATGACGGGCTGCTACATCCCGTGCCACGCCTGCATCGATAACTGCATCCACACCTTTGCCGGCGTGCAACTGCGTCAGGACTGCGCCGCGCTGATGGCAGAGCAGGGGCACGAGGAGCAGACAGGGCAGGCGAAGATCACGAAGGCCTACAACCTGCCGTGCGATTACGTCCTCCACACGGTCGGCCCGATCGTCTCGGGCCGCGTGACAAGAGAGGACGAGCGGCTGCTTGCGTCATGTTACCGATTCTGTCTGGAACTTGCGGAGAAAAACAGTGTGCGAAGCATCGCGTTCTGCTGCATTTCGACAGGTGTGTTCCATTTTCCAAACGAGCGCGCGGCGGAGATCGCCGTGGAGACCGTGCGGCGCTATAAGGTGGAGACGGGCAGTAAAATAAAGGTGGTTTTCAATGTTTTCAAGGATCTCGACAAAACGATCTACGAGCGGCTTCTCGGCGCAAATTGCGCGCCTGCGGCGCGCGCTTGACGAGGCGGATGCTGTCGTCATCGGCGCGGGCGCAGGGCTGTCCACCGCGGCGGGCTTCACGTACAATGGTGAGCGGTTCGAGCGGTATTTTTCGGATTTTGCGGAAAAATACGGCTTCCACGACATGTACAGCGGTGGGTTCTATTCGTTTCCGTCGCAGGAGGAGTTCTGGGCCTATTGGAGCCGGTATATCTTCATCAACCGCTATCAAAACGCGCCGAAAAGCATGCACGAGGTTTTGCTCGAGTTGGTGCGGGACAAGGACTATTTTGTCATTACGACGAGCGTCGACCACTGCTTCCAGAAGGCGGGCTTTGACAAAAAGCATCTTTTCTACACGCAGGGCGACTACGGCCTGTTTCAGTGCAGTGAGCCGTGCTGTCAAGAGACGTTTGACAACGAGAAAACCGTCCGCGCGATGGTCGAAGCGCAGGGCTTCACCGTGGCGGACGGCGTGCTGACACCGTCAGCAGATGCGACGCCAAAGATGGAGGTGCCGTCGGAGCTTTTGCCGCGCTGCCCGCACTGCGGCAGACCGATGACGATGAACCTGCGCTTCGATAACAAATTTGCCGAGGACGAGGGCTGGCACGCCGCGGCGGAGCGGTACGAAAATTTCCTCCGCACGCGGGACGGACAAAAGATCCTCTTTTTAGAGCTCGGCGTCGGCTACAACACGCCGGTCATCATCAAATATCCGTTCCTCCGCATGACGGCGGGCAACCCGAAGGCCACCTACGCCTGCATCAACATGGGACAGGCAAGCACACTGCGCGAGATCGAAGAACGGTCGATTTTGATCGACGGGGATATCGCCGCGGTGATAGAAGAAATGAAGAAAACCGCTTCCTACAAATAGCAGGAAGCGGTTTTAACTTATGATGACAGCGGATTTGTGATTTAAGTACTGCGTGCGATTTTGGGAAAATCCGGTGACGATTGTGATACAATTCACGATTCGGCGAAGTCAGAATTCAATGTGATAGTTTAATTCAGTCCTGTTTTCACGTCGAACTTCACTGCTGATCGTTGCGGTACCACTACATTTTAGTTGCTACAGGATACCGTCGAGTTTTGCAGCAACTTTTTCTGACATACCTGCGGAAGAACTGCATTGAAAGTGGTAGTCCTTGCTTTGTTAATTGCGGTGAACAGACCTTTCATGGTGTCGGACCTACTGTGGTTTTCTCAGATGTGCCGCCCATAGGATTATCCTCCGTATCTGTCTGATTAAAAAGATGCGTCGCGTTTTACAGAATCATAAAATGCTACACTTACCAACGGACATTTCAATATATTATATCAAATTGTGCGCATGCGCGCAAGCAAAATAAGGACACAATAGACAAAAAATGATATTTTTAATAGGCGCAAATAGATTTGACATGGACTGTACAGTACCCTCTGTTTTGTTGCTTTTTACGATGGAATATGCTATCTTGATTACGGTAATTTACTATAAATATTAGGAGAGTGAACACCATGCTTTTTGTTTGTTACCCCAAGTGCACCACCTGCCAGAAGGCGAGAAAGTGGCTGGACGAGCAGAGGATCGCCTATGAGCTCCGCGACATCAAAACGGAGAATCCTACTTATGACGAGTTGGCCGCGTGGTACGAGCGGAGCGGTCTGCCGCTGAAAAAGTTTTTCAACACCAGCGGCCTTCTGTATAAGTCCATGGAACTCAAGGACAAGCTGCCCCAAATGAGCGAGGACGAGATGCTGCGCCTCCTCGCCACGGACGGCATGCTTGTCAAGCGCCCGCTGCTGGTCGGCGATGACTTCGTCCTCGTTGGGTTCAAGGAAAGCGAGTGGGCGGCGCGGGTGAAGAACGAATGATGGCCGCTGATTGGCTTTTTCTTTATTTTGTATGGCTGCCTTGAAGAGCTTATTCCGAGCATTGAAACGTATATACGGATATAAAGATGTCTAGGCCAAGCTTCATTCGAATTGCCTTGATCTGCTTACCCTGGCCGTTTCTCAGAAAGAGATTGTAGTCATCCAGAAGTCTTTCGACTGGAACCTCAAAAAGCTGCGCGATTTTCTCCATGTGCTTCGGAGAGTAAAAGTCCTTTCCATATTCTTCATAATGAATATAAGTACTTCGGTATATACCGGCGTAGTCAGCTACGTCTCTCTGCCGCAAGCCTTTCTGGTATCGAAGCCAGCGGAGCTTGTCCGCTGTTTCAGTGATTTCGGAGAAGTCCGAGAACTGCAGATTGAACTTTTCTGCATCCTGAAACTTGTGCGGCAGTATCACCGGAAATTGAAGAATTTGTAGCGGGGCTACTTTTACTGAACCTGATATATTGGAAATCAGAATGTAGCAGCGGACTTCCACTTGCGCCAGCAGGCGCCATTTTGCACCAAAAGGTGCCTGTTTTGCTACTTCATCCTCCGATAGTTCTGCTATGTGAGGATAGTATTCACTATCCTCTCCCAACGGATACATAGGTTGCTCAACAGGGGGCAAATCCGCCTCTCCGTCCTCCGCAAAGAGGTAAACATAGGCATTTTTGCCGTCCCAGACCACCTTTTTGACGATGGTGCGCAGCAGGCGGCGTTTTTCCTCCAGCGTGGCAGAATCCACTGCACTGGCGAAGGATTCGATCATCTCCTGATGGAAGGCGAACTCCTGATGGAGCATCCGGCTCTGCTCGGTGAGGGCTTCCAGCTCGGCGAGACGCAGCTGCTGCGTCTCGCTCTCCCGGTGGAGCTCGTCAATCTGCTCCATGACGTATTTGGCTGAGGTCTCGCTGGCAACGGACAGGGACTCCACCAACCGCTTGATGCGGTCTTCCGTCTCGGCGTGTTTCTCCCGGAGCAGCGCAAGCTCTGCATCGTAGCCCTCCTTGCTGCCGCTGATGACCTTCTTGGTCTGCGCCAGCAGCCGGGTAAGGGTCTCCTTGTCGGCGGACAGCTTGCGAATTTCTTCGATGATTTTAGCGTCCAGCGTGTTGCCGTTGCAGTTTTTCATAGAGCAGACCGTGCCGTGGCTGCGCTCCTTGGTGGAGCACATGTAGGTGTAGATCAGCTCGCCCTCCGCATTCTTGCGGTTGGTCAGCTTCGGGCGCATATAGTCGCCGCATTCGCCGCAGCGCAGAAGTCCGGACAGCAGCGCCACGTTGCTGCGGGGTCTGCGGTAGCTCTTGGATTTGTTGA
>OQVI01002410.1_pt1 | contig 11975 bp, 4 predicted proteins | sample 1691651 | NCBI WGS metagenome assembly OQVI01 (sample SAMN03418287, study PRJEB22391) | human gut metagenome | biome: human-gut; feature: organic feature; material: feces | host: Homo sapiens | place: Italy | collected 2013-04
GTATTGGAATATCGGCAGGCGAATCGTGGAAGAAGAGCAACACGGACAGGAGCGTGCCCAATACGGTAAGGAACTGATAAAGACGCTTGCCAGGGAACTGACGCACGAATACGGAAGCGGGTACAGCGACAGTTATTTGCGGGCGTTCCGCCAGTTTTACCTTGTAATGCCAAATTTCCAGATTTGGAAATCGCGGTTTCCAAATCTGACATGGACGCACATATACCGTACCCTTCGTGTGGGGGATGAAACAGCCATCCGGTGGTATCTGGAAGCAGCTTCCCAGCAAATGTGGAGCGTGAGGACATTGAACCGCAACATCTCTACGCAATATTACGAGCGTCACTATGTGCAGCCGTCGCTGCCGTCGGAGAGCACACCTGTTCCGCCGAAAGAGGAGATTCTGAAAACGCCTATGATGGCGGAGTTTCTCGGTTTCAGGCCGGATGACAGCTTCTCGGAGCGCGACTTGGAGTCGAGCATCATCACCCACCTGCGTGATTTTATGATGGAATTAGGGCGCGGTTTCGCTTTCGTCGCCCGACAACAGCATATCCGCACTGATGCAGAAGACTACTTCATTGACCTTGTGTTCTACAACGTGGTACTGAAATGTTATGTCCTTGTGGACTTGAAGGTGGGCAAGATTACCCATCAGGATGTCGGGCAGATGGACATGTACGTCAGGATGTACGACGAACTGAAACGGACGGAAGGCGACAATCCGACCATCGGCATCGTGCTCTGCTCGGAAACTGACAAGGACATCGCCCGGTACTCCATCCTGAAAGGCAACGAACAATTGTTCGCAACGAAGTACAAGCTCTACCTGCCTACAGAAGAACAGTTGCGGAAGGAGATAGAACGGCAGAAAGAGCTATACCTGTTGCAGCACGAAAAGTAAGGAACAGTAACCACAAAATTCCATTATTCCGCCAGCCATTTGCGAATGCCCGCAAGAGGCAGACGGCTTTTTCCTATTTGTCAAGCGGCATAAGGGAAGCAGCAGACAGGAACAACATATATGACAACAGATAACAGATATAACGGTATCCTCCGCAGTGATTACGAGAACAATCAAGTGCGGTTGGACGATATTTCCTTTCTGACCGCCGACACGGATCAGCTCTTGCACCATCTGGTACAGGCAAACAAGGAATTGCTTTTCCATGACGCAGACGGCAGGGAAGCTACGCTTACGCCCCTGCTGAAAAGCCACGTGCTGACCGTGCTGCTTGACATCCGCCGCAAGCGGCTGGACGGCTATGCCGATACCTTTGCCTATGCGCAGGGCACGAAACAGGCAGCATATTATGGTGAAAAACTGCACAGGGACATTGATGGATGGATTGCACGGCTGGACGCCTACCTGCACAGCCGCTGGCACTCAGGCAACGTGGACAGTCCCGCCGCAGAGACGGCACGGCAGATAAAGTCACAGCTGGAACAGGCACTTTCCATCACGGAAACGGACGGAATCCACCGTTACCACTGGATGCTGCACACCGTCACCGCCATTCAGGATAATGCTGATGATTACCTGCGACAAGCAGAAAATAGCGGTGACACGGAACCCGCCCTTGCCTTGCTCATCGCCTACCTGAAAAACTACGCAAGTATTGTTGAAGCCTTCAACCGCCGTTTCGCCTCGCTGCCGGAACTCTACTGCAACGAGACATTGCACGCCCTGCCGGCCAAAGCTGTTCCGGACAAGACTTACCTGGTTATCTCTCCTTCCGGCATGGGGAAAAACGGATTCACCTTGGAAAAAGGGACAGCCTTTGCCGCAGGCGAAGAGCTTATCTACAAGACGGATCAGGAGGAATACATCAGCCCCATGCAGTGCGTATCGGTGCAGACCATTTATCGGGATGAGCGCACTTTGTATTTGCAGACTTTAGAACATGAAAATGCGGATAATGCAGAAACACTGTTTTCAGGCGGGAACAGACTGCACACCGGCTGGCAAATAGCATCCCCCATGCTGGTCATGGAGGACGGCAGGCGCGAAGTGGACATTAGCTTTCAACTGAAAGAAGGGAACCAACGGACTGACGTAGGCAAGAATGAAGGCTTTATCCTGCAATACTCCACAGAGGACGGTTGGGCAACAGCCGAAACAGAATGTGGGCTTTCTTCAAATGAGCTTCGCTTCAGTTTCACCATCGGACGGTACGGTACCGCACCATCACCCTGCACGGAGGAAACACACGGCATGACAAGCGCATATCCCGCACTCCGCATCCTGACAGCCGACAGGAACTATCCCGCATGGGCGGAAGGACTGGAGTTTGAAAGCATAAAAATAGAAACCAACGTAAGCGGCATCCGTAACTTCACACTAATGAACGAACTCGGCGAAGCCGACACCACGCAGGCCGTATCACCCTTCGGAATACAGGCGGAACAAGGCGCATGGTTCCAGTTTGGCATGGGAGAAGCAGGAATGAAACCTTTGAAAGAAGTGACGCTTACAGGCAAATGGCAAAAACTGCCTGACACGAAAAACGGATTAGACCAACTGTATAAGGACTATCCTGGCGTGGACGCCTCTTCTTTCCGCATCAGGACGGACCGTCTGAAAGACGGGAGCTGGATTCCATGCGGAGACCAACCCTTGTTCGCCTTTGACCATGCAGGCAAACTGCAGGATGCCCGCATCACATTCCGTCCGGATGACAACAACGGTGATTTACCCACTGACAGGGACGGACTGTTCCGTGTCATCTTGGACAGTCCAAGCATCGGCTTCGGGACAGCCGCCTACCGTAACCTCTTCACCGAGGTGATGGTGCACAACAGCCGCTGCAAGGAAAAGGACATGCAGGCACTGCCGCAAGAACCTCCTTTGCCGCAGTTGGCGGACATGGAACTGTCATACAAGGCGGAGTCCACGATACAAATCCAAGCTCAAGCCCCCTCAACTCCCCCTGTGGGGGAGCCTCTGATTACTCCCGTTAGTATGACAGAGGGAACCGCAGCCCCTCCACAGGAGTGGTCTGGAAGGCTCCTGCCGCAATTCCCTTCACCCTATATGCTGTATTTCGCCTTTGCGGATACCGTAGGGGAACGGAAGATACGGATGTACCTTGACATGGCCTTGGACAAGACACAGCTTCCCTATTGCAGTGTCCGTCCTGACAGCAACGCGGTCCTGGTATGGAGCTATTGGAACGGTTCGGCGTGGACAGACATCCCCGGCAAGGACATCACGGCGGAAGAGACCGATGCCCTGACACGGAGCGGATTCATCGGGATTACCCTGGAAGAAAAGATACAGGAGGCATGGACGGACGAGAACGGGCTGCTGTGGCTCCGTGCCGCCTTCATGCAGGGCGGTAATCCCGACAAGCCCGTAAAGGACAAACCGTCCGCCCTTGCCGTCCGCGGAATATGGACCAACTGCATCCGTGTTACCGCCGACGGCGGAGACGGCGCATCCCTTCCCGCCGGAACGATACAAGGGACATTGGAAGAGGACACACGCATCGGCAGCGTCACGCAGCCGCTGCCCGGCTTCGGCGGAAGACAGGCAGAGACCGGAGCACAAAGCACCGCCCGGCAAAGTGTCCGTATGCGGAGCCGCCACCGTGCCGTTACCGCACGGGATTATGAGGACATCCTGAAAGAACACTTCCCCGAAACGGATAAGGCGCAATGCTTCACCGTCAGGCAAGAGGACGGCACGGGAAAGATTTTAATCACCGTGTTCAGCCGGACGGAAGACAACACCTACTTCCTGTCCCCCACATGGAAACTGACAGAGATGGAACGCACCCTCAGACAATACGCCTCCCCGTTTGCCCGGCTTGAAATTGTCAACCCGGTCTATGAGCGGACCGATGTGCATATCAAGGTGCGGCTGCACGAAGACGTGGAGGACGAGGGCAAGGTTGTCCGGCAACTGATTATCCTGGCGCAAGATTACCTTGCGCCGTGGCAGCGCCAAGGGGAACTCCCCGAACCGGGAACGGCCTGTTCCATGCAGGCGTTACGCTCCCGATTGGCGAACCATGAGAACGTGGAGGAACTGCTGGAACTGGCAGTAAACGTGGAGAACGGGACACAGGCATCGCTTACAGAAAAGGAAGAAAAGGAAGGCAAGGATGACAGGATTCGCGGAAAATACCCGTGGAGCATCCTGTTGCCCAGGACAGAGATTGAACTGTTGCCTTACCGGTCAGGCATAGAGGAAGCCGAGATCGGAGGCAACTTCACCATAAACTGACAAGCCATGAGCCAAAGAGACAGAAAAACACTGAAAAGCTATTTCGAGAAAGGAGACGTGCCCACCGAGGCACAGTTCGCCGACCTGATAGACTCCGTGCCCAACTTTGCGGAAGACGGGATAAGACGCGAAGCGGGAGGATGGACGTTTTATCCGACATCGGACAAGCCGCTCCGCCTTGCCTTGCGTGAAAGCCAGGCAAGCGGCGCCGCATGGACCCTGGAACTGACACCGGAAAAGTGCCTGACAATAACCAATGAAAAAGGCGGGACCGTCATGGAGCTGGCGCAGGACAAGACTGTCACTTTCCATGGCACTGTCAGACAGGGCGGTGATACGCCGGCACCCCCGCCCGTACCATCCGGAGAAGGATACATCACCCTTTCTGCCGACAAACAGTGGCATGACCTGCCTGTGGACCTGACACGCGAAGGCTTCGGCTGCCGGGTGTTCAACATCTATGCAGCTTTCCGTGACCCGGACCTGGGACTGAACAAACTGACGCTTGCCACTGCAATATGGCTGGACTTTGCCGCCAACAAGATTGTTTCACCGCAAAAGCATTGGTGGGGTTGGTCGGGCGGCGTGAAAATCCGCTGGCAGGCATCGGACAAGAAGCTGCACCTGCAACTGCGCAGCAAACGGGCATCGGAGAAAGGGAAAATCCATTGCAGGATAGAAGAAGTCTTCAAAGGGTAAGCGCTCAATGAAGAATCAGGAATGAAGAATGGAAAATTAAGACAGCACATTTTGCGTCGCAAGACGTGCCCTTTTACAGCATGGAACGGCACCTTTTGAAGGCTCAAACGATGTGTTTCACAAACTAAGGATATAGAGGATGTATGACGGACGAGCGGAAAGAACCCTATATTGAAGCGGAAGAAAATCCCCTTTACACGAAACTGCAGCGGCAAACGCTGGAAGAGATACAGCGGATGTCCAGCAAGGTATGGACGGATTACAACGCCCACGACCCCGGCGTGACGCTGGCGGACATCGCCAATTACGCCCTGACGGAACTGGACTACAAGCTCGGCTTTCCATTAACGGACTACCTGACCGATGAAAACGGGACACTTGACCTGCGCCGCCTCGGGCTGTTTCCACCGGAGGAGGTCTATACCACCACTCCCGTAACGGAGGATGACTACCGCAGGCTCTTCCTTGCAGGCATTCCGAAACTCGCCAACGTGACTGTTACCGCCCATACGGAAACAGGCGGTTACACCGTCCGCATCTTCCCGTCCCCTTTCGAGGACAGCAAAGAACATGAGGCATTGGAAGAGCAGGTGCGGAAGACCTTCCACAGCCACCGCAACCTCTGCGAGTATCTGGAAAAGGTGGAGACCGTCCGTCTGGAAGAGCTGGATTTCCAGACCGACCTGGAGATAGAAGCTGGCGAGGATGCCTCGGACGTGCTGGCAAGGCTGTACCTTACCCTCCTGGAATATCTGTACCATACGCCCGTTCTCACCACGCCGGACGGAGACAAGGAGGGGCTGCCGCCCTCGGAATGGCTGGAAGGACAGTCCGGCACCGTGCGCGTGACCTTCCCGGAGCAGCAGGACACGGAGCATGAGCTGTACGGAAGACTATGCGGGGTCAAAGGCGTACGCGCCTTCAAGACCTGCTACCTGATGCTGGACGGAAAACCGCAGAACATCTTTTCCAAAGGCTTCGGGCTGCATACCCCGGAAAAGGACGGGGAGCTTAACGTGCATATCCGGCAAGGACGGCATGAAGCCTCCATAGACATCGGCCGGTTCCGAACCCGACTGGAAACCCTGTACCGTATCAGGGAATACCGGCGGGGACATAAGGAGAACCGTTCCGCAGCCACAGGCTGGCCGCAACCCGAAGACGTCTGCCGGGACGTGTACACCCACTATCCCATCGCCAACGACTTTCCCGCCTGCTACCGCTTATCTAAGGACGGGAAAGCCGCCACCTCATTCGAAGCATACCTGAAACTTTATGACAAAGTGACGGAGGACGGACTGCGGGAACTGAAGGCGCTGCCGCGAATACTTTCCCTGTCGGACGACGATGCAGACATCCTCTCTTACGGACGTGCCCGGGAACTTAAAAAGTCATATCTGGATTTCCTTGACCGGCTGTACGGCGTGGAAAGCAATCCCGCATGGCTGGCAGAGAACAACTGTTACGGCGAGACGGAAGAGGGAACCTTGCGCCGCCGCATGAGATTCCTGCGTAATATACCTGTCCTTACAAAATACAGAAGCCGGGCGAGAGACATTACGGATATCCGTGCGGAAACGGAAAGCGGTACGCCGGCGGTAAAAAAATGGTTCTGCCTGCTGCTCGGCATAAATCCGGATGACGTGCATGCGGTCAGCAACGTACTGCCGGAACAGAACCTGCTTATAACGGAAAAGAAGGAGGGCAGACCGTTCATGGACATCGACTCCCTGCTCATCCATGAACGGATGCTGGAGGCGGACAACGTGGAGAAGGTGGATTACGTGGAACTGGCATCCGACGATGCGGAAAAGCAGGAGGAGTACAGGCGGATGCGTTCCGGACTGGCCCTGTTCAACGAGAACCGTATCAGCGGCGACCTGTTCAGGGGCGGCACAGACCTGGACAACTACCGTATCGTGAATGGCGGTGACAGGCATTACCTGCTGGCCTACCGTAACCGTGAGCATCCGGGATGGACCTGTCTGGGACAATCCGCGGACAAGGAGAGACTGATACTGCTGGCGAATATCCTCCGCCGCTTCCTCCGCGGGCTGAACCGCGCGTGCGAGACCGTGTATTTTGTAGAATTTGTATTAGCTGACAAAAGCCGCCCGTTCCGACTGGCAGCCGTGCTGCCCGCATGGACGGCCCGCTTCCATTCTCCCCGCTTCCGGGAAGAGTGCAGGAAACTGCTGCAGTCCATCCTGCCCGCCCATCTGGACGGAGCCGTTTACTGGCTGGATGAAAGGGACATGAGAAGGTTCGAGAGATGCTACCATCCCTGGATGCGGTCGCTTGCCGACACCGCGCTGGAAGAATACAGGGGAAAACTGCTGGACGCCATATCTGAAGTCCTGGATGGCGCGGCGGAGAAACAAGAGCTGAATGATACGTATTGAGCACATATCGTTTGATTTCACCGCGCCGGATGAAGATTTCGCACACCGCCTGTATGCGGACTGGGACAGTTTCTGCCGGGACTGTGTGGAACAGGTCATTGACGGATGCCTTGCGGAATTCGGAAAGGACAGGTCTATGCATGAGATAGACCGGATGGACCTTGACCTCGGCCGTATTCCCGAAAAAGACTTCTACCGTGAATTTCCGAAAAGGCTGAGGGAAGAGCTGTTGAAAAACATCACGCAGTGGAACAGCCATTACACACAGACCGGCGGTCAGAACGTGTCCCGGCGTTCCGGCAACCTGCTATATTACATGGAATACGGCTGTCCCCAGACGGAATGGACGGACACGGACTTCAGCCTGGAAGCGGAACTGGAATGGCTGTCGGTACAGCCCGACACGGTTTCCCGCCCTGTCATAGAGCGGCTGGCCCGGCTCTGTCTGAGACGGGAATACGCCCTGCGCCGCCTCCTGTGGCAGACAACCGGCAAGCATATCCTTCTTCAAGTCTTCAGTCCGGCACTTGTCGAGCCGTCCGCAGGGAACAAGGAAAAACAGCGGTTCCTTGCCCTGCTGCTGGAAGTGAGTCCCGACATACCGCTCCGCTTCGTGCATGAGACCCACGACGATGCCCGTCTGCGGGAGATGTCTGTCCTGCTCGACACCCTGTCCGTGCGGCAGCTCATCCGGACCGAGACGAAGGAACACGCCGAGGTGGATCTTCCCCCTTACTGGCACTACCTGTACAAGTGGCTCATCCGATACTATCCCTACAACGGCATCGCCATGTTCGGCGGAAAGGCGGAGTTCACCCGCCACCTGCACCACCGGCTGCTCACGTTCATTCATAAACGGAACGGGGCACCCTACCTCTCCAAGGCGGAGCTGACCGTGAGCTTCCTGCTGGAGGTGTTCGGCCCCGCCTGTTACAGGGACGTGCTGAACGCCATCTACCTGCTCCAGCCGCATAACCCGGACGGCTCGCCCGTGTATGATCACTATTTCAACCGCGAGCTGTACCGGACGTTCCTGCGGCTGTCATTACTCAAGTTACCGGAAGCGGTCAAAGAAGACTTTGCGGCTGATAAGGAAACGACCGGCAACGGGACAGACACCAGGCATGAGAAAGACATGGAAAATCTTTCCGCTGCCATCCTGCCGGAAAGCCGTCAGCCTCTTCATGTTCCGGTGGACATGGAGGAACTGGCCCGCATCCTGAAAGACCCGGCACGGAGCGATGCCTACAAGCGGATGCTGTGGACGATGCTGGTCAGAGAACAGCCGGAGGCACTCATCCAATGGCTTCAATCATCGTCCCCCAAGGACAATGCGTTACAGACTCTTCTGGCTGAACTGTCGGATGACGCCACGGCCAGACGGCTGCTTGCCGCATACTCTCTGGCAACCTTGGACAGGATGACAGCCCTATGGGAATACATGGAAACGCATCGGAAAAGTATAGCATGGCTGAAAGAAATACCTGAATCCCGACGGTCATCCGCATTCCGGAGGACTGCCTTACGCCTCTTGGCTGGCGGCATTCAGAACCAGTCAAGCGATGCGAAGGAAGTATTGCGTCTCATTTACAGGGAAGTGACAGACGGTGACAGAAATGAGGAGGTTGCCGTGAACGTGCTTGCCCGAGAGCTGAAGAAGGAAGTATTCCAGACGGCATCCCATGAAGCGGATGAAATGGCTGGTAAGAACAATGAAGATCTCCAAGAACTATATCGAATAATATATGACCCGGACATGCCCGAGGCTTACAAGCGCAGGGCGGTTGCTTCTTATTGGGACGACCATAGGGAAAATCCTATAGAAGCGGTACGCCTGTTGCAGGCACGGAATATGCTGGGCAAAGCATCGGAACTGACCGGAAGTTACGCATGGGAAACCATCCTTTACCGGACATTGCGTCAAGTAACTGGTCTGGAAAAGGCTTCCGTCCTCATGCCGCTGTTCCGATGGCTGACAGCGCATGAGACATCCCTGTCGTCTTACCGTGCGGACAACGGCCATAGCCTGCGGACAGGGCTGTTGCTCGGAATTGTCCGACTGTGGCAAGACGAGCGACAGGATAAGCCGTTAAAAAGTACGGTACACTTCCTGCTTGTTTCCTTGTTCCGTGAAGACTGTATTCCGATTATCTGGAAACAGTCAGTACTGGAGACAGCATTGGAGACAGCAGGAGTATCTGATGCGGAACAGGCGTTTGCCCTGTCAGATGTCGCTTTTGAGGGCGAGTCCAGTGAATTTTTGTCCATTTACCGCACATGGCTGCATGGCAGGGAGGATGCTGCGGATGCCCTTCAAACGCTGTCCGAACATCGTTGGAACACAGCGGAAGGCTTTGCGGAATGGCTGGAAGACACGTCCGTTTCCCTCACTGCCAAGCGGGAACTGTTGCGCGAAGCAGTCCAGGATAAGCCGCAAGCGTGGCTGCAACTGCTCCGCACGTTGCCACAGGAAAGCCGGGCTTCCGCTTCTTTGGAAACCCTGATGACCACGCAGGATATGCTTCAGGCGGTGGCCAAAGTGAACTTTTACCAGGCAACAGTCCTGTCAAGAGTAATGGAAAAACTGCGGCATACGGCGAATCATCTGCCATTGCCCCTTATCCAAAGCCATATTCCGCTGGAAAGACTCCTGCGCAAAGCGTTGCTGGCTTATCTGCAGGACCCCGAGACATCGGGCAGGACACGAAGTGAAAAGGAAATCACCGATGCGTTCCTCCGTTACCTGCGGCTGGCGGCTACCGGAAAAGAACAGGATGATACGGACAATATAGAGTGGCGGCAGCTTACCGAAACGATGACCAATGCCCATTCGGATGCAGACAGCCCCTCCAAAGAAAACCTGCTGAATGCTTTGTCAGACCCTTCAGCGACCCATGCCGTCTTACGACAAGCCATTGACCGCCTGATGGACAAACATCCCGAAGCATTGCGGACATGGCTGGAACAGGAAGCCGACAATGACAGCCTTACCCGAATGGCCGAAGCCGTGGACTACATCCAGATAACCCATTGGGCGGATGATTTGACACGGACGCCCGGCTTCGCCCATCCCGACGCTTTCCGGCAGTTGACGGGCTGGCTCCTGCAAAGAATACCGCTCAAAGAACTGGCAACCGCCCTGTTCCTCTACGTGAAGGAACCCGGGTGGCAAAAATTCACGCCGGAACAGATGGAGACGTACTTCTTCTCCCGGCTATATGGCTCAACGGATTCCATGTCCGTCATGGAAACACTGACGGACGGGAGCCGGTCCGAAGAAACACGAAGATGGCTGTTCCGCAGGGTTCTTCATCATCATCCTGAAAAGCTGTCGGCTTTTATCAGGGAATCCGTCTTGCGGAATACCCTGCCTTTGGGCAAGTGGCTGGAATGGACGGATACTACGGACTGGCTGGAACTCATAACGGGAATATCATTGGCCAAGGCGGAACTGCTGCGGCAAGTCACGGACAGCCTCTCCCTGCCGGAAGAGGAACGGAAGAAAGCGTTGGCCACCTATATAATATATGCCGACACGGAGGAATGGCCCTACGCCACACCCCAAGAGACCGTCCGCGACTTCATCGGGATGTTGCCGTCCCTAAAAGATGCGGACATCGAAAAGAAAGAAGAAACCGTGCACAAGATTGAAAAGGAACTGGCACTGGCAGAAACAGAGGCTCCGGTAGAAGAAGAACACCTCGAAGTCCTTATGGTGGGCAACGCCGGGCTGTGCCTGCTCGCCCTGTGGTTTGTCAGGCTGTTCTCCATGCTCGGCTACTTGGACGAGGAAAGGAAACAGTTCCGCAACACGGCATCGAAAGTGCGTGCCGTGTTCCTGCTGCAATACCTTGTGTGCGGCAAGGAACAGGAGTGGCGGGAAGTGGAACTGGCTTTCAACCGCCTGCTGACCGAAATGCCCGGAAATGTCCCTTTGCCCAAACAACTCGCCTTGACCGATGAGGAAAGGCAGACCGCCGACGGCATGGTAGCTGGCGTGAAAGCCAACTGGACACAGATGCGCGGCACGTCGGTGGAAGGATTCCGGGGCAGCTTCCTTGCTCGGGGCGGCACGCTTGAACAGCAAGAGGAGCACTGGCTGTTGAAGGTGGAGGACAAGGCGTATGACATCCTGCTGGATACCGTCCCGTGGGGATTCAGGCAGATACGCCTGCCGTGGTTGAAGAAGCACGTTCAGGTGAAGTGGCACGAAAAGCAAGAATTTTAATTGTATAACGACATAAAAGATTTTGATATGGAAGCAGAGAAAGTGTATCAGGAAAAGACGGCACGCACCCTGCAGCAGAAGCAGGAGGGCGGCGGCACGCTGCAGTTCGTGAACAACCGTCAAAACAGACAATGTATTCAATTATTTACTATGGATTCAAATGGTTTGGTAGGAACGGTCTCAATTGATAACGAAGAAAATGGTCCTCATAATGGACATACAATTAGTAGACATGTGATAAGTGAGCAAGCTGCAAGAGCTAGATTAATAAATAATCCAAGATTAAATGCAGTTTCTTTCTGGAGAACGCATGATTTTGCTCATGAAGCATTTAAAAAAGTATTTACAGGCAGGCAAAATAGAGGTACGTCCCAGCATATTCCAGTCACAATGTCCCAAATGCAACATTCCCCGCAGC
>OQVI01002431.1_pt1 | contig 11918 bp, 10 predicted proteins | sample 1691651 | NCBI WGS metagenome assembly OQVI01 (sample SAMN03418287, study PRJEB22391) | human gut metagenome | biome: human-gut; feature: organic feature; material: feces | host: Homo sapiens | place: Italy | collected 2013-04
CGCTGATAGGCATACTGCAACACGGTGAGCAAACGCTACACCGCGCTGCTCGACGGGACACCCGACTGTCCGCGCGAGGGCACGATAGACCTGCCGCTGGGAGCCGACTTCAACGACCGTCCGCGCCGGAAAGTGGACCTGGAGGCAGGCAGGCGCGCCGTCACACGCTATGAGATAATGGGGCGTCGGGGCGACCGCACGCTCGTACGCCTCTATCCTCTGACAGGCAGGACACACCAGCTGCGCGTGCACTGCGCCCATAAGGACGGGCTGGGATGCCCCATCTCGGGCGACAGACTCTACGGTAAGGGCGGCGGAAGGATGTGCCTCCGCGCCACGTCGCTCACTCTTGTCCATCCTTCCACGGGCAAGACCATGACGTTCTGTGTTGATGACGGTTTTCAGGAAATGTAAGGGCAGGGCACGGACAATGGCGTGCCCTGACACCGGAAGAGGGGTCAGTCGCCGAGCAGACGCCTTGACATGTATCTCACAGGATACCATGTGGCAAGCCATCCCACGGCTATCACGGTGACGAAAATCAGCGCGACGTCGTCATAATGCACGCTCACGGGATAGGCGTTGATGACAAACGCTCCGCTGGTGCTGCCCATGGCGACAAGCCCGTAGGTCTGTTGCAGCCAGCACAGCAGCAGTCCGACGACGATGCCTATGGCTGCTCCTATGGCAGATATCATCCGTCCCTCGAAGAGGAAGATGCGCGTTATGAGCCTGTCGCCTGCTCCGAGGCTGCGCAGAGTCTCCACATCCTGCTTCTTGTCTATGATGAGCATCGACAGCGAACCTATGATGTTGAAGCACGCCACTATGAGTATGAACGTGAGGAATATGTAGGCAAGCACCTTCTCTATCTGCATTATCTTGAACGTGTCTGCCTGTTGCTCGAAGCGGTCGAGCACGCGGTATTTGTCGCCTCCTATCTTCTGCATCTCCGCTTTCACCGCCTTCAGACTGCTGCCCGGCTTCAGCCGGAACTCGAGAGAGGTGACCATGCCCTGCCGGTCGAATATTCTGCGGGCGAAACCTACTGATGTCAGGATATAGTCTTTGTCATACTTGGCTTGGTTCACTGCGAAGACGACGCCTGCGGAGAGTATGGAGTCGGCTACGAAACCGTCCGACGGATTGGTCACATCAACCATCTGACCCTCCCGCCGGGGCGCGTATATCTTCAGAAAGCCGTCCCACCGCGCGCCCATGCCGAGCGTCTGGGCAAGACGTATGCCCGGAATGCCATACTGGAGGTTGGCTGCCTGAAGCGTGAAACTGCCGTCGCCGTAGAGTATGTCGCGTATGTTTGTAAGGCTGTCGAAGTTGCTCTGCACTCCTTTCACGGTCACCATGTCTTGCCTGTCGCCGTACATGGCGAGCGCGAGTTCCTCCACACATTCGGTGGAAACCTGCACCTCGGGCAGGCGTTTCATCTGTGTGAGCAGCGGATCGTCAGCAGCCACTGCCTTGCCTTTGGCTGGAACGACGGACAGCTGGGGGTCGAAGCTGGTGAAGAACGACGCCACGAGGTCGTGAAACCCGTTGAACACGCTCATCACAATGACCAGAGCCATTGTCGTGACGGCAACACCCGTGACCGATATTGCCGATATTATGTTTATGACATTGGTGCTTTTCTTAGAGAAAAGATACCGTCTGGCGATGTAGAAAGGAAAGTTGTGCCGTTTCATTTCTTGCCCAGCAGTTCGTCTATGCGCTCGATGTAGTCGAGCGAGTCGTCGATGAAGAATCTCAGTTCGGGTATTATGCGCAGCTGGTTGCGCACTCTCGTGCCGAGCTCATAGCGTATTGTGCGCTCGTTGGCGTTGATGTTCTTTATCATGTCTGTGCCTTTCTCCGACGGGAAAATGCTCAGATAAGCCGTGCATATGCTCAGGTCGGGCGACACACGGCATCGGGTCACGCTCACCATCACGCCGTGCATCATGCGTGTCTGTGACTGGAATATGAGGCTGAGCTCCTTCTGCAGGAGTCTTGCTATGCGGTTTTGTCTTGTTTCTTGCATGTTTTATATATTATTGTTTTATGTGAGACGAATTTGCATACGGACGGAATAAAAAACTTTTCCCGTACATAAGGGTGCGGCAAATCTTATTCCCGAGTGCGGCAAATCTTATGCAAAGATTTAGCAAACGAGCGGAATAAGAGCTTGTTCTTATATTCCCGAGTGCAGCAAATCTTATGCAAAGATACTGCAAACCGTGTGTATGAGGAAATAAAAGCAGTTTTATTTTTCCTTTTCCCCATGCTTCACGCCCTGCGTGCGTGTCTCTCCGGAGGCGTCATTCGGCGAGAGTGAAGTCGAGCTGTTTCTTCTCCAGGTTCGCCGCCGCCACTTTTATGCGTATCGGGTCGCCCAGCTGGTACTTGTGATGTCGGTGCCGTCCCACCAGACAATAGTTCCTCTCGTCGAAGTCATAATAGTCATCGTTGAGGTCGCGCATGGGTACCAGTCCCTCGCAATGGTTCTCGTCAATCTCGCAGTAGATGCCGTACGACTGGATGCCGCTTATGTGCGCGTCGTACACATTGCCTATCTTGTCGCTCATGAACTCCACTGCCTTATACTTGATGGAGTCGCGTTCAGCGTTGGCGGCAATCTGTTCCATCTCGCTCGAGTGCTTGCACAGCTCCTCGTAGTGCTCGCGGTTGGCGCTGCGTCCGCCGTTCTGGTAGCGTGTGAGCAGCCGGTGCACCATGGTGTCTGGATAGCGTCGGATGGGCGAAGTGAAGTGAGTGTAGTAGTCGAAAGCCAGTCCGAAGTGCCCGATGTTGTGTATCGAGTATTTCGCCTTCATCATAGCCCTCAGCGCGACGGTCTGTATGAGGTTCTGCTCCTTCTTTCCCTGGCAGTCGTCCATAAGCTTGTTGAGCGACCGCGCCGTAGCTCCCTTGGTGCCTTCGGTCTTGAGTTTGTAGCCGAACTTCACTATGAACTCGCGCAGAGTCTCCAGTTTCTGCGGGTCGGGATTGTCGTGTACGCGGTATGGAAGAGTCTTCGCCTTGACACCTTTCCTCACCTTTCCCACGCTCTCGGCAACCGTCCTGTTGGCAAGAAGCATGAATTCCTCGATGAGTTTGTTGGCGTCCTTCGACCTCTTGAAGTAGCAGCGCACGGGCTTTCCCTTCTCGTCGATGTCGAAATGGAGCTCCTCCCGGTCGAACTTCACGGCTCCGTTGGCAAACCGCGCCTTGCGCAGCTTCTTGGCAAGTCGGTCGAGCGTGATGAGCATCTCGGCGTTCTCACCCTTGTATCCGTCCTTTCCCGGGGCGGGAGCGGGCTCTCCCGTACCGTCGACAACGCCGTTGTCCTCGAGCAGCTGCTGCACTTCCTCGTAGGCATACCGCCTGTCGCTGCGTATGACGGTGTGCGCTATGCGGTAGCTTTTCACCGTCGCCTCGTCGTCAAGATTGAATATCACGCTGTAGCAAAGCTTCTCCTCGTCGGGCCGGAGAGAACACACGAAGTTGCAGAGATGCTCGGGAAGCATCGGTATGGTGCGGTCTACGAGGTAGATGCTCGTAGCTCTTTTCTGTGCCTCCTTGTCTATTATGGAGCCTTCTTTTACGTAGTGCGACACGTCGGCGATGTGCACTCCCACCTCCCACAAGCCGTTGCCGAGCCTCCGTATGGACAGTGCGTCGTCGAAGTCCTTGGCGTCGTGCGGGTCGATGGTGCACGTGAAGGTCTGCCTGAAGTCCTCCCTCTCCTTCAGATCCTCCTCTGTTATCTCGCCCGTTATCTTGTCGGCGGCGTCCTCCACAGCCTTGGGATACTTGTAGGGCAGTCCGTATTGTGCGAGGATGGTGTTCATCTCGACGTCGTTGTCGCCCGTAGGACCGAGCACGTCTGTCACCTCTCCTATCATGTTACGGTTGTCGCCGTCGGGCCATTGCATTATCCTCACCACCGCCTTGTCGCCGTTCTTGCCTCCTTTAAGCTTGCGGCGCGGTATTATGATGCCTGCCGGCAGGGTGCCGTCCTGCGTTATGAGGTAGGTGATGTCGCGGTCGGAGCGCAGCCGTCCCACGAAAGTGTCCTTGGCGCGCTTTATTATCTCTATCACCTGAGCCTCTTTTATGTGGTGCCGCCGGCGCGCCATGACCGACACCCTCACCCTGTCTCCCGTCAGCGCCCACATGGAGTTGCGCTCCGCAACGAATATTGGTGCCTTGCCGTCGTCGGGTATGAACGTGTTCTTTCCGTTCTGCTTGCGCTGGAACGTGCCCTCCTGCACCTGTCCTTTCGTATTGAGCCGGTAGGAGTTGTCGCTCACTTTGGTGAGGAAGTCGTCCCATGCCATCTCCTCCATGATGTCTATTGCGAGCATCTTCAGAGGGTGTGTGTCAAGGTGCAGGGTACGGAATATCTCCTTGAAACTGAATGTTTTGTCAGGCTGTGAAGTGAAGAAGCCCTCGAGCTTCTCCGAAAGCTGTTTCTTAGTAAGGCGTTTTCCGCCCTTTTTTCCTTTTGCCATAATGTCGGGGTTTTTGTTTTCCGGACTGTCCGTTGCGGCTCTGTCGTCCCGTGCTGGAGCCTTTCCTTCGGTGCGAGGTGGCTGTTTCCGCTGTTTTTCCGCCTCTTTTCCGCGGCACGGAAGAGCCTGTGTCACGCAGTCCGGATGTAAGTATATGCAAATAAACAAAATAAATCCGAGAAATCCTTTCACCTTTACGATAATTTTGCATTAAACCCTCTGTTTTATGTAAATTAATGAATAGTAAGACGTAATGTGAATTAAAATACTTAAATTTGCAGCCGTTAATATGTTCGAAGAGATGAAAACGGATGAGCGTGAGCGTGAGATATACCGTGTGACACTGCTTGGCGGTCTTGCCAATGTGGTGCTGCTCGTGTTCAAGTTTGTGGCTGGAGTGCTCGGAGGTTCGGCTGCCATGATAGCCGATGCGGCACATTCGCTTTCCGATTTTCTCACCGACATTGTCGTGGTTGTCTTTGTAAGACTGAGCAGCAAGCCCCAGGACTACAGCCACGACTACGGTCACGGCAAGTATGAGACGCTCGCCACGGCAATCATAGGTGCGGTGCTGTTTGCCACGGGAGCCATGATATGCGTGGGAGGAGTGAAGTCCGTCATCGGCTTTTTCAAAGGTGAGGACATCGGCACGCCCGGTGTCATCGCTCTGGTGGCGGCTCTTGTGAGCATCATTGTGAAGGAGTCAGCCTACCGCTTCACCGTCAGGGCTGGACGTGAGGCGGGCTCTCAGGTGCTCATAGCCAACGCATGGCACCACCGCAGCGACGCCCTCTCTTCGGTGGGCACCGCCATCGGCATAGGCGGAGCCATCATTCTCGGCAGCGGATGGGCTGTGCTCGACCCTATAGCCGCCGTCGTCGTGGGTCTGCTCATCATCCGTTCGGCTTACAGACTTGTGCGTGAGGCTACGGGCGAGCTGCTTGAGGAGAGCCTGCCCGGAAGCGTTGAGGACGAGATTACGGACATCGCCACGGACGAGCCGCAGGTGAGCGGCATACACAACCTGCGCACACGGCGCATCGGAAGCCTCTATGCCATAGAGATGCACGTGCGTATGCCGGGCGGTCTTTCGCTGTATGAGGCTCACGAGCACGCCACGAACATAGAACGGAGGCTGCGCGGACGGTTCGGCAGCCACACATATGTGAACATTCATGTGGAGCCTCTGAAGGAAGGAGGAGAATATCACGACCCTTCCGTACACCCCGACTTATCACTTAATGACAACTGACTGCGAAAATGAGCAATATTCTTATAACCGGCGCGAGCGGCTTCATCGGCAGCTTTATCGTTGAGGAAGCCTTGCGCCGAGGCATGAACGTGTGGGCTGCCGTGAGGCATACGAGCTCGCGGCGCTATCTCACCGACAAGCGCATAAACTTCATAGAGCTTGACTTCTCTTCGGCTGAAAGGCTGAGAAAAAGTCTCGGACACCACACGTTCGACTACGTGGTGCATGCCGCAGGAGTGACGAAGTGCCTTCACCGCGATGACTTCCACAGGGTGAACACCTTGGGGACGAAGAATCTGGTGGACGCTCTTCTGGCGTTGCAGATGCCCTTGAGGCGTTTCGTGTTCATCAGCTCGCTGAGCGTTTACGGAGCCGTGTGCGAGCGGCAGCCCTACCGCGACATAAGCGAGAACGACATTCCGCGCCCCAACACCGCATACGGCAGGAGCAAGCTTGAGGCTGAACGCTACCTCGAATCGATAGGCAACGACTTCCCTTACATCATTCTGCGCCCCACGGGCGTGTACGGTCCGCGCGAGAAAGACTATTTCCTGATGGCACGGAGCATAGCCTCGCATGTGGACTTTGCCGTGGGCTACAGGCGTCAGGACATCACTTTCGTGTATGTGAAGGACGTCGTGCAGGCGGTGTTCCTCGCGTTGGACAGGGGCATGAGCGGCAGAAAGTATTTCCTTACCGACGGACATGTGTACTCATCAGCCGACTTCAGCAGTATCCTCCGCCGCGAGCTGGGCTCTCCATGGGTGGCGCGCGTGGTGGCTCCGCTATGGATGCTGCGCCTCGTAACGTGGGCGGGGGAGCGCATAAGCCACATCACCGGACGCCCGACAGCCCTCAACGCCGACAAGTATCACATACTGAGGCAACGCAACTGGCGGTGTGACGTGGAGCCGGCATTCGACGAGCTGGGCTTCCATCCGCACTATCCGCTCGACAGGGGAGTGAAGGAGACGGTGGCATGGTATAAGGATAACAAATGGTTGTGACACAGAAATGAACTACATAAAGAAACTTTTCGAGATTGAGAAGAAGCCTGTGCGCGGACTGCTTGCCGTGGAGTGGGCTGTCGTGGCGTACACCGCGCTCACGCTCATGGTGCTGCTCTTCACCTATACAAAGAGCGTCAACCCCGAGGCAATGGTGCTCGGACGCATGCGGGTGCTCGCAACCATAGTCGCGCTGTGGGTGGTCTACAGGCTCGTGCCGTGCAGGCTGACCCGCGCCGCGCGCGTAATCACGCAGATAGTGCTGCTTGCCTGGTGGTATCCCGACACTTATGAGCTCAACAGGGTGTTCCCTAACCTCGACCACGTGTTCGCCTCTCTCGAGCAGACGGTGTTCGGATTCCAGCCCGCCCTTGCCTTTTCGGCGCGCTTCCCGTCGCCTGTCGTGAGCGAGCTTATGAGTCTTGGCTACGCCTCCTACTATCCTCTGATAGCCCTGGTGGTGTTCTTCTATTTCTTCCGCAGGTATGAGGAGTTCGAGCGTTGCGCCTTCATAGTGCTGTCGGCGTTCTTCATCTATTACGTGATATTCGTACTTGTGCCGGTCACCGGACCCACATATTATTATAAGGCGATAGGTACAGGCAACGCGGCGGCAGGCATATTCCCCGACGTGCACTACTATTTCAACACCCACCGCGAGTGTCTTCCCACACCGGGATACACCGACGGGACGTTCTATGCGATGGTTGAAGGAGCCAAGGCAGCGGGCGAACGGCCCACCGCAGCGTTCCCCAGCTCGCACGTGGGAGTGGCTACCATACTCATGATGCTTGCCCTTCACAGCCGCAGCAAGCTGCTTCTCGTGGTGCTGGCTCCGCTCTACGTGCTGCTGTGCCTGTCCACGGTGTACATCCAGGCTCACTATGCCATCGACTCGATAGCCGGATTCGTGAGCGGACTCCTGCTTTACGCTCTGCTCTTCGGACTCACCGGCAGGATGCGGCAGAGGCGCGTCCGCAGGTGAGCACGCCAGAATGTATAATTATGCGGATATGCTTTTGCGTATGCATAATTATTCCCCCCTCAACTCGTCATGACTGCCGCAGCGGAGCGCGGAAGACTCTCCGGAGGCAAATACGCCGCTCTCGCGCGGTTTAAGCAAGTCGTTGATATATAGCGGATTATGTATTTTTATCATTCGGCATGCGCTTTCCTGTGCCGCGAAAGAGCCTTTTTCGTGATGCGGGAGAGCCTCTTTCATGACACGGCAAAGCCTTTCCTGTGATGCAGGACAGCCTTTTCCGCGACACGGTTTTATCAATGTCGTGCGTGAAAATGGTGTTTTATACGCCATGATTGTCTTTTTCCGGATGTGCGGAACTTTTTAAACTGTCGTCCGGAAGGTTTCGTTCCGTTTTCCCGTTTCTGTTTCGCTGATTTGTTTTGTCAAAACTTTTTACTTCAGTAACTGTATATTTATTCATTCCGGCATGCGATTCCGGCATGAAGACAGCGTGCGTGTGCCGGTGCGCCAATCACTTTCCGGCAGTGCGGCATACATGCTGCCGGTGTGTATGAATTATATTAAAGTTGTGTGTGAATTATATTAAAGTTGTGTATGAATTATATGAAAAAAGAAAAACCGCCCGTGCTTTGCGCAGCCGGACGGTGTGAAACGGATGGTTGGAAAATCAATACCTGAACGAACTTCCGCCGAGAAACTCGCGCAGGAGCGATGTGGAGGGCAGCGTGTTGTAGCGCACCGGGGTGAAGTAGCGCAGGAACTTGCGCAGCCGGTAAGCCTCGGCATACTCGTCGCAGTTCTCCGGCACGAGCTCGAGCAACGGCTCCGCCTGTCCCTTTATCACCGCAAGCTCGTATATCATAGCCGTGTTGAACATCGCGTCGGCGTTCTCCTGATAAGGGAATATCCACTTGTTCTCACCGGCGCGGACGCTCGGCCAGCGGTGTATAGTCTCCTGCGCGCTCACTCCGCGATACTTGTAGTCGCGTATGATGCGGCGCAACAGTCTGTTGTCGGTGGTGGGAATGTAGTTGTGAGTGTCAAGAAGTATGGTGGTGAGAGCCGATGCGTAGACGCGGAACTTGTGCTCCTCGGGTATCTGGGCAGTCAGTTCGGGGTTGAGCGCGTGTATTCCCTCCATCACGAGAATCTCGTTCTCACCCAGTCGCATGCGCCGTCCGCTGCGCTCGCTCTTTCCCGACTGGAAGTTGTATTTGGGCAGTTCAATCTCCTCTCCTCTGAAAAGGGCGCCGAGCTGGCTGTTTAGCAGCTGCAGGTTAAGGGCATAGAGGCTCTCGTAGTCGTACTCGCCCTTCTCGTCCTTCGGTGTGAGCTCGCGGTCCACGAAATAGTCGTCGAGCGAAATCGGCACCGGTTTTATGCCGTTGGTGAGCAGCTGTATGGACAGCCGTTTGCACGTGGTGGTCTTCCCGCTCGACGAAGGTCCCGATATGAGTACCACCTTCACGCCCCTGCGTTGGGCTATCTCGTCGGCTATTCTCGATATTTTCTTCTCCTGCAGAGCCTCCGACACGTTTATTATGTCGTTTGTCCTGCCGTGCGCCACAGCCTCGTTGAACGCTCCCACGGTGCCTATCCCCACGAGGTTCTGCCACCGGTGGTGCTCCTGGAATATCTCGAACATCTTGTCCTGCCGCGTCATCTAGCCCAGTTTCGACGGTTCTTAAGTAGACGGTATGCGCACCAGCAGTCCGTCGTAATACTTCTCCAGTCCGAAGAGATGCAGCTGCGAGGTGTTGGTGAGCATCGTTCCGTAGAAGTAATCCACATATCCGTCTATCTCATAATAGGTGGTGTAGATGTTTCCGATGGTCTTCAGCAGGGTCACCTTGGAGTGCGTCCCGAGCTTGCGGAACATCTCTGTAGCCTCCTCGGTGGTAGCCTCGTGGCGGTGGATGGGCAGCGCGCGGTCTATTATCTCCTGCATCCTCGTGCGCAGCATGTCCACGTCTTGCAGTGTGACGGCGCGTCCTATCTGCAGGTCGCAGTAGTATCCGTTGCTCACGGGGATGTCTATCACCACGCTGCCTTTGGGAAAGATGTCGTGCACCGCCTTGCAAAGCACGAAGAAGAGCGTGCGTGTGTATGCCCTCGAACCTGAAGCGGAGTAAAGGTCGAGAAACTCAACGTCCTTGTTGTTGTACACCCGATAGTGCATGCCTTCCACTTTGTTGTTCACCTTCGCGCTCACCGGACCGTAGCGCATGGACATCTTATGTTCATTAAAAATGTCAGAAAGTGTACTTCCTATTTCTGCTGTTAGAGTTTTTTTATTATTTTTGCAACGTATTTGCAACATCTGTTTCATATACGGAATCGTTTTTATTGATAATGAACGTAAAGGTAATTCATTTTTCATAAAGTATATGCAATCATTGAACAATCATAACATTTACATATGGAATCGCCAGATTATTTTAGCATTTTTTTGAAGATTATCGGTTCTTTGGCACTTCTGATCTATGGCATGAAGGTGATGAGCGAAGCCCTACAGAAGATGGCAGGAGCGCAGTTGCGCCACATTCTCGGCGCCATGACCACCAACCGCTTCACCGGTATGCTCACAGGAACGTTCATCACCTGCGCCGTCCAGTCGTCGTCGGCAACCACCGTAATGACCGTCTCGTTTGTCAACGCGGGGCTGCTCACGCTCGCACAAGCCATCTCGGTCATCATGGGAGCCAACATAGGCACCACCCTCACGGCATGGATCATGAGCCTCGGCTTCTCCGTCAACCTCATAGACTTTGTCTTCCCGGCGTTTATCGTGGGTCTGGTTCTTATCTATACGAGGCGCCACCGCTATATAGGAGACTTCCTCTTCGGTATAGCTTTTATGTTCTTCAGCCTTGTCCTGCTCAGTCAGGCGGGCAATGAGCTCAGGCTCGACAACAATCCCGAACTTGTAGAATTCTTCAAGTCGTTCGACACAGGCAGTTATCTCACCATCATCATATTCCTTCTCATCGGCACCGCCATAACGTGCGTGGTGCAGTCGTCGGCTGCGGTCATGGCAATAACCATACTGTTGTGCTCCACCGGTGTGCTTCCCATATACCTCGGCATAGCCCTTGTGATGGGTGAGAACATCGGCACCACCATCACCGCAAACCTTGCCGCGCTCGGCGCCAACACCCAGGCGCGCCGCGCAGCGTTCGCACATCTCATGTTCAACGTGTTTGGTGTGGTGTGGGTTCTCGTGTTCTTCTATCCGTTTGTCAATATGGTCTGCTCGCTCGTAAACTACGACCCGGCTGACGGACACGCCGGAGCGCAGAAGCTGTCGATGGTGCTCGCCATGTTCCACACGGCTTTCAACGTGTGCAACACGTTCATCCTGATATGGTTCATACCGCAGATGGAAAAGGCGGTATGCCGGATTATAAAGATGAAAAGGCGCGATGAGGACGAGGATTCGCGCCTGCGCTTCATCAGCAGCGGTATCATGCAGACCCCCGAGTTGTCGGTGCTTGAGGCACGGAAGGAGATAACCCTGTTCGCCGAACGCATACAACGCATGTTCTCTATGGTGCGCGACCTGCTCGAGACAAACAACGACGCCGACTTCGCAAAGCTCTTCGCGCGCATAGAGAAATATGAGTCCATCAGCGACAACATGGAGATTGAGATTGCCAAATATCTCGACAACGTGAGCAACGCGCACCTCAGCGACGAGACGAAAGCGAAGATACGTGTCATGCTGCGCGAGATATCGGAGATTGAAAGCATCGGTGACAGCTGCTACAACATAGCCCGCAGCATCAACAGAAAGATAAAGGGAAAGGAAGACTTTACCGAAGAGCAGTATCAGCACCTGCATCAGATGTTCAGCCTTACCAACGACAGCATAGCCCAGATGAACGTTATCATCTCCGGACGGAAGGATAACCTCGACGTCAACAGGTCGTTCAACATAGAGAACGAGATAAACAACTACCGCACACAACTTAAAAGCCAGAACATAAACGACGTGAACGACCATAAGTATACGTACGCCATCGGCACCATGTATATGGACATCGTGAGCGAGTGCGAGAAGCTGGCAGACTATGTGGTGAACGTTGTCGAGGTGCACATGGGCACCCGGCAGAGAGAGGCGTGACGCTCCCGGCAGGCACGCAGGCACAATGACGGCGGCGCGG
>OQVI01002432.1_pt1 | contig 11916 bp, 8 predicted proteins | sample 1691651 | NCBI WGS metagenome assembly OQVI01 (sample SAMN03418287, study PRJEB22391) | human gut metagenome | biome: human-gut; feature: organic feature; material: feces | host: Homo sapiens | place: Italy | collected 2013-04
TTTTTTCTGCTGCTTTGGTGCCATCCGTACTTATATACCTATCAATCTGTTACTTTAATTTCCTTATTTACGGTAAACACCGGCTTCTTTTGTATGTTATAAAGAGAACTGCCTGCATCATAGGTATGCGCAACAAATGTATATTTTACGCCCGGTTTTAAAGAGATTGCACTGTATGATCCATCGATTCCCTTCACTTTGTAAGAACGTACATAACTGCTTATTTCCTTACTTTCAAGCTCCGTAAGTGCATCTTTTAAATAAAGTTTTTTCTGCTGTCCCTGACCATCCGTATAGTAACCATAAGCGTTCAAAAGCTCATAATTATAATGCGCCGGCTTCTTTCCTTCTTCAAAAACATAAATGACTACATCCGCATCGATTGGCGTCCATGAGAGCTGCCAGTCATCTCCATTGTACGTCTTTTCTATTTTGAGATTTTTTACTGTCGGTATGTTTCCATTAATGCTGGCCGTTGCAGTTATGACATCTGAATAACTTCCATCTGAAAAATATCCTTCTTCCGCAGATTCCAGTCTGACGGAACAATAAAAATATGGCAGTCCTGAATCTATTGTAATATTACAATACGGATCTGATGCATACTCTGAGTCCGTTTCATAGGAATCGTTTTCTCCTTTTGCATTTACATAAGCATCGTACAGCGTTCCCCTCTTATTGTAAAACTGTAAAAAGCTCTCTATATTCGTAATATTTAACGGTTTGCTGCTTCGCAGGTAATACACACGATAGCTATCCACTCCGTTTTGTGCATTCCAGGTAACTGACATCTCTTTTCCCTTTTCAGAAACTTTTGTACCGGTTACCGGTGATAACTTCTTTAAAGAGTAATTTTTATAAGTATAGGTGTCCGACCATTTACCATACATGTCCACCACATATTTCGTCTGTTTCGATTCTATAATATATTGGCTATTATCATTCCAGTTCCAATATACCTCCTGTTTGTTACTTGTCACTTCATGATAATATACAGCACGGACTTTTACGCTGACCTGCTGTCCTGAATTCAATATGACATATGGCAGTCTTGCTGCATCTGATGTTATCATCTCATGTACGGTTCCGTCTGACGCATCCAAAAATAATCCCGGCATATTATAGACCTTGGTATTTCCATCGCAGACCACTTCATATCCAACCTTCATCATGTCTCCGGCTTTATTTTTCATTGTGGCCGTATCATTATTAACTGGATTCCAGCTTATTTTTACATAAGTTTTTTCAAAAGAAATCTCTTCATAAGCATTTGCATATACAACATATTTATATTTTTTCGATGCTGAATCATATACCGATTCATACGTTAATTGCTTATAAAAATGTCCATTATAACTATAATAAAGAACCTGTGTATCATTTTTTACTGCATACTCATCTATCCGCTTTTTGGCATTTTCCGATGAATCACTTACAGTAATTTCTGTAATTTCATCACCTTCTGTCACATAATGATACCCTGTCGCATCACATGACCGCAATGCTCTATACGTCTTACCATTGACTCTATACATTCCATATGCATCTTGATATTTATCTGTGTTGCCTTTCAGTATGGCTTCTGCCTTATTATACAGGTTTACAAATCCATCAATATCCGTACCGCTGCACTGACCATAATAGTTATTTTCATACTTGTATAATCCTACGGTCTTATCCCAAAAATTGCTCCTTTTTGTAATCTTAAAACCTGCAATTTCGTCTGTCGTACCTGCTGCAATCACTCCGTTCTGGAACCGATTCACATAAGCATATCTCAACTGCCGGCCAGACGCTGTTGTTATAATACTTCCGTCATCTTTTCCTCTTACATTGATTACCTTTGACGGTTTATCAATTGCAGCGAGTTCTTCCTCTTCAGTCTCTTCTTCGGTCTCTTCTTCTATTTCTTCTTCCGATTCTTCTTCCGTCTCTGTTTCCATCACTTCGGTATCATCAACAGCCTCCGTATCATTCACGTTTTCTGTCTCTTCTACAGTTTTCTCAGTTTCTGATGCCTCTGATGTTTCTGGAATTTCCGATGCCTCGCTGTTCTCTGTCTGCCCGCTGTCATTTTCTGCAGACTCACTGTCCGTTTCGCTTTCTTTCTCTGTCTGTTCTGTTGCTAAAGCTGCTTCCATCGCATCTTCTTCCTGTATCACAGCCTCTGTTACTGTCTGTACATCTGTCTGCGGCAATCCAGCAGCACCTACTGATGTCCAATCTCCGACCGTCAGCGTAAGCGCCATCGCAAATGCCGCCATACGTTTCCAACCCGTGAGTCTCTTTCTTTTCATAACTTTTCTCCTTCTGATTTATTGCACATTGTCACGCGCATTTTTTATGTTAATGTAACAGTTTATCCCCGTCAATCGTACTTTCGTACTTGAAAGCGCAAAAAAGCTTACATGCCCTTTTGACATGTAAGCTTCCTTTGATCTCACTTTTCCGTTCTTAACACTTTGTAACTTTTACATCTACCGGATGGTCGCCAAGTTCTACACTTAAGCTTAATTTGCCGCCAAGATTTGTCTTCATCTTTCCTGCATCTGCGCCATCGATCGTGATGTCGTACTCTGACTCATCCTCAAGTTCTACTGTGATCTGTGCATCTTCCGGTCCCTCTACCTGAAATGTCAGGCCTGTATCTGTTGCATTCAGATTCATGACAGCCGTTCCCGGAACAGATTCATATACGAACATGCCATTGCGCTCTAACTTGGTGATCTCGGAAAATGTCTTCACCTTGTAGATATCTCCCTGATGTTCGAAATTATCAAGTTTCGCCTTTGCACCTAATGTGTAATCCCCAAAACTGATCGTTCCATCTGCTTCTGAACGAATTAATTCGCTGATCGTTGCCATTTTTTCCTCCTGTGATAAAGTAGTTTTCTCTTTATCGTAAAATTTTGTGCCCTTATTATATAATATCCCCGTCACGATTTCCAGTGCTTTCCCGGATATTTCAGTAAAATTTTATTTTGTTTCGAACACGACTTTTTCTTTGTGGATCGTCACGACCACTTCCATATCTTTTTTCACTTTGCCGGACAGGATTTCTTCTGCCAGTTCATCCTCGATATCGTTCTGGATCTGACGGCGCAGCGGTCTTGCACCATATTTCGGATCATACGCTTTATCGACAATATGCTTTTTGACGCTGTCACGCACGGTAAGGTGGATTCCCATCTGTTTTTCACAGCGATCTGTAAGTTCTTTTAACATCAGTGCAACGATCTGTTTCATATCGTCTTTGTTTAACGCTCTAAATACGATCGTCTCATCAATACGGTTTAAAAATTCCGGTTTAAAAATACGGCGTACTTCTTCCATCACGCTGTTTTTCATGCGGTCATAATTCTGTTTTTCATCATCCGAAACTGCAAATCCAAGTTTTTTCGGCTCAATGATCGCCTGTGCTCCGGCATTTGACGTCATAATAATGATCGTATTTTTGAAATCCACTTTGCGTCCCTGGGAATCCGTGATATGACCGTCGTCTAACACCTGCAGTAAAATATTAAATACATCCGGATGCGCCTTTTCGATCTCATCAAACAGGATCACCGAATACGGATTTCTGCGCACCTTTTCGCTGAGCTGTCCTCCCTCCTCATGGCCTACATATCCTGGCGGTGAACCAATCATCTTTGATACGCTGTGTTTCTCCATATATTCCGACATATCAACACGGATCATAGACTGTTCGCTGCCAAACACTGCCTCCGCAAGTGCCTTTGAGATCTCTGTTTTTCCGACACCGGTCGGGCCTAAGAACAGGAAAGAACCGATCGGGCGCTTCGGATCTTTTAATCCGACACGTCCTCTTCGCACAGCTTTTGCCACTGCACTCACCGCATCCTCCTGACCGATGACACGTTTGTGTAAGGTAGCCTCTAATTTTCTTAAGCGGGCAGCCTCCCCCTCGGCAATCTTTCTTACCGGGATCTTCGTCCATCCGGATACCACATCCGCAATATCGTCTTCTGTCACTTTTAACTTTTTACTGCGGCTGTCTTTCTTTGTCTTTGCCTGTATTTTGGCAAGCTCTTCTTCACACGCTTCTTTTTCGTTCTTCTTCTGCTTTGCACCTTCCACATCACCATCGTGCAGAAATTCTAACATTTCCTCTTCTAACAGGTTGATGCGATGTCTTAATTCAACGACTTCCTCCGGTTTTCCACCCGCGCGCAGACGTACCTTTGCTGCAGCCTCATCCATCAGATCGATTGCTTTATCCGGCAGGAAACGGTCATTGATATAGCGCGCAGACAGGCGTACTGCTGCCGATACCGCATCATCCGTAATCTTTACCTGATGATGTTTTTCATACTGTTCCCGCAGTCCCTCTAAAATCTGCACTGCCTCCTCTTCCGACGGCTCTTCTACCGTAACCGGCTGGAATCTGCGCTCTAGCGCAGCATCTTTTTCAATATATTTGCGGTATTCATCGATTGTCGTTGCACCGATCAGCTGCAGTTCCCCACGCGCAAGTGCAGGTTTTAATATATTGGAAGCATCGATTGCTCCTTCCGCTCCGCCCGCTCCGATGATTGTATGCAGTTCATCGATGAAGAGCAGGATATTGCCGGCTGCCCGTACTTCCTGAAGTACCTTTTTAATGCGCTCCTCAAACTCACCGCGATATTTTGAGCCTGCCACGATTCCGGACATATCCAAAGATACCACCCGCTTTCCCGCAACGGTATCCGGAACCATTCCGGTTGTAATACGCTCCGCAATTCCCTCAACGATCGCAGTCTTTCCAACGCCCGGTTCACCGATCAGACATGGGTTATTCTTTGTCCTTCTGCTTAAGATCTGGATCACACGGTCGATCTCTTCCTGTCTGCCGACTAACGGATCTAATACTCCCTCTGCCGCCAATGCAGTCAGATCTCTGGAGTATTGATTTAATACCGGTGTATCCGATGCTGTTTTTTTCACCGGCTTACCATTCATGAAATCTTCTTTGTACAGGCTCGCATCTTCTCCCATTGCGATCAGGATATCCACATACATTTTCTGGATATTGACCGCTAAGGTATTTAAAAGGCGGGATGCCACACACTCTGTCTCTTTCATCATCGCGATAAGGATATGCTCCGTCCCGATCTCCTCTGCATGAAAACGCGCTGCCTCCCTTGCTGCCCCTTCTAACACCTGCAGTGCCCTCGGCGAATATTCCTTAGCCTCTGCCGTCAGCACCTGTGCATCCGGTGCAATGAGTTCCTCGATCAGCTGCATGACTTTGTCAAGTTCTACTCCATTATCATTTAATACCTGCGCAGCGACGCCCGTTCCTTCTTTTAAAAGTCCGATCAGGATATGCTCCGTTCCGATATAATGATGATGCAGTGATTTCGACATCTTTGAAGCCTGATCGATTGCTTTTTTTGCTTTTGATGTATATCGTATCTGCATAGTTTCTCCATTCTTTTTCTATTTATAAATCATTTAAATCGATGATCTCTAAATCATCTTCTTCCTCTTCTTCTCTCGGAATGTGTTTTTTCTCCGGAGTATGTTTCCGCTCCGGCTTTTCTTTTCTCTCCGGCCTTTGTTTCTCCTCCGGTTTTTCTTTTCTCTCCGTGCGCTGTTTTTCCTCCGGTTTTTCTTTTCTCTCCGGCCTTTGTTTCTCCTCCGGTTTTTCTTTTCTCTCCGGACGCTGTTTTTCTTCCGTTTTTTTTCTTTCTACCGGCAGGAAATCTTCGTCCTCTTCCCAGTCCTCATCGTCAAGATCGTCAGACATGCCACGTCCAAACAATCCCGCACGCACTTTATGGATCTTTGATACGCCGACTTCGTTCTCTGTATCGTTTTCTTCCACATCATCCGGCTCTTCTTCCACTTTTTCTTTTGGTTTTCTGTGGAAAAATCCTTTTCTCTGTGTTTCTTCCTCCTCCCAGTCAGCGTCTTCCGGATCATCTACTTCCAAATCATCTTCTTCCACGCCAGGATTCTCTTCTATATTATCATCTTCTTCCAGATCAGTATCATCTTCTGCGTCCTGATCCTTTCCCTGTTTTTCGGACTTCCAGTCCCAGTCATCCTCTTCCTCATCCCAGTCGTCACTCTTACGTCCTCTCAATAGAAGATTGATAATAATAACGACAAGTACTGCGATCACAAAAGCCATAATTCCCATCATATTTCTGGAAAAAGACTTTTCTTTTGCATATTGTTCAGAGAGATCATTGTATTCCTGCTGGAGATATTCCATATTAGAAACATCTTCCGCTTCTTCTGTTTCAAACTCTGCGTTCTGGTCTGCTGCCTGTCCATCTGTTCCATCCGCCGGCTGGTCTGTTGTCTGACCGTCTGTTCCATCCGCCGGCTGGTCTGTTGTCTGACTGTCTGTTCCGTCTGCCGGCTGGTCTGTTGTCTGACTGTCTGTTCCATCCGCCGGCTGATCCACTGTTCCGTCTGCTGTCTGTCCATCTTCTCTGGTCAGTGTGATCGTATACTGGGCGAGTGCTCCGTTCTGCGCCTTCACGACTACTTTTATCGTATTTGTACCGACCTGCAGATTGTCATTTCCTGTGATCGACTGCACCGTCGCAAATTCATTAACCGGTGTTGCCGTCACTGTAACGCTTGTGACATCATTCGGTACGGTAGCTGTATATTGTACTGTCTTTCCTGTAAAGTCCGGGGATAATGTTCCCGCAGAAAGTGATAACACTTCCAGCGAATTATCTGCGGAAAGTGTTGTCTGTGCAGCAGCCACCTGGATTCCGGCAGCCTTTATGTCTGCCGCAGGTTCTGTCGCAAGACATCCCATGCAGAAAAGTGCAGCTATGAATCTTACTTTTCTCTTCATTCGTTTCACACTCCCTCTATTGCCATCATTACTATGGAATTATATGAGATATTCGAAAATGCGTCAACCTCAAACTCCCTCATTGTCAAATTCCGGAATAAAACTCTCCTCCGCCGTCTCCCCCTCCTGGATAAAACCGTTTTCAATCCCTATATCGATTGCAAAATCAATAACCTCATCATATTCCCGATCCGTGATCTTACGGTTTAATTCCGGATATTTTTTCACGTTAGAGAGCGGTGTAAACTGGTGCATGATACTGATATATATTTGATTCTCATAGGTTTCATGCAGATATTTCAAAACTGCTTTGGAATCTTTCGTGCACCCCGGCAGGATCAGATGGCGCACGATCGTACCACGCTTCATCAGGGAATCCTCCCCGTTTTCAAAAACTGCCGCACCCGTCTGACGCACCATCTCCGCTATCACCGCCTTAGCCACAGCAGGGTAATCCGGCGCATGGGAATATTTTGCACTCAAAGCGGTATCAAAATACTTAAAATCCGGAAGATAGATATCCACAATTCCTTCTAAAGAACGGATCGTATCCACATTTTCATAGCTGCTGGTGTTATAAACGATGGGTATCTTTAAATTCTGATTTCTTGCAAGCTCTACCGCTTTTATGATCTGTGGTACAAACTGCCCCGGTGTCACAAGGTTGATATTATTTGCACCCTTTTCCTGGAGTTCCAGAAAAATTTCGCCAAGCCGCTCCGTACTTATCACCTTACCAGCTGTGCCATTTGCAATATTTTCATTCTGGCAGAACACACAGTGCAGTGCACAGCCGGAAAAAAAGACCGCACCGGAACCCATCTCCCCGGAAATGCAGGGTTCTTCCCAGAAGTGCAGTGCCGCACGCGCCACCTTAATCTCTGTGGTCTGTCCGCAGATGCCGCGCTCACCGGATTTTCGGTCCACAGCGCACATTCTAGGACACAATGTACATATTTTCATGGTATACCATCACTCTTTCTATTTAATTTAATGATTGCGCAACCGTGCCTTTTTTTGTATGATAGACATTGCAAAAAGAAGATCAAACACAAAGGAGTTTTCTTATGAGTCCAAAAAACTGTATGGTAGCACAGTCAGGCGGCCCTACTGTTGCGATCAATGCCAGCCTTGCCGGTGTGATCGACGGTGTAATGCGTTCTGACATGTATGACACGGTTTATGGTTCCTTAAACGGAATCACAGGTATTTTAAACAACGATCTGACGAATCTTTCTGAATTAATGCAGCAGAATTCGGAATATCTCGACCGCTTAAAGGTCACTCCGGCAATGTATCTTGGCTCCTGCCGTTACAAACTGCCAAATTATTTAGATGATGATTCTTCCTATGTATTCATTTTCAAACAGTTTGAAACTTACCATATTGATGCTTTCTTTTATATCGGCGGCAACGATTCTATGGACACCGTCTTAAAGCTCTCCGAATATGGCAAAAAAATCGGCAGTCCTGTGCGTATTGTCGGTATTCCAAAGACCATCGACAATGATCTCTGTGAGACAGACCATACACCAGGATTCGGTTCTGCCGCAAAATATATCGCATCTTCTCTTTTAGAAATCGCACATGACACATTTATCTATGCAGTCAAAAGTGTGACGATCGTGGAAATCATGGGACGTGATGCCGGATGGCTGACCGCTGCTTCTGCACTGGCAAGAAACGGTTATAATACAGCACCACATCTGATCTATCTCCCGGAGGTTCCATTTGACAAAGAGGACTTTTTACTGGATGTAAAGCGTATGCTTTTCGAGCGCAATAACGTGATCGTTGCCGTATCCGAAGGTATCCGCGATGCTTCCGGCAACTATATCAGTGCTTCCGAAAGTTCTGTTGACACCTTTGGTCACAGCCAGTTAAGCGGAGCCGGAAAAACACTTGAATTTTTAGTCAAAGAAAAACTAGGCGTTAAAGTCCGTTCCGTGGAAGTCAACGTATTACAGCGCTGCGCTGCACACCTTGCTTCAAAGACTGATCTTGATGAGGCTTTTACTCTCGGTCAGAAAGCGGTTGCTCTCTCCGAGGAAGGTGTTACCGCTTCCATGGTAACAATGCGCCGTATCTCCGATGCTCCGTACGAAATCGCCTATGAGCATGCCGAGATCCGCCACATTGCAAATGAGGCAAAATCAATTCCGAGAGAATGGATCAACGATGCAGGCAATGATGTCACACAGCCACTGATCGATTACCTTTCACCTCTCATACTCGGTGAAGTTCCGGTAAAATACGAAAACGGTATCCCTGTCTATATGGATGTCAGTCATTTAGCAAAACATCAATAAATTTACCGATCTCAACCCACGCTCTTTTAGATTCCGGCAGCATTTTTGCTGCCATCTGAAAGATGTGGAACATTCCTTCATAAATACTGATTCTTACTTTTACTCCCTGTTCTCTGGCTTTTGCAGCCACATCCACAGAATCCGAGAGCAGCATCTCATAGGAACCAACCTGTATCAGCATCGGCGGAAATCCCCTGAAATCCCCATATAAAGGCGAAATATAAGCATTATACGGATCGTTATCCCCAATATAATCTTTATTATAAATAAGGCTGTCCCTTGTTTTTCCAAATAACGGGTCGCGCTCAAAGTTTGTCTCGTAAGATTCCCCGCTCGCCGCAAGGTCTGTCCACGGTGACATGGCTACGATCCCACACGGAAGCTGCTTTCCGTGATCTTTCAGATAATGGCATAATGCCATCGCAAGACCGCCTCCTGCGGAATCTCCTGCGATGATGATCTGCTCGGAAAACCACCCCTGTTCCAACAGATAACAGTATGCGGCATAGGCATCTTCTAAAGCCGCCGGATACGGATGTTCCGGTGCCACACGGTAATCGGGTGTCAGAACACTCATTCCATGGCTGACTTCACAGTAAAGTCCGGCAAACATACGGTATGCATTCCGCATCGCTCCGACATATCCGCCTCCGTGAAGCTGTAAGATTACTTTTTCCGTATTCGGATTTTCTTTTGCCTGTAAATACTCCATGGAGAAATTATCCATCTCGATCACATCTAATGAAAAACAGTCCGGACATTTCCACGGCGGCTCCGAATCCCCGATTTTTTTCCTCAGTTCTCCATTTTTTATCTTTTTCCCAATCAGGTGATCATTTGTCACATGGGCGATCAGGTCCCTCATGACTCTTCCCCTGATACTCGCTTCGCTCTCTCTCATCCGATTGCTCCTGTTCTTTTTATTCTAAATATAACTCAGCGGACATGAAATCTTCGTTTCAGTTCCACCCTTGCCCTGCGGTCTCCGATGATCAGTGTTCCAAGAAACAGAAACAGGGAAAACGCAAATGCGATCAGTGCAAAAAGCTGTGCCGTCACGATACCGGTAAAAATCAGTATTACCGGAACAATGCTGCATAAAATCATAAAAATCTGCCACATCATATAGCTCTGCCAGTTTCTGCGGTTTACGATCATACAGATGATAATACCAACATCGACTAAAATGATCGCCGACGGCAATGCATAATTGACAGACCATCCGCGGTAGCCGACCAGAAAATCGATTGCGATCACGATCAGTATCGCCATCAGCGTGAGTACCGTGATTTTGGCGCGGTAACCTGTCTTTCCAAGAATTGCAAAACGGATCAGCATATATCCGTAAAAGAATCCAAGCCCCGTGATCGCACTCCATGCAATCTGTGACTCGGTGACCACATTGATATAAATGAGCAGCACCTCAACCAAAAGTGCACAAAACAGATAGATTTTACTGATCATTGTCATTTTCCGGGTGTGCACTCTCACATCCGGGTACATATTCTCCACTTCACCTGTGTATTCTAACACGGATCCGCAGAGTGGACAGCGCTCTGTTTCATCTGATATCTCCACATTACAATTTCTGCATTTACTCATAATTTACTCCATTACTCTTTATTTCTACCGCAATCCCGTCCGAGGCTATTTTCCGGAAAAATCCACGCTGCACAGACGCATCGACAAGATCATAACTGAAACTGAATACAAGTGTATCCCCGTAAGAGCAGATCGTTCCTTTCAGATGCTGCCCCTTTGACATGGCAAGAAATGCATGAAACATTTCCACATAAGGGCGGTACTCTTCTGTCACGGAAATATTGCCGATATTTGTGATCGTCGCAGTATTGGCAAGTGCAGAAGTTGTATATACATACTTCATTGCAAGGTTTTTCAGGAAAAGCGGCACAACTCTTGCAATCAGCAGTTTTTCATTGGAAACGTTATAGGAAAACAGCTTTTCAAGATTTTCCCGGTTGATCTGGCTTCGCAGGCTTTCCTTCACGATTGCAGCCACCTCTGCAAACGTATAGGTCTCTTTGGTCGGATGAAATTCTGCGGACACCATGACAAAAAAGTTTTTCGTGGTAATAGAATTAAAATACGGCCGCAGATTAACCGGCACCGCAACACGGATCGGACACTTTGACGGCATGCCGTGCAGACATTCTGTATAAACGCTCCAGATGTACACACTTACCAGATATTCGTTGATACTGATTCCCATCGCATGACAGACCCTTTTCAACTCCGGTATTTTCATATAACCGTGCATCACGCCGAACTCGCCCGGTCTTAACTTTTCTCCACGGATCAGATATGCCTTTTTTGTCTGGTATCCTTTTGCGGAACTTTTTTTGTAATTTTTTAAGAAACTGTCTTCCCGGTTCAAAGACGTATCAACACTTAATGAATCTCCCAGCTTTTCCTGCAGGTCTTTATGTGCCAGACGCAGATACTGGTAAGTCAGCTCTTTTAAGAAATTAATTCCTCCCATTCCATCCGTCAAAACATGGAATACTTCCAGATTGATCCTGCATTTATAATAGGTCACACGGAACATATAACTGCGGTTTTTATTCTGCTGGATATATCTGCATGGAAAATTGTTCTCCATGCGAACCTTTGGCGCCGCTTTTCCGTTTTCCTCAAAATAATACCAGAACACCCCCTGCCGCAGTCTTAAGTTAAACCCGTCAAACTTCGGAAGCACCATATCAAGTGCCCTCTGCAGTAATTCCGGATTGATCTCCTCTTTCAGTGTAACACTGATCCTGTACA
>OQVI01002438.1_pt1 | contig 11903 bp, 9 predicted proteins | sample 1691651 | NCBI WGS metagenome assembly OQVI01 (sample SAMN03418287, study PRJEB22391) | human gut metagenome | biome: human-gut; feature: organic feature; material: feces | host: Homo sapiens | place: Italy | collected 2013-04
TCTTCCGATCTTGAGTTTCGCGCTCTGGGGCCAGCCACCGAATTTTTCGCAGAGCGCCGCCGGGGCCTCCAGCACCTCAGCATAAACCGGGTACGGCAGAGGCCCCGTCAGCACCCGCAGTGCCGCCCAGACTTCACCGAGCCCCTTCGGCCCGTACAGCGCCAGCGGGCGGGTGCGGCCCTGACAGCCCAGCGTCTGCAGCAGCCCCGGCAGGCCGAAGATGTGGTCGCCGTGGTAATGGGTCAGGCAGACGGCGTCCATCTTCATCAGGTTGACTCCGGCCCGGCGGGCGGCAGTCTGGGTCCCCTCGCCGCAGTCGAACAGGAGGCTGTGTCCTCCGCATTCGGCCACCGCCGCCGTGAGGGCGCGGTCGGGCAGGGGCATGGTGGCCGCTGTACCCAACAGTGTAATGGTCAGCATAAAGTTTCTCCGTATCACAAAAAATCTCGATGGCTATAGTGTACCACACTCTTCGGCCCGGCACAATCGCACAGCCACACCCTGACATGCATAAGATGGCCCAAACCACAAAAGGAGGGGTCTTGTATGCAGCGTCAGCGGCCCGGGCATCGCATTTTGTCGTTCCACCACCGGGGGCTGCTGCTTCTGGTAGCGGCAGTGGCGGTGATGCTCTTTTTTCTCTACGGCTGCGTGGCAGGGGCGGCGTACAGCCCCCGGGGGCGGCTGGTATTCATCCCTCTCGCACAGGTTTCAGGTAGTAGTACGACTTCGCTTTCCGCCTCTCAAAATTTTTTCAGAAAAGGTATTGACTTCACTTTCGTGAGGTGATAAAATCCCACCAAACCAGTGAGAAAGCATAAGTACCACCGCAAAACTCACCAGTACAGAGAGCACCGGGGCAGCTGAGACCGGGCAGTGTGGGCGCGGATGAGAATGGGCTTTTGAGGGCAAACCGAACCGCATTTTTATGCGCAGTAGGGGCGACGGAGAGCGTCTCCGTGAACAAAGCCGGTATGTGTTGGCATATCACGAGTGGGCAGGGTCATTCCTGTCAAGATTGGGTGGCACCGCAGGAGTATTTTATCCGCTCTTGTCCCAATTCACGCAATGTGTTTTGGGACAGGAGCGGTTTTTATTTTTCCCTCTTGTCCCGCAAGCAAGGGCCGGCATGTGCATCCGGCCCGGAAAGGACAAGCCTTATGAAGACCGAAGCGAACATCCCGTACAAGTTTTATCTGGAAGAATCGGAGCTGCCCACCGCATGGTACAATGTGCGGGCCGATATGAAAAACAAACCCGCTCCCCTGCTGAACCCCGGCACCCTCAAGCCCATGACGGCCAAGGAGCTGGACGGCGTTTTCTGCGATGAGCTGGTACAGCAGGAGCTGGACGACACCACGGCCTACATCCCCATCCCGGACGAGATCCGGGAATACTACCGGATGTACCGTCCGAGTCCTCTATGCCGCGCCTACCGGCTGGAGGAGGCCCTCGGCACCCCGGCGAAGATCTACTATAAATTCGAAGGCAACAACACCAGCGGCAGCCACAAGCTGAACAGCGCCATCGCGCAGGCTTACTACGCCAAGAAACAGGGCCTCAAGGGCGTGACCACCGAAACGGGCGCGGGCCAGTGGGGTACCGCCCTCTCCATGGCCTGCAGCTACTTCGGGCTGGACTGCAAGGTCTACATGGTCAAGGTGAGCTATGAGCAAAAACCCTTCCGCCGCGAGGTCATGCACACCTACGGCGCATCGGTCACTCCCAGCCCCAGCATGACCACCAACGTGGGCCGCAAGATCCTTGCCGAGCACCCCGACACCACCGGCAGTCTCGGCTGTGCCATCAGCGAGGCCGTGGAAGTCGCCACTTCTACTCCCGGCTACCGCTATGTGCTGGGCAGTGTGCTGAATCAGGTACTGCTCCACCAGAGCGTCATCGGCCTCGAGACCAAGACCGCCCTCGACAAGCTGGGCATCAAGCCCGACATCATCATCGGCTGCGCCGGCGGCGGCAGCAACCTCGGCGGCCTCATCAGCCCCTTCATGGGCGAGAAGCTGCGGGGCGAGGCCGACTACCGCTTCATCGCCGTCGAGCCGGCCAGCTGTCCCAGCTTCACCCGCGGCAAGTTTGTCTACGACTTCTGCGACACCGGCATGGTCTGCCCGCTGGCCAAGATGTACACCCTCGGCTCCGGCTTCATCCCCAGCCCCAACCACGCGGGCGGCCTGCGCTACCACGGCATGAGCAGCATCCTCAGCCAGCTCTACCACGACGGCCTGATGGAGGCCACCAGTGTGGAGCAGACCAGCGTCTTTGAGGCAGCAGAGCAGTTTGCCCGCATCGAGGGCATCCTGCCCGCCCCGGAGAGCAGCCACGCCATCCGCGTCGCCATCGACGAAGCTCTCAAGTGCAAGGAGACGGGCGAGGCAAAAACTATCGTCTTCGGCCTCACCGGCACCGGCTACTTCGACATGGTGGCCTACGAGAAGTTCCACGACGGCAAGATGACCGACTACATTCCCACCGACGCCGACCTGCAGAAGGGCTTTGACGGCATCCCCCACTTCCCCGGCAACGAATAAACCGCATTCTTCCGGCCCCGCTGTGTGCTCCACGGCGGGGCCTTTTTCTGGGTGCATCACACCCCGGAAACAGCAAAAGCCCTCCGGCTTCAGGACCGGAGGGCTTTTGCGTTTGTTTTGGAAAAAAGGAAGAATGGACAAAGAGACAAAGGTTCTGATGCAGCTCGTGCAGACGGGTAATTACTCGCCGCGGACTGCTGCGAAACCGGCTTCCAGATCGGCAATGATGTCGTCGATGTGCTCGGTGCCGATGGACAGACGGATGGTGTTCTGGTAGATCTGCTGCTCGGCCAGCTCCTCATCGTTCAGCTGGCTGTGGGTGGTGGAAGCCGGGTGGATGACCAGGCTCTTCACATCAGCGACGTTGGCCAGCAGAGAGAACACCTTCAGGTTATCAATAAACTTGAAGGCCTCTTCACGGCCGCCCTTGATGTTGAAGGTGAAGATGGAAGCACCGCCGTTGGGGAAGTACTTCTCGTACAGGGCGTGGTCCGGGTGATCCGGCAGAGAGGGGTGGTTGACCTTTTCCACCTGCGGATGGTTGGCCAGGAACTCCACGACCTTCTTGGTGTTCTCCACATGGCGCTCGATGCGCAGGCTCAGGGTCTCGGTGCCCTGCAGCAGCAGGAAGGCGTTGAACGGAGAAATGGTTGCGCCGGTGTCACGCAGCAGGATGGCGCGGATGTAGGTGACAAAGGCAGCGGGACCGGCTGCGTCGGCGAAGGAAACGCCGTGGTAGCTGGGGTTGGGGTCAGCAATGTTGCCGAACTTGCCGCTGGCCTTCCAGTCGAACTTGCCGCTGTCCACGATGATGCCGCCCAGGGTGGTGCCGTGGCCGCCGATGAACTTGGTGGCGGAGTGCACCACGATGTCAGCGCCGTGCTCGATGGGACGGATCAGGTACGGGGTGCCGAAGGTGTTGTCGATGACCAGCGGCAGGCCGTGCTTGTGCGCGATGGCGGCAATGGCGTCGATGTCGGGGATATCGCTGTTGGGGTTGCCCAGGGTCTCCAGATAGACAGCCTTGGTGTTGGGCTGGATGGCATTCTCCACCTCGGCCAGGTCATGGGCGTTGACGAAGGTGGTGGAAACGCCGAACTGGGTCAGGGTGTGCTCCAGCAGGTTGTAGCTGCCGCCGTAGATGGTCTTTTGTGCCACGATGTGGTCACCGGCCTGTGCCAGTGCTTCGATGGTGTAGGTGATGGCAGCAGCGCCGGAAGCGGTAGCCAGAGCAGCCACGCCGCCTTCCAGAGCGGCAATGCGCTTCTCGAACACATCCTGAGTGGAGTTGGTCAGACGGCCGTAGATGTTGCCGGCGTCTGCCAGACCGAAGCGGTCCGCAGCGTGCTGGCTGTTGCGGAACACATAGGAAGTGGTCTGGTAAATGGGCACTGCGCGGGAATCGGTCGCGGGATCGGCCTGCTCCTGGCCAACGTGCAGCTGAAGGGTCTCAAATTTATAGTTAGACATTGTAGTATACCTCTCTCATTAAACTTTTAGTATAATTTCCTGATACAAAAACACCCGATACGCACTCAAGTTCCAGCGTACCGGGCAGATCATTTCCGTTTGCTTCTGTTCAACGCTCCATCGGCGTACACATTCGTACACAGGAGGGCATCGTACAGGTCACGGTGAATTCTTCTGCCCGTTCCCCACACATTCGCCCACAGCGGAAGTTTGCATGCAGCAGCTCGTTCCAGATCAGTTTCATCTTCGTGCCCTCCTTTCCGGCTTTTTCCCACTCCTCTACAAACCCGGGAATCTCCATTTCAATTCCCCACAAGGTTTGTGGATTTGTTGTTCGCATTATATCCTCTAATACCCAGTTTGTCAATAGGTTAATTCCGTTTTTTTCAATTTTGCATTTTGTGCATGATGAACGGCCGCTGCGCGGTGCCGTGCCTTGTGCATTCCGGTCAAGAGTATTACTTTGCTTGATTTTCCAGCCCGTCCGACGGCGTACACCGGCACAAATTCATGCTCTGGTCACAAAACGGCAAAATCTACACCTTATAATAAGACCGAAATGCCCCTTGTCAAACCGGCCAAAATCGTTTATGATACAGTCATTCGGGCCACCGCCCGGAAAGGAGCACACCATGCATACCGTTTTTCGTTTTCTCCGGCAGCTGCTGCTCACGGTGCTGCTGCTTGCCCTGCTGACCCTTGTGGCAGCGGGCGGGTACTTTGCCGTCACAGGCCACAAACTCTATGAGAGCGCCATCCAGGTCACCCCCATTGATACCCTGTACAGCAGCATTTCGTCCCGCGAGGGGTTCGTTCCCTATGCCCAGCTGCCCCAGACCTACATCAACGCCGTGATCTCGGCGGAGGATTCCCGCTTCACCCACCACAAGGGTGTGGACCCGGTGTCCATTGCCCGGGCACTGGTGACCGACCTGCGCACCGGCAGCTTTGCCGAGGGCGGCAGCACCATCACCCAGCAGCTGGCCAAGAACACCCTGTTCACTCAGGAAAAGCATCTGGCCCGCAAGGCAGCGGAGATGTTCGCCGCCCTCGCCATTGAGAAGCAGTACAACAAGGAACAGATCTTTGAAATGTACGTCAACACCATCTATTTCGGCAGCGGACACTACGGCATTGGCGAAGCCGCGCAGGGCTACTTTGGCAAAACGCCGCTGCAGCTCACCGACGCCGAAGCCGTGATGCTGGCGGGCCTGCCCAATGCTCCATCGGCCTACTCGCCCAACAGCAGCCCGGACCTGGCCGTCAAGCGGATGCAGGTGGTGCTCAACCGGATGGTCGGGTGCAAAAAGCTGACCCGGGAGCAGGCCGACGCCCTTGCCGCTGAGGCGATCACCTTGCAGTTTTTGCCGGCCTCCTGACGCAGATCTGAAAAAGCTGCTGCATAAAACAAGTGCAGCAGCCTTTTTTCTGCCATTTTCCGGCACGCAAAAAGCACCGCGCAACGGGAAGTAGACCCGTTGCGCGGTGCTTTTTTACGGTATTTGGTTTGGAAAAGGAGGAATCATGTTGTCCCGGAGAAGGGATTTGCGGCGTTCCCTTCCGGTGATTCTATCTTACCAGAGAATTTCGGCAAAAGTGTTGTGCATCCGTGAATCTTTTATGAACCCTGACGTTTCTTATTCCGGTGCCTTCATGCTCTCCACCATGCTGATCTTCTTCACATGCCGCCGCATGACAAAGCAGACTGCCAGCGTGAACAGCATGGTCAGTGCCACGCTCAGCAGATAGCTGTGGGGGGCAATGGTCCGGATGAACATGAGCTGGTCCATCTCCACCGTGCGGATGATGAACTGATGCAGGGGGATGCCCAGCAGCAGGCCCACGCAAGAGCCCATGAGGGCCAGCAGGTCGATCTCCCGGAAGATGTAGCGGTACACTTCCTTATCATAGAAGCCCAGCACCTTGATGGTGGCCAGCTCCTTTTTGCGCTCGGCCAGGTTCACGCTGATCAGGTTGTACAGCACCACCGCCGCCAGGGCCGCAGCACACACGATGATCAGCACCACCACCGAGTTCAGGCTCACGATGAGGTTGTCGAACATGGAGGTGGCATCCTCTGTAAAGGAGGCTCCGGTCACATAGTTGCAGGCCAGCAGGGTCTCCCGCATGGTGTTGCGGTCGGCGGCACTGTCGCAGCGGGTCTGGGCGTACACCGTGTTCCAGGGGATGTCCTGGGTGCCCAGCAGGGTCTGCAGCTGGGCATTGGACACATACAGCCGGGTGAACATATAGTTCTCCGTCACGCCGGTCAGGGTCATCTCCACCCGTTCTCCGTCTGGGTTCTCCACCCAGATGGAGTCTCCCGGCTCCACCCCCAGGTTCAGGGCGGTCTTTTCTGTCAGCACCACGCTGTCCTTTTCAAAGGGGATGGCCTTGTGGCCCTGCCGGGTGCGGAAGGTCACATAGCGGCTCAGCTGGCTGTCGGTCTGGGCTCCCACCACGCTGACGCCGGCACTTTCTCCGTCGGCATTGTAGATGGTCACAGACTTGCTGTACACCGCCGCCCAGTTCTCCACCTGGCCCCCCTCCAGGGCATCGGTGAGGCCCTTTTCCACCGTAAAGGCGGCAGGGTCGCTGAGGGTGACCGTCAGGTCGTTGTGGGACAGCTCCGTGGACTGCTTGGTGACGATGGGCAGCAGGGAGTCCTGGAGGCCGAAACCGATGAGCAGCAGTGCCGTACAGCCTGCCACACCCAGCACCGTCATAAAGAACCGCTTCTTATACCGGAACAGGTTCCGGGCGGTGGTCTTTTGAGAGAAGCTCATGCGCTTCCACAGAGGGGTGATGTACTCCAGGAAGATGCGCTTGCCTGCCACGGGAGCCCGGGGCAGCAGCAGTGCTGCACTTTTTTCCTTCAGGCTGGAGCGGCAGGCACTCCAGGTGGCCAGGCCGATGACGGCGGCACTGATGGCCATGCTGGCGGCTGCCATGCCCGGGTAGAACCGCAGGGTGAAGGTGGGCAGGCTGAAGATCAGCTGATAGGCGTACCAGATGATGCTGGGGAACACCACAAAGCCCACCACCATGCCGGCCATGCTGCCCAGCACGCTGGCAGTAAGGGCATAGAACAGGTACTTGCCTGCAATGCTGGCGTTGGAGTAGCCCAGGGCCTTCAGGGTACCCATCTGGAGGCGGTTTTCGTCTACCATACGGGTCATGGTGGTGGTAGCCACCAGGGCCGCCACCAGGAAGAAGAACACCGGGAACACCCGGGCAATGGCATCCATCCGGTCGGCGTATTGCTCAAAGGTCACAAAGCTCAGGGTGCTGTTGCGGTCCAGCACATACCACTCGCCCTTTTTGATCTTGCTCACCTGCTCCTCAGCGTCGGTGAGCTGCTGCAGGCCCTCGTCCAGCTTTTGCTGGGCATCGGCCTTTTGGGTCTCATACTCGGCACGGGAGTCTGCCAGCTGCTGTACCCCGGCCTGATACTCCTGCCACCCGGCGTCCAACTGGGCCCGGGCTGCCTCAAACTGGCTGTAGGCCGTGGCGGTGCCGGTGGTAAGCTGCAGCTGGCCTTCCAGCAGCTGCACCTTCAGCCGCCGCAGAGCGGCCTTGGCCTCCACCACCAGCTGGTCGTTGTCCAGGTTGGGGGAGGAGATGAGCCCCTGGGCGTACATCTGCTTTTTGCCCTCATCCAGCTGGGTCTGGTAGCCCTGGAGCTGGCCGTTGATGTTGTCATAGGCGGCCTGGGCCTTGGCCAGGGCGTCCCGCAGTTCGATGTATTCCTCGTCGGCAGGCTCCGCCTCGTCCAGCGCTTTCTGGGCGTTGTCCAGGGCGGTCTGGGCGTAGGTCAGCAGGGGGTCTGCCACCTTTTTCAGGTTCACCAGCAGCTGGATCTGCTGCAATTGTTCCTCAAATTCCAGCACCTGTTCCTCGCCGTCCACCAGTTGGTCGGCACCGTTCTGCATGGTGTCGGGCAGGGCTTCCTTCTGCTTGGCCAGTTCCGTTTCGCCTGCGTCCAGCTGGGCCTTGGCGTCATCCAGCTGCTTCTGGGCATCGTCCAGCTGCTGTTCCGCCTCGGCAAATTTCTGCTCGGCCTCGACCTTCTGGTCGTCGTAGGTCTGACGGGCCTCCGCCAGCTTCTGGTTGGCGGTGTCGATAAGCTGTTCCCGACGCTGCACACACTGGGCGGTGCTGATCTGCTCCAGACGGTCCGCCACCTGGTCCACCGCCTCCTGGTACTCCTGGGAATAATTATCGTACTGGCCGGCATTTTCTGCCTTGATATAACAGGCAGTGTAGTAATCCGCCGTCAATTCCCCGTCCAGCACATAGGCGATGTAGTTCAGCTGACCGTTGCCCACGGTGCTGCTCTCTTTGTCGGTGGAAATGTGCTGAGGGTCCTGCACCAGCCCCACCACCGTATATTCCTTGTGTTTTGTCCCCTCCGTATCTTCCGGAAGGGTCAGCACGGTGCCCTCAGCGATCTCGGCCTGGTAACCCATTACATGGACCACGCACTCGTTGGCGGCCTGGGGCATCCGGCCGGAGCGCAGCACCAGACGGTTCATGTTGGCGTCGGTGTCCGCTGCCGGGTCCTGCTGCAGGGCCTGCAGCTGCACCACGATGCGCTCCTCCTGGCCCTGCCAGTTGGCCTCCAGGTCCAGGGTCTTTACCGGCATCACAGCCTCCACCCCGGGGGTGGCGGCAATGGCGGCAATGTCCTGGTCTGAAAGGCCCAGGGTGGACAGCACCCGGAGGTCAAACACATTTTGCTGCACATAATATTTTTGGGCTGCACTCCGCATACTGGGGGCAATGCTCATGAGGCCTGTCAGCATCATGACCCCCAGGGCCACGATGCCAAACAGCGACACCATGCGGCTGGCGTTGCCCTTCATCTCCCGGAGGATATTTTTGCGATAACTTTTTTGCACTGCACTCACCACTCAATTTCTTCCACTGGCACCGGGTGCTCGTTGACCTTGTTGGACACGATCTGCCCACTGCGTACCTGAATGACACGGTCGGCCATGGCGGTCAGGGCCGTGTTATGGGTGATCACGATGACGGTGCGTCCGGTCTTGCGGCAGGTCTCCTGCAAAAGCCCCAGCACCTGTTTGCCGGTCTTGTAGTCCAGGGCACCGGTGGGCTCGTCGCACAGCAGGAGCTTGGGGTTTTTGGCCAGGGCCCGGGCAATGGACACCCGCTGCTGCTCGCCGCCGGACAGCTGCGCCGGGAAGTTGTTCAGCCGCTCCCCCAGGCCCACACTGGTCAGGGTCTGGGCCGGGTCCAGCGGGTCCCGGCAGATCTCGCTGGCCAGCTCTACATTTTCCAACGCCGTCAGGTTCTGCACCAGGTTGTAGAACTGGAACACAAAGCCCACGTCGTACCGGCGGTAGGTGGTAAGGGCCTTTTCCGAAAAGCGGCTCACGTCCCGGCCGTCCAGCCAGACATGGCCCTCATCGCAGCTGTCCATGCCGCCCAGGATGTTCAGCAAGGTGGTCTTGCCGGCACCGGAGGGGCCTACGATGATGCAGAACTCCCCCTTGTCCACATAAAAGTTCATGTGGTCGGCGGCGGCGATCTTCACACTTCCGGTCTGGTAATATTTGCAGACGTCCTCAAACTCCACAAAATGATCCATGGCGTTTTCTCCTTTGCAACCATGTAATTTTACTCACCTTAACTATAACACAACCCGGCAAAGGTTGCACCCTCTGCCGGGCAAATTTTCAAAAACTTAACAGACGTTCCCCCGGATAAAGCAAAAGGACCTTTTCTGCCGCGCTCGTGCGAAGCAGAAAAAATCCTTTTGTTGTGTCCCCTTGCGGGGTGTGGGGCGAATCGAGGTTATCTCGCGGGAGGCACGGAAGGCGTTGTTGCTTGCGTCCCCTTGCGGAGTGTGATAAACCCGTAGCAGCAGGATTCCCATTGAGGCAAATGCGGAGTTTCCGTCCCCTCGCGGGGGCCTACCACAGAGTATAGCACGCTTCAGGCCAAAATAAAAGTGCTTTTTCGTCAATGTTCTGCAAAACCCGGTGCGAACCCCCTTTTTGCGCAGGCTCCGGCGGCGGGCGCGCCGCCCTCTTCGCACCAAAAACGCGCCCGGAAGGCCGGTCGGTCTTTCGGGCGCGTTGGGTCAGGCGTTTTCGGTTCTGTGCATCAGCGGCCGATCAGCAGATCCCGGCGGCCCCGGCCATTGACGCTGAGGCGGACGGTGCTGCCGCACTGGTGCAGTTTGACCTTGGCGTCAGCATCATAGCCCTCCGTCAGCAGGCTCAGGTTCAGGGTGGTGGAGGTCTTTTCTGTCTTGAACACCAGGGTGTTGACGCCGTTGTTCATCATGGTGGTCAGGTCCTCCATGGTGCAGCGGAAGGTAGCCACGCTGGCAGGCACATCCAGGGTCAGCACCGTGCCGTTCTGCCGGGCAGTGTACAGCACCTGGCGGCCAAGCAGGCCCTTGACGCTGTAGTTCAGCTTCAGGGTGTCGCTCTCAGCACCGTCGGCACCAATGAGCATGATGTTGCCCTGGATGGCAGGGCCTTCCGGGGCACCGTAGCCGCCGTAGGTGGGGTCCTTTTCGCCAACGGCCACATCACCGTCGGCACTGATGAGCATGATGTTGCCCTGGATGGCAGGGCCTGCCGGGGCACCGTAGCCGCCGTAGGTGGGGTCCTTTTCGCCAATGGCCACGTCGGCAGCAAATGCGCCTACGCTGAGCATGGCAACGGCACAGGTAGCCACCGCAGCGGCAGCCAGGGTACGGGCAAATTTATGATTCTGCAGTTTCATAAGAAAATCCTCCTGTTTTTGCAGCCGGGGTCCGGCTGTGTTTTTCATGTTCTTGCAACCATGGTTTTTTCTGCGGGGCTCTGAACCAGAACCGCCGCATCTGTCTTGTAAACGAATGCGGCGGCTGGATTATTGCAGGGAATGCAAAAAATTATTCAGTTTTTTCTTCTCCGTTCAGGATGGCCATAAATTCCTCCCCGGTGATGGTCTCCTTTTCATAGAGGAACTTGGCCAGCTGGTCCAGCTTGTCCCGGTTCTCGGTAAGGATCTGCAGAGCCTTGGCGTGCTGGGCCTTTACCAGCTCCACCACCTTCTGGTCGATCTCTCGCTGGGTCTGGGCAGAGCAGGCCAAGGAGGTGTCCCCACCCAGGTACTGGTTGTTCACCGTTTCCAGGGCCACCATGTCAAAGTCCTGGCTCATGCCGTACCGGGTGATCATAGCCCGGGCCAGCTTGGTGGCCTGCTCGATGTCGTTGGAGGCTCCGGTGGTAACGGAGTGGAACACCAGCTCCTCGGCGGCACGGCCTCCGGTAAAGGTGGCGATCTTGTTTTCCAGCTCCGTCTGGTTCATCAGGTAGTGGTTGCCCTCGTCCACCTGCATGGTATAGCCCAGGGCACCGGAGGTCCGGGGGATGATGGTGATCTTTTGCACCGGAGCCGAGTGGGACTGCTTGGCTGCCACCAGGGCGTGGCCAATCTCGTGGTAGGCCACGATGCACTTTTCCTGATCCGTCAGGATGGAGTTCTTTTTCTGGTAGCCTGCAATGACCACCTCGATGCTCTCCTCTAGGTCTGCCTGGGTCACGCTCTTGCGCCCGGCCCGTACGGCCCGCAGAGCGGCCTCGTTGACGATGTTGGCCAGCTCGGCACCGGAGGCACCGGAGGCCATGCGGGCCACGGTGTTAAAGTCCACCCCCGGGGCGATCTTTACCTTTTTGGCGTGGACCTTCAGGATCTCCTCCCGGCCCTTCAGGTCCGGCAGCTCCACCGGCACCCGGCGGTCAAAGCGGCCGGGACGGGTCAGAGCCGGGTCCAGGGAATCCGGGCGGTTGGTGGCTGCCAGGATGATGACCCCGGTGTTGCCCTCAAAGCCGTCCATCTCCGTCAGCAGCTGGTTCAGGGTCTGCT
>OQVI01002440.1_pt1 | contig 11898 bp, 10 predicted proteins | sample 1691651 | NCBI WGS metagenome assembly OQVI01 (sample SAMN03418287, study PRJEB22391) | human gut metagenome | biome: human-gut; feature: organic feature; material: feces | host: Homo sapiens | place: Italy | collected 2013-04
CGAGGGCGGCCTGCTCGCGTCGTGTTCCGGAGGCGTCAGAACGATATACCGACGCGTATGCCGAAGTTGTTGAGGTTGTTTACCGAGTAGGTCAGGATATCGCCGCTGTTGGTGGCGTAGCTGTAGTAGAGCGCCACGTGGAAACCGAAGCGGTAGTCCGGACGCGGGAAGATGCTCACGCCGATTTCGGGCGAAAGATAGAATCCCCACGTGTCGGTGTACTGCTTGATTACGTAGTAGTAGGACGAGAATTCTGCATAGTTGGCGCCCAGCTTCAGGCCCGCATAGGGCTGGAATACGCTGTCCGGAAGCCATGTGTAGCGTCCCGTGACGCCGAACGGCAGCTGGAACGCGCCGTGTTTCTGATTGACGGTCAGGGCCGAGCCGTCGCCTAGATCGAGCGTCTGGCGCGGAATGCTCGAAAGGTTGGTCTGGTAGGAGATGAAGGGACCTACGGAGACCGACGGCGTGATGAAGTAGCCGCCTTCGAAGTTCATGCCCCATCCCGACGCCTTGTCGGCATAGGCGCTGCCCAGCGGCACGCCTACCTGCCAGTCGACGTTGATGTAGGAGTTGGGGAAAATCTGCGCCTTGCCCGTACGCGCGGCTGCGAGCAGCACGACACAGAGTGCGATGGTTTTGAGAACCTGATATTTCGATGTTTTCATAATCGGACGTGTTTTGCGGTTAAATTATTTTTTCAGATAAGGCGACTGATCGAAAGCCTGTTGCACGGCGTCCACCGTGCGCTGCTGGTTCAGCTCCTCCGACGAGGTCAGCAGCCCGCCGATAAAGCTGTCCCAGATCACGGGCAGCTTCTTGCCGCTCTCTTGATCGGCTTCGAGATTCATCATCTCCACGAGCAGCGAACCGGCCGTATATCCGTAGTAAACGCTGTAGGGATAGTGCCAGCCGGCCCAGTCGCCCCAGTAACCGGGCGTCCAGTAATAGGGATAGTACCACCACCAGTAGGGATAGTCGTAACCCACGAAATAGGTCACTTTCTGCACATAGCTGAGCTGCAGGCCGAGATTGGCCGTATCTTTGTCGTCGGTACGGGTGTAGCCTGCGGCGTTCATGCGTTCTACGACGGTATTGACGATCTCCAGCGCATTGGCGTCTTTCCAGTATTCCGTCTTGTCGGCGGAGCCGATCAGCAGGATGCTGTCGGGAATGTAGTAGGTGTCGAAGGCGGCGAAATCGGCATCGGTGTCGTGAGCGGTGTAGACCAGATAATCTTTGTGGAGACTCGATGTCGAGGGCTCTTTCTGGCACGCGCAAAACGCAACTGCTGTGAGTGCGAATGCAAGGTAGCGTAATTTTTTCACGGTCATGATTTTGAATTTTTAGTTTGCTGTCAGATACCGTGTTCAAAATTCGTTCCGCAACCTCCGTTTTGCGCCGTGTTGTCCGATCTGGCTATAAAGAAGCGGATTTGCGGTATGAAAATCGGACGTTCCCTGCTTTCCCGTCCGATTTTCACCCTTGAAGGGACTGGCAGTCAGCGGAACAGCCCCTGCCGCCGCGGATGCCGCCTTACACCGCAAGTGCGCCTTCGTGCAAAATCCCCGCAGGCGTTTCATAATGCTTCGGTTGATTTCAACACTGATCGCCGTATCGGCAATGCCTTTGATCTGTCGCTGTTAGCCGGCGAATTTCTCCGCAAATGGCTGTCTTATGCAATATGCAACAAGACAGTCGAGGTTGCGGTTGGAGAACCGTAACCTCGACTGTCGTTGCTTTTTTCGTTAGTGCCGCCCGATGCCGCGGGGATTTTTATTCCATCCGGTGCTGAATCCTACCGGTATTTGTGCGATATGAGGGTCATGAACTCCTCGCGCGTGCGGTGGTCCGAGAGGAAAATGCCCGTGAACGCCGACGTGGTCGTCGCCGACTGCTGTTTTTCGATGCCGCGCATCTGCATGCACATGTGGCTGGCCTCGATCACCACGGCCACGCCCATCGGGTTGAGCGCCTCCTGTATGCAGTCGCGGATCTGCACCGTCAGCCGCTCCTGCACCTGCAGGCGGCGGGCGTAGCACTCCACGACGCGGGCGATTTTGGAAAGTCCCGTGATGTGTCCGTTGGGGATGTAGGCGACGTGCGCCTTGCCGTAAAACGGCAGCATATGGTGTTCGCAGAGCGAGTACAGCTCGATGTCCTTCACGAGCACCATCTGTTTGTACTCTTCGCGGAACGTCGCGGAGCGGATGATTTCGAGCGGATTCTCTTCGTATCCCTTCGTCAGGAACGCCATCGCCTTGGCGACGCGTTCGGGGGTTTTCAGAAGTCCTTCGCGCGAAGGGTCCTCCCCCAGCAGCCGCAGGATTTCGGCGTAATGGAGCTTCAGCGCCTCGATGGTCCGGGCGTCGAAACGTTCCTCTTTGTTGTAAGTTCTCTCTTCCATTGGAGGGCAAAGATAGATAAAGTAGCGTGCAAAAGCAAGCGTGCATTTTTTCGGACCGCGTCCGTGTGCCGTAAAGAGGCCCTATTTCCCGGCGGAATGCAAATAGGCCGCGAGTTTGCGTACGGCGCGGGCGCGGTGCGAAACCTCGTTTTTCTCTTCGGTGGACATCTGGGCGAAGGTCTTGTCGTATCCGTCGGGTATGAACAGCGGATCGTACCCGAAGCCTTCGTGCCCCTCTTCGCGGTCGATGATGCGCCCTTCGACCACACCTTCGAAAAGGTGTTCTTCGCCGTTGAGGATCAGTGAAATGACCGTTCTGAACTGCGCCCGGCGGTCGCTCGCTCCTTCGAGGTTTTTCAGCAGCAGGCGGTTGTTGGCCGCGAAATCGTGTCCGTCGGTGGCGTAACGGGCCGAATGCACGCCCGGAGCGCCGCCCAGCGCCTTCACTTCGAGTCCGGTATCGTCGGCGAAGCAGTCGAGTCCCGTGCGGTCGTTGAGGTAATGCGCCTTCTGCGAAGCGTTGCCTTCGAGGGTCTGCTGCTCTTCGGGAATCTCCTCCGTGACGCCGCATTCGCGGGGCGTCACCAGCCGGAAGCCGGGACCCAGCACGGCCTGCACTTCCATGAGTTTATGCGCGTTATTCGTAGCGAAGAGGATATTCACTGCGTCTGTTTCGGATTGTGACATATTTGTTGTGTCGGATGGTTGTATCTGCGTTCGCTTCCCGGTCATTTTACGACCTCCAGCTTTTCGAGTTTGTCGTCGAGGTCGATCTTGTCGATGATGGTTTTGACCAGCACGTCCATGTCCGACCCTTCGGAGTAGTCGGCCGGGCAGACGTGGCTCACGCGGTTGTCGTGAATCAGCGAGGCCATCTCGCGCCGCGCCCCCTTCTGGTCGGGGTTGTAGACGGCGATGGAGTGGCCGCCGGAGTTCTTCACCAGCCGCATGCAGGGAATGTCGGTCGTTCCGTCGCCTACGTAAATCATGTGTTTGAACGGTATGGGGCGCTCGTTTTCGGGGATGTAGCGGTTCACCAGCTTGCTGTCGAAAACCGACTCGACGCCTTTGTTTATCTTGAAGATGAACTGCGTCTTGTTGGTGTAGTTGACCGCCACGGCGGGCCAGTAGGCGATGCCGTCCACGTCGTAGAGAAACGAGCAGGCGTATATTTTCCGGAATTCGTGGGCGATCTCCGTGCCTTCGATGATCTCCTTCATGCCCGACGAATTGATGTAGTGCAGAATCCGGATGCCGCGTGCGGCCCCGTAGGCGTTTATCCGCTCGAACCACTCCCTGACGCCTTTGTAAAGCGTCACGCGGCGGCCCGACTCCTGAAAGGCTTCGCGCCGCAGTGACAGTCCTTTCGATTTGGCCTCCTGAAGCATGCGCGCCATGTAGGTCAGGACCATGTCGGCGTCCTGCTCCTCGGCCAGCGTGTTGGCTTCGGTCCAGAACTCCTTGTTGCTTTTGCCTACGGCGGGGATGAAGTCGTACTCCTGCATGTTGCCGGGGGCGAGCGTGCCGTCGAAATCGTAAATCAGGGCGATGTTGAATCGGTAATCCATTCTTCGGGGTGTTTTGAATTTCAAATATACCTATTTTTCACTACTTTTGCAAAAGCGAGACCGAAAAGACAAAACAAATGGAATTCAAAGAGTTGATCGAAAAACGCCGCAGCATCCGAAAATTCTCGGACCGGGCGGTGCCGCGCGAGACGGTGGACCGCATCCTGCGCGAGACCCTTACGGCGCCTTCGGCGCGCAACACCCGGACCACGCGTCTCATGGTGGTGGACGATCCGGCCTTGGTGGCCCGCATGGCCGAAATGCGCGATTACGGGTCGGCGTTCATGAAGGGTGCGCCGCTGGCTTTCGTCGTGCTGGGCGATACTTCGAAAAGCGATCTCTGGCGCGAAAACGCCGCGATTTCGGCCACGCTGCTGCAGCTCGCCTGCGTGGACGAGGGACTCGGCTCCTGCTGGGTGCATATCAACGGCCGGCCGCGCCGCAAGGATGAACCCGACGGGCAGAGCGCGGCCGATTACCTGCGCAGTTTCCTGCCCGTCCCGGCGGACTGCGAACCCCTCTGCGCCATTGCGGCCGGCTACTCCGACTTCACGCCCGCTCCCCTGCCCGACGCGGACGACGCGGCGCGGATCATCCGCCTTTAAACAGTTTTTTCCGGCTACAGCAGGACCACGTGTTTGCGCAGCATGTCGACGATCTGCGTCCGCAGCTGCAGGGCGTTGATCGGCTTGGCCATGTAGCCGTCGAATCCGCTCTTGAGCACCTTCTGTTCGTCGGAAGCGAATGCGAATGCCGTCACGGCGATGATCGGGACGCTGTCGGAGAGTTTGCGTATCTCGGCCGCCGCCTCGTAACCGTTCATCACGGGCATGTTGATGTCCATCAATACGAGATGCGGACGGCGCTGCCGGTATATTTCGACCGCTTCCTGCCCGTTCCATGCGTGCAGAAGCGTGTATTCTTTGCGCAGGATCGATTCGAACAGCCGGTAGTTGCTGTCATTGTCTTCGGCGATCAGAATCACCAGTTTGTCCTTTTCGACCGAGATGACGGGATATTGCTCCTCCGTCCTTTGCGCCGCGGCCTTTCCCGGAACATAGGGCAGGATAAACCAGAATTTCGATCCTTTGCCCTCTTCGGATTCCACGCCGATACGTCCGCCCAGATGCTCGACGATCATCTTGCAGATCGACAGACCGAGTCCCGTGCCCTGCTTGAAGGTGTTGAGTTTGACGAAGCGTTCGAAAACCTGTTCCGTTTTGTCTGCGGGGATTCCGCTGCCGGTGTCCGAGACCCAGAAATAGAGTTCTCTGCCGCGCATTTCGTATCCGAACCGGATGCTGCCCGTCTGCGTGAACTTCGCGGCGTTGGTCAGCAGGTTGATGATCACCTGCGAGAGCCGGTTGCGGTCGGTGCAGACGGAGCATTGTTCGTATTTCTGCTCGAAGAGCAGTTCGACGCCCTCCCGGACTTTCATGCGGATGACGTTTTCCTTCTCCCGCATCAGTTCGTTCAGGTCGAAGTCCGTGTGGATGAAGTCGAGCGTCCCCGCCTCGATTTTCGAGAGGTCGAGGATGTCGCCGATGAGCTGCAGCAGCAGGGCGTTGTTGTTTTCGATGATCGAGACGTATTCCTGCTTCTCCTGCTCCTCGTCGGTCGAGGCCAGAATGCCCGAAAATCCGACGATGGCGTTGAGCGGCGTGCGTATCTCGTGGCTCATGTTGGCCAGAAACGCCGTTTTCAGGCGGTTCGACTCTTCGGCGCGGTCGCGGGCCGAGAGGAGTTCCTGCTCCATGCGTTTGCGTTCGGTGATGACCTGCGACGTTCCGACGAGCGTCTTGGGCCGTCCCTGCGCGTCGAACGACTCCACGGCGGCCAGCGCTTCGACCCATTCCATGTGCCAGTGTCCGCTTTCGTTGGAGATCACGCGGTACTCTTCGCAGACCTTGTCCGTACGGCCGGCTATCAGGTCGTCGTAGGCCTGCCGTATGCGGTCGCGGTCCTCCTTGTGTATCTTCGAGAAATAGCATTCGTCGCTTACCGAAAGCGAAGCTTCGTTCTGCAGGATCGCCTCTCCGGAGGCGGCTTTGACCGGTTTGTTGATGTCGCAGAGGATGGTGCCGTTGTTCAGGTCGCATTTCCACGGAACGATGTTGGCCACGTCGAGCGCCAGCGAGAGCTTGTGGTTGATCGAGTCCAGTTTCTGCTGCGCCTTGTGCAGCGCGGTGCCGTCCAGACAGAAGATGTCGATGTGGTCGGTCAGGTACGAGCGGCTCAGAATCACTTCGAAAAAGATGTCCAGCGGTTTGTAGTAGAAGGGATAGGTGACGGTCCGGTTTTCCGTCAGGACGATGTTCACGAGCCGCAGGAACTCGGAGAACGAATCGGCGAAAAGTTCGCTCCCCCGTTTGCCGACGACCTGATTCCGGGGCAGGAACGTCCGTTCGAAGTAGGCGTTTATGTCGCTGAATTCCGTATCGGCGGGATAGTGTTTCTCGTCGAATATGACCCGTTCCTGAATGTAGATGATCGGCATCCGGTTGAACAGGTTCGCATATTTTATCTGGCTTTCCGATTCCCGTCGGCGGGCCGCTTCGACCTTTCGCATGACGCGGATGCGCCATTGCTGGAAGAGGATGAACAGCAGGAAGAAACCGCCGCATAGGATGATCGCCGTTCTGTTCCGCTCCGCGAATGTCTCCGGTTTGTCGATGAATACCGAATCCGGGGGACATATTTCGGGTGAAATCTTGTTGCGCAGCATCGCCGGATAGTTGAACGTCGGGTGTGCGTCGGTCGGGGTGTAGAACGGAATGTCGCGCGGCTGGCGTCCCTCCAGAATGGTGTTGAACGTCTTGATGATCTGCCGGTTGTATACGCTCACGTCGTATGTGAATCCGCCTACCACGCCGCTGTTTTTCACCGAAGAGGGCCATAGTGCGAACAGCGGAGCCGTTGAACTTGCGATGATCTTGAAGGGATTGGCCGTTATCTCGGTATTGCCGGCGATATTTCTTGTGTAGTGCCACGAGGAAAAGAGCACGCCGGTATGCCGGGTGTCGGTGACGTTCAGCGAGTCGAGCAGCTGGTCCACGCTCATGTTCGAGGCCTTGTAGGAGGTGAACCGCATTCCCGGATAATCGGTGTCGAGCAGTTTCCTCAGCTCGTCTTCGTATTGCTGGTTGATATAACGGCCGTCGCGGACGAATACGAGGCGGTTCATCTCCGGAATCATGCGGCGCATCAGCTCGATGGTCTGTTCGAGGTAGATCGGGGCGTAGAGCAGCGTCAGATTGTATTCCCCGCTCAGCTCCCGGAGCGGAATGCGCTCGGAGTGCGGGATGGCCCGCTTGCTGACATAGTACTTGTCGGGGCCGATGAAATCCTCCTCGGCGCAGATGATCGACGGGATGCCTTTCCCCCACTCCTTTTCGGCGAAGTCCCGCATGATGAAGGCCGGGGCGCCGATGTATATCAGCATCCGGGGCGGATTCTTGCCGTATTCACGGGAGAGATTCGTCCGGAAATTGTCCAGATCCGACTGCTGGTCCATCAGGAGCGTGTTCATATGCTCGACGTATACTTCGAGGTTTTCGATCTGCTCTATCCGGGCGGTGATGTCGGTGATTATCTCCCATCCCCACGAGGAAGATTCGTTGTAGCTGTTGATTATCAGTACGTAATCACGTTTGTCTCCCGGAGGGCTGCTGGTGGCGTTGGTGAAAGGATGAGCCAGCAGGCATCCGAAAATCATGACCCATAGCAACGCCTGAAGCGTCAGTCCGAACGGTTTTTTCAGTAAGTTCATGGTGTGGGACGGGTTCCGTGTGCCGAGCGCGGGGACCGGATGCGGAGATTAGGGGTGAGACGACGCAGGTTTTTAGTGAAAAGAGACGCAAAAAAAGAGGATCGGAGCCGTAAAGACCCGCCGTGCGGCGGGTCTTTACGGCTCTCCGAATCATCTATTTGTTTAAAACGGGTTTAATGTCCTTGATACGCAACTGGGTGGTTACCGTACCGCGGTAGTGGTTTTCGACGATCTGGTAGCATACGTCGATCGGGCGTCCCGAACGCACCCATTCGTAGTGCGTGGGCTGCTGGAAGGCGATCGACTGGATCTTGGTGTTGGGCTTCTGCCGCTGGATGAGGTCCATGCGCAGGTGCTCGCACTCCACGCCGACCAGTTTGGCGTCGCCGTGGTTGCTGACCCCGTACGTTGCGAAGACCGGCGCCGTATTGCCCGGCCCGAAGGGCTGGAAGCGGTTGAGGTCCTTGCGGAACGCGGGCGTGATGTCCGAGAAGAGCAGTTCGCTGTCGATGTCCACTTGTGGCATCAGCATCTGCGGGTCGATATTCTCCTCGACATAGGCGTTGAAGCGCCGGGTGAACTCGTCCACGTTTTCGGGCCGCATCGTCAGTCCTGCGGCGTACATGTGTCCGCCGAAGTTCTCCAGCAGGTCCGAGCACGATTCGACGGCCTGATAGAGGTCGAAGCCCGGCACCGAACGGGCCGATCCGGTCACGAATCCGTTGCTCATCGTCAGCACCACCGTGGGCCGGTAGTAGGTTTCGATCAGGCGCGACGCGACGATGCCCACGATGCCCTTCATCCACTTGGGATTGTAGATCACGGTGCTCTTCAGCTGCTTCATTTCGGGGTTGCGCTCGATGAAGTCGTGCGCTTCCTGCGTGACGGAACGGTCGATCGACTTGCGGTCCTGATTGTAGGCGTCGATGACGTTGCCGAACTCCGCGGCGATGCTTTCGTTACCCTCGATCAGCAGCTCGACGGCGGCGTGACCGCCCGAAGGCGACGCATTCTCGTCGTTCTCGTCCATGCGCATGCGCCCGGCGGCGTTGATGCGGGGACCGATCTTGAAGACGATGTCGTCGATGGTGATGTTGTGCTTGTCCAGACCGCAGATCTTGATGATCGACAGCAGGCCCTTCGACGGCTCGCGGTTGAGGTCTTTGAGGCCGAAATGCGCCAGAATGCGGTTTTCGTCCACCAGCGGCACGATGTCCGAGGCGATGCTCACTACCAGCAGGTCCAGCAGCGGGCTGATCTGCTCGAAGGGAATCCGGTTTTTCTGGGCGTAGGCCTGCACGAGTTTGAATCCCACGCCGCAGCCCGACAGTTCGTCGAACGGGTAGGAACAATCGACCCGCTTGGGGTCCAGAACGGCTACGGCGCGGGGAATTTCCTCGGCCGGGAGGTGATGGTCGCAGATGATGAAATCCACGCCCTTGCTCTTTGCATAGACAATCTTTTCCGTGGCTTTGATACCGCAGTCCAGAGCGATGATAAGCCCCACGCCCTTGCGGGCCGCGAGGTCGATACCTTTGACCGAAATGCCGTAACCTTCGGTATAACGGTCGGGAATGTAGAACATCAGGTTTTTATGCCCGATCTGGCGCAGGAACTTGTACACCAGCGCAACGGCCGTGCAGCCGTCCACGTCGTAGTCGCCGTAAACCATGATCTTCTCATTGTTACGAACGGCCTGTTCGACCCGCTCGACCGCCTTGTCCATATCCTTCATCAGGAACGGATCGTGGAGGTCGGCGAGGCTCGGTTTAAAGAACTTGTCCGCCTTTTCTACAGTGTCTATGCCTCTCTGTACGAGCAGATTCGCCAGCACGGGGGATATCCTGAGCACGGAGGCGAGCTTCGCCACCGCCTCGGAATCGCCCTGCGGTTTCACTACCCATCGTTTTTCTATAGGCATACGATTTACTATTTATATATTCTAACATTTAATATCTCACTTAAAAATTTCACGACGAGTCTTTTGACATCGTCCATCGGGACTTTGGCGCCCGTTTCCCTTTCGATCGAGGTCGCGCCCCGGTCGGTGAATCCGCAGGGGTTGATGCGCGAAAACCACTCCAGATCGGTCGTTACGTTCAGCGCGAACCCGTGCATGGTAATATAACGCGACGAACGGACTCCTATTGCGCATATCTTGCGCGGAGCGCCCGCCGGCGTGCATTTTCCGCCGCCGTCCGCGGTCCGGTGATCGCCTTCTTGCGCGATTCCCGCTCCCACCCAGACGCCCGAAGCGCCTGCGATGCGTTCCGCCCGGATGCCGTATTCGGCCACGGTGCGGATGACGGACTCTTCCAGCGCGTCGATGTATGCCCTCAGCCCGATGCCTAACCTTTCGAGGTCCAGAATCGGATAGCAGACCAGCTGTCCGGGTCCGTGGAAGGTGATGTCGCCCCCTCGGTCTATGTGAAAGAACTGCGCGCCCATCGCTTCGAGCGCTTCGCGGCCCACGAGCAGGTTCTCGGCGTGGCCGCTTTTGCCGAGCGTGTACACCGGCGGATGCTCCACCAGCAGGACCGTGCCCGCATCGTCCGCGCCGTCTGCGCCCGGGACCGGAATGGGACCGGTGCGCTTTCGGGCTACCCCGGCGTCGAACAGCTCCTGCTGCAAATCCCAGCAGGTTTTGTAGTCCATGCGTCCGAGGTCCCGGCAGTAGGCTTTCATCGCTACAAACTTTTTACGCTTCGCAGGGCTTCTTCGGCCATGTACGACGAGCGGACCAGAGGTGCGCTCGCGCAGTAGCTGAAACCCATTTCCAGCGCCCGGAGTCTGTACCATTCGAATTTTTCGGGAGTGATGTACGCCGCAACGGGGTAGTGCTCCAGAGTGGGCCGAAGGTACTGACCGAGTGTCACAATCCGCACGCCTGCGTCGCGCAGGTCGTGCAAGGTTTGCAAAACTTCATCATCGCTCTCGCCAAGTCCGACCATCAGTCCGCTTTTCGTTACGACGCCCTGCCTGTTCAGACAGCGCAGGGTCTCCAGGCTCGTACGGTACTTGGCTCTGGAGCGCACCACGGGGGTCAGTCGCTCGACGGTTTCGATGTTGTGCCCGATGATGTCGGGCTTCGACGCGACGATCACCTCCAGCAGGTCGGGCCGTGCGTCCAAATCGGGAATAAGAAGCTCAATTACGGCGTCGGGGTTCTGTGTGCGGATGGCCTCCACGGTTGCGGCCCAATGGGCTGCTCCGCCGTCGGGGAGGTCGTCGCGCGTCACGGAAGTTACGACGACATACCGCAGTTTCATCAGTGCGACGCTTTCGGCCACCTGTCGTGGCTCCTCGGCGTCGGGAGCAAGGGGACGGCCCGTTTTGGTTGCGCAGAAACGGCAGCCCCGAGTGCAGATGTCTCCCAGAATCATGAATGTCGCTGTCCTCCGGCTCCAGCATTCGGCCTGGTTGGGACACCTGCCGCTGCTGCAAATCGTGTGCAGATTGTGCTTTTCGACGATCTGCCGCACTTCGCCCCATTCGGGAGTGCGGTGGAGTCGGATTTTCAGCCATCCGGGTTTTTTCAGTACATCTACCTTGTCATAAAACTTCGGCATTTAAGATCATTATTTTCCAATTGATGCAAAAATACGAAAAAATAATTGAAAAACCCCGTGAAAAAGCCAATTATTGTTCCGATGCGGGGTCTGGGTGCACCGGAGGGGATGCGGATTTTTTTGGAGGAAGCCGAAATTTGCCTTATATTTGTCCCCGCAACGGTTATCTCCGGCATGACCCGGGCCGTTTGTCCGGAAATTATGTGATTCTTTTACCTGCATATCATTCGCACATTTGAAAATCGGCAGTCTGTCGAAGACCGCATCGACGGGGATATTACGCCCTGTTGCGTTCTTTGATTCGCTTCGGCAGGCTCCGGCGTTTGTCTAATTTCAAAATGTGCTTTTATGAAAACAATGCAAACCGGCAAGGCGAATTACCGCCTTGCAGCCCGCCTGCGCGGAAACGAACTGTTGTTGGATGCGGATCTTCGCAAAGCCGTGGAGGAGGAACACCTCCGGGCCGTCCGCAGGGCGGAGGGGCTGAAATGCTGCGCCGACCGGCGCGCCTTTGCCGAAAGCGTGGAGTGGGAGCAGCTCGGCGATTTCTTTCTCCGCGTCGGGTGGCAAGGCTCCGCACCCGAC
>OQVI01002459.1_pt1 | contig 11835 bp, 12 predicted proteins | sample 1691651 | NCBI WGS metagenome assembly OQVI01 (sample SAMN03418287, study PRJEB22391) | human gut metagenome | biome: human-gut; feature: organic feature; material: feces | host: Homo sapiens | place: Italy | collected 2013-04
GGAACAAGAGAGTAAAGCTTTTCGAGGCATTCAGAAACAGAAGTCTGAAATTCCTCAATACGAGAACTCTCCGGCTTTTTTATAGTGCCAATCTTATCGCGAAGCGTCTCGCTTACGGAATCAGTAAGTACAATAAAGCGTTCACGAAGCTTTTCTGCATCTGATTTTAGATTAGTAATAGATTCAAGAATCTGACGCAGATCCATAGCAGCATGGAAGGAGGAAGCAAAGTCGATGGCAAATACTATCGTGATTACAACAAGAGCACTAAAGCATACGTTTTGAGGAATCTTTTCCAACAAAGCTGATATGCGTGGATGAACGACGCGTATCAAAAGAAGTGTAAAAACACCCCATGCAAGCGAGGAGCTTAGGCAGATATGTCCCTGTATATTAAACTTTTTGTCACTGTAATCCCAGTAACGCACCTGAAAAAGTGTTTCCATAACGACACCGGTAACGTATTCAAGTATTGTGGCAACAATAAGTCCAAGCAGAAAAATACCAATGTCGGACGATTGCACCGGGTAGGTGGCACAGAGCATGACTACAGCGCCGCTTCCATAGATCGGAAGCATTGGACCAGTTAAAAAACCTCGGTTCGTCAGCCGTTTTGTGAGAATAGATACATAGCTGGATTCCCAAATCCAGCCGACAAAGCTGTAGAAAAAGAAATACAGTAACAGATGAGCATAAGCAGTCATAAAAACAATCCTCGTTTCTGAATAATAAAACATAGGGCAGGTGTAATGTGAACGCCTGACTTGCAATGCTTAAAGTGTAAATGATATTTCTTTGTATTGCAAGCATTTATAGCAAACACATGAAAGATAGTCAGGAAAATCGCAAACTGTATGATGTTCGAGTTTCCAAAATGAACCATCATCAAGAGAGATGGTATTGCTTTTACTAAAATCGTATGAGGAAGCTTTTGCATCAATACCTGTGCCTATGGCTTTTAAGAAGGCTTCTTTTGCTGTCCACAGGCGAAGAAACTCATGGTTTTGTATATCTCCTGAAGGAAGATTAGAAAGTGCATCAAGCTCATTTGGATGAAAAACATGGTGTGAAAGGACAGTTTTATGAAGCTTTTCAATGTCACATCCAACAGGGGTGTCACTCACGGCAAGCATGACAAAATCATTGCTGTGTGAGAGATTAAAAAAAGGCGCATTTGCTACACTGGGCTTTCCGGATGCATTGTAAGAGACGGTGAAGTGCTCTGGGTGCTTATGATAAATATGTTTCCAAAGAAGAAGCCCGGCTGCTGCGCAGCGTTTTTGATCAGATTCCAAACGAAAAGAAAACAGCTGCTTTCTGCGCTGCGGCTGCAGCATGGAAAGCAGCTGTTCGTCAATTACGATGTCACGGATCAGTTGGTAATAGATCTGAACAGCCATAATCAATTATCTCCCAAAGTAAGCGTCAATACCGTTTGCAAGACCCTGTGCAATTACAGCCTGAAACTCAGGATTTGCCATCTTTTGGTCTTCCTCAGGGTTAGACATAAATCCCATTTCTACGATTGTGACAGGAATAGTACACCAGTTGATACCTGTCATATTATCATCCTGAAGAACTCCTTTGTTTGCAAGACCTGTTGTGGAGCAATAAAAAGAAAGCATCGTAGAAGCAAGTGTGTTGCTTGCAGATATTACATCAGCAGACAGATAAGAATTTGCTGATGATGGAGCATAGAACATAGCGCCATTTACAGAAGGATCATTGGAGCTGTTTGCATGGATGCGGACAAAGATTTCAGCGCCGCTTTCATTTGCGTATACAGCACGCTCAGCATTGCTCATAGCGCAGTCATTTGTTGTACGAATCATCACAACCTGATAGCCACGGTTTAAAAGCTCCTGTTGAAGCATTTGAGAGACATCTAAGTTTAATTGATACTCGGCAAGACCAGTAGCTACGCCGCTCGTTCCAGTAGTAAGCTTAGCCTTCATTACAGAAGAGCCAGGACCGTTTGGTTCCTGTTCGCTGATGCCTGCCTGCTGATGACCTGCATCAATGCACACAATATGTCCGTTTGAAGAAGATGTGTTTGCATTTGATGTTTCGTTTGAGGCTGGCGCAGCAGATGCAGCGGCATCTGCCGCTGCACCATCTACCTGATCTGGAGAAGATACAAGAAAATCTGCTTTTACATAGCCGTCCATTGTTGCACTGTGAATCTGAACCCATCCATTTTCTGCAAGAGCAAGGATTCGAACTTCCTCACCGCGATAAAGCTCCCCAATTTTATTGCCTTCAGTAGAAGGGTAATCGCGGATATTAAGGGAATCGGTATTTACATACCAAATGTCACCTACAGCAAGTTCTTTGGAAACAACATGGGCAGCAGTGGATTCTTCAGTGGAAGCTTCGGTGCTTTCTTCAGTAGAAGCCTCAGTGGATGCCTCAGTAGATTCTTCTGTAGAAGCTTGTGTGGAATGTTCTGTTTGCAGTTCAGTTTGTGCTTCTGTCACAGATGAGGTCTGTGCGTTTGGATTATAATATTCAGTTTCTTTTTTACATCCTGCAAGTCCAGATAAAAGTGCTGCAGAAAGTAAAAAAGCAGGAATGAAATGAGATTTTTTCATAATAAGTCCTCCTGATGCATAAGTTAATTTTATTGTACTTTGTTTCTTAAAAAAAAGCAAGAAAAAACACGGATTCATAAGGATTGAAAGGTTTTCTTAAGAATACTTGTAACAGCAGATAAAATGATGTAAAATAAAGTTGCAAAGAGCAAGAGACTTAGAGAACAGAAAGGTGTGTGGCTGAATATGGCAAGAGAGGATTATCAGAAGGCGCTGAAAAAGGGTGAGAGAAGCTATGCAAGATATCTGTCGGAAGGAAAATATCCGTATTTGCAGGTGCTTGAGGAGCTTTTGTCTCATACGGATGTGGTGGCAGAGGAAGATCTGGGAATTTGTTCCATTCCATCGGAAATGATTGTGGGAACATTTACGGCAGGAAGACGTACTGCATTTGCACCGAACTTTATGCCGCTGCTCGATGATGAATCGGAGTTTGCAGCCAAGTGGCAGACTCTTTATAATGCCCATTTGGAAGAGGGAATACATGATCCGATTAAGTGTTATGAGTTTATGAACCGCTACTATGTATTAGAGGGTAATAAGCGTGTCAGTGTATTAAAGTTTTGCGGTGCACCTAGTGTGCAGGGTAATGTAACTCGTATTATTCCAAAGAGGACAGATGAGCCAGAGAACCGCCTGTACTTTGAGTTTCTGGCATTTTATAAGTGCTCTAAGGTTAATTACATTGTGTTAAGTAAGCTTGGAAGTTATAGGACTTTATTGGAAAAGCTTGGATTTGAAGTAGATTATAAATGGACAGATGATGACCGTATGGAGGTTCGTTCTTTGTATGTGCGCTTTGAAAAGGTGTATAAGGAAAAGGGAGGAGAACGACCGCCGATTCCGACAGCAGATGCCTTTTTGATGTATTTGGAGCTATATCCATGTGATCCTCATCAGGAGGAAAAGCTCCCATCTCAGATCAAATCAGAGCTTGTAAAGATGTGGGATGAGATTTTGCTTCAGGCAAAGGGAAATCCTTCTGAGATTAAGACAGAGCCACAGGAGGCACCAAAGAAAAATCTGTTTGATTATCTGTTGTCTCCAGGAACAAAGTATTTAAAGATTGCATTTGTACATGATAAAAATCCACAGGATTCTGCATGGATATATGGTCATGAACTTGGAAGAATGTATCTTGAGGAACAATTTAAGGGAAAGGTTGAAACAATCTCTTATAATGATGTTTCACAGGGAGCAGAACTTGAAAATACACTTGATGATGCAATTGAAAAAAAATGCAACATTATATTTACAACAACGCCGCAGTTTCTTGAAGGCAGTATAAAGACAGCGATAAAAAATCCATCTGTCAAGATTTTAAATTGTTCTGTTGACACGAATCATCAGTGTATTCGTACCTACTATGCGCGCTTGTTTGAGGCAAAATTTTTATCAGGACTTGTAGCAGGAGCATTGTGTAAAAATGGAAAGATTGGCTATATGGCTGATTATCCGATCTGTGGAATGATTGCTAATATCAATGCATTTGCGATTGGCGTGAAGATGGTTAATCCAAATGCAACGATTCAGCTGGAGTGGACGACAGTGCGCAGCAAACAGGAAATTCTTGAAGACTTTAAGGCAAATGAAGTAAATCTTGTATCATGTCTTGAGATGATTGTACCTAATTCACCGTCACGCTATTTTGGACTGGTCAATATAGAAAAGGATGAGCCGGAAAATCTGACAGCTGTGATATGGAACTGGGGTGCGCTTTATAAAAAGCTTGTCGAGACTGTGCAAAATGGTGCATGGGACAGTGCAGGCTCAGACGGTGTTGCACTTAATTACTGGTGGGGAATGTCAGCAGGTGTTGTTGATTTCATCTGCTCACCGAAGGTTCCGGTAAAAACAAGGCAGCTGGTTGAGTTTATGCAGCATCAAATTATGGAAGGTGGCTTTAGTCCGTTTTCAGGAGAGCTGTATTCACAGGATGGTATTGTACAAAGCGATGACAATCGTTCACTGACACCAGAGGAAATTATTAACATGAGATGGCTGGCCGATAATGTGAATGGCAGTCTGCCGCATTGGAACAAATTAAATGAGGATGCAAAGGCTGTAGTTGAGGTTCAGGGTGTAGATAATATAGAAGAGTAGAAAAAGCGGTTATGAAGGCGCAGCGAAGTATAGCTGCGCTGGATTATGGCAGAGGTAGAGGTAGGAATGAGAATACTGGTAATTGCAGATATCGAGTCGAAGGCGCTGTGGGACTATTTTGATAAGTCGATGCTTGAAAATGTGGATCTGATTGTTTCGTGCGGAGACTTAAATCCCAAATATCTGTCCTTTCTGGCAACATTTACAAAGGCACCTGTGATTTATGTGAGGGGAAATCATGATGCAAACTATGAGATGACACCTCCTGATGGCTGTATCTGCATTGAAGACGATATTTTTGAGTTTCATGGTGTACGTTTGCTTGGTCTTGGGGGATCAATGCGCTACAAAGAGGGAAGTAACATGTTCACGGAAAATGAGATGAAAAAGCGTGTGAATAAGATGCGTTTTAAGCTGCGAAAGAAAGATGGCTTTGACATTCTTGTTACGCATGCACCGGCATATCAGTTAAATGACGGTGATGACATTCCACACAAGGGATTTCAGGTATTCAGGGACTTAATGGACTGTTATAAGCCACTTTTGTTTGTACATGGTCATGTGCATGCCAATTACGGAGGACGTTATAAAAGAGAGTGTAAGTATAATGAAACACGTGTAGTGAATGCGTATGAGCGTTATTATATTGATATTGATGATGAAGTGATTGCGGAAAATCGAAAAAAAAGAGGTCCGAAGACCCCTTTAATCGGAAATTTATTTCCTAAATGATTTATCGTCGTCATCTGGTGACGAAGAATTTTTCTTTGCAAAAAACTGAAGAAGATAGATAACGATTGGGATAAAGAATGTACAGAATAAAGCACTGCATAAAAATCCCTGTGCAGTCGGGCTGTTAAAGAACGAAGCGATAAGCGCTGCGAGATAAAGTCCGACTAAAAGTATGATGCCTAAAATGGCAAGAACACGTTGTTTTTTTGTATATTTTGATTTCATCAAAAAGCTCCTAGTTTTATTCAAAGGTGATATTTGTCAGTTCAGGTGACTGAACACCATACACGATCATTCCAAAGGTGATATAAGAGCCTGCCGGGATGGTCGTGTTATAGTCTACGGGAATGAAAAGACGATTATTTCCAGAGCCGCCGATTTCACATGACCAGTATTCCTTTGGTGAAATTTCCTCATTCCAGGTGATGCGAAAACGCCAGTTTGTTACATCAGAAGAAGATGTATTTGAAACAGTTACATCATAAGAGGCATACTGCATGGATGTATCGGCCCAGGTATCAGTAAGGCTTACAGAAACATTGCAGCCATTGCTAAAGCTCCAATAATCATCACTTGCGTAAAGTGTAGTAGGAGTGTCGACAGCCGCTGTTGGAGCGGCAGCTGCTTTGTCATAAATTGAAGCATTATTTTGCTGATTCTGTAAAAACCATTGTCCGGCAGGCGAGTAATCATCAAAAGTCCAGTCGGATAATGATGTGCACGAGGAACGAAGAAGGGCACAGGCTTCGTCTTTGTTTGAAAGATTCCAGTAAATGTAGCCAATGCCGTTTTCATTTAACAGTTTCATCCAGGTATCAGCGCTTGTGGTATCAACGATTCCGTTTCCGGAAGCCTCAGTAATGCCAAATTCTGATACAAAGACAGGAAGCCCATTTGTGAGTGCGGTCTGCATCTTGCTTTGTAGATCTTCCTTGTGGGTTGCCGCATAAAAATGAAGACTATAAAGGAGATTGGTGCGCTCAATTGGAGATGAAGAAGCAATATCCACATCCTGACTCCAGGTTGGGGTACCAACAATTACAATGCTTTGCGGTGCATACATACGAATGCGGTCAATCACGTCAACAGAGTAGCTTTTGATTTCGTCCCATGAGGTGTCACCGTTTGGCTCATTGCAGATCTCATACAAAATGTTTGGTTTGTCACCATAAGTGGAAGCAATCCTTTCGAAGAAAGAAAGGGCAGTTTCCTTGTAGAGATTTGGGTTGGAATCTGAAAGAATATGCCAGTCTACGATCACATACATATCCAACTGTATGGCAGCTTCAATACCAGAAGTCAGACAGGCAAGCATTTGCTGTCTTGCAGTGTCATCGCTGACGCAGTAGCCGCCATCTTCTGCTGTGTACATGGCAAGGCGGATTGTGTTGATATTGAACTCATCACGAAGTTTGCGAAATGTATCGACATTTACATACTCCGGATACCAAGCCAAATTGTGTGTACTTATACCCTGAATTTGGAAGACAGATTGATTTTTGTCCACTACAAATCCAGATGATGAGACACTTAACTGACCATGTTCGCTGACAATACCAGCTGCCTCAATAGCAGAATCGTCTGTAGTTTCCGCCTGCAGCGTAGCTTCGGCTTCTGCTGCAAAAGAGGGACGCACAGAGCAAAGGATCATAAGACAAAGCACAAACATAAAAACCCCACGAGATCGGAAGGTGTTAAAAATAAAATGTGCATCAAAATACATGATAGCACCTCCATGATAAAGTATAATGGGTAAGTGGTAATAAAGTAAAATCATTACAATCAATTCTATCATATAGCTTTTTGAGAGAAACACAACTGCTTTTTGGGAATTGTAAGAAAAAGTTAAATATGGAGACAAAAAAATGGAAGAAAATAAGCATTTTACAATAGACTGGACTAATTGCAGGCTGTGTCCGCGTGAGTGTGGTGCTGACCGTACGCGTGGTTTTGGCGCCTGTAAAGTTGGAAACACAATAACGGCAGCAAGAGCTGCCCTTCATATGTGGGAGGAGCCATGCATCTCTGGTGATGAGGGATCAGGAGCTGTATTTTTTTCAGGCTGTAATTTAGGCTGTGTATATTGTCAGAATAGAGAAATTGCGCTTGGTCATTCTGGCAGGACAATTACACAAGATAGGCTTTGCGAGATTTACATGGAGCTTCAGGAAAAAAAGGCAAATAATATCAATCTTGTGACGGCAGGCCATTATCTGCCAATTGTCATTGAGAGCATAAAGCGAGCAAGGAAGAGTGGATTGACAATTCCAATTGTCTATAACTCGAGCGGATATGAAAAGGTTGAGGCAATTGAGGCACTTGATGGAATTGTGGATATTTTTTTGCCGGATTTTAAGTATATAAGCAGTGAGATGGCTGCGCGCTATTCTAATGCACCAGATTATCCAGAGGTAGCAAAGCGTGCTCTGGCACAGATGGTAAAGCAAACAGGAGGTGCAAAATTTGATGAGAGAGATATGATGAAGCGAGGTGTGATTGTGCGTCATTTGATTTTGCCAGGCCATATAAAAGAGTCAAAAGAAGCCATTCGTTATCTATATGAGACATACGGTGATCAGATCTATATAAGTATTATGAACCAATACACACCGATGCCGGGAATTGAGAAGCGTTTTAAAAATCTTGGCCGCACGATCACACAGAAGGAATATGATGAGGTTGTGGACTATGCAATTGATTTGGGTGTGGAAAATGGATTTATACAAGAAGGTGAGACGGCAAAGGAAAGCTTTATTCCGCAGTTTGATGATACAGGATTATAATAGTTGAAAAATACACACAAAACAGCTATAATAGATCAATATAAACAAAACACGATTGCTGTTTTGTATTCAAATGTGGATAATGTTGGAGGAAGTGATTATGGAAAAAATACGAATTGATCTGGTAAGATTAAAGACAGAGGAGGATGCGCTGAAGCGTTTCGGACGTCTTAAAGGAATGCCGGCAGATTATAATAGTGAGCTTGAGGAGCTTCATGGTATTTTACAAGCATGGGACAAGCCATTAAAAATAGAGATCGTTATAGGCGGAAATATCGGCCCATTTACAAAGCTGATGGAGATGCTAGAGAATGTAAGAACAACAAATAATAATTTATTGTTTGTTGTTATCATGTATATGGCGTAAGTCTTATCTTTCTAAAAGGGGAAAATTTGGGGGAGGGATATAATCATGACACAGACAGAAATTGAAAAGTTAGTCAAAAAGCAGCGGGACTTTTTTAATTCTGGTGAGACTTTGAATGTATCGTTTCGTATAAGCGCACTAGAAAAACTGAGAGCATGCATTATAAAATATGAAAAAAAGATCAATCAGGCAATTTGTGCAGATTTAGGAAAATCCGCTTTTGAGAGCTATATGTGTGAAACAGGACTTGTTTTAAGTGAGCTGACATATATGATAAAGCATACGCGCAAACTTGCAAAAGAGCGGACAGTACATACACCGCTTGCACAGTTTCATTCAAGAAGCTATCAAAAGCCATCTCCATATGGTGTGGTGCTGATTATGAGTCCTTGGAATTATCCTCTTATGCTGACGTTTGAACCATTAGTTGATGCGCTAGCAGCAGGCAATACGGCTATAGTAAAACCGAGTGCTTATTCTGCAAATACAAGTGAGCTTATCAGCCACATGTTAAGAGAATGCTTTGATGAAAAATATGTGGCAGTTGTCACAGGCGGACGGGAAGAAAATACATGTCTGTTAAATGAGAATTTTGATTATATTTTCTTTACAGGCAGTCAGTCTGTCGGAAAAGAAGTAATGCGCTGCGCTTCAGCTCATCTAACGCCAATTACACTTGAGCTTGGCGGAAAGAGTCCATGTATCGTTCATAAATCAGCCAACATCAAGCTTGCAGCGAAACGAATTGTATTTGGAAAATTTTTAAATTGCGGACAGACATGTGTTGCACCAGATTATATTTACTGTGACAGTGCAGTAAAAGATGAGCTGGTGAATGAATTAAAAAAACAGATACAAAAGCAATATGGAAGGCAGCCATTAAAGCGAAAACAATATGGAAAGATCATTAACGAGAAACATTTTGACAGGCTTCTTGGACTGATTGATTACAAAAAGGTTGTTATTGGCGGAACTGCAAATCGAAGTACTTTGCAAATTGAGCCGACCATAATGGATAATGTAACATTTTCAGATTTAGTTATGCAGGAAGAAATTTTTGGACCGATTCTTCCAGTTTTGACATATGACTTTATTGATGAGGCAGTTGATACAATTCGCAGTATGGCACACCCACTGGCACTTTATATTTTTACACAGGATAAGTGCGCAGCCAAAAGTGTAATAGAAAAAATCGGATTTGGCGGCGGCTGTATAAATGACACGCTGATTCATCTGGCAACAAGCGAGATGCCGTTTGGCGGCTTTGGTGAGAGTGGTATGGGAAGCTATCATGGAAAAACAGGCTTTGACACCTTTACTCATTACAAAAGTATTGTAGACAAGAAAACGTGGATAGATCTGCCGATTAGATATCGTCCATATCACAATTGGAAGAGGAAGCTGCTTTGCTTATTTTTAAAATAGTTACGTGAAAGCCATTGCACCTTCGGGCTTTCGTAACATGACGTGTGAACTGTAGCTTTATTTATGAAAGAAATGTTAACTATAAAATAAAAATAGGTTGACAATCAAAACAAAAAAGAGTACAATCAATTCGAATTTGCCGGGAGGAGGAAAAAACATGGATATGCAAAAGCTGGCAGAGGAGATTATTGAAGGAAAGAGACTGACAAGAAAAGATGATCTGTCTTTTTTTCTGGACTGTGATTTAGATGACCTGTGCAAAGGCGCGGATAAAATTCGTGAGCATTTTGTAGGAGATAAGGTAGATCTTTGTTCAATCATTAATGGAAGAAGCGGACGCTGCCCTGAGGACTGTAAGTATTGTGCGCAGTCGGCGCATCATCACACAGATTGTGAGGTATATGGCTTTTTACCAGAGGAGCAGATTATAGAAGAGAAGAAGCAGGAAAGTCCGGCACCGGTTATGCTTGATAAAACTGAGATGAAGGATCTGTTGGAAAAAAGTGGTGTTAAAGAAGAAAAGCTTGAGAATTTCGAGGAACACTTTGAGATGGCTGCCGGTGAACATGGAAAGCTTGTTGCATCAAATGTTTCATCTGGTAAGAAATTTGAAGTGAAAACGCCGGATGTTGTCATAAAGATTAATTCAGATAAGACAGATATTGTGAGTACACAGGTAATTGATGGAAGACAGTGCCTTGTAATTCAGATTGACGAGAGACTTGAGGTTAATGGGATTTCAGTTAATCCTGATACAGGTGAGGTTATAGACAGAACCGCTGAGGGATATGTAGAAGAATGATAATGGAGGATGAGTCTGTATGACATTGAAGAAGTTGCTGCATAATTTCAATGGGCATCTGCACACGGTTAATTCCCACAGAAGGCTGGTGAGAAAATACTGTTTTAAGCTTGGATTATACAGGCAGGGAATGATGCATGATTTGTCAAAGGTGCATGGAATGTGGCAAAAGCTGTTATTCCAAGCATGATAGCAAATGGTGGTGGTGCAATCGTAGTTACAAGCTCTGTAACAGGAGATATGGTTGCTGATCCTGGAGAGGTTGCATATGCAACATCTAAGGCGGCACTGGTAGGATTTACGAAGGCACTTGCAAGAGAATTTGCAGATAAGAATATAAGAGTTAATGCAATATGTCCGGGATATGTAAGGACACCGCTTGTTGAAGGAATGGCAAAGCAGTCAGACCCGGAGAATCCGGAGAGAGCAATACAGGCAATTGCAGATGCAGTTCCTTTGAAGAGGCTGGCTGACCCTGAGGAGGTTGGAGAACTTGCAGCATTCCTTGGATGTTATGAATCAAGCTACATAACAGGAACACAGATAGTTATTGATGGCGGAAGTACATTGCCGGAAACAACATCTATGGGACAGTAATTAAATATAAGAAAAGTACAAAGGCGTACATGAATCGGAGAGATTTGTGTACGCCTTTTCTGATTGGAGGATAATGACATGGCATTTGAAAATGTTGATTTATTTGATGCGGTTGCAAATGCTTCGCTTGAAAAATACGGATGGAAGGACAGATGTGAGGCGAAACTCATAGTACTGTCAGAGAATGCAACCTATATGGTCAAGAACAAAGAAACAGGTGAAAAAGAGGGAGTGCTTAGAATAAGCAGACCGGGTTACCACACATTGGACGAGCTTAATTCAGAGATGAAGTGGTTAAGACAGATTAATGACTACACACCGCTTCTTGTAGCTAATCCTATAAAAGGGCTTGATGGTAAGAATATACAGGAGATTACAGGACCGGATGGAAATGTATATTTCTGCGTTATATGTGATTTTCTTCCGGGAGAAGCA
>OQVI01002463.1_pt1 | contig 11828 bp, 9 predicted proteins | sample 1691651 | NCBI WGS metagenome assembly OQVI01 (sample SAMN03418287, study PRJEB22391) | human gut metagenome | biome: human-gut; feature: organic feature; material: feces | host: Homo sapiens | place: Italy | collected 2013-04
GATTATACAGGGCAACCCCGGCGAGGGCAAGACCTACTTTGCCATGCGTCTTGCGACGGCTTGCACCAACCGAAAGCCTTTACCTGGTATGGAGACCCTTGAGCCTTTCAACATCATCTATCAGACCGCCGAGGACGGTTTGGGCGATACCGTTAAGCCCCGACTGATAGAAGCGGACGCAGACCTTGAACGAGTGCTTGTCATTGACGATAAGGTGACGTACCGCATTCGTGCAAAGTATGTCGGCGACAACGGCGCACAGAGCTCTCTGGTCGATATCGCACTCCCTCTGCCGGAATTCATGACGGCTGAACCGGACAAACTGGACATTAAAGTCGGCAACCTGATCTCCGATGGTGCTGTCATCAAGGGCGGCTATGTTGTGGGAGAACCTGAGTATGATGCGGTAAATAAGATGCTCAGAGCGAAGATCAACGCGCTGGCATCCAGCTGCTATATTGACTTCAACATTACCTATACCATTGACCAGAATGGCAAGAATGTCGGAGATTATTACTACTGGGATGCCACCGCTCTGGCTGTCAGCGAAAACGGCAGTGTGAATTCCAATACATATCGTCTGTGGCAGGCAATCAAAGCTGATCCTAACCCCGGCACAACATATCAGTTCAAGTACGAGTTCACGGGAGATATCCCTGCCGACGTGACGCTTCCTGCTGTCACGTCCCGCACGGAGAATGAGCAGATCACTGTTGCGTCGGCACCCATGGGCTACCCGAGTTATTACACGTTTACCGGCTGGAAACGCTCGGACACTGGTGCAATGATCGAACCGGGAACCAGGATTGAAATGCCTGCTGATAATTTGACCTTGACCGGTATCTGGACATTGAATCAGGCCAATGTGCCCGAAGTAACAGTGCAGTATCAGTACACCGGCAGTGTTCCTGCCGATGCACCTGCCGCACCTGACACTTCGACGGCAAAGGTTACCTCGACGTATTATCCGAATACAAACGCTCTCCATTCGTATTCTCAGCTGCGCTACAAGCTCGGAAATACCGTGAACGGCACGTTCACCTTCCTCTGGAGGCCAACGCTGACCATCGACGGCACAGAAGTTGCGCTGACGACGAGCGACAACGGCAAGACCTATACGGATAATGCAAATACCTATCGTATTCCTGCCTCTGATGTGCTTGATCTGGAGCAGTTCCGCACTGCTGCGGCGCTCGGACAGAACATTGTGATCACCTACACTGCTGCATGGGAGCCGTTCCGCGGAACGGTACAGTACAACGCCAACGGTGGTAAATACACTGCTGCAGGGAACCAGACCGTGGTGGATCGAGCGAATGTTGCGTTCAATGAGGCTTATACGCTCAAGGAGATCGGCAGCGAAATCGACAAGATCGGCTTTGAACCCTACGCAGACAACATCAGCTTCTTGGGCTGGTCGACTGCGCCGAGCGGTGGTGCGATTCTGTCGAATGACGCCAACCCCGCCAGCCTGATCAAGACGGATGGACAGGTTATAACGCTCTATGCGAGATGGTATGTGAATAACGTTCCTCACGGTGTTGCACTGAATCTGGCCAATGTGACAGCAGAGGATCAGCAGACTACCGCGGTTTTGCAGGGAGCAAGCTATACGAATAAGCTCACCGTCAAGTCCGGTTATATCATGAAGACTGTCTCTGTGCTGATGGGCGAAACCGATATTACCGAAAGGGCTTACAACGCAAGCACCGGTGAGATCAATATTGCCGCGGTGACCGGTGATGTTATCATCACGGCAACCGCCGAGCCTGACGGCAGCAATCCGAATCCTCCGACACCGAAGCCGGATGATAAGGATCATGACAACCGTCCCAGACCCAATCCCACACCGACACCTGTTGAGCCGTCCGTTACCGATCCCAAGGTGACCGGCGTGGCTGACTTGCTGGATACTGAAACGCACGTCGCATTTATGCATGGCTACGATACCGGTTATTTCGGCCCGAACGATAGCCTTACACGTGCACAGGCCTGTCAGATGTTCTATAACCTGCTTCTGAATAAGGACGTTACGGTTACGACGAGCTTTTCTGACGTTTCGGAGGACGCGTGGTATTACACGGCGGTCAATGCGCTGGCCTCTCTCGGTATTGTCCGCGGTATCGGTAACAGCAAGTTTGAGCCAGAGCGCTCAATCACGCGTGCTGAGTTTACATCTATTGCGACCCGCTTTGCCAAGGCGGATAACCGCAATGCGTTGAAGTTCCGCGATGTAAGCACTGATGACTGGTTCTATGGCTGTGTCCTCACAGCGGTGAACTATGGATGGATCACGGGAATGGACGAGTACACCTTCCAGCCCAATGAAAAAATCAGTCGCGCACAGGCCGCCGCAATCGTGAACCGCATGCTGGCGCGCAGTGCGGATCAGAGCTACACCAACAATGAAAATGTTCGCCGCTTCCCCGACGTGCCGACAAGTCACTGGGCTTTTTATCAGGTGATGGAGGCCAGCAATGGACATGGTCATTCCTACGACAAGAATGGCAGCGAGATCTGGACGGAGCTGTACGAAGCAAGTTCGAAAGCTTCGTAGTAGGCACGACTGTTCATCTGGCCAGTTGCGGAAAGCAGAACAAAACAATGGCTAAACTTGAGCACGTATAAAGGGCCACCGCCTCAAAAACTACTCCTCACTGAGATGGTTGTCATTTATTCTGTGCTTACGTTCCGAGGTGTTCCCTGCGGGGAACACCTCTTTTTTGTTGCCTTGTCAATCGAACACATGTTTGCTATACTGACATTGTTCACAGGCAAGAGAACACAGCAGGTAGGAGGTGAACGGCATGAATCAGACCTTTGGCAGCTTTGTTCGAGAACGGAGAATCGCCTGCGGAATGACTCTCCGCGGTTTAGCAGCAAAGCTCAGCCTGTCCCCCGTCTATGTGAGCAATATCGAGAATGACCGACGTGCGGCACCTGTGCAGGAATACCTCGAGCGGCTGGCCTTGCTACTACAGCTCGGCAAAGCAGACCGCGAGCAGATGCTTGATCTGGCAGCGAAGTCCCGTCAGGACCGGGTTTCCGCAGATCTCCCGGACTACATCATGGATCGGGAGATCGTCCGCACGGCGCTCCGCACTGCCAAAGAGGCAGACGCCACCGACAAGGAATGGCAGGACTTTATCGACCGGATCAACCGGCGAATGAGAGAGGATAGTGATAGCAAGGCATGAGAACACCATTTTACAGGGAACAGGCTCTGGAGGGGATCGCCCGCGAAGTCATCACCGCCTATGATCCGTCTCTCTATTATGGCGCTCCCACTATGATTCCCATTGAAAACATTATCGAGGCACAGGGCCTCACGCTGGAATACCAGTGCCTGCGGAAAACCGGCTGTGTCCTGGGCGAAACAATTTTTGATGATGGCGGCACCATCATCTATGATTACGATATCCCCGGATATACCATTATTGCGGTCAAGGGTGGTACCATATTCATTGATAGCTCCCTCTGCGGAGAGGATGCCTCCACAGGCCGGCTGCGGTTTACCTGCGCCCATGAGCTGGCACATTGGCTGCTGCACAAGAAGATATATAGCGGCACTGGCAAACGCGCGGCCATGGTGACAGGGCAGAGTATCACCGAAACGCAGAACAATACGTTTGAGTCACAGGCAAACCTGCTCGGCTCTATTCTTTTGATGCCGCTGCCACAGGTGAAGCGCTGCTTTTACCGGCTCCAGTCCGGTCGAGACCGGCAGAAGCTGGTTGCTGACATGGCTGATATTTTTCAAGTCTCCAAGCAGGCCATGCGCATCCGGCTGGAAAACCACCATCTTCTGTGAGATAGGAAAATTTTAGGATGCTGTTCTCAAAATAGAGAACAGAGAAATCGAGGCGCTATGGAAAAAGAAGCCCGCAAGTCTCTTCGCTGTCCGGTTTGCCTGAAAGGCCGCATCGTGGATATTCCCGCGGAAGCGATCATGTCCCAATATCGCCTGTTCGCCATGGGAAAGGATGATTCCGCGGATCTCATCGCCAAGTGTCCAAAGTGCGGAACACAAATCGGCATTGTGATCTTGTATCGACCGCCACTTCCCGTTGCCGCCGCTGTGCAGTGTGGCATCTCGAGGAAAATCTAACTCAATCAACATTATCTGACTTCGTCAAGAGCACCAACCACCCGACGTCGCAAGACGCAAGCGGGAAATAAGCGTTAGGAGCCTTACAAGTAGCTTTTCGGCTATGCGTAAGGCTCTTTTTTGTACCCTTTTCGCCATGCTGAAAGGCGGAAAGGACTTCTATGCGCCAGCTCTGGCAGCCCTACATCGCCAAATATCCATGACTTCATCTCAGATTTTCAAAAATTTCTGAGATTGGAGTCATGATAAATGAAAAAATGGCGGGAAAGCCGTAATTATAGACAGGTCAAAAACGATGCCAGTGAGATCATTTCCTACATCATCACCGTGGATGGAATCGATGTGGAGGTGCCGGAGGACGTGTATCGAGCCTACTCTCAGGCAGATCGCCGGGAGCGGTATGTCCGTGAAGAGATGGAAGCCGGAAAGCTCCTGTCTCTGGACAAGCTGCTGGAGGATGATGTTCCTCTCGAACCGCTGGGCGTGGATCTGGTTCCCAGTGCCGAGGATACCACTCTGGAGCAGGAGGAAAGCAGTGAAACTGCGATGCAGCTCAAAAAGCTGACAGAAGCGCTGTCCGGTCTGAACACCGCGGAACGTCAGCTTCTACAAGCATTGTATTTTGAGGGCATTCCCGCACGCGAATATGCCAGGCAGTTGGGGGTGTACCACCGGACTGTCCTCTATCGCCGGGATAAGCTGCTGGAAAAGCTGCGCCGCATGATCTTTGCCTAATACATCGGCCATTCGAGGCAATAGAAACGAGCCGGGTGAAGCATTTTGTGCTTCGCCCGGCTCTCTCAATATTGTGATTTGTAATACGGAGGCTGGAATGCCTTTTTACCGCTATTTAAAGAGAATTTATCAATTCCCGCTGGCAGCGCATATTCTAAAAGGTTCATTTAATAAGCCATCTTTCCCCGTTCGGCATAATGCGAACATCACCAGAAAGGCTCTCCAGAATCGTGCCATCTTGCACCGAACGCACCAATGTTTCTTCCCGATAGTCAGGGTCCTCATACCAAATATTAAAGTATCATGAGCCGGAAAGCCTCGGCAAGCATTCTCTCTTCGTGAACACGATTTCGACACATTGATGTCCCCGTGCTGCAAGGCACAATAAAAAATTTTTTGGATTTCCTTTATCCACCCCACGGTTATCCGGGAGGGAGAGTGAGGGACATTGGATATTTGCCTCTCACTGCTCCTTGAAAAGTGCATACCAGCAGTACGGGCAACCGCCCGGACAGATGAGCATTCGCACAGTGTGCGCCATGACCCGGAGGAATTCTCTCCGGCGAGCGATGAAACCTGTGACGGGTCGGTCGTGGCAAAACCGGCTGGCATCGACGCTGTTCGGGCAAATAATGAGACACAACGCACTGGCCAGCATGATGAGGCTGGGCTGCCCTGGGGTTGAAAGCAGTAGAGACCCCAGGAATACGCCCGTGAGAAGGTAGCCGCCTTCTGTCCGTACTGTTCCCTTTATCCACCGGGGCGCGAGCTGCAAATACGGTGAAACGAATGACAAAAATACTTTTTATCATGATAGGGGAAATCCACGGATGAATACAAATGATACAAACAGGCAGAAAGCCCACGCCATGATCGACCATATTTTCAAAGACCTGCTGCCTGCCCAGGGCATGGCGGAGCGTTCCGAGCAGATCAAGCTCAGCCACCGGATGCTGGATACCATGCTGAACGGTGGCATCGCCCTGTGCGACGCAGGCACCGGCATCGGCAAGACCTACGCTTATCTGGCAGCTGCCGCGGCGGCCAGCCGGTTCGGCGCTGGTTTATCGCGCCGGCCCATCATTATCTCCACTTCCAGCATTGCCTTGCAGAACGCCGTGCAGACGGAATACCTTCCGCTGTTGTCCTGCACGCTGCTGGCGGATGGACAGATCGACAAGCCACTGCTCTCTGTGATCCGCAAAGGAAAAGGTCACTATGTTTGTGACGAACGCCTGCAAAGGCGGCTTCGTCAGGTAAACTTCCAAAAGAAAGATCCGGTAGCCGCCGACGCCCTTCGCTCCTTGAAGGATACGCTGGACATGGACAAGGTTCCGCATCTCAGCGGTTATGACCGGGAACGTGTCTGCGTTCCGCAGTTCTGTGACTGCGATCATCAGGACTGCCGGTACAGGCGCTTCCTGAAACGCTGCGATGATGACTGCTATGTTTTCCAGATCTGCAACCACAACCTGCTGCTGGCAGATGCCATCCACCGCAGTCAGGGTAGACGCTCCATTCTCCCCGAGCACGGCATCATCATCGTAGACGAAGCCCACAAGCTGCCGGAAGCGGCGCGTGAGATGTTCGGCATGACGCTGACAGCTGGTGACATCCAGAGCATGATCCGCCAGCTCCGTGCGGAGCGGTATTTGCTGGCGGCGGACGTGCTGACAGACACGGCTGGGCCTCTGCTCCGCAAGCTCACGGCCCCCAGAGAAGAGGCCGAAACCCTTGATGCATACCTGCACCTGTTGACGATCCCCAGCCGCTCTCTTCCCATCATTGAGAAGCAGGTCGGGAATCTCCTGACCGTGCAGGGCCGCAGGCAGTTGGAAACGCTGCGCGGCGCAGTTTCGCTTTTCAGCGATCCGCAGTCCAATATGATCCTCTACACGGCGGAAGATGACGACGGCGGCACGATGCTGTGTGCCACGGTGTCCAATCTGACCGAGCAGATGCGCCGTATCCTGTGGCGGCCGGAACACGCCTTTGTGCTGGCTTCCGGAACACTGGCAGTGGGCGATGACTTTCACCGCTTCCGCTCGCAGGCAGGCTTGCTGGACGGGCGGCGCGTGACGGAGTCTGTTTCTCTTTCTCCTTTTGACTACCGGCGTAACTGTCTTTTATACTTACCGCAGCTTCCGCCAAGCCAACGCTCGGAAACATACTACGATGAACTGGCAGAAGAAATTACAGCCCTGATTCGCGCGGCCTGGGGCCATGCGCTGATACTGTTCACCTCCTACGCCGCCATGTCGGCGGTAAAGGATAGGCTGCGGGAGCGGGAACTCAGCTTCCCGTTATTTACCCTGGGCAGAAACGCCATGCACATGACAGAGCGGTTTCGGCAAACACCGGGAGCTGTACTGTTAGCCACAGGTGCAGCATGGGAAGGCTTTGATTTCCCCGGCGACTGCGTATCCCTGCTGGTGATTCCCCGCCTGCCCTTCGCCTATCCGGACGCACTGAAGGAAAAGGAACGGGAGAACTACCCTTCCCTGCGCCAGTTTATTCAGAACGTGGCCGTGCCTGAGATGCAGATCAAGCTGCGTCAGGGCTTTGGACGGGCCATCCGCACAGAGGCCGACACGTGCGTCATCGCCATCTTGGACGAGCGCGCAAGCCATGGCCGCCGCTACTACGCAGCCATGCGGGATGCTCTGCCGGACATGCGCACCACGAGCAGCCTGCGGGCTGTAACGAAGTTCCTGCGGGAGCTGAAGCCGGAAAGCTATTTCGAGGTGGACGCATGATCGATGCCAAGAAGGAATTGCAGTATCGGCTGGCCGTTCGGATGCTGGAACACTTATCCGAAAAGGGCCTTCTGACAGCAACGGAACTGGCTTATGCCAAGGGGCTTGCCAGAGAAAAATACCGTCCACAGACTGTTTGGGAATAGTGCTGGCTATTCCACAAATGGTGTGGTAGTGTGTGTGCTACCACAAAAGTCAAAAGGAGAAAACGCAATGGAATACAATTATTATTTAAGGCAAACTTACCGCAGCGACGGTTCCGTTTGGGTCTGCATCCATGAGGCAACAACAGCGGAAAAGCTGGGGTATCAGGATGGCGATAAATATGTGCAGGACGACTGCACCATCTTTATCAATGGCTTTGACAGCCTGCACGCCCTGAACATTTTTATCGAAAATCTTTACAACTGCGTCAACCGCATGGCCGAAGCCGCTGCGCTCCATAAGGAAGATTGCTGATGGCTACGGTAAAAGAGATCGCGCCCCACGCACTCAAACCGGAACACCTGCGTGTCGCCGCCTACTGCCGTGTCAGCTCAGACTCTGAGGATCAGCTGCATTCCTATGCGGCCCAGATCCGCAACTACACCGAGGTGATCGCGCAGCATGACGGCTGGGAGCTGGTGGATGTGTACGCCGACGAAGGCTTGACGGGCACGCGCATGGACAAGCGTGATGACTTTAACCGGATGATGCGGGACTGCCGAAAAGGCAAGATCGACCGCATTCTGGTGAAGTCAGTAGCCCGTTTCGCCCGCAACACCAAAGAATGTCTCGCCTCCCTGCGAGAACTCTCCGGTATGGGCGTCACCGTCCGATTTGAAAAAGAAAATATCGACACAGGAACGCTCACCACCGAACTGATGGTGAGCGTTTCCGGCTCTCTGGCCCAGCAGGAGTCCCTATCCATCTCAGCAAACCAGCGTCTGAGTTATCAGCACCGCATGGAGCAAGGCTTATTCATCGCCTGCACCGCTCCCTACGGCTACCGCATGGTAGACAAGAAAAATCTTGAGGTGATCCCAGAGGAAGCTGCCGTGGTGCGATGGATCTTTAGTTCCTACCTCAAGGGCCGCAGCATGAGATGGATCGCGGAGGTGCTGATTGCTAAAGGCATCTCGCCACATCGGGAGCCTGGACTCTGGACCGAGGTTGGCATTCGCTACATCCTGACCAATGAGAAATACATTGGAGACTCTCTCTGTCAGAAGTCATATACCTGCGGCTTCCCGTTTGTTCGGAAGAAAAACTGCGGAGAGCAAATGCAATACTACATCGAAAACACCCATCCCGCCATCATTGACAAGGAAGCCTTTCAAAAGGTGCAAGCTCTCCTACAGCGTAAAGCTGAGCGGGCTAAAAAGAGGAAAAACAAGAGTCCATTCTCCATGAAAATCTTTTGCGGATACTGCGGAACATCCTTTCATCGCAGGTGCACGAAAACCGGCTACACCTGCTGGACCTGCCGAAAGCACAACCGCAGCGCCGCGTCCTGCCCGGTGGGCCGCATTCCGGAATCCGAGATCTCCGCAGCGTTCCTTCGAATGTACCGGAAACTCAAAAACAATGCAGACATCATCCTGAAACCTGCCATGGAGCAGATGAACACCCTTGACTCCATCCTGCGGCAAAATAATCCGAAGATTCTGACGATCAACCGCGCCATTGCGGAAGCGACGGAAGAAAGCCATAAGATCAGTACCCTGCGTGTCAATGGTCTGCTCGACGCCGACGCCTGCACGGCCCGTATGAATTTGATCAGCGCCAGGCTGGCGCAGCTCCGCGGGCAGCGCCGCAGGCTGGCGGAAAACGAAAAGTTGGACGAGGTCATGGACGAACTCCTAAAGGTCCAGCAGGCTGTCCTCGATGGCCCGGATCAACTGGATACCTTTGACGATGATCTCTTTGAAAGCCTTGTCGAGAAGATTGTTGCGGAGTCCCAAACCATGCTCCGATTCCGCCTCCACGGCGGGCTGGAGCTAACAGAGCGCTTGGAGGTAACGGCAAGATGACGAATCGCAAAATCTTATATGGATACCAGATCCATGATGGTGCCCTGGCAATCGTGCCGGAGGAGCAGCAGGTCGTTCGCATGGTGTTTACCCTCTACAACGCCGGTGCCTCCTACCAGAACATTTCAGATGCGCTGAATCGGCAGAATATCCCATTCTCCCCCGAAGCACCGCTCTGGAACAAGCACAAGGTAAAGCGGGTCCTCGAAAACACCCGCTACATCGGCAAGGACGGTTATCCAGTGATGATCGACGAGTCTGATTTCCAGGCGGTACAGGAGAAAATCTCCGAAAAGAGCGTCAAATATCAGGCACAAGGGAAAGTAACACTTCTTGATCGTCTGAAGCCCTACTTCCGATGCACCTGCAACGGAAAAATGGTTCGTCTGGGTGGTCACTGGCAGGACAGCAACAAGCTGTACCTCAAATGCGAATGCTGTGGTATTGCCATCACTCTGGACACGAATGCGACGATTCAAGAGATTGTCCGCCAGTTCCAGGCGCACAAATGTCAAGGGCCGGACGCTTATGCTCCCTCCGCGGAGATCATCCGACTGAACAACGCCATCAACCGCGGACTTGAACGCCCTGACTCGCCCGAAGCCGTAATGAGCCTTATTTTACAGGGTGCAGCCGCGCGATATGACTGCTGCCCCCAGCCTATTTCTGAATATGAACCCTCTGACCGCCCGATGGACGTGGATTGGCACCGCTTTCGCCGGGTGGTCTCTTATATCACCGTTGCGTCGGACGCTACGGTGAGCCTCACATTTACGGATGATAACTTCACTGGAAAGGACAAATAACCATGGAAGCAGCAACAACCACTTTAGAACGGCGTGTGCGGGAAATCCCACCGACCAGGAAGCCGGAAGAATTACTTAGAAACTACGATGGCAAGATGCGTGTGGCGGCCTACTGCCGCGTATCCACCGACAGTGAAGAACAGCTCAACAGCTATGAAGCCCAAAAGACCTACTACACCCAAAAGATTCAGGACAACCCTGATTGGGAGATGGCCGGTATTTACGCCGACGAGGGCATCTCCGGCACAAGCCTCAAAAAGAGGGCCGAGTTCAATAAGATGATCACCGCCTGCAAGCGTGGCCGCATCGACTTCATCATCACGAAGTCCCTCTCCCGCTTTGCCCGAAACACGGTGGATTGTCTGGATACGGTCCGACTTCTGAAAGCCAATGGCATCGGCGTGTACTTTGAAAAGGAGAATATCAATACTCTTACAGAATCCAGCGAGTTTCTGGTCACCCTGTTCAGCGGCTTTGCCCAGGCAGAGTCTGAGTCACTCAGCAAAAATGTTGCATGGGGCAAAGAGAAAAGCGCAAAGGCAGGCAATGTCCACTTTCAATATAAGAAAATGCTGGGCTACCGCAAGGGCGAGGACGGCCAGCCGGAGATCATGCCGGAGGAAGCCGCAATCGTCCGCCGCATCTATCGCAGGTATCTGGACGGCTGCACGTTAGGCAAGATCAAGCGAGAGCTGGACGAGGACGGCATTCCCACGGCCCAGGGCGTGGAGTGCTGGTCCCCTGCCATCATCCATAACATTCTGACCAATGAAAAATACATCGGGGATGCCCTGCTGCTGAAAACCTATGTCACTGACTGCATCTCTCAAAAAGTTCGAAAAAACCGTGGCGAGCGTGTCATGTATTACGTTGAGAACAACCACCCCGCCATCGTCTCAAGAGAGACGTTCGACCTGGTACGGAAAGAAATGACACGTCGCTCCAGCAAGCGAAAGGTGCTGCAGAAAAGCGGAAAAACGGAGCTTGGAAAATACTCCGGCAAATATGCCCTGACGGAGCTGCTGGTTTGCGGTGAGTGTGGTTCCCCATACAAGCGAGTGACCTGGGCCAGAGATGGGAAAAAGCGCATCGTCTGGCGGTGCGTTTCGCGGTTGGAGTTTGGCACAAAATACTGCCATGTCTCACCTACGTTGGATGAGGGCAAACTCCACCACGCCATTCTCGATGCCATGAACGAGTACGCGGCCATCCGGCAGGAGGTTTGCCCCGATGTGCTGGCGATGGTGGAGGAAGCCAAGCAGGCGCTGACTCAGGCCGGTACAAAACTGCTGACGCTGAAGCGTCGCCTCGACGAAGTCAGCCATGAGCAGTGTGATCTGCTGGACTCGCTGCTGGCCAACATGGCCGACGCTGATCTGAACGCCAGAATGAAAGCCCTGACGGATGAGAA
>OQVI01002469.1_pt1 | contig 11818 bp, 11 predicted proteins | sample 1691651 | NCBI WGS metagenome assembly OQVI01 (sample SAMN03418287, study PRJEB22391) | human gut metagenome | biome: human-gut; feature: organic feature; material: feces | host: Homo sapiens | place: Italy | collected 2013-04
GCATGAATTCGGCCGATACCGACTCGTGAATTCCTACGCCGCCCCTGCTGCCAGTCAGGCCGGCGTAGCTGCGGATGTAACGGCCGTAGCCGATACCCGCGCTTTCGCGGAAGAGCCACCTGCGTCCGACGCGCTGCCGCGCGACGAATTCGGGGGCGATGTAATGAATGCGGCTGGTGCGTTCGAAACCTCCGCGTTGGGCCGAGATGAACGCGCCCGAATAGACGACGCCGACGCCCACACCCCGGCGCGACGTCCAGTTGTATCCCGCGGTGATCTCCAGTCCCTCGTTCAGCGAACCGGAAGAACTCTCGCGGAGGTAGATCGTGGAGAGGATCGCCGTGTACCCGGCGTTGGCGAAGAACGTGTGCTGCGAACGGCCCCGCGGGGCGAGATGCCGGGCGCGTTTGCTCCGGTCGTCCGACGGCGCCGTTCTGAGCGGCGCTTCCGCCGTCCGGGTTTGCACTTCTGTTGTTCGGCGCTGCTCTCCCGTGGTCCTTACCTGCATTGCCGGTCTCCGGGCTTGCTCTTCCGTTGTCCTGCCCCGCTCTTCCGCCGGCGTGCAAGCCGCCGCAGATATGTCCGTGCGGGATGCGGTCGTTGCGGGGGCGGCCGCATGGAGCCGCGCGGCGCAGCAGGTCAGCAGGACGAGCGCCGCCGTGCCGCAGATTCGTGAAGCCAGTGATGATCGTTGAATCATAGTCGCATCTGTTTTATGCTAGGTCTCCTGCGAGACTTGTCGCTAAAAATAAAAACGCAGGCCGCCGTTGAGGCTGATGCGCGAAATGCCGCCTTTCTGGTCGTCGTCGTATTGCGACACCGCGTCGTCCATCGAACTGAACCGTGTGCCGTAAGCTCCGACGCTGGCCCCGATTCCGACGTTTTGCGTCAATTTGTATTCAAAGCCGACCTCGACATGAAAGCCCAGTCCGCCGATACCGCCTGACAGACTTCCCATTTGCTCCGTATACCGCGCGTATCCCAAGCCGACCGATTCGTGGAAGGCCCATCTGCGGTTGCGGCCTGCCTCCTGCCGCAGTACGAATTCCGGGGCGAAGTAGTGCAGGCGGACCTTTAATTTCGCCCCTTCGCTCATGACCGATGTGAAATACCCCGAATAGCGCAGTCCGAAACCGATTCCGATACGCGATGTCCATTGATAGGCGGCGTTGATGTCGAGTCCCTGCTTGGGATTGCCTGAAACTCCTGCCGGAAGGTAGAAGTCACTGGTGATAAAGGCGTATCCTGCATTGAATGTCAGCGTGTTGTTGTTCGCCGCCTTGGGCGTCTCCCTCCCCGGCGCAACTGTCCCGTCTGCCGGTATGAGACCGTATGCCGCCAGCCGGGCGTTCTGCGCCGCTACGTTGTCGAAATAGGAAGCCGTGTAGACCGAGTCGGGAAGAAGAAGCATATGGGCCGCGATGCGGTGGCACGAGCTGCCCAGCGCCGACGGCTCCTTGTGCCAGAACAAATGAAGCCCGTTGCCGCCGATTTTGTTCGTTTCGTCCTTGGCCCGCTGCATGACCTTCGCATAATTGCAGTTGACCGAAAATCCGCTGTCCTTGACCGTGACGCTGCCCAAGATTTCGGCCGGTTCCGGCAGCGAGTCCGCCATGTCGTAAACCAGCACGGTCGAACCTTCGATGCGGGCCGGATAGCTCTTTTGAATGCTCGTGTAAACCGAGGGGGAGCAGCCTGTCGTGAGAAACAGTGCTCCGGCGGCGAGGGCCTGCAGTGAAGCGGAGAAATGGCGCATGCTATGGGATTTTTGAGGGTTAGGCGGGCGGACGGGTCAGAACAGCAGGGTGTCGCTTCCGCCGGGCGGAGTGAATCCCATGTGGCGGTACGCCAGTTCGGTGGCTTCGCGTCCGCGGGGCGTGCGTTTGAGGAAGCCTTCCTTGATCAGGAACGGCTCGTAAACCTCCTCGATCGTTCCGGCGTCCTCGCCCACGGCGGTGGCGATGGTGTTCAGTCCTACGGGACCGCCGCCGAACTTTTCGATGATCGTTCCGAGAATCTTGTTGTCCATCTGATCGAGTCCGCGCGAGTCTATGTTGAGCGCCGCGAGTCCGATCTGCGTGATTTCGAGGTCGATGTGCCCTTCGCCCTTGACCATGGCGAAGTCGCGCACCCGGCGCAGCAGCGCGTTGGCGATTCGGGGCGTGCCGCGCGAGCGGAGCGCCACCTCGTGCGCCGCGTCGTCGTCGATCGAGACGTCCAGAATGCGCGCCGAGCGTTTGACGATGCCGGCCAGCACCGGAGCGTCGTAGTATTCCAGATGACACTGGATGCCGAAGCGCGCCCGCAGGGGCGAGGTCAGCAGGCCGCTGCGCGTGGTGGCGCCTATGAGCGTGAAGGGCGCCAGCTCGATTTGGATCGAACGCGCCGAAGGGCCTTTGTCGAGTACGATGTCGATTTTGTAATCCTCCATGGCCGAGTAGAGATACTCCTCGACGATCGGACTGAGCCGGTGGATTTCGTCGATGAAGAGCACGTCGCCCGGATTGAGACTCGTGAGCAGCCCCGCCAGATCGCCCGGCTTGTCCAATACGGGACCCGACGTGACGCGCAGCTGCGCGTTCATCTCGTTGGAGATGATGTTGGCGAGGGTCGTTTTTCCCAGTCCCGGAGGGCCGTGCAGCAGTACGTGGTCGAGCGAGTCGCCGCGCATGAGCGCCGCCTTGATGAAGATGCGGAGATTATCGACGATTTTATCCTGCCCGGAGAAGGTTTCCAACTCCTGCGGGCGGATCTTGTTTTCGAATTCGAGATCGCTCTCGGTGTTGCGTACGATAGACATGATGCAAAGATAGCATATGCCGCGGCTAAAAACAAATTTATTTGCGGCGCGCCGGAAGGCCCGGTTTTGGCCTGAAAGGATGGAGTGTTGCGGGGTTTTCGCGGCAAGACAAAAAAATCCGGCCCGCAGATTCTGCGGGCCGGAGCGATCATGTTTCGGGAGTGGCTACTTCTCCTTCGACATGTTGATCTGAAGATATATTACGCCGTTCTGACGGGTGTTCATGCGCAGGATGACACCGCTCATGCCTTCGAGGTCCTCCTTGAACTGATCCAGTTTGAACGAGACGTAACGGTCGTCGTAGTTGTATCCTCCGCTGGTGTCGGTTCCGGCGTCGTGACGCAGTTCGAGGTTGAGGTATCCCTCTTTCTTGTTGTCGGGGTCGATCTGCGTGAAGTCGTTGCGCACGAGCAGGAATTTATGCTTCGAGAGGTCCGAAGCGTTGAATCCGATTCCCACGTTGAGCCAGTTGGCGTTCATGCTGCTGCCGAAATAGCTGGTTTGCGCGTCGGGCAGTTCCTCCACCTCTTCCTGCGTGGTCACGATTCTGGTCTCTCCCGTGTAGATGTTCCTCACGTCGTAAAGCGCGATGTTGTAATCGTACCCTTCGACTCCCGTTTTCAGCAGGTTGAAGAAGATGATGACGCGCTGGTCGTCTTCGGGCTTGTAGCCGGCTACGCGCGATTTGTCGCTCGGATAGACGGTTTTATTGTCGTCCAGCACGAAGTAGTAATCGTTGCTGTTGAGCGTCTCTGCCGAGGCGAATGCCCAGCTGCTCGCGTAATCCCCGTCCGAGTCGTTGCAGGAGGAGAAGAATACTGCGGTCAGGACCGCAAACGTGATAAATCCGAATCTTTTCATATTTTTATACTATTTTTGTATTATCTTTCATGTCAGTAAACGTATTCTGGAGGATAATACTGCATGCGGATTAAAATTTTTTTTGATCCCGTGCAGTCTTTTGGTCTTTATACCATTTATAAGAGTGAACGCAAATATGGAAATGGAGGAACAGATACTGGCCGAAGGGTGCAGAGAGGGGGAAGATACGGCCCGGCGTGAGCTGTACGACCGCTATGCAGCCCGTTTGCTGGCCGTCTGTCTCCGCTATTCGGGCGACCGGGCTACCGCCGAGGACCTCATGCACGATGCGTTCCTGAAGATATACGGGGCTTTCGACCGATTCTCCTACCGCGGACCCGGTTCGCTGCGCGCATGGATGGAGCGCATTGCGGTGAATGTGGCGCTCGAATGGCTCCGGAATCGGAATAAGCTCAACTTCAGGACGCTCGACGAAGGCCGGGCGCTTCCCGACGTTCCCGAACCCGATCCGTCGGAGGTGGCGCGTATTCCGCGCGACGTGCTGATGGAGTTCGTGGGCGAGCTGCCCGACGGTTACCGTACGGTGTTCAACCTTTACTGCATCGAGGGCTATTCGCACCGCGATATCGCGCAGATGCTGGGGATCAACGAAAAAAGTTCCTCGTCGCAGTTGTTCCGGGCGCGGACGCTGCTGGCCCGCAGGATTGCAGGTTATATGGAGACACATTAAATTATGAAACAAGATAAAGACTGGACAGATGTAATGCGGAGCGCGCTCCGGGACGCCGAGGTAACACCCCCGGCCGACGGATGGGCGCGTCTGGAGCGGGAGCTGAAAACTCCGGCGCCCCGGATTTCCGTATTGCGCAGATATTGGCCGCGGATTGCTGCCGCTGCTGCTGCCGTGCTGATTTTTGTCGGAGGCGGGGAACTGCTGCTGCATGAAAATCGTAGTTTGGGGGATAAAGGGTTTGTTATCGCATCGGCAACAGACGGCGGCAGTTCCGCCGCGGACAATCGGACATATCCGGCCGGGGGGATCGGAACGCTCGAAGAGTCGCTTCGGGCCGTCGTGCCGTCGCAGGAGGCGGTGCGGGCCGAGTCGCTTCCGGGCCGAGAGGCCCAAGCCCGGCAGGCGGTGCGGGCGGCGTATCCTGCGACTGCCGTTGCGCGGAACGCTGCGCCGGCGGTCGTGGCGGTTGATGTGACGGACTCCCGGCCGCAACCCGTTCCGGAGAATGAAGCTGCCGCAACTTTGCGGTCGGAAGAAACGATCGCGCAGAAACAGGCCGCCGCAGAGACTTCCGGCGTGCAGGAACGGACGGCTCCAAAAGAAAACGCTGCATCGGCGAGGACCTATCCGAGCACCACTTCTTATTACGGCGACCAGATCGCCTTCGAGCAGCCGAAATCCCGCAGGCGGACTTCCGTGTCGCTCTTTGCGGCAGGCAGCGTGACGGGCGGGGGAACCGTGTCGGCGGGGCCCGGCCCCGGCATGATGATGTCCGACGCTCCGGTAGGCGGCGGCGCCGGCACGATGGCCCAGCTGAAATACAATTACGACGATTATTCCTTCAAACATCACCAGCCGCTCAGTTTCGGACTCTCGGTGCGCAAGGAATTCGCGCACGGTCTGTCGCTCGAAAGCGGCGTCAATTACACGTTGCTCTGGGCCGATGTCCGCATGAAGTCCAGCCGGCAGGACATCAGTCAGAAACTCCATTTTATCGGCGTGCCGCTGCGTATGAACTGGCAGTTTCTGGATACGGGGCGCTTCTCGCTGTATGCAGGCGCCGGCGGTATGATCGAGAAGTGCGTCTCCGCGAAATTCGGTTCGAGGGCGATGGACGAGCCGGGCGTGCAATGGTCCGTGCTGGGCGCCGCGGGCGCGCAGTACGATCTGGGCGGGCTTGTCGGGCTTTATTTCGAGCCTGAAGTCTCCTATTATTTCACGGAAACCGATCTGCGGACCTCGCGTACCGACTCGCCGCTGTCGCTTACCTTGCGGCTGGGCGTGCGTCTTTCCTTCTGACAATCCCTCTGAAACAGGCTTTTGCAGTGCCTTTCAGGCACGAAATACGACCGGAAAAGTCCGTATCTTCTGTTGCGCGGACTTTTTTCGGTCGTGTCCGAATATGTTATTAAAAAGCTTAATTGTGCTATTTTCTATTGTCTAATGGAAATTTGTTATTATTTTTGTTGAATAATAGATTGTGACTGGAGTTGAACAAAAAAACACAAGTGCTTGAATCTCTGCACTTGTGCTTTGTAGTCCCGACGGGAATCGAACCCATATCGTAAGAACCGGAATCTTATATTCTATCCATTGAACTACGGGACCGGGAGTGCAAAGATGCAAATTTTTTTTTAATTATTGCTAAAAAAATGCGAGAAAAGCAGAATAATTGGCAAAGAATCGAGGCCGTAATCAAGTGGGCGAACATGTCGACCAACTATTTTGCGCGTTATATCGGGTTGGCCCGCGGGGAAAACCTTTATCAGATCAAACGTGGCAACAACGGCATATCACTCGATGTCGCCGACCGAATCGTCTCTAAATTTCCTCAGGTGGACAAGTTGTGGCTGCTGACGGGCGAAGGACAGATGTTCTCCGACGAGAAGCTGCGCGGCGTGCAGATACCTTTTTATAATGTGGATGTCGAACAGGCCGTCGCCCATGTCGCGCACCTCGAAGCCGAGAGCAGCCTGATGGTGCCGCAGGCCGGGCAGTGCGATCTGGCGATGTGCTACATGGGACGCGCCATGGGACCCGCGCTGCCGCCCGGTGCGGTGGTTCTGCTGAAAGCTGTGGACCCGGATGCGATTATTCCGGGGGGCGAATATGTGATTGTCAGCCGAAAAATTGTAACTTTGCGGATAGTTCGGCTCTCCGACGGGGACGATAAACTCCGTCTGGTGGCCGGAGACAAAGAGAATTATGACGACATAATTCTGAATGTCAGCGACATAAAGTCGGTCTACAAAGTAAAAGGCAAGTTGATAATTAACAGTTGAGAAGTATGTTTTCAGGTATCGTGGAACGCATGGGGGAGGTCGTGGAGATCCGCACCGACCGTCAGAACAAGGATTTTACGCTTCGCGCGGACTTCTGCAAAGAGCTGAAAATCGATCAGAGCATAGCACATAACGGCGTATGTTTGACAGTTGTGGACATCCGCGACGACGCTTATACCGTTACCGCGATGAAGGAGACGCTCGACAAAAGCAACCTCGGCCTGCTGAAAACGGGCGATCTGGTGAACCTCGAACGCTCGATGAAACCCGATGCGCTGCTCGACGGCCACATCGTGCAGGGGCACGTCGATCAGACGGCCGTCTGCACCGCCAAGGAAGACGCCGACGGCAGCTGGTACTTCACCTTCGAGTACGAACCGCAGGGCGGCGGTCTCTGCACCGTGGAGAAAGGCTCGGTGACGGTGAACGGCGTGAGCCTGACGGTCTGCGATTCGAAGGAATCCAGCTTCCGCGTGGCGATCATTCCCTATACGTTCGAGCATACGAACTTCTGCCGCATCGAAGTCGGCTCGGTCGTAAACCTCGAATTCGATATCGTGGGCAAATACATCGCCCGTCTCATGCAACAATATACGAAGTAGCTATGGTGTACATTAAAACAAAGGAGGGGGCGTCGCTTCTGGTCGCACTCCTCGCAGCGGTCATCGTCGCCGTGACGATGATCCTGCTCGATGTGGTCTGGTGGATGACGCTCTGCGCCGTCGCCGGCGTTTTCGTCATCATGGCTCTCGTGGCGTTGTTCATCATCCGCAAGTACGTGGCCTACAAGCTCAAGCCGATCTATTCGATCGTCCTTTCGCGCGACGTGCACACCAATGAGATCTTCTCCGAACTGAAGGACAAGCACGTCGAGAATATCGGCGAGGAGCTTACGGCGTGGGCCGATACCAACGACAAGGAGATCGCCCGCCTGAAGGAGACCGAGCAGTTCCGCAAACAGTACCTCGGCAATGTGGCGCACGAGCTGAAAACCCCGATCTTCAATATTCAGGGATATATCTCGACGCTGCTGGACGGCGGACTGGAGGACGAGCTGATCAACCGCAAATACCTCGAACGGGCCGAAAAGAGCATCGACCGCCTGATCAACATTGTGAACGACCTCGATACGATCTCCAAACTCGAAAGCAACATGAACCGCCTGAACATGGAGCGGTTCGACATCGTTGCGCTGACCAAGGAGATTGCCGAGCAGGCCGAGATGGAGGCCGACAAAAAGGGGATCAAGATTTCGGTCAAAGGGGCCGAAAACCTGCCGTCGCCTTTCTGGGTGCTTGCCGACAAACACTATATCGGTCAGGTGATGGTAAACCTGATCATCAATTCGATCCGTTACGGCAAGGAGGGCGGGCAGACGCGCGTCCATTTCCGCGACATGCTCGACAAAATCCTGATCGAAGTCGAGGACAACGGTTCGGGCATCGGCAAGGAGGACCTGCCGCGCGTTTTCGAACGTTTCTACCGCACGGACAAGGGCCGCTCGCGCGAGCAGGGCGGCACGGGACTCGGTCTGGCCATCGTGAAACATATCATCGAGGCGCACGGCGAGCGCATCACCGGCCGCAGCGAACTGGGCGTGGGAAGCACCTTCTCGTTCACGCTCAAGAAAGTAAATCTGCAGGACATCAAATAACGGCAGAAATCCATAGAACCCATTCCAAGTAATATGATACAACCGCTAAGCATCGTCTGGGATTTCAATCCGGTGTTCTTTTCCATCGGATCGCTCGACATCCGTTATTACGGCCTGATGTGGGCGCTGGCAATCCTGATCGGCGCCAAATTCTTCGATAATTTCTGCAAACGCGAGGGACTTCCGTCGAAAGTCTCCGAGTCTATATTTATATATGGTACGCTGGCGACGATCATCGGCGCACGTCTGGGGCACTGCCTGTTCTACGATCCGATGGAGTACCTGAGCAAGCCGTGGACCATCATCACGGGCTTTCGCGACGGCGGCATGGCCAGCCACGGCGCCGCCATCGGCCTGTTGATCGGTCTCTGGCTCTTCTCGCGTAAGAACAAGCTGCCTTACATCTGGTCGCTGGACCGCATTATGATCGCGGTGGGTATCGGCGGCGCAGTCGTGCGTCTGGGCAATCTTTTCAATTCGGAGATCTTCGGCATGGCGACGACCCTGCCGTGGGGTTTCGAGTTCGTCCGCTCGGCCAAATGGGTGAACGAGTTCGCTCCTGCGGCGGTGCATCCGACCCAGATTTACGAAGCGCTCTGCTATCTGGCGACGTTCGGTTTGCTCTGCTGGCTCTATTATGCGAAAGACATGGCCCGCCGCCGTCCGGGCATTCTGTTCGGCATCGGACTGATCGGCATCTTCCTGACGCGCTTCTTCATCGAGTTCATCAAGACCGAACAGGAGGCGTTCGAACAGGGATGGCTGCTCGACATGGGACAGTGGCTGAGCATTCCGTTCATTTTGCTGGGTATCTATATGATTTACCGGGGCGCGACGCAGCCGGATGTGGTTCCGGTTGTGCCGAAATCCCCGGCTGCAACTGCCAAAAAGAAGAAAAAATGAGTAATTATCCGATGGTAAACGAGATCAACCGTCTCGTAGGCGACCTGCTCGCCGGGGGCGGAGAGGTGTTCCTGCCGGGTGTGGGATCGCTCTATACGGAACGCCGCGGCGCGCGGCGCATTTCGCGGCGGAGCGTGTTGCCGCCGAGCCGGGCCGTGTCGTTTACCTCGCAGGAGCGGGGCGTGTCGCTGGTCGCTGAAATCTCCGGCGCCGTGCAGTGCGACGCCGCCGAAGCGCAGGATGTATACGACCGATGCGGCGTTCGACAGGCGACTCAATCCGCAGGGGCGTGAGCCGGTGCGGATCAAACCCGCCCGCAAGTTCGACTGGGCCTTGTGGATCGGCATTGCGGCGATTCTGGTCGCCCTCAGTTTCGGGGGATATGAGTTCCTGAAGCTCTATGACGAAGGCCCGGAGGAGATCGCGCAGACAACCGGTATTCCGGGACCGGATACAAACGCCGGCGCGGCGACGGCTGACAGTTCGGCCGCGATTCCGGCTGCTTCGGATTCCGGTGCGACGACCGGATCGGCGGCATCTGCGTCCAGTGCGGACGCCGCAAAGGCCGCGGGCACGACGGCCGACACTGCATCGGGGACGAACGCCGAAATGCGATCGGAACCCGCTGCGTCCGGAGCGAATGCCGGTACTGCCGCCTCGTCGGTTGGCGGTCAGGGGAACGCTCCTGCCGGGCAGAAGGATATTGCCCCGGCGAAACGCCCCGAAACCCGTTCCGCAGGGACGGCCGATGCGCCCGCATCGCTTGTTTCGGGCCGCCGTTATGTCGTGCTGGGAGTGTTCAGCACGCCGGAGAATGCGGCGCGCGCCGTCGATGCGGCGGCGGAAAAGGATCCTTCGGTGCGCTGCGGAATCTACCGTTTCGGGACGAAATTCATGGTTTCGCCGTTCGAATCGGCCGATACGGAGGCATGTGCGCTCTTCGTCCGCAATTACAGCGACCGGTTTCCGGGCCTTTGGACCTATACCGCCCGTTGATGCGCATTTCCGAGCTGATAATCCGTTTCATCGACTGGTTCTACCGCAAGCCCGTCGCGGCGATCCTGCCGCGGCAGACGTTCCGTTATATCGTCTGCGGCGGTGCGAACGTGGTGTTCAGCTGGGTGTGCTACTTTCTGGTTTATAATTTCGTCCTCGACAAGGAGCAGCTGGACCTCGGTTTCGTGGTTGTCTCTGCGTATGTCGCGACGATGCTGCTGATCTTTCCCTTTACGTTCTTCACCGGGTTCTGGCTGAACCGCTATGTGACATTCCGCCACTCGCCGCTGCCGACCGGGACGCAGTTGTTCCGTTACCTGCTGTCGATCGGCGGCTCGGTGATCGTGAATTATGCCGGGTTGAAATTTTTCGTGGAGTTCTGCGGATTGTGGGCCACGCCGTCGCAGATGCTGGCGACTTTCGTCACGATGATCTACAGCTATCTGGCCGCCAAATACTTCACCTTCCGCTATGCGGAGGTCTGACGGTCTCCTGCCGTGTAGAGTCTCCGACGGCTCGGTCGCTTCGTAAATCCCGGCGCGGCATATTGGCGGGCGAGGTCCTCGTGGATCGTCGTTTTGAAAATGGTGATTTTACAGCGTTTCATGGCGTGCTGTTTTGCGGGAATTTCCGTTGCCGGTCTCTTCCCTGAGTTTTTGCAGTTCGTACATCCGGTCGCGGAATTTCGCCGCGGCGAGGAAGTCGAGCGACTTGGCCGCACGCTCCATGTCTTCGCGCGCCTTGACGATCAGCGCATCGAGGTTTTCGCTCGCGGCATAAGTCTTCTGCACGTCCGCCGCAGCCATGTAATGATCCTCGGCGATGGGGTAGACCGCCGCGATTTCCGGTACGTCGGTCCGCGTGGTCAGCAGCGTGCTCTGTCCCGAACCGCTTCGCTGTGCGCGGCGCGGCAGCATGCCGTGCTCCATGTTGTAGCGCACCTGCTTCTCGCGGCGGCGGTTGCTCTGCTCGATGGCGTAGCGCATCGAATCGGTGCAGGTGTCGGCATAGAGGATCACGTTGCCCTGCGAATGGCGTGCGGCACGTCCCGCGATCTGCGTGAGCGAACGTACGTTGCGCAGGAATCCCTCCTTGTCGGCGTCGAGGATCGCCACCAATGCCACTTCGGGCAGGTCCAGACCTTCGCGCAGCAGGTTCACGCCCACCAGCACGTCGAACATGCCGGCCCGCAGGTCCTCCAGAATCTGTATGCGCTCCAGCGTATCCACGTCCGAGTGGATGTAGCGGTTGCGCACCCCCACGCGGTCGAAATATTTGGACAGCTCCTCGGCCATCCGCTTGGTGATGGTCGTCACGAGCACTTTGTCGTCGTTCTTCACCCGCTTGTCGATCTCTTCCAGCAGGTCGTCGATCTGGTTCATCGTTACGCGCACTTCGAGCGGCGGATCGACCAGCCCCGTGGGGCGGATCAGCTGCTCGACGATCACGCCTTCGCTCTTCATCAGCTCGTAATCCGCGGGCGTCGCGCTGACGTAGATCGACGTGCCCTGCAGCTGTTCGAACTCGGCGAAGGTCACCGGACGGTTGTCCTTGGCCGCCGGGAGCCGGAACCCGTACTCCACGAGGTTCTCCTTGCGCGCGCGGTCGCCGCCGAACATGGCGTGCAC
>OQVI01002485.1_pt1 | contig 11785 bp, 10 predicted proteins | sample 1691651 | NCBI WGS metagenome assembly OQVI01 (sample SAMN03418287, study PRJEB22391) | human gut metagenome | biome: human-gut; feature: organic feature; material: feces | host: Homo sapiens | place: Italy | collected 2013-04
CTGCGTGGTCGAACATCAGGATATGGCGCGGCGTTTTCTGCGTCAGCGCGTCTCCCGACTCCCGGATCGCCCGGATGACGCCCTGCATCCGGTTGTAGTACATCTTTTCCTGCAGTTTGTTGCCCAGCGCGCCGTGGGCGTAGGCCATCAGGTTGAGGATCTTGGGGCTGAACGGATCGCGGGCCAGCGCATCCTCGCCCGTGTAGAGCATTGCTTCGAGCGTCTCGACGGCCGGTTTGTCGGGATCGAGTCCCGAAGCCATCAACAGCAGCTTGTCCAGATCGGGATTCGAGTCCAGCGGTTTGTAGCTCTCCTGATAGGCGTAGCCGTAATAGAGGTAGTGGTAATCCTCGTCGGTCAGCGTTTCGTCGCCGGCGTTGTAGCGCATCATCAGCGACGGATAGTAGAACGGCGACTCGGCGTCCATCGTCTTGTTCTGAATATCCTCCTCGTCGGGAACCTTCGCCGCGGCCAGCGCCGGAAGCAGAAGCAGTAACAGCAGTAAGTTTTTCATATCCGTGTTTTAGTCCGTATTTTAGACACTAACGCGGAATCAGCGCAAATCGTATTCCGCAATCAGCCGGCTGAACTTTTCGCGCAGCGCCTGCGAACCCTCGACCAGCGGCAGCCGCATCGTGGGGCCGATTTTGCCCATCATCGAGAGCGCGCATTTCGCACCCACGGGATTCCCCTCCTCGAAGAGCGCGTGCACCGCTTCGTCGAGCGCCCTGTACTCCTCTTCGGCGCGGTCGAAATCGCCCTGCTTGGCATGACCGACGCACTGCATGAAACGTTTGGGAAATACGTTCGCCGCCACCGAAATCACGCCTTCGCCGCCGCGGCGCATCAGGTCGAGCGTCATGCCGTCGTCGCCCGACAGCACCAGAAACCCTTCGGGGCGGTTGTCGAGGATGCGCTGCATCTGCTCGATGTCGCCCGACGCCTCCTTGATGCCGATGACGTTCTTCATGTCGCGCGCCAGCCGCAGCGTGGTCTCGGCGGTCATGTTCACGCCCGACCGGCCCGGTATGTTGTAGAGTATCACGGGCAGGGGCGAATGCTCCGATACGGTGCGGAAATGCTGGTAAAGTCCCTCCTGCGAGGGTTTGTTGTAATAGGGCGTCACGCTCAGGATGGCGTCCGCGCCCCGCAGGTCGAATTCGCGGAGCTGGTCCAGCACCTCCGACGTCGAGTTTCCGCCGCAGCCCATCACCAGCGGCACGCGGCCTGCGATATGGTTGGTGATGAACATGGCGATCACCGCGCGTTCGGGCATGTAGAGCGTCGGGGTTTCGGCCGTGGTGCCGAGCGCCACGATGTAATCCACGTCGCCCTCTATTACGTAATCTATCATGCGCGCCAATGCCTGATAATCGACGCGTCCGTCCGATGTGAAGGGGGTTATCATCGCGACCCCCACGCCTGTCAGTTTCTCTCTTATCATCGTATTCCGGTTTTGTTCGTAGTTTCTTTTCCTGCGGCCGTCTTCCGCGATCCGGCGCTTACGCCGTTCCCGCCGCCGCGTTTCCTGCTTCCGCTGTTGTGTCTCCTGCTTCCGCCGCCGCATCTTTATTTGCCGCCCTGCGTTTTAGCCTTCTTTCGGCATTGCGTCTTCTGCCTTCACTGCTGTGTTTTCAACTTCCGCCGCCGTGGCATCTTCCGTTCCCGCCGCTGTCGTCTCTTCTGTTCCCGCCTCCGTTTCTTCGTACCGGCGGGGACGGCCTATCCGGTTGCGTCTGCCGGCTAAAACAGCTTCGGCTCGGCCGCATCCTTGTGCGCCGTGCTCCCTTCCGCGCCCCCTTACGTCCGCTTTTCCGCCGCATTTGCGGCGGGTATTTCGTCGCTGCCGATCATGGCGATAAAATCCTCTTCGGAGATGATCTTCACGCCCAGCTTCTCGGCTTTCTTGAGCTTCGCCGGACCCATATTCTCGCCCGCCACGATGTAATCGACGTTCGCCGATACGGCCGCGAGGTTCCTGCCGCCGTGTATTTCGATCAGCTCTTTCAGCTCGTCGCGGCTGTGGTTCGAGAACTTGCCCGATATCACGAAACTCTTTCCCGCGAGCGACTCCGACGCCAGCTCGCGCGCTTCGGCTTCTAACTTCACGCCCGCGTCGCGCAGGCGGCGGATGATGGCGAGGTTCTTCTCGTCGGCGAAGTATTCGATGATCGCGTCGGCGATGCGTCCGCCCACTTCGTCGGCTTCGGTCAGCTCCTCGCGCGTGGCTTTCATCACCGCGTCGAGCGACCGGAAGTGTTCCGCGAGGTATTTGGCCGTGGTTTCGCCCACGAAGCGGATTCCCAGCCCGAACAGCACGCGCCTGAAAGGCACTTCGACCGATCCCCGGATGCTCCGGATGATGTTGTCTGCCGATTTCTCGCCCAGCCGCGGCAGACACGCCAGCTGCGGAGCCTGCAGGTCGTACAGGTCGGCCACGTCGCGCACCAGCCCGTTTTCGTAAAGCAGCTCGACGGTCTCTTCGCCCAGCCCCTCGATGTCCATCGCCTTGCGGCGGATGAAGTGGATGATGCGTCCGATGATCTGCGGACGGCATCCGCCCTGATTGGGACAGTAGTGCTTCGCCTCGCCTTCGTATTTCACCAGCGGCGTGCCGCATTCGGGACATACCGTGATGTACTCGAACGGCCTGCTGTCTGCCGGCCGCTGCGAAAGCTCCACGCCCGTGATCTTGGGAATGATTTCGCCGCCTTTCTCGACATATACCATGTCGCCCGGACGTATGTCCAGCAGGGCCATCTGTTCGGCGTTGTGCAACGTCGCCCGGCGTACCGTCGTGCCGGCCAGCAGCACCGGTTCGAGGTTGGCCACGGGCGTTATGGCTCCCGTGCGTCCCACCTGAAAGGCCACGCTGTCCAACCGCGTCAAAGCCTGCTCGGCCTTGAACTTGTAGGCCACGGCCCATTTCGGGGCCTTGGCCGTGAATCCCAGCTGCCGCCGCACGCCGAAGTCGTTTACCTTGATTACCACGCCGTCGGTGGGGAAGGGGAGTTCCCTGCGCGCTTCGTCCCAATGGGCGATGTAGGCGTCTATCTCCTCCACACTGCGGCATATGCGCATCTGGTCCGAAATCTTGAATCCCCATTCGCGTGCCTTCTGCAAACTCTCCCAATGGTTCGTGAAGGGCAGGTCGTCGCCCGCCAGCTGGTAGAGCGTGCAGTCCAGACCGCGCCGCGCGACCACCGCCGAAGCCTGCTGCTTGAGCGTTCCGGCCGCGGCGTTGCGCGGATTGGCGAAAAGCGTCTCCCCGGCCGCCTCGCGTTCGGCGTTGATTTTGTCGAACGAGGCGTAGGGCATCAGTATCTCGCCGCGTATTTCGAAATAGTCGGGCCAGTCGTCGCCCCTGAGCCTGAGGGGCACTGTCCGCACCGTGCGGACGTTGGCCGTCACGTCGTCGCCCTGCGTGCCGTCGCCGCGCGTCACGGCGCGCAGCAGCCGGCCATGTTCGTAGGTGAGCGATATGGCCGTGCCGTCGAACTTCAGCTCGCAGACGAATTCCGTGGGGCCCGTCTCCTTCTCGATCCGCTCGATGAACTCGTGCAGCTCGTCCGGCGAATAGGTGTTGCCGAGCGAAAGCATCGGAAACCGGTGCTTCACGCTTCGGAACTCCGCGGTGATGTCGCTTCCGACGCGTACCGAAGGTGAGTTGGGGTCGGCCATTTCGGGATGCGCGCGCTCCAGATCCTGCAGTTCGCGCATCATGGTGTCGAATTCGAAGTCGGAGATTTCGGGGGCGTTTTCGACGTAATATCTGAAGTTATGGTACTCAAGCTGCCGCCGCAGCTCTTCGATTCTCTCGCGTATCATAATATAAGTATAACCTGCGTAAAGGTACGTATTTTGTTCGTAACTACCTGCAAATTCAAAAAAAATGCAAAAAAAAATTGAGTATGTGGTGCGATATGTAAATTTTGCTTATAATTGCAGAAAATTTCCAAGCATTATTATGGCTAAACAGAATACGACGAAGAAACATATCGTAACGAGCTTCCATAATCTGGCCCCCGAACTGCAGGAGGCCGTCAAGCAGAAATACCCGCTGGGGTTCACCGAAGCGATGATGCGCGTGGACAAGCCCAACGGAGATTTTTTCTATGCCGTACCTTTCGATACGGACGAAATCGCCTACATGGTTAAGATCGACGTCAAGATCGACGACAATGCGCAGGAGGACGACGACAAGGACTACTACGACGACGAGATCAAGGGTGCCGACGAGATTCAGGACGACGGCAATTCCGACGGCGGCGACGACTCCGACGACGACGTAAACATCTGAGGCCTATGACCCGCTTCGTTCCTCTCCTCGCGTTTGCGCTTCTTGCGGCCTGCGGCCTTGCGGAAGACGAACGCGACGACAAGAACAAGCGTGTATACATCACTTTTGCAGATCCCGCATTCGAGGCTTACTGCCTTGAGCATTTCGACATCGACCACGACGGACGCATTTCGCGCTACGAAGCGCAGCGCGTCCTGAAAATGGACTGCCCTGACCGCGGCATCGCGCATATGTGGGAGATCGGCGAATTCTCGCGGCTCGAACGGCTCGACTGCAGCGGCAACGACCTCACGCAGCTCGATCTGCGCAAGTGTACGCTGTTGCAGACGATCGATTGCAGCCGTAACCGCATCGCTTCGCTCGATCTGGACGGCCTGCGCGCTCTTCTGGAGCTGAACTGCGCGGACAATGCGCTCACGCTGCTGGACCTCAAATCCGCCGGAGCGCTCCGTCTGCTCGACTGCAGCGGCAACCGGCTCGTGACGCTCGACCTGCGGCCCTGCTCGGAGCGGCTTAAGGCCGACGCGGGCGGCAATCCTCCGCTCACGACCGTCTACTGCCGCGCATCGCAGAGCGTCAGTGCCGACGGACATACCGAAATAATCGTCCGCTGATTCCGTATCGTCTTTTTGGTTGATCCGCTCCCGGCCTCCGCTCCCGGCCTCCACTTCCGTCCGATTCGCTTCCGTCCGATTCGCTCCCGGCCTCCACTTCCGTCCGATTCGCTCCCGTCCGGTTTCTCCGGGGCGGGATTGTCGTTTTTTCTTCGCCTGCGGCATGATTCAGTCCGGCGTTTTGCGAATCTTCCGAATGGCGATGCGGGGTCTCTGCAGTCCGTCCGCTCTGCTTGCCTTTCCGTCCGCTCTGCTTGCCTTTCCGTCCGCTCCGTCCGCCGCTCCGTCCGCCCATCTGCCCGCCTATCCGGCCGCTTCGCCCGTTTTGGCCGTTTCGTCTTTCCGTCTGTTTGGTTCGTCTCTCCGCCCGTCCGCCCGTCCGCCCGTCCGCCCATTCGTCCTGTCCCCGTCTGTTCCGCCCGTCCGCCCGTTTGTCCATTCGTTCGGCTGTTCCGCCTGCTTTGTCTCTCCGTTTGTCAGCTTTGTCTGATCCCTGTCTATCCTTTTATCCATTCTGCCCGCCCATCTGCCCGCCCATTCGTCCTGTCCCGTCTGCTTCGTCTCTCCGTCTGTCAGCTTTGTCTGATTCCCGCCTATTCCTTTATCCGCTCCGTTCGTCCCGCCCTCCTGCTCTGACCTTTCTGTCTGCTCCGCCTGCCACCTGCCTGCCCGCGCTTCGTCTCTCCGCTCATTCGTGTCTGTCCGCTCCGTCCGCTCCGTCCGCTCCGTCCGCTCCGTCCGCTCTGTCCGCTCCGTCTGCTCTGTCCCGTCCGCCTGCTCCGCCCGCGAATTTTATTCCGCCGATTTCACACAGTGCTTTGTTTTTTCGTCGCAGGATGTTTTTTTCGCATCCGATTTCTGATACATTGTTGAAAAGTCGCCGCGGCGAATTGGGTATTTCGGATAATAATTAGTACCTTTGGATGCAAAAAATGTCTTTTGCAAACATAAAACAGAACCGGATACAATGAAAAAAGTTGACGTTATCCTCGGCCTGCAATGGGGTGACGAGGGCAAGGGAAAAGTCGTGGATGTGCTGACGCCTGCCTACGAGGTCGTCGCCCGTTTTCAGGGCGGTCCCAATGCCGGTCACACGTTGGAGTTCAACGGCGAGAAATACGTACTCCGCTCGATTCCTTCGGGCATATTTCAGGGCGGTAAAACCAACATCATCGGCAACGGCGTTGTCATTGACGCCGTCCTCTTCCGCGAGGAGGCCGAGGCGCTCGCAGCCAGCGGCCACGACCTGACCAAACAACTCTGCATTTCGAAGAAAGCCCACCTGATCCTGCCGACCCACCGCATTCTCGATGCGGCTTACGAAGCGGCCAAGGGCAGCGCCAAGATCGGCACCACGGGCAAAGGCATCGGTCCGACCTATACCGACAAGGTGAGCCGCAACGGCATGCGCGTCGGCGACGTGCTGAGCGCCGATTTCCGGCAGATTTATGCACGGGCCAAGGCGCGCCACGAGAGCATTCTGCGCGGTCTGGGTTATGAATATGATATTGCGGAGCTGGAACGGAAGTGGTTCGAGGCCGTCGAATACCTCAAGCGTTTCAACATCATCGACAGCGAATATTTCGTCAACGGGTGTCTGGCTCAGGACAAGAGCATTCTGGCCGAAGGCGCTCAGGGCACGCTGCTCGACGTGGACTTCGGTTCGTATCCGTTCGTCACCTCCTCGAATACCGTCTGCGCCGGCGCCTGCGTCGGTCTGGGCATCGCCCCGAACCGTATCGGCGAGGTCTACGGCATCTTCAAGGCCTACTGCACGCGCGTGGGCAGCGGCCCGTTCCCTACGGAGCTGTTCGACGAAACGGGCGCCCGGATGCGCAGTATCGGCCATGAATACGGCGCCGTTACGGGCCGTGAGCGCCGTTGCGGCTGGCTCGACCTTGTCGCGCTGAAATATTCGATCATGATCAACGGCGTGACACAGCTCATCATGATGAAGTCCGACGTCATGAACGACTTCGAGACCGTCAAGGTCGCCACCGAATACGAGGTCGGCGGCGAGCGCACCGCGCATTTCCCCTACGAGATCGGCGACGACCTGAAACCCGTCTACCGCGAGTTCGAAGGCTGGAAGTGCGACCTGCGCGACTGCAAGAGTTACGACGACTTCCCGGCCGCATTCAAGGCGTACGTCGAATTCATCGAGCGCGAGACGAGCGTTCCCGTGAAGATCATCTCCGTCGGTCCCGACCGCGGCGAAACGATCGTCCGGTAGGGGAGTCTTTCGGCCGCCGCATGTCGCATGCCGCGTATGCTGCGCCGAATGTATCCCGCATGCCGTATTGCGGCCGGATATGCGGCCCCGTGCGCGGAGTTTTCCGCCTGCCGCGGCGTCCGAAACAACGAAACCGATTTAATTTTGTAACTATAACCTTATGAAAAAAGCACTTAAAATTGTCGTATTGGCCAAGCAGGTGCCCGATACCCGCAATGTGGGTAAGGATGCGATGACCCCCGAAGGGACGGTCAACCGCGCGGCGCTGCCGGCCATCTTCAATCCGGAGGATCTCAATGCGCTCGAAATGGCGCTCGCGCTGAAAGACCGCACCGAAGGCTCCACGGTTCATATCCTTACGATGGGTCCGCAGCGCGCCGCCGACATTATCCGCGACGCCATGTTCCGCGGGGCCGACGGCGGCTATCTGCTTACGGGCCGCGAGTTCGCCGGTTCGGACACCCTCGCCACGTCGTACGCGCTCTCTTGCGCGCTGAAAATGATCGCTCCCGACATCATCTTCGCGGGCCGTCAGGCCATCGACGGCGATACGGCGCAGGTCGGACCTCAGGTGGCCGAGAAGCTGGGCCTGCCGCAGGTGACCTATGCCGAGGAGATTACCGAAATCAAAGCGGATTCGCTGGTCATCAAACGCCGCCTGAACTGCGGCATGGAGACGGTCGAGACGCCCGTTCCTGTGGTCGTTACGGTCAACGCGTCGGCTCCCGAATGCCGTCCGCGCAACGCCAAGCGCGTGATGACCTGCAAATTCGCCCTCGCCAAATCGGAGATCGCCGCAGCTCCCGACTCGCCGGCCGCCAAGCGCGCCGTCGCCAAGGAGTACCTGCAGATCGTCGAGTGGGCCGCCGCCGACGTCAATCCCGATCCGCAGCAGCTGGGCCTTGCGGGTTCGCCCACCAAGGTCAAGAAGATCGAGAACGTGGTGTTTCAGGCCAAGGAGGCCAAGAAACTCACGTCTTCCGACGAGGATATCAATTCACTGATGGTCGAACTTATCGCGAGCCACACGCTCGGTTAAATCCGCAGAAGTAATCCATGAACAATATATTCGTATATATCGAGAACGAGGGCGGCAAGGTCGCCGACGTGAGTCTCGAACTGCTGACCAAAGGCCGCGAACTGGCCACGACGCTGGGTGTGAAGCTCGAAGCCGTAGTGCTGGGCGAGCATCTTGCAGGTATCGAGACCGAACTGGCCAAATACGGCGCCGACACCGTCTGGGTCGCCGACGACAAGATCTTCGCACCTTTCCGCACGCTGCCCCATACGGCCGTCATGTGCGGCCTGATCGAACAGGAGAAACCCCAGATCGCGCTGTTCGGCGCGACCTGCAACGGCCGCGACTTCGCCCCGCGCGTATCGTCGGCCCTCTACAGCGGTCTTACGGCCGACTGCACGCAGCTGGTGATCGGCGACCACAAGGACGCCAAGACCGGCAAGGAGTATAAGGACCTGCTTTACCAGATCCGTCCCGCTTTCGGCGGCAACATCATCGCCACGATCGTCAATCCCGACAACCGTCCCCAGATGGCTACCGTCCGCGAAGGCGTCATGCGCCGCGAGTACGCCGCCGTGCCGGGCGCCGGCGAGGTGAAGAAGATCGACTGGCAGAAGTTCGTGAAGGACACCGATCTGGCGGTGCGGATCCTCGACCGCGAGATTTCGGAGAGCAAGATCGACATCAAGGGCGCGAGCGTCATCGTCGCCGGCGGTTACGGCATGGGTTCGAAGGAGAACTTCGATCTGGTGTTCGAGCTTGCCGACGTGCTGGGCGCCGAGGTGGGCGCCAGCCGCGCCGCCGTGGACGCCGGCTTTGCCGACCATGCCCGTCAGGTGGGCCAGACCGGCGTTACGGTCCGTCCCAAACTCTACATCGCCTGCGGTATTTCGGGTCAGATCCAGCATACGGCGGGTATGGACGGTTCGGCCATGATCATCTCGATCAACACCGATCCCGAAGCCCCGATCAACAAGATCGCCGACTACGCCATCACGGGCGACGTCAATGAGATAATCCCCAAGATGATTAAGTACTACAAACAAAATTCGAAGTAATGGCAAATTTCTTTTCAGATAACAAAGATTTGCAGTTCCACCTTGGGCATCCGATGATGCGCAAGATCGTGGAGCTGAAAGAGCGCGGTTTCGCCGAAAAGGACCTCTACGATTTCGCGCCGCAGGATTTCGAAGACGCTATGGACTCCTACCGCCGCGTGCTGGAGATCGCGGGCGAGGTCTGCGGCGAGGTCATTGCTCCGAATGCCGAGGGCGTGGACCACGAAGGCCCCCGCGTGGTGAACGACCATGTGGAGTACGCTTCGGGTACGGTCCGGAACATGAAGGCGATCGTCGATGCGGGCCTGAGCGGCATGACGCTTCCGCGCAAGTACGACGGTCTTAACTTCCCGCTGGTCTGCTTCGTGATGGCCAACGAAATGGTGTCGCGCGCCGACGCCGGCTTCGAGAACATCTGGGGCCTTCAGGACTGCGCCGAGACGCTCAACGAGTTCGCTTCGGAGGAGATCAAGGCCAAATTCCTGCCGTGGGTTTCCGCGGGCGCTACCTGCGCCATGGACCTCACCGAGCCGGACGCCGGATCGGATCTGGGTGCCGTGATGCTCAAGGCCACGTGGTCCGAGGAGAAGCAGACGTGGCTGCTCAACGGCGTGAAGCGTTTCATCACCAACGGCGACGGCGACGTTTCGCTGGTGCTGGCCCGCACCGAAGAGGGCACGACCGACGCCCGCGGCCTCTCGATGCTGGTCTACGACAAGCGCGACGGCGGCGTCAAGGTGCGCCGTATCGAGAACAAGATGGGTATCAAGGGATCGCCGACGTGCGAGCTGGTCTTCACCAATGCTCCGGCGCAACTGGTCGGCGACCGCAAGATGGGCCTTATCAAATACGTGATGTCGCTGATGAACGCCGCCCGTCTGGGCATCGGCGCCCAGTCGGTGGGTCTCTGCGAGGCCGCCTACCGCGAAGCCCTGAAATATGCCCACGAGCGCGAGCAGTTCGGCAAGCCGATCATCCGCTTCGCCGCCGTTTCGGAGATGCTCTCCAACATGAAAGCCAAATTGCAGGGCGTCCGCGCGCTGTTGTACGAAACCACGCGCTTCGTCGAGGTTTACAAGCAGTACGGCCATATCGCGCACGAACGTTCGCTCGAAGGCGAGGAGCGTCAGGAGATGAAGTTCTACAACCGCCTTGCCGACGGCTTCACGCCGCTTGTCAAGCTCTTCTCGTCGGAGTACGCCAATCAGCAGGCCTACGACGCCATCCAGATCCACGGCGGTTCGGGCTTCATGAAGGATTACCCCTGCGAGCGTCTCTACCGCGACGCGCGCATCATGAATATCTATGAAGGCACTTCGCAGCTGCAGGTCGTCGCGGCCATCAACTCCGTGACCAAAGGCACCTTCATGGAGCAGATCGAGCGTTACGCCGCCGCCGAATACAGCCAGCCCATGCAGCCCGTCGTTGCGAAGCTGAAGGAGCTGACCGCGAAATTCGCGGAGATGATCGCCCGCGTCGAAGCGGGGGACAAGGAGCTTTGCGGCTTCAAGGATTTCCACGCCCGCCGTCTTGTCGAGACTGCCGGACATATCATCATCACCTACCTGCTGGCGCGTCAGGCCGGCGAGTCGGAGGAGTATGTCAATTCGGCGAAGGTCTTCTGCAAGCTGGCCGAAGGCAAGATTTCGGAGGCATACACCTACGTCATGAACTCCACCTTGGAGGACGTCGAGCTGTTTAAGGCCGTTATCGAAGAGACGGAGTAGTCTGTCCGATACGCATTGTAAAAAAGGTTCCTCCCTTCAAGGCGGAACCTTTTTTTATTTGTGCGGTTCTGTTATTCGAATAAGATGATCCTGCAGTCGGAAAGCGTGACCTGTTTTGAAAGGTTATTCCCACGGATTTGTGGTCAGTTTGATTCCCCGGAAAAATTCTTCCATTGAAACGCCGTAATAGCTGCATAAAATGGCTACTGAGTAGACCGACAGCATTCGTTTGCCCGATTCCACCCGGCCTATATTGATTCCGGTATCCATCGTAACACGCATTTGAGATAATTTTCTCTTCTTGCGTAATGCTTTCAATCGCTCGGCAAGGTCGTTTAAGAACTGATTATCTTTTCTCGGCAAACTCATTTCATACAAAAAAATTGCTTTTCTCGAAAAATATCGACTACCGATCGGTATTTATTGGGGAATTGTTTATATATTTGTATCGGTAAACAGAAACTCCGAATACAGAAATTATGCTAACTTTGCGAAACGATACGGCACCGCCGTAACGACATATTATAAGGTTAAGACAACCTTTACGCCGTTGACGAACTTCCGACTGTTTATATAACAGGTTTATGCATGGTGTAAACATTGTCTGAAACCCTTGTCATGTCCCGGCGCAAGGCTCGGAAGGCCGGTCAACGGGAGTTGCACCTGCGCCCTTGCTTTTTTTTGCGCAGGCCGATATTACCGGGTACGGTTCGGGCAAAGAATTCTTCTAGTCTGTGAAATGCGTCACTTGTCAGCCCTGCCGTACCCGTTTTGCGCTTTTGGGGAATCCGGTAGCCGCCGCATTGCCGGACGGATGATGCGCCGAAGGCGGCTC
>OQVI01002489.1_pt1 | contig 11766 bp, 10 predicted proteins | sample 1691651 | NCBI WGS metagenome assembly OQVI01 (sample SAMN03418287, study PRJEB22391) | human gut metagenome | biome: human-gut; feature: organic feature; material: feces | host: Homo sapiens | place: Italy | collected 2013-04
GAGGTCACGGGTCCGATTCCCGTCAGCAGCTCTCATATAAGAAGCGGAAACATTGATTTTACAGTGTTTCCGCTTTTTGTTTTTCACAAACGCTGTAGATTTTCTTACTGCAAATCTCATCTCTGTCACAAAATTATAAATCCTCCAATAATACATGTGCCGGTATCTCCAGCACTTCAGCAATATCAAATATTACCTCCAAAGAAAACGGCTGGTCACAATTCGGTGCCTCGATCTTGGTGAGATAGCTGATACTAATACTTACTCTGTCCGCCAACTGCTCCTGTGTAAGTCCTCGTTGTTTTCGATATTTTTTAATCGCCTGTCCTATAATTTTATATTGTTCCGAATGTTTCTGACTCATTCCCTCATCTCCTGTTTCCTACCTCTACAATTCTAAAGGATAATGAAAGAATGAATGTTTCAGTCATAATGAAAGTTATGGGTAAAAAAATACCGATTTATTTTGCATCCGTTTCCAATGCCTGATAAATCGGTATTTCATAAACAATTATTTTCTTCCTAATAGTTTAATCTCTGCGTAATGTAAATTTGCCTACCACTTCATTTAAGGAATATGCCTGTGCCGACAATTCCTCGCTGGTTGCAGAAGATTCCTCCGCAGATGCGGAATTGGATTGTACGACCTCCGAAATCTGAGTCACTCCCACTTCTGCCTGTTCCATTGCCTGTGCCTGCGCTGTTGATTCTTCACTAAGTCTCCTGGAATCTGCTGCGATCTCCTTAACTCCGGTCACAATCTGCTCCAGTGATTCCGCTGCCGCTTCAGCGGCCTGATTTCCCCTCTCAATTTCCTGCAGAGAGCCTTCGATCAGACTTCTGGTATCCACTGCGGACTGTGCACTCTGTTCTGCCAGTTTGCGAATCTGTTCTGCCACAACAGCAAAGCCTCTTCCTGCTTCCCCTGCTCTGGCAGCCTCGATTGCGGCATTCAATGACAGCAGGTTGGTCTGACTGGCAATGTCTTCGATTTCTGCAATAATATTCTGAATCTTTTTGGACGTATCGTTGATTCGATCCATCTCTTCCATAAGAGATTTCATCTGTGCATGTCCGGCATCCGCCTGCTGTGCATAATTTTCCGCCTTCCGGGTGGTCTTCTGCAATTCACCCGCCGTACGGTTCACTGCATCCGCGATATTTGTAATCGTTGCTGTCAGTTCCTCCACCGAACCTGCCTGATCGGTAGCTCCCTCCGCAAGGGACTGGGCAGATTCTGCCAGATTCTCAGCGCCGGCTGATACCTGTTTTGCAGCTTCTTCTACCTGATGCAGCGTACCGTTCATCTGGCGGTTCATTTTACGCATGGCATCCTTCAATGCCACAAACTGTCCTACATATTTATCCTCAATCTTAGTGCCGATAGCATAATTTCCCTCTGCCATCTGTCCCAGAAGTTCTCCGGCATCCGTAATGATCATATCCAGATCCGATGCCATCCCCTTTGCCACCTGTATCATATAAGAAATCTCATCTTCCGTTGCACACTCCGGAAATGCGCTGTTTAAATCTCCCTGTGCGAAGGTCTGCAGACGATCTGCCAATGCTATCATGGGCTTTTCTATGTCTTGCGCCATTTTTCGTCCCAGGATCACCGAACTCCAGAAAGAAACCACAACGATTGCCAGGATCACCAACAGCATATTCCGTTCCATTGCCCGCAGATCCGCTTCCGCACGGTCACCTTTCTGCACGCACAGGTTCATCAGTTCAACGAATTCTGCATAAATCTGTTCATATTGAGCCGTCAAATCTGTCGTATCCAGTTCCTGCGCTTCCAGATAACCATCCGCATCATCCGAAGTTGCCAATTCCAAGATTCGTGCATCCAGCTCCCAATAGCCGTCAAGTTCCGTCAAGACCGCATTGTAAGCTTCTCTTCCCTCGGAGAATTTGAGTGTTCTGCTCAATTCATCCATATAAGTTTCGAATGCCTCTTTCTTCTGGTCATGCAGAGCTGTCTGCTTTTCGATCACAGCTTCATCATCATACCCGACCACTGCGCGCAATGCACTTCTACTCTCCGAAAAAGCGGTCATCGCCTTACCGATATCCCCCTGTGTAAAACCATACCGATTCAGTGCTTTTTCATACTGCGCCGCAGCAATCAGAAGCGCTCCGATTCCAATGATTGCAGCTACCGCTCCAATTACCGCCACTTTTGTGAATCCCTTTGTCAATCGCTTCTTAATACCCTGTTGCTTTTGTGTTGCCATATATCGGTCCCCCTTGTTATTTATAAAAAATGCCATAATTTGCATTTTCATGTAAATTGTAGCACTTTCTGTTTTCCTCTTCAACTGTACGAAGGAATCACTTTTCTCATGTTTTCTGGTCTTTCATTATCTCTTCCGACAAAACCTCTATCCTATGTCTTGACATCTTATCACAATCTTTTTTTATGTCAGTACAATAGTTCAAAAATTTCTCCTTATCTGCATGGTACAGTAAATACATGATATTATAACAGGTATGATATCTATTCTGATCTACGTCCCCCACAGGAAAAGACGTCTTATTATACAGCTGATCCACTTTTGTCATTATGATCTCATGGTAATAACTGTTGCTAAAATAATTTCTGAGTTTATATGAAAATTGGTACGCTTTTTCCCCGTGGGTTGTGATCCTCAAATGTTCTACATATGTCTCAATCAAAAATTCTTTCATGTTTTCATTTTCTTCCATGTATATTATTTTCACCTTGTCTGAAGACATATGGAATAAATCATAAGAGTGCGTTAAAATTTCTTCTTTTCCATCTCTGACTGCCTGTTTTAGCATTTTGTTTAACCCGTTTTTATATATGGTTAAAACATCCTCATTATCTTCCTCCAGAATATCACTCCATACCATATAGGAATCTGCAAATTCGTTTAATTCCACAATGTTTTTTGCCTGAAGCAATCCCTTTTTTAAATCCGGCAGCATTACTTTTATCTCTGCATCTGTCTTATAATAATTGGGTTTATCTCCCGATTTAAGAAATAGTCGATACTCGGATTCTATGCTCCAACGTATTTTCAATACTGCTCACCATCTTTTTCACCGAATCCGTATTGTTGGGATCATCCTCCTTATAATACAGATTGTGTGTACTTTCAACGACGATGGCATAACATATCAGTCTCAGTTCCTCCAAAAATTCATCTTTATTGCAGTCTTCACAAAATAATATTACATCATCATAAAATCGCTGCGCCTTTTCAAGTGTCCGCAAGTTTTCCACTTTATGAAGGTTCAGAAATTTTTCAATAAATTGAGCATGGATATGCAATTTACTCCACTCGACACTCTCTGCCCGTTCCGTAATAGCATATGTTCGTTCAATTACCTTTTCACTGTATTTGTCAAATATCTCTTTTTTATCTTTTGACATTTCTGCGGTATTCGCAACGAGTATAACTTTCACATAATTACATTGTTTCAGTTCCTCTATGATTCCAAATATCTCTTCCAAATTCATATTACTGTTCATTCTTTCCAGATCGTCTATGACCACAATGTGAAGGAATGTAAATTCTTTGGACAATAATAAAAATAGTTCTCTTTCGTTTGCTATATTTTGTACCACATCCCGGGCCTGTCCGACTTTATCCCAGACCTTTGCTGCGCCTTCTATGATATTATTAGCTATTTCACCAATCTTCCCGCCGACATTATTCTTCAATGCCAGTTGAAACAATACTTCATGATATATTTGTCTCGCATCTGTCATTCCGAACATTGATATTTTACAAACGTCCGGATTTCCTGCCAACGCCTCATTTACCGCATAAGACTTCCCGACACCCCAGGTTCCATCAAACAAGATGGTCTTATAAGGTAAGTCATTGATATTGCCAATTATAGTTTTTATTTTATCTGCTCTCATTTTTTCCTCTCTGTACACAAATTCATAATAACCGGACAATCTTTTTACATAAGTTTCTCCGGTTATCTGTCGTTCTGCGTTGTGTAATTGTTGGTGAGTTCCGGTTTGCAAACGGATTGTCTTATAAATGTCACAGATTAATCATTCCATATTTTCTCTGCATTGCCAGTAGCACTTCCGGATCATCCAGCTGCGCCACCTTATCTGTATCTCCTCCGGCAATTCCCTGTAGGATTTCCGATCCCTTGCATACATATCCAGCCGCACCGGCTTACCATCCACGGCATACTGGAATTCCCTCTGTGGCTGGATATCTTCCAGTGTTCCCACCCGTTTTTCCAGCATCCGCTCCAATACATCATGGCAGAGCACCTTGTCACCCATGGTCTTGCCGAAGATAAAATCATCCGATATCGTCAGTTCCTCATAGCGTTTTGCCATTCACACTCTCCTTTGCTTTTACCGCAGGAAAATATGCTGTCGCAGAAACGAATTTCAATCCGTTCTATGTCTTCTCCTGCTCTATTGTTATCATTGGGTAATTAAGCAGGGATTCCTCTGAAGTCATAGACACCGGCTTACACCGATATAGAAATTCGAAATAGAAAATCTGCTTACGAATAGAGGATAGCAAATGAGCACTCGATTGTCAACGTGGCAAACTAACAAAATCTGTCCCTGGCGAATTTGGGCATTATGCTTTAAAATCAATTTTAACTCCATCTATATATTTATTTTTGTCTTATAGCCTGTCCTTCAGATTTTTCTGAACATCTTTTCATAATCATTCTCCATAATGTAAATCCTATTATTGCTCCAGGGACATTATGAAACGGATCATCAAAAAGTTCAAAGAGTCCACGCTTTGTTAATAACTGGCTGAATTCTATACTGTAACTTATAATTACTGCAATCAATATCACCCATTTTAACTTTCGAACACCTAATCCCTGTAATCCTATTCCTACCTTATTGCTTTAATATAACTCCAAAATGACATAAGTTCTGCCCTCGGATTTCTTATTGTTTGACGGGCATGGAATCGTTCTTCACGTTGTGTCCATAGATCACCGTATTGTTGTCTGTAAAGTCCTTACTGTTCAGATTCTCCGTATATATGCACCCGGGATATCCATACGAACCATCAATATTATGCATAAAGTAATAGGAATTATCGGAAGGATGCTGTAAAATCGGATATTCAATTTCTGTCCCCGGTACAGTGATCCAGGCATACACATCCGGATTCACCGACTGCCGCTCCTGCCACAATGGTCATTATCTATCGTTTCATGTGAGCTCCTTCTTCCCAAATAATGGAAGATTTTACTACTCCTAAATTTTATTCTGCGTTTTTAACGTAATTTTAATTCCGTTTTAAATGTAACCGTTATATACGTTCAAAACAGGTATTGTCAATAGTTTGGGGGCTTCATGCAGGACGAGATGGCTGGAAAAACAGAAGAAAACGGATACTTCGGGTAAACCGCCGAAGTATCCGCTATTTTGACTATATTTAACAATTCCGTTCTAATTAAATCCGAACAATTTCTGGCAGATCTTATATCCCTCTACCGAAATCTTCCGTCCGCCTCTTCCGGGCAGGTTCATGGTACCGCCCATAATGCCGTTACGCATCCACAGATACAGGCGTTTGTCTTTTCCTTTCAGGTACTCCCACAGTTCTTTCTTTTTCTCCAGATGTTCTGTGGTACCGGAGCGGATCAGCAGTACAGAAGATACTGTCATAATGATCTCCAGATAGTTGCGCATATACTGGTACAGACGTCGGTTTTTCACCAGTTCTGACTTTCTGCCCACCAGATAATCAATCATCAGCTTCGTCACTCGGATCTGTTGGTCGATGCGGGAGATCATCACGGTCTCATTCACCGACTGATCCTGTCTTCCTATATAATATCTGTAGAAATTCACATCCAGATAATACATATTCTTCACATAAGGAAGCGGTTCAAATACATACAGGTTGTCCACATAGAAGGTGTGCTCCGGAAGCTTCAGTCCACATTCCTGTAACAGTCTGGTACGGAAGATCACGGAGTGCATCAGTATGTAATGGCCCTTCAGGAAATGATGGCAGTCCGTCCAGGTGAACATCTTCTCCACCGGCAGGATATGACGGTACTGGATCACCTTTTTGCGGCGCTCGCCTTCTTTTTCATAGACATAGTTGCTGATGAGCATATCCAACGCCTGACCGCCGCCGGCCAGTTCTCTGAGAGTATCCAGGATCTTAAAATATGCATCCTGCTTCACCCAGTCATCACTATCCACTACTTTAAAATATAGTCCCGTGGCATTGGCGATTCCGGTGTTCACAGCAGAACCATGTCCACCGTTCTCCTTATGAATAGCACGCACAATCGTAGGAAACTGTGCTTCATATTCGTCTGCAATCTCTGCGGTACGGTCTTTGGTAGAACCGTCATCGATGATCAGGATCTCCACATCCTCTCCGCCGATCAGCAGGGAATCAATACATTTTCTCATATACTTTTCAGAATTGTAACAGGGAATTGCTATGGAAAGTAATTTCATATCGCTATCCTTTCTTCACTATCTTGTTGTTCACTGTCCGGGATCGTTCTCTCGGGCCCCCAGTTTCATGTTCAATCCCTTCGCATAGACTGCAAACGCGGAAGGAATGGGATATTTCTCCCTTGTCTCCGAAGGTTCAATATAGATCCAGTCTGCTGAATCCGGGCCTTCACGCTTCGGTGCCAGTTCATCCACACGGATCAGATATCCTTTCATATGCCATTCTCTATGGGAAAAAATATGCTTTGCATCCTCAAGAGGCTGGATCCGGAGTACCTGCAACCCGTTCTCCGCCAGATATTCCTTGACCTCCTCCGCGGTATGATATCCTTTCATCGAAGGGAATTCATACATACCGGCCAGCAGACCTTTCGCCGGACGCTTATGCAATGCCGCCAGCTCCGCATCCCGGATAATGAGGATCGTCTTCTCCTCCACCGTACGTTCTTTTGCTTTGGCTTTGTTCGGATATTGCAGCTGTGTACCGTCCGCATACGCCAGACATATCTGCTGTAGGGGACATTCCTCACAGTGCGGAGCCCCGTTTGGAATACATACACAGGCACCGATTTCCATCATAGCCTGGTTGAAATCTCCCGGCCTGTCTGTAGGAATGACCTCCCACAGATCCTTTTCCACAGCCTTTTTTACTTTATCCTCAGAGATACAGCGTTCATCCTTGCGGACTCTTGCAATGACTCTCAGAACATTGCCGTCCACCGCCGGATTGGGCTTGCCGTAAGCAATAGAGGATACCGCCCCAGCCGTATAGCTGCCGATTCCTTTTAATTTTAATAACTCCTCATAAGAATCCGGCATGACTCCGCCATAATCTTCCATGATCTGGATGGCTGCTTTCTGTAGATTCCGTACCCGGTTATAATATCCCAGGCCCTCCCACAGCTTTAACAGCACCTCTTCCGGTGCCTGCGCAAGCGCAGCAATATCCGGCAACGTCTCCATAAAGCGCTGGAAATAGGGCTTTACCGCTTCCACTCTGGTCTGCTGCAGCATGATCTCAGAGACCCATACGCGGTAGGGAGCAGGATCCTCCCTCCAGGGAAGGATCCTACGGTTATTATCATACCATTTTAAAAGTGGTTTGGGTATCGCCCGAAGGTCACCTTTCCTAAAGATTTCCTTAACATCCGTTAAATTTTCATTGTATTTATCCATAGAGTCTACCGCAGACGGTTGCATTCGAACTTCTCCATGGTGAGCAGGCAGTTCTTCAATTCTTCATAACGCTCTTCCGGCTCACCGTCATTTACTTCAATATCACAGGAAATCGCCATGGTCGTGATCATCTCGTTGGTGATACGATGGTGCAGTCCTGCCAGAATATTTAGCTTCTCCTCGTAGGAATCCGCATCCAGAAATTCCAGTACCAACGGATCCAGTGCGGGCTCTTCATCTTCCGCAGGGGAAACCGGTGCTATTGTTGTCTGTGCCGCGGTCGCCGTTGCCTGGGCTGCTATGTTCTGCGCCACAATCGGCGTTGCCTGGGCTGCTGGCTGGGATGCAGTCGACGGCATCTTTGCTGTCTTCGTCTGAACTGCTGCCGTCTGTGTCCCGCTCACTGCGTCCGCCTCGTGTGCCTGTCTGTCCGCATCCGTTCCCTGTAATTCAAACCGAAAACGCTGTGTCACCTCAGGGTATCTCTGACGATCCACTTCTCCGGTAAACATGACAAGGGGCCTTGCATAGGTCTTGAAATCTCCATACAAAGCCTGATAAATCACCAGCTGTTCTCCGGTCTCTGAATGTTCCGCAATCGTTACGACCTGATACAGATTGCCCTTAAAATGCTTATATATCTCATGTGGTTTGGGAATAAATGTCATCTGTCGTTCTCCTTTCCCATCGCCTCGTTTACTGTGGCATATGGTATCAGTATACCCCTTATTTCCAAAAAAGTCATGTAAATAGTCTCTAAAAATCCGTCAGCAGATATTCATAAGAGACCGAATAATTGCCGCCTGCGTTGCAGGCCCGTGCCAGTTCTGCGCTCAATGCTCCCCGTTCCGTCTCACTCATGCTGTTGATCTTCTTATGATGAATGGTAAACGTATAATCCGGACTGCCGTCTTCTTCCAGTGCATAGGTCAGCGTCACGCCGCTGTTGCGATAACCGTTCTCATTCAGATACTGCTTCATATCGCTCATCAGCTGCTGTTCCTGTATCCGGTTCTCCATGCGCTGCGTCTCATCCCGGCTCTCGCTCTTCACGGTTGCGCCGACACATAATACAATGATCAGAATAAGTACTGCGGTAGTACTGTAAAATGCCACATTGGAAACGAACTGTCTTCTCATAACCCATACCTCTTTTTCTGCTTTTTGTGCTCAGGGTTCTGTCGGAAATCTTATTTTCCCGTCCTGACAGGTATAGATTACACTTTTTCAAGTCCAATAAAACTCTCTTATTTAAAATATTCGGCACCTGCTGCCTCTACCGCTGCTTTCAGCCCCAGTGCGGACATTCTGGTGGCACCGTTGCCCCAGATGATTATCTGTTCCAGTGCATCGGAGGTTGCCACCGTCACCCGGTATTTCTGCGGCTTCGCCCCCAGCTGATGGGTCGTACGCTCGATATACTGGTCTGCAGTCTCCGCTTCTTTTGTATAGACTACTTCTATATTATGATATTTCATGGTGGAGCCGGGATTGTCCTTCACCTTGTAGGCATCGTAGACCAGGATCAGGCGACAGCCCTGATATCCCTGATAGTTACACAGAATATCCATCAGTTTGTCCCTGGCACTGTCCAGATTGATCTTCGCCAGCTCCCGCAGTTCCGGCCAGGCAAAAATAATGTTATAACCATCCACCAGAAGGTATTCCTCCGGTTTTTCCTGCGGTACGACCTTCCGCATACCGGTGTCACCGGCACTTCCCGCCAAGCTGCCCGTATAGCTGCCACGGTTTCCGGAAGAAGTATGGTATCTGCGGAATCTGTGGGGATCCTCCGCCTTTTTCCCATAAGTCTGGCGGAAGATCTCTTCGATCTCTTCCTGAGAAATAATCCGCTCTACACCACCCCCGGTCTGACGAATAGCGCCCTGCTGCCTGTTTACTGCCTGCAGTCCCGCATCCGAAATGCCGTCCGCATCTTTGGTTCCTTCCTTCTCCGGCTTCCAGCCGCTCTCCACATGGGCATATTCTGGCACCTGGTCCCAGGACACCTGAAAACCGGCACCATGAGCGCAGAACACCGATCCGGTGGGGTTGACCACATCCGCTTCCGGATCATAGCCGATCTCTGCCATTACCTCCTCCGGATTATGGCAGGGTTCATATCCCTTCAGTGTGCAGGACAAACGCCCATGACCTTTGGTATAAGATGCCACCTCTTTTCCATAATCTCCCATAGAAGCCACGGGAACACTTCCCGTCAGCACACTGTTATTGCCTTCTGTCTCCGGTGCTTCAAAGCTTCCGTTCATCCTCGTGATATCCGACATGGCTCTGCCAAGATTCTCCGTAGGCACCTCCAGTCGGAAGGAAAACCATGGTTCTAAGAGAATGCTCTTTCCGCTGCGCATTCCCTGACGTACTGCACGGTAAGTGGCCTGTCGGAAATCTCCGCCCTCTGTATGTTTGGTGTGGGCTTTTCCGGCAATCAGCAATATCCGCAGATCCGTGAGTTCGGAACCGGTCAGCACACCCACATGACGTTTTTCCTCCAGATGCGTCAGGATCAGCCGCTGCCAGTTACGGTCCAGCATGTCCTCGCTGCACAGAGAGGCAAATTGCAATCCACTGCCCCGCTCCCCGGGCTCCAGCAACAGATGTACCTCCGCATAATGACGCAGGGGTTCAAAATGCCCGATGCCTTCCACCGGCTCCGCCAGAGTTTCCTTGTATACAATGCTTCCCGCATCGAATTCCACTTCCAGACCGAAACGCTCCCACAGGATATTTTTGAGGATTTCCATCTGCACCTGTCCCATGACCTGCATATGGATTTCCCTGTTTTCCTCCTGCCACACCACATGCAGCTGCGGTTCTTCCTCTTCCAGCTGGCGTAGTTTCCCAAGTGCCACGACAGGATCCACCTCCGGAGGGAGCAGTAGTCTGTAAGTCAGCACCGGTTCCAGTATCGGCGTGGAGTTCTCGCTTTCATAGCCCAGTCCCTGCCCGGCGAAAGTCTTCGTAAGTCCCGTGACCGCACAGACCTCACCGGCTTTCACCGTATCCACTGCCTCATAGCTTCCGCCATTATACAGACGCAGCTGGTCGCATTTTTCCTCCCAGATTTCCTCTCCTGCACCGCTTCTGCTGTTTCCCACCGGCATTTTAACCCGCAGACTTCCTCCGGTGACCTTCAAATACGACAATCTGATTCCTGCGTTATCCCTGCCGATCTTATAAACCCGGGCTCCGAATTCCTCCGGATATTCCGGCTGGGGCAGATACGCATTCAATCCGTCTAACAGCTCTGTAATTCCCCATTGTTTCAAGGCGGAGCCGAAAAAGCAGGGGAACAGCTTACGCTCCGCCACAGTGTCCGATATGTTTTCCGCCGACAGTTCTCCGGTTTCCAGATATTCTTCCATCAAGGCTTCACTACACATGGCCGCGTGTTCCAGCTCTGTTTCCCGTTCTCCTTCATTGTCCCCAGGCTGCAGCAGTTTTCCCACGGATGTAATATTGCTATCCAGCCTTTTCTGTAGCTCCGTCAGTACTTTTTCCGGATCCGTCCCCGGTTGATCCATCTTGTTTACAAATAAAAATACCGGCACTTCATATCTTTTTAACAGCCGCCACAGCGTATGTACATCTCCTTGCACTCCATCGCTTCCGTCGATGACCAGAACCGCCGCATCCAGTACCTGCAGCGTCCGTTCCATTTCCGCAGAGAAATCCACATGTCCCGGGGTGTCTAACAGTGTGATATCCACATCTTTCCACCGGATTCTCGCCTGTTTGGAGAAAATGGTGATTCCTCTTTTCCGTTCCATGTCCCCGTTATCCAGAAAAGCATCTCCGTGATCCACTCTTCCGGCCTTTTCTATGACACCACAGGCACATAAAAGGCTTTCTGCCAATGTTGTCTTCCCGGCATCCACATGTGCCAGGATCCCAACGATACTTTTTTTCATGCTTATCCTATCCTTCCAATGCCAGCATCATCCTGCAGGCACGTATAAAACGTTTTTTCTATTATAAAGAATACTATATCCATGAGCATTTTCCAACTGTTTTGTATTTCCAGATACCGTTTGCAAATCCGGTGGACAGTAGGATATAATGTAATGAGCCTCAAGGAAAAACAAGCGGCTGCGAAGCAGACATTTGTTTTTCTGGGC
>OQVI01002523.1_pt1 | contig 11613 bp, 10 predicted proteins | sample 1691651 | NCBI WGS metagenome assembly OQVI01 (sample SAMN03418287, study PRJEB22391) | human gut metagenome | biome: human-gut; feature: organic feature; material: feces | host: Homo sapiens | place: Italy | collected 2013-04
CGCCGCAGCTGGTGCCGGCCTTGTCGCCTACAGCGCCCGCCGCACGGCACTCGAAAACGACGCCCCCGATGAGGTCAATTCTGATAAGCCTCACTAGCTCTCAGTTACCTTTGCGAGAGACGCCGACTCGGCTCATCGACCATCAAAATGGGCTGGTTCTGGATACCCAGAGCCAGCCCATTACGCATTAGATATCGTCAGAGGAGTCGAGTTCTGCCTCGAGCTTGGCACGCCGTCTTTTCGCCAACAATCCGCACGACACGTCTTCGACAACGTATCCAACCGCAAACGCAGCAAGACACATTCGACCGCTTTCAAACTTACTCGGAAAGAGCCGACTCGGTTTTGTCCGAGTAAGCTCTTTTCAGCCTAAGCTCGAACGATTGTTCGATGGATTTCGTGTTGGTTGGAATCGCCCAAGGGCTGGGCTATGCTACCTTGACTATCTATATGACTTAAACGCAGCAAAGGAGCACCGAGAGAGCGAGTATGGCAAAAAACACCGCAAACTATGGTAACGACAGTATCCGCCAGCTCAAGGACGAGGAGCGCGTACGCCTGCGCCCCGCCGTCATCTTTGGCTCGGACGGACTCGACGGCTGCGCGCATGCCGCCTTTGAGATCCTGTCCAACGCCGTTGACGAGGCGCGCCAGGGCTACGGCAAGCTCATCACCCTTACCGCCTTTCGCGATGGCTCTATCCAGGTAGAGGACAACGGCCGCGGCTGCCCGCTCGACTGGAACCCCTCCGAGAAGCGCTTTAACTGGGAACTCGTCTTTTGCGAGCTCTACGCCGGCGGCAAATACAACAATAACCAGGGCGGCGACTACGACTTCTCGCTCGGCACCAACGGCCTGGGCTCATGCGCAACTCAGTACGCTTCCGAGTACATGGATGTCACCGTCTGGCGTGACGGTAACAAGTACTCCCTGCACTTTAAGAAGGGCAAGGTCGTCGGCGCCAAAAAGAAGGCACTCGAGATTGAGCCCAGCGACGAGGACCGCACCGGCACCACCATCAAGTGGCGTCCCGATCTTGAGGTCTTTACCTCGATCAGCATTCCCCACGACTGGTATCGCGAGACCATGCGCCGCCAGGCCGTGGTCAACGCCAACGTGACCTTCCGCCTGCGCATCGAGGGCGACGATGGTGAGTTTTCCGAAGAGGATTTTTGCTATCCCAAGGGCATCGAGGACTATGTGCTCGAGAAGGTCGGTACCGACTACCTTACCGAGCCCTTCTTTATCGAGGCCGACCGTCGCGGTCGCGACCGCGAGGACCTGCCCGACTACAACGTGAAGATTACCGCGTGCATGTGCTTCTCGCGCACCTTCATGATGCAGGAGTACTACCACAACTCATCGTGGCTCGAGAACGGCGGTTCGCCCGAGAAGGCCGCCCGCAGCGCTCTGACCAGCGCCATCGATGCCTACATCAAGCAACAGGGCAAGTACAACAAAAACGAGAGCGGCATTAAGTGGCAAGACGTCCAGGACTGCCTGGTGCTGGTGACCAACTGCTTCTCCACCCAGACGTCCTATGAAAACCAGACTAAGAAGGCCATCAACAACCGCTTTATCCAGCAGGCTATGACGGCCTTCTTTAAGGAGCGCCTCTCGACCTACTTGATCGAGAACAAAGACGCTGCCAACAAGATCATGGAGCAGGTGCTCATCAACAAGCGCTCGCGCGAGAACGCCGAAAAGACGCGCCAGAGCATCAAGACCAACCTGCAGCAGAAGACCGACATGGCCAACCGCGTGCAGAAGTTCATCGACTGCCGCTCCAAAGATAAGAACCGTCGCGAGATCTACATCGTAGAGGGCGACTCGGCAGCAGGCGCCATTCGCACCTCGCGCGATGCCGAGTTCCAGGGCGTTATGCCCGTCCGCGGTAAGATCCTCAACTGCCTGAAAGAGGACTACCCGCGCATCTTTAAGTCCGACATCATCATGGACCTTATGCGCGTGCTGGGCTGCGGCGTGGAGATCAAGGACAAGCGCATCAAAAACCTTGGTGCCTTTGACCTGGACAACCTCAACTGGAACAAGGTCATCATCTGTACGGACGCCGACGTCGACGGTTATCACATCCGCACGCTCGTGCTCACCATGCTTTACCGCCTGGTGCCCACGCTTATCGACGAAGGTTACGTGTATATCGCCGAGTCGCCGCTCTACGAGATCAACTGCAAAGAGAAGACCTACTTTGCCTACACCGAGCTCGAGAAGAACGGCATCCTCAAGGAGATTGGCGACCAAAAGTGCTCCATCAACCGCTCCAAGGGTCTTGGTGAGAACGACCCGGACATGATGTGGCTCACCACCATGAACCCCGAGACGCGTCGCCTGATCAAGGTGGAGCCCGAGGACGTCACCAAGATGGAGACCATGTTCAATCTGTTGCTGGGCAACGACGAGGCGGGCCGCAAGCGCCATATCTCCGAGCACGGCAAGGAATACCTGGACCAGCTGGACCTGCAGTAGCAGCAAATCGATAACGACGGCCCATAAGAAGTTCAAGAGGAAATCGTGGCAAAGAAGAAGACGAAGAACCAGCCAAAGAAAAAGCAGGTCAACGCCGAGAACGTTATCGGCCTGCACTCCGAGGTCACCGACCAGCCGATCACGCAGACGCTCGAAGTCAACTACATGCCCTATGCCATGAGCGTCAACGTCTCGCGTGCGTTCCCCGAGATTGACGGCTTTAAGCCGTCGCACCGCAAGCTGCTGTACACCATGTACGAGATGGGTCTGCTCAAGGGCGAGCGCCAGAAGAGCGCCAACATCGTGGGCCAGACCATGAAGCTCAACCCGCACGGCGATGCCGCGATCTACGAGACGATGGTGCGCCTGGCGACGGGCAACGAAGCGCTGCTTGCGCCCTTCGTGGAGTCGAAGGGCAACTTTGGCAAGTACTATTCGGGCGACCTGAGCTACGCCGCCTCGCGTTATACCGAGGCCAAGCTCTCCCCCATCAGCGCCGAGATCTTCAAGGACATCGACAAGGACCCGGTCGACTTCGTCGACAGCTACGACGGCGCCATGAAGGAGCCACGCCTGCTGCCCACCACGTTCCCCAATATCCTCGTCTCAGCCAACAAGGGCATCGGTGTCGCCATGGCGTCCGACATCTGCGGCTTCAACCTCAACGAGGTCTGCACTGCCACAATGCACTACCTGCAGGACCCCGACTGCGACCTGCTCGAATACATGCCCATGCCCGACTTCTCGACCGGCGGCGAGATCATCTACCGCCGCGAGGAGATGGAAAAGATTATCGAGACCGGCCTTGGCAGCTTCCAGATCCGCTCCCGCTGGCGCTGGATTCCCGAAGAGCGCATCATCGAGGTCTACGAGATTCCCTACACCACTAAGACCGATGTCATCATCGAGCGCATCGTCAAGCTCTCCAAGGAGGGCAAGGTCAAGGAGATCGCCGACATCCGCGACGAAACCGACCTCTCGGGCTTGCGCATCGCCATCGACCTTAAGCGCGGCGTCGACCCCGACAAGCTCATGGCCAAGCTCTATCGCTTGACCACGCTGCAGGATTCGTTCTCGTGCAACTTCAACGTGTTGGTCGATGGTTACCCTCGCGTTATGGGCGTGCGTCAGATCCTGCACGAGTGGGTCAAGTGGCGTATTGAGTCCACGCGTCGCCGCATTAACTTTGACCTGGGAAAAAAGTCCGAGCGCCTGCACCTGCTGCACGGCCTCGAGGCGATCCTGCTCGACATCGACAAGGCGATCGCCATCATCCGTGGCACCAAGCTCGAGGCCGAGGTCGTGCCCAACCTTATGCGCGGCTTCGACATCGACGAGACCCAGGCCGAGTTTGTTGCCGAGCTCAAGCTCCGCAACATCAACGAGGAGTACATCCTCAACCGCACCAAGGACATTGCAAAGCTTGAGGGCGAGATTGCCGAGCTTGAGGAGATTCTCTCGAGCGAGGACAACATCAAGAAGGTCATCAGCGACGAGCTGGCCGCGGTCAACAAGAAGTATGTGATGCCGCGCCGCACGGGCAGGATCGAGCCCCATGAGGTTATCGAAGTAAGCTTGGAGCCCGAGGTCGAGGAGTACCCGGTCACCATCATGCTCTCGCGCGATGGCTACCTTAAGAAGATGACGGACCGCGTACTCAAAAAGGCGACCACGCTCAAGTACAAGGACGGCGACAAACCCTTTATCGAGTTCCCGTCCTCCAACACGCACGAGCTGCTCGTGTTTACCAACAAGAGTCAGGTGTACAAGTGCAAGGTTGCGGCGTTTGAGGACACCAAGTCGGCCCAGCTGGGCTCGTACCTGCCGACCGATCTTGAGATGGAACCCGACGAGAGTGTCATCTGGGTCATCGACCCCGAGGACTACAAGGCCGACGTGCTGTTCGTCTTTGAGAACGGCCGCGTGGTGCGCGTCGCGCTTTCTGGATACGTCACCAAAACCAACCGCAAGCGCCTCAAGAACGCCATCTACGGCGGCAGCAAGCTGCTGTATGCCCAGGTGCTCAACACAGATCGTGACATCGCGCTGGTTTCGAGCGACTACCGACTGATGAACTTCAACACGTCGCTGCTCAAGACCAAGACGACCACCAACACGCAGGGCGTCCAGGCCTTTACGGCCAAGAAGGGCCGCTCGGTCACCACCGTCGGCACGACCGAGGAGATTCTTGGCGCCGGCGTCTCGGCCGAGAAGTTCACCGCGCAGAGCCTCCCCTCAGCCGGTGCCCTCATGAAGGAAAACGACATGCCGAGTCTGTTTGACTAGGTACCACGGCAACGAGACCGTTAGATACTTCGCAAAGCGACGAGGCCCGGAGCGCAACGGCATTGCGCCCGGGACTCGTCGTTTTTCTTCTCAACTATTTCTTAACGCAGATTAATTGATTTCTGCTTATTTTTCTGCGTTAAAAAATGTCAGCGTCACTGCTTCGATGCCCTTTGGTCGGTCGTTAGCAAAACTTGCAAAAATTAGCAAAACTTGCAAAAATTAGCAAAACTTGCAAAGGAGACACCATGGAGTACAGCAAGAACCCCTTTACCCCGACGTTCGGAAGTATCCCTCCCTTTCTAGCGGGTCGCGAGCATATTCTGCGTGACATCAACCGTGGTTTTATCAACGGCCCGGGAGATCCAAACCTGTCGACTATTTTTACGGGCGCAAGGGGAACGGGCAAGACGGCGCTTCTCTCGCTCCTTTCAGAAACGGCGCTTGAACACGGTTGGATCGCAGCAAATGTCTCCGCCATGCCAGGCATGCTCGAAGATATTATCGAGCGAACCAAAGAAGCCGCAGATAGCTACCTCTCACAGCCTCATGCGCGCATAAACGGCGTTCAAATTGGTCCAGTGGGCATCGATTGGACATATGCTCAAGAGGCTCAGGGCAACTGGCGCACGCGCATGAATGGCATCTTTAAGCAACTCGAAAAACATGACATCGGACTTCTCATCACCATCGATGAAGTCACCGTCGATCTCGAAGAAATGCTTCAATTTGCCTCAGTTTACCAGCACTTTGTACGCGAAGGTAAAAAAGTTGCCCTACTCATGGCAGGACTGCCCTACAAAGTATCGGCACTGCTGCGTAACGATTCCGTCTCGTTCCTCAGGCGTTCCCAATATCATCAGTTGGGACGAATCACTGACGTTGAAATTGCAAACGCATTCCGCAAAACCGTTGAGGCCGGAGGCCGCTCAATCACGCCAGAAGCGCTCGAGGATGCCGTGAAGGCCGTCGACGGATTTCCCTATATGATGCAGCTCGTCGGATATCGCACATGGGATGTTTCGGAGAACTCGCCCCAATTCAGTACATCCGATGTCCAGCAGGGTTCCCTGCTCGCACGCATGGAGCTGCGCGATCGAATTCTCGAAACGACCTATCGGGAGCTTTCCGATAAAGATATTGAGTTTTTGCTCGCGATGCTGCCCGATTCTGGCCCCAGCAGGGTCTCGGAAATAGCCAAGCGTATGGGCGTCGCAAGCAACTATGCAAGCCAATACAAGCGCCGCCTCCTCGAGGACGGCGTCATCGGAGAGCGCGGGCGTGGTCTCGTTGGCTTTGACATTCCCGCGTTCAGGGAATTCTTGAACGAGAAGGCGTTTTAGCACGCCGGAATTGTCCGCGGAAGCATCAACGCATGACAATCAGCATTCCTCTTGGTAAGGATAGCAAGCATTTTCCACCAACACCGATTGCCATGCGTTCTTCTTGTCCTTAGGCGAGCTTGCGAGCGAGCTCTCGCACCTCTTCCAACTTGGGCGAGGAGGCCATGCTGTCGCGCTCGGTCATGCCGCTAATGGTGACAATGCCCTGGTCCTCCCACTTGCAGTACGCGCATGTGGCCCTGTACATAGCAATCGCCGCATCATAGACGCCCTCGCTGTGGCTATCGAGCAAAAGGGCCGTCTTGGTGAACGGGAAACCCGTGGCACCGAAAGCGTACAGGCGGTCGATGGCGGCCTTCTCCTGCGCGGTGATATCAAACCAGTAGATGGGCGAAGCGAAGACAACCATATCGGCGCCTTTCAGCGACTCGATCACGTCGGCCATGTCATCCTTCTGCACACAGGTGCCCTCATGGGTAAAGCAGTACTGACATCCCAGACAACCAGCAATCTTCTTGCTGGCAACGCGGACGACTTCGACCGTATTGCCGCCCTCACGCGCGGCCTCGGCAAACGTCTCGACCATGATGTCGGTATTGGCACCCTTGCGCGGGCTACCACTCAATACAACGATATTCATAGAAATCTCCCTCCTTCATGCCGCAGGCACACGATGATTCAGGACAGGTTTTCGTTAGCACCCTCGTAGCGGTTCTCCGCCCCCAAGCAGCGTGTCCGCTACGAAACGACCGTCTTGTAATAAGCGCCGAAGTCTGCGAGCGAGTCCATGATGGGCATCATCTGGCGACCGAGCTCGGTAAGGCCATACTCAACGCGGGGAGGATTCTCGCCATAGTCATGGCGAAAGACCAGTCCATCATCCTCCATCTGCCGCAGGCTGTCGGTAAGCACCTTCTGAGAGATCCCCTCAAGGTTGCGGCGCAACTCGTTGAAACGCCAAGGGCGTACGCGCAAGTTACGGATAATGAGCAGCTTCCACTTGCCGCCAATGAGCGCTACCGCCGTTGCGACCGGACACTCCGGAAGCTCCTCTTTCGCCATCATGGGAGACCCAACCTCCTTGACCATACCGGTTTCACAAAAAAGTACGCAGTTACAAATATGTGCGTACTCGTATTTGCATGCGCCTTCGCGTTGAATATAACTCACGCAGGAGATGCCTGCAAGGTAAATTAACCCCAAGAGAGGACCCATTATGGCTGATTATGCAAAGACCCACATCGGTAATGAGAGCCGTGTCGAGCTGCACGAAGTGCTCGGGCTTACCGGGGCAGAGGTGAGTGTCAACAATCTTCCCGCCGGCGCTGGCGTTCCGTTCGTCCATGCACACAAGGAAAACGAGGAGATCTACGGCGTGCTCAAGGGCGCTGGCTTTGCCACGATCGACGGCGAGGACATCGAGCTTGCAGCTGGCGACTGGCTGCGCGTTTCCCCCGCCGCGCACCGTCAGCTTCGTGCCGCGGCCGACTCGGGCATTACCTACGTTTGCATCCAGGTCAAGCAGGGCTCCCTTGGTGCCTTCACGGCCGACGACGCTATCATGTTCTAATTCGCGATCGGTGTACAAGGGGCCGATACCGCTCGCATGCCCCCTTCGGAATAGGCGCTGAGCAGCTCCTGGGCGTGGGCAAACTCGGGCCCTCGCCTCCAACCGAGCAGGCGGTTGACCGCGAGATTTCCCTGGACGTTGTGGACAAAGAGCAGATAGGCGTCCTCGCGCGAGAGCCCGGTCTCCTCCATGATCGAGGGAACCATCTGCTCAGCGCCGCGCTCGACGACACGCTGTGCCACCCGGGTGTACGCATCGTCATCCGAGTAGAGCAGATAATAGTCATCGTTTGCCGGCGGGCGCTGGCCCATGCAGTGCGAACTTGTCCTCGTAGTGCAAATAGAACGTGCCGCGGTTGATATCGGCGCAGCGGCAAATATCCGCCACCGTCATCTTCGCGAAGCCGACCTCAGCCAGCAGCGCAAAGAACGCCTCCCGTATAACCGAGAGCGTGTAGCGTCGGCGACGATCGATCTTCCCCGATTCCATGGCCCCTCCAATTGCAGCGCTCAACAATATCCAGAAGCCGCTCGTTTATCGACAGCAGCTCGAAACTGTTCATTGCTCTGACGCAAATCAACATTGATACTTTTTATAGACACCTGTTCATTGTAGTTGAAAGAGAGTATCAAGTGACTCTATACGAGCGGCTCGTTATCGAACTCACCAACCAATCGTTTTCCCATCGGGCCGCCTACCGCACCGGCGGCACGCCCTATGAGCTGAGTGCCCGCGAGCCCGAGCCCTACGACCAGCAAATCGAAACGTTTGCCCGCATGATCGATGAAGCCGATTGCGTGCTTGTAGGCGGGGCCTCCGGACTCTCCGCGGCGGGCGGCGGCGACTTCTACTACGAGGACAACGCGACCTATCGCAGGCATTTCGGCAAATTCGCCGAGCGCTACGGTTTCAGGGGCGCTTTTGAAGGGTCGTCCTACCGCTGGCCCACCGCCGAGTCGCGCTGGGGCTACCTTGCCACCTTCCTCGACACCACGCTCAACGCCCCGCTGCGCGAGCCCTACAAAAATCTCGACGCCATTCTTACCGAGAAAGACTTCTTCGTTCTCACCACCAACCAGGACACGCAGTTCATGAAAATCTACCCTTGGGAGAAGGTGGCAGAGATCCAAGGCGACCACCGCTTCTTCCAGTGCTCCCGTTGCTGTACGGACGAGGTATGGGACGCCATCGAGCCGGTCTCTCGTATGGTAGAGGCCATGGGAGACGGCCTAGAGGTTCCGACAGAACTCGTGCCACGCTGCCCGCACTGCGGGGCAGAGGCGTTCCCTTGGGTTCGCGGCTACGGCAACTTCCTGCAGGGCGAGCTCTACGAGGAGCAGTACCGCAAGGTGTCCGACTGGCTCGACGCGCACGCGCGGCAGAAGATTCTCTTCCTTGAGCTGGGCGTGGGCCGCATGACGCCCGCGTTTATTCAGGAGCCGTTCTGGGCCCTCACAGCGCAGTTGCCGCAGGCTGGCTACATCGCCGTGAACAACAGGACGCAGTTTCTCCCCCGTGCAATCGAGGATCGGGGGCTCGCCGTTCGTGCCGATATCGCCGACGTGCTCGCCGACGTGCGCAAGACGCTGGGTAGGTAGCGCATGGAAACGGTAAAAGCGGTTCGTATCGGCCAGGCACTTGCCGAGGCGGATCTTGTCATCATCGGCGCCAGCAACGGGCTCGACATGGCGGAGGGGCTCAATCTCTTCTGCGCCGACGCCCATTTCCGAGAGGCGTACGGGGACCTCGCCCAGGCCGACGGCATCGGCTGCATACTGCAGGGGCTCGCCTCTCCAGATGCAAACGTGCGACGCCGATGGGCCGAGCGGTTCCATCAAAAGGAGTATGTCGAGTATGAGCCCAGCCCGCTCATGAACAGGCTGCGACATCTTACGGAGCACGCTGACACCTTCGTGATCACGTGCAATATCGACGGACACTTCGCACGTGCAGGGTTCAACGAGAACAGCGTGCTCGAAACGGAAGGGAGCATACGCACGTCGATTGACGAGCGGCGTCTCGCCCATCCAGATGCCCTCGCCATGGCACAGCTCGAAGAGCTCGCACACCTTGTGCAAGCCCATCGCAACCACAAGGTTGCCATCCTCGAACTTGGTGTGGGACTGCGCAACGGCGTCATAAAGCGCATGCTCGCTCAGGTCGCGAACGTCTGCGAACACGCCACCTACATCGTGTTCAACTACAGTCAGGCCCTGACGCCCGATGCATCGTGCGAGACAATTCTCGTTGACGGCGATATGGCCCCGGCTTTTGAGGAGATCGCCCGATGCCGCCTCTAGAAAGAGAAGCGATGAGGCTTCGAAGCCTTATCGACGATGCCGACGCCATCATCGTCGGCATCGGCTCGGGCATGTCGAGCGCCGCCGGGTTCAACCATTACAACCACGCGGGCATGACGCGTGCCGGAATGGCGGACTGGCAGCAAGCCTTTGGCTTCAAGAGCCTTTTCGACGGCTTCTACCACCTCTACCCCAGACTCGAGCAGCAATGGACCTACTACGCGCGATACATCGATTTCATGCTGCGCGAGCCTGCCTCGCAGCCCTATCTTGACCTGCGGTCCCTCATCGGCCATAAGGATTACTTCATCCTGAGCACCAATGTGGACACCCAGGTCGAGAAGACGTTTCCTGCCGAGAGGACCTACAACTATCAGGGAAGCTTCGCGCACCTTCAGTGCAAGCAACCATGCTGCGACGAGATCTTCGATGCGAGTCCCTACGTCGAGCGCATGCTCGCAGGCATGGCGGGGTTCGAGATCCGCAGCGAGGATGTCCCCCGATGCCCGCACTGCGGTTGGCAGCTTGTGCCGTGGGTACGGGACGACACGTTTCTGCAGGGCACGGCATGGCGCGAGAGTCTCGAACGATACGAGCGCTTCGTGCGCGAGCGCAGCGATTGCCGCGTGCTGTTGTTGGAGCTTGGCGTGGGCGAGATGACCCCCGGTATCATCACGCTCCCGTTCTGGAGCATGACCGCGAAGCTGCCGGATGCGCATCTGTTGAGCGTAAATATCTCGGGCGGCTCGGCCCCGCTACAGCTCGGGAGCAAGGCGGAGGCGATTCAGGCCGACTTGGGCACTCTGCTCTCGGCGGCGCGGGCGGGCGGCGAGTAGCGCGGCGAGGCGTCTTGCCGCAAACCGTCCTCGCTAAATGCATGACCGTTAATAAGCAAATACCAAGGCGCGCCTTATTTCAGGTATTCCTCAAAGAATGCCTTCAGCTTTCCAAACGGGATGATGTCCATCTGATCGTAAAGGTCGGTGTGGTTTGCACCGGGGATAATGAGCAATTCCTTGTTATCGCCGGTCAGCTTGCTGTACGCTGTTTCGCTGAAATAGCGGGAGTGCGCCTTTTCTCCGTGTATCAGCAGCACAGCAGAGCGGATTTCGCTGCTGTATTGCAAAATCGGCATATTCAGGAACGACAGCGAGGACGTCACATTCCAGCCACCGTTGGAGTTCAGGCTGCGGGGATGATAGCCTCGCGGAGTTTTGTAGTAGGCGTAATAGTCCGCTACAAACTGCGGCGCATCCTCCGGTAGCGGATCGACCACGCCGCCCGCCAGCGCATAGCTGCCGTTTTTATAGTCCTCGGTGCGCTGCGCGTTCAGCGCTTTCCGCTTTTCAAAGCGCGCCTGCTCGGAATCCTCGGCGTCAAAATAGCCGTTTGCGGTCACGCGGGTCATATCGTACATGGTCATAGCCGCGGTAGCTTTGATACGGGTGTCGATGGCCGCCGCATTGACTGCCATGCCGCCCCAACCGCAGATACCGATGATGCCGATACGCTCCGGGTCAACGCTTTCCTGCACAGAGAGGAAATCCACCGCTGCGCAGAAGTCCTCGGTGTTGATGTCCGGCGATGCTACATAGCGGGGTGTGCCGCCGCTCTCGCCGGTATAGGA
>OQVI01002535.1_pt1 | contig 11582 bp, 10 predicted proteins | sample 1691651 | NCBI WGS metagenome assembly OQVI01 (sample SAMN03418287, study PRJEB22391) | human gut metagenome | biome: human-gut; feature: organic feature; material: feces | host: Homo sapiens | place: Italy | collected 2013-04
TCCACATAGTCCCTGATCCAGTTCAGTGAAAGTCAAGCTGAAGGTCTGCAGGACCGACATCGGCGGCGGCGACATCCGCGAGATCGTCTGCGGCGGCGTGAACCTGCGCGACGGAATGAAGGTCGCCGTGGCCTGCCCCGGCGCCATGTGCCGCTGGCACGGTGAGGGCGAGCCGGTGGAGATCAAGGAGGCCAAGCTCCGGGGCGTCAAAAGCTACGGCATGATCTGCGGCGCGGTGGAGATCGGCTTGGGGGACCTGTTCCCCACCACCGAGGAGGCCCACATCCTGGACCTGAGCGCCTTTGACGCCCCGGCGGGGACCCCCATTGCCGACGCCCTGGACCTCAACGACATCATCCTGGAGATCGACAACAAATCCATGACCAACCGGCCCGACCTGTGGGGCCATTACGGCATCGCCCGGGAGCTGGCGGCTCTGTATGACCTGCCTCTCAAGCCCCTGCCCCCCTTCACCTGCGGCGCCGGGTCCGACGGCCTCACCGTCACCGTGGAGGACACGGAGCGCTGCCCCCGGTATATCGGGGCGGCGGTAGAGGGCCTGTCCGCGAAGCCCGCCCCCTTCCGGATGCAGAGCGCCGCCGCAGACGATATCCCGGATGTCACCGCCGCCGATGTCCGTGCGGCAGATCTGCAGCTTGTCGGCGTTGGGATGGGGGCACACCTCCGTGATCTGCCCCACCAGCATATGGTCAAACTGCCGGGCCAGGTCCGTGGCCCCCTCCACCTCCACGGTGGACATGGTCAGGTCATAGGCCAGCCGGGTCAGGTCCATATCCCGGGGCAGGTCCACATAATCTTTGATCCAGTTCAGCGATACTTTCATGTGTTTCCCCTCCTTTTAACGGAACTGTTCCAAAAAGCGCAGGTCGGCGCTGTGGAACATACGCACGTCATCCACGCCGTAGCGCATCATCACCAGGCGGTCCAGGCCGATGTTCACATAGAACCCGGTGTATTCATTCGGGTCCAGGCCCGCCGAGCGCAGGACGTTGGGATGGGGGGTGCCGCCGGGCATGATCTCGATCCAGCCAACGTGCTTACACACGCTGCACCCCTTGCCGCCGCAGACCAGGCAGCCCATGTCGATCTCGAACCCCGGCTCCACAAAGGGGAAGAAGCCTGCCCGCATCCGCACCGGGACGTCCCGGCCGAACACCTTGGACAGGATGCTCTTGATCATCACCTTGCCGGAGGCAAAGGTGAAGTCCGTGTCCACGATCAGGGCCTCATAGTCGAAGAAGGCGCGTTCGTGGCTGGCGTCGGTGGTCTCATTGCGGTATACCCGGCCGGGGTACACGAAGCGGTAAGGGGGCTTGTGGGTCTGCATATAGCGGACGGAGCCGCCGGTCAGGTGGGGCCGCAGGCACAGCTTTTCCCAGCACTGGCCCTTGTCGTGGCCCTCCAGCCAATAGGTGTCCATGCTCTCCCGGGCGGGATGGTTGGGGGGGAAGTTCAGGTTGTCGAAGCCGTACAGCTCGCTGGTGATGTCGGACTCCTCGAAGATCTCAAAGCCCATGGACCGGAACGCGTCGTTCAGGTCATAGCACATCTGGGTGATGGGGTGCAGGCCGCCGGACAGGGGGGCGGTGCCGGGGACGGTGATGTCGAAGTCCGGGTCCACCTCGGAGGCCTTCAGCTTCAGCTCCTCCCGCTTGGATTCCAGCAGCTCCGTCAGCTGGGTCTTGGCCTGGTTCACGGCCTTGCCCATCTCCGGCCGCAGGCTCACGTCCAGCCGGGGCAGCTCCTTCAGAAGCCCCGTCAGGGCGCCCTGCTTGCCCAGCAGCAGGCCCTTGACCTCCTGCAGCTCGCCTTCGCTGCGGGCGGCGCGGATCTTCTCCTGCCCCTCCTGCAGCAGCTGTGTCAGTTTCTCTTTCATATGGCTCCTCCTTGATGGAATCAGTTTTTTGGGACGAAAAAAGCCCTTCCTCCCAATCACTTGGGACGAAAGGCGTATGGCTTCCGTGGTACCACCCAGCTTCGCGGCAAAACCCGCGCACTCGTTTTCCCGATAACGGGGGATGAGACCCGTCCGCGCATTTCCTCGCGGCAGCTCCCGGGCGAACACCGCAGCGCCTGACGGACCGGCTTGCAGCCGGTGACCGGTCCTCTCTTGGAAAGGCGATGATTGCGGAACTTCCCGTTCAAAGCATTTTAAGCACCCCCATTTATACCATATTCCGCCGGAACTTGCAAGGGAAAATTGCAAAATACCCAAAATTGCTCCGGCCCCGGCATGGAAAAAAGAGGCTGGCGCTGGCCAGCCTCTTTTGGTTATACCGTTATGGGAGACGGGGCTCAGCCCACGTACTTCATGCCGGAGTTCTCGGTGGCGGTGATGTCCTTGACCAGGTTGGCGGACCACTCAGAGTACGCCTTGTTCATCATGGCTTTGCGGACCTGGACCATCCAATAGGGATCGTCGGTGCCCACGAAGTACATGACGTGGTAGCCGATGTAGCTGCTGCCGGTGGCATCGTTGGCCACGATGCCGGTATCGCCGGCCTTGCGGCTCTCGTCGAAGCACCAGTCGTTGAACTCGCTGACCATCTGACCCTTATAGACCTGCTTATACAGGCCGCCGTTGGTGTTGGAGCCGGTGTCGTCAGACAGCTCATTGGCCAGTGCGGCAAAGCTGGCCTCGGTGGCGTCGCCGTCCTTCCAGGCCTGGAGGGCGTTCTCGGCCTCCTGCTTCTTGCCGGCCTTCAGCTCCTCCAGCTTGGCCTGGTAATCCTCGGCCTTGCTGTCCAGACCGGTGGTGTCCACCTTGAACAGAATGTGGCGCACGTCCACGGTGTTGTAATCGTTGCGGGTCCGGCTGTGGAACACCAGCAGATAGATGGAGGTGCCGTTTTCCACGATCTCGGTGTCGCCCTCCTGGCGGCTCTCGTCAAACACCCACTTGGTGGCGGCATTGCCGCTGTAGGTGCCGGCTTCGGGGTGGGAATAGGTGCCGATGGGCTCATAGTCCTTGGCCGCCTTGGCCAGGAGCTCGCCGCCCTTGACCTGCTCCAGGGCCGCGTTGGCGGCGTCCTTGGCCTTCTGCAGGGCAGCGGCGCTCTCCTCCTCGGTGGGCTGGACGGTGTTGCCGTCGGCGTCCTTGGTGGAGGCGGCTGCGCCGTTGAAGGTGATCATCTCATAGTTGGCCACGTCGAAGGAGTTCTTGTTCTCCTCATAGTACTTCTGGAGCTCCTCGTCGGTGTACTGCAGGCTGTCGATGTAGTCCTGCTGATAGTGGGAGGCGATGATGGTATCCTTCAGGATGCCCTGGAAGATCTTCTTGGTCATGTTGCTGCCGTAGAGCTGCTTGAGGTACTCGCCCTCGCTCTTGCCGGCGGACTTGGCATAGGAGGCCAGGGTGTCCATGGTGGAGTCCAGCTCCTTCTGCATGTCGTCGTTCCAGGTGATGCCCTTCTCGGCGGCGCCCTTCTTGAGCATGGTGATCTGGATCAGGCTCTTCTTGGCGGCGTCCTTGAAATAGGCGTCCCAGGTCATGTCCTCGGACACGCCCAGCAGGGTCTTGGCCATGTCGCTGAGGCTCTGCTGGGTCAGGGGGGTGGAGGTGCTCAGGCCGTAATAGGAGGCATACTGGTTCTGGGCAATGGAGTTATAGGCCACATGATAGAAATAGCTGACCTCGGCGGCGGAATAGGTCTCGCCCTCCACGGTGACGGCGGCGGAGCCCCGCTGGATCACGTTGGAGTTCCACACCAGCAGCGCAGCGGCCACCAGCACGAACACGATGGCGATGCCGCCATAGAGCCAGTTGCTCCGGCGCTGCTTGGCCCGCTCCTGCGCCTCACGGGCGGCCTTGGGGTCCACTGCGCCGCTGGCGTTGAATTCCTGGCGGGCTTTCTTTTCTCTGGATGCACTCATAGTTGTTTCAGTCCTCTCGAAAATAGGTACGCGGTACCCTTTGTAATGTGCTATTGGTTGATTATACAGGAAAACCCGGCGCTTCGCAAGAGGAAATCGGGATTTCCCGGGAATTTAGGCGATTTTACTCCGCCTGATACACGATCCGGCCGTCGATGACGGTCATATACGCCTGGCCGCCGATGGTGGTGAGGGGATCGGCGGTCCACAGGACGAAATCGGCGTCCTTGCCGGGCTCCAGGCTGCCCACCCGGCTGTCGATGCCCAGGCTGCGGGCGGGGTTGATGGTGATGGCCCGCCAGGCCTCGTCCATAGGCAGGCCCGCGTCGGCGGCCAGGCCCGCGCACATGGGCAGCTTCTCCAGGGGGATCACCGGGGCGTCGGTGATGATGCTGACGGTAAGCCCGGCCTTGTACAGCGTGCCGGGGGTGGTGAAGCTCTTGTGGCGCAGTTCGGCCTTGCTCTTGCTGCCCAGGGTGGGCCCCACGAACACCGGCAGTCCCTCCTTGGCCAGCTCGTCAGCGATCAGCTCGCCGTCGGTGCAGTGGTCCAGGGTGGCCTTCACCCCGAATTCCTTGGCAATCCGCACGGCGGTGAGGATGTCGTCGGCCCGGTGGGCGTGGCACTTCAGGGGGATCTCGCCGTTGATTACCGGCAGCATGGCCTCCAGCTTCATGTCGAAGGGGGGATTCTTTCCGGTCAGCTTATCGTCCCGGTAGCGCTGGGTCTTGAACAGCAGCTCCCGCAGCAGCGCCGCCACGGCCATGCGGGTCATGGGGCTTTTCTTCAGGCCCTGGCCATAGCAGCCCTTGGGATTCTCGCCGAAGGCGCACTTCATGGCGGCAGGCTCCTTCAGCAGCATATTGTCCACCCGCTTGCCTGCCAGCTTCAGCACCGTGAAGGTGCCGCCCACCACGTTGGCGCTGCCGGGGCCGGTGCAGGCGGTGGTCACGCCGCCCCGGATGGCGCTGGGGAATGCCTCGTCCTGGGGGTTGATGGAGTCGATGGCCCGCAGCTGGGGAGTCAGGGGGTCCACGATCTCGTTATAGTCCATGCCCTCCCAGCGCATACACTGGTTGTCCAGGCCGATGTGGCAGTGGGCCTCCACGCAGCCGGGAGTCAGCAGGCGGCCGCCGGCGTCGATGACGGTGCAGCCCTCCGGGGCGTCGATGTGGGCCGCCACGGCGGTGATGCGGCCGTCTTCGGCCAGCAGACAGCCGTTGGGGATATCCGGCCCGGTGATGGGCTTTATGTAAGCGTTACGGATCAGCAGCATAGCAATACCTCGCATTTCTTCAGATGATGCCGGTATTATATCACAGCCCGGAGGTTTCCACAAGAGTTGCGTTTTTTCGGGGGATACGCTATAATAGTGGGCCGAAGGAGGCGGACGTATGCGCTATACCACCCTTTGCTATCTGGAAAACCCCGCCGGGGAGTATCTGATGCTCCACCGGGTGAAAAAGGAAAACGACTGCAACCGCGACAAGTGGATCGGCATCGGCGGCAAGTTCCTGGACGGCGAAAGCCCCGAGGAGTGCGCCCTGCGGGAGATCAACGAGGAGACGGGGCTCACCGTCACCGGATACCGCTACCGGGGCATCGTCACCTTTGTGTCCGACCGGTGGGAAACGGAATATATGCACCTGTTCACCGCCACGGAGTGGACCGGCCGGGTCCGGGAGGACTGCGACGAGGGGGTGCTGGAGTGGATCCACAAGGACCGGCTGGCGGCCCTGCCCCAGTGGGCCGGGGACCGGATCTTTCTGGACCTGCTGCGGCAGGGGGCGCCGTTTTTCTCCCTGAAGCTGCGGTATCAGGGGGAGACGCTGGTCTATGCCTGCCTGAACGGAAAGGAGCTGATCCTGTGACGATTCTGGTCAGCGCGTGCCTGCTGGGGGTCCCCTGCCGGTACGACGGGCAGAGCAAGCGCCATCCCCTGGCGCAGGAGCTTTGCCGCAGGCACCGGGTGATCCCCGTGTGCGGGGAAATTTTCGGCGGCCTGCCCACGCCCCGGCCTCCGGCGGAGATTCAGGGGGACCGGGTGGTCACCCGGGATGGCCGGGATGTGACGGAGGCCTATCGCCGGGGCGCGGAGGCTGCGGCGCAGCTGGCCCGGCTCACCGGGGCCCAGGCCGCCGTGCTCAAGGAGCGCAGCCCCTCCTGCGGCTCCGGGGCCGTATATGACGGCACCTTTTCCGGCGTTCTGACGGAGGGCTGGGGCGTCACCGCCGCCCTGCTGCGCCAGCAGGGCCTGCGGGTGGTGGGCGAGTCCCGGCTGGAGGAGCTTCTGCGGCAGGACGTCCGTTAAAATCACAACAAAATACGACAAAAAACTGTGAGATTCGGAGAAAATTACAAATGCCATTGACAGACGGGACGAAAGTTGGTAAAGTAGGGCCATAGGGGGTCGGAAACGTTACCGGTAATGTTGCCGCCCCTTTGGAATGGCAGAAGAAGGGAGACGAAACGCGCTTTATGACCATCAAGGATATTGCGCGGCAGTGCGGCGTAAGCGTCAGCACGGTGTCGCGGGTGCTCAACGACCGGCCGGACGTCAGTCCGGAAAACCGGCGCAAGGTGCTCTCCGCCATTCAACGATCCAATTACATTCCCAACAACACCGCCAGGGACCTGGTGAAAACCAAGTCCGACGCCATCGGCCTGGTGGTGCGGGGCGTGTCCAACCCGTTTTACACGGATATCATCCGGGTCATCGAGGAGCAGGTCACTGCCCGGGGCTATACCCTGGTGATGCAGCAGATCGGCACGTGCGACGACGAGGTGAAGCGGGGCGCCATGATGGAGCGGGAAAAGCGGCTGCGGGGCCTGATTTTATTGGGCGGCCGGTCCGACTATACCCCCCAGGAGCTGGCGCCGCTGAACATCCCCTATGTCTGCTGCTCGTATGACAACCAGTACGGCACCCTGCCGCCGGACTCCTACGCCTCGGTGTCCATCGCCGACGAGGAGGAGGCCTGCCGGGCGGTGACGGAGCTGTACCGCTGCGGCCACCGGCGCATTGCGGCGCTGGTCTCCGGCACGGAGGACCGCTCCATCAGCCAGCTGCGGTATCAGGGCTATGTCCGGGCCTTAGCGGCCCACGGGCTGCCCCTGGAGCAGGAGCTGGTCATCGAGGCCGGTTCCTTCGACATCCGGCAGTCGTATCTTGCCATGCAGCGGCGTCTGCTGGCGGGGGCGCAGTTCACCGCCCTGTTCGCCATCTCCGACAACATGGCCATCGGGGCCATGCGGGCTTTGCGGGAGGCCGGACGGCGGATCCCCGAGGACTGCTCCGTCATCGCCATCGACGGACTGACCGTCTCGGACTATATCAACCCCACCCTGACCACCCTCTGCCAGCCTATGGAGCACATGGGCCGGCGCAGCGTGGAGATCCTGCTGGACATGGTGGAGCACCGGGGCGGACCCATCCGGGAGACGGCCCACACCACCCTGCGGACCGGCGAGTCCGTCCGCGACATTTCTTAAGTTTTTCCGGCGGAAACCGCCTGAAAAATATATAATGAAGGAGAATTGATCATGAAGAAAACTCTTGCATTGATCCTGGCCGCTGTCATGGCTCTGTCCCTGGTAGCCTGCGCCAAGACCCCCGCAAACGGCGGCACGGAGGCCAAGGGCTCCGTGTATTACCTGAACTTCAAGCCCGAGGCCGACAAGGCCTGGCAGGATCTGGCCAAGACCTACACCGAGAAGACCGGCGTGGAGGTCAAGGTCGTCACCGCCGCTTCCGGCCAGTATGACACCATGCTGACCTCCGAGCTGGACAAGTCCGCTCCTCCCACCATGTTCCAGGTGGGCAACCAGGGCGCTGTCAACTCCTATGGCGATTTCTGCTATCCTCTGGATAACACCGACGTCATGAAGGAAATGACCACCCAGGACTTCAACCTGAAGAATGCCAACGGCGAGACCGTGTCCATCGGCTACTGCTATGAGGCCTATGGCATCATCGTCAACAAGGCTCTGCTGAAGCAGGCCGGCTATGAGCTGTCCGACATCACCAACTTCGAGTCCCTGAAGAAGGTCGCCGACGACATCCACAGCCGCGCCGCCGAGCTGGGCTTTGACGCCTTCAGCTCCGCCGGTCTGGAGGGCTCCTCCAGCTGGCGCTTCTCCGGTCACCTGGCCAACATGCCCCTGTTCTATGAGTTCCGGGATGACAAGGTCACCGCTCAGCCCGCCGCCATCAAGGGCACCTATCTGGATGCCTTCAAGAACGTCTGGGATCTGTACACCACTGACTCCGCCACCACCGGCGCTGCTCTGACCACCGCCACCGGCGATGCCTCCGAGGCCGAGTTCGGCCAGGGCAAGGCCGTGTTCTTCCAGAACGGTTCCTGGGAGTATGCCAACCTGGTCACCAGTGATGACAAGGGCTTCAAGATGAACCCCGAGGATCTGGCTATGATCCCCATCTACTGCGGCGTTGAGGGCGAGGAGAAGGCCGGTCTGTGCTGCGGCACCGAGAACTGCTGGGCCGTCAACAAGAACGCCAAGGAAGAGGACATCCAGGCCACTCTGGACTTCATGAAGTGGGTCGTCACCTCCGATGAGGGCACCACCATGCTGGCCGAGCAGTTTGGCCCCTGCCCCTTCAAGAACGCCAAGACTCCCGCCAACGTGTTCTTTGCCGATGCCAACGCCTATACCGCTGCCGGCAACTACATTGTGACCTGGGCCTTCAACTGGACCCCCGCCGTGGATGACTGGCGTGCGGGTGTGGTGGATGCTCTGACTCAGTACACCGTCAACGGCGGCAGCTGGGACAACGTCAAGACCGCCTTCGTGGACGGCTGGGCCACCCAGTATGCCAAGGAGAACGGCTGAGCTATAAGCGCTCCGTTGTAACGCAATAGGACCGGGGGCGGGCTTATCGCCCGCCCCCGATTTAGTTGCCGGCAGCGGTATAGGCGTTGGCATCGCGCCCGGAAAATACATAGATAGGAGAGAGGCGTCATGAAACTTCCGAAACACCGCCGGGACCAGGCCGCGCTGAATTCCCGGCTGATCCGCCGCCCCATCAAGCGCATGGTGTGGCTGTTTTTGCTGCCCACCTTCGGGGCCTTCTGCATCGGCTTCCTGTACCCCTTCTTCAAGGGGCTGTTTCTGTCCTTCTGCAACTTCCGCATCACCAGTCAGTGGACCTGGACGGGACTGGACAACTACCGGAAAGCCTTTCAGGACCCCGGCTATATGCACGCATTCTGGTACACGGCGCTGTTCGCCCTGGTGAGCCTGCTGGCCATCAACCTGTTCGCCTTCACCATCGCCTACGCCCTGACCCAGAAGTTCAAGGGCACCAACGTGTTCCGCACGGTGTTCTTCCTGCCCAACCTCATCGGCGGCATCGTGCTGGGCTATATCTGGTCCATGATCTTCGACGGCATCCTCATCAAGTACAACACCTCCGTGATCCTGGAGACGAAATACGGCTTCTGGGGTCTGGTGATCCTGGTGTGCTGGCAGCAGATCGGCTATATGATGATCATCTACATCGCCGGACTCCAGGCGGTGCCCGAGGATATGCTGGAGGCGGCCCGCATCGACGGCGCCAACCGCTGGCAGACCCTGTGGCGGGTCACCATCCCCAACGTGATGCCCTCTATCACCATCTGCATGTTCCTGAGCCTGACCAACGGCTTCAAGCTGTTTGACCAGAACCTGGCCCTGACCGCCGGACGTCCCTTCCAGCAGCTGGGCAATGGAGAGACCATCAAAACAACGGAAATGCTGGCCCTGAACATCGTCAACGCCTTCGGCACCAGCGGCGGCGGAAACCGCGGCGTGGGTCAGGCCAAGGCCGTGATCTTCTTCATCGTTGTGGCGGCCATCAGCATCATCCAGCTTCAGGCCAACCGCCGCAAGGAGGTGCAGCAATGATCAGATCCGATGCTCTGCGCCGCAGAGAGCGCCGTCAGGCCCTGCTGACGGTGGTATTCACCATCATCTCCGTGCTCTATCTGATGCCGGTGTTCCTGGTGCTTATCAACTCCCTGAAGGCCAACGCCTTTGTCAACACCGAAACCTTCAAGATGCCCACGGCGGAGTCCTTCGTGGGGCTGAAGAACTATGTCAAGGGCATGACCTTCGGCAACTTCGCCTTCTATAAGGTGGTGTTCTACAGCTTCTTCATCACCATCACCTCCACGGCCCTGATCCTGGTGTGCACGTCCATGGCGGCGTGGTACATCTCCCGGGTGGGGAGCCTGGTCAGCAAGATCGTGTACTACCTGTGCGTGTTCTCCATGGTGGTCCCCTTCCAGATGGTCATGTACACCCTGGCCCGGACGGCGGACCAGATGCACCTGAACACCCCCTGGACCATTCCGGTGATCTATCTGGGCTTCGGCGCAGGTCTGGCGGTGTTTATGTTCACGGGCTTTGTCAAGAGTCTGCCGCTGGAGATCGAGGAAGCCGCCGCCATCGACGGCTGCGGCCCTGTGGGCACCTTCTTCCGGGTGGTGCTGCCCATGCTGAAGCCCACCATGATCTCCGTGGGCGTGCTGGAGATCATGTGGGTCTGGAACGACTATCTGCTGCCCAGCCTGGTGCTGGATATCAACCAGTACCGCACCATTCCCATCCACATTCAGTACCTCAAGGGCAGCTACGGCACCGTGGACATGGGCGCCACCATGGCCCTGATCATGCTGAGCATCCTGCCGGTGATCATCTTCTATCTGTGCTGCCAGAAGCACATTATCAAGGGCGTGGCCGCCGGAGCCGTGAAGGGCTAAAAAAACAAAGCATTTTTCTGATAAGTGAGTTGACTGACATATGAATCGTTGCAGCGGCATTTTGATGCCGGTATTTTCCCTGCCGTCCCCCTACGGCATCGGGACTCTGGGCAAGGCCGCCTATGACTTTGCCGATTTTCTCCACGCCGCCGGGCAGCACTGCTGGCAGATGCTGCCTCTGGGCCCCACCAGCTACGGCGACTCCCCCTATCAGAGCTTTTCCACCTACGCCGGGAATCCCTATTTCATCGACCTGGATATGCTGATAGAGGACGGATTGCTGGAAAAGAGCGAGGTGCAGGAGCAGAACTGGGGCACCGAACCCCGGTATGTGGACTACGGAAAGATCTACGAAAGCCGCTTCGCCGTGCTGCAGAAGGCCAAGGACCGGGGCTGGGTCCGGGACCGGGAGGCGGTGGCCGCCTTCCAGGCGGAGAACAGCCGCTGGCTGCTGGACTACGCCCTGTACATGGCCTGCAAGCGCCATTTTGGCATGCGCTCCTGGACCGAGTGGGAGGACGCGGACATCCGCCTGCGGAAATCCCCGGAGGTGCTGGAGCGGTACCGCACCCTGCTGCGGGAGGACGTGGAGCTGTTCACCTATCTGCAGTTCCTGTTCTTCCGGCAGTGGAACAGGCTGCGGGACTATCTCCACGGCCTGGACATCCAGGTCATTGGCGACCTGCCCATTTATGTGGCCATGGACTCCGCCGACGTGTGGGCGGAGCCGGAGAGCTTCCAGCTGGACGACCAGTGCGTGCCCACGGAGGTATCCGGCGTGCCGCCGGACTACTTCAGCGCCGACGGTCAGCTCTGGGGCAACCCCCTGTACGCCTGGGACCGGATGCAGGCCGACGGCTTCGGCTGGTGGATCCGCCGGGGAGACGGGGCCTCCAAGCTGGATGACGTGATCCGCATCCACCATTT
>OQVI01002541.1_pt1 | contig 11544 bp, 9 predicted proteins | sample 1691651 | NCBI WGS metagenome assembly OQVI01 (sample SAMN03418287, study PRJEB22391) | human gut metagenome | biome: human-gut; feature: organic feature; material: feces | host: Homo sapiens | place: Italy | collected 2013-04
CGGGTACTGCACCAGCACCACCCGCCGCCCGGCAAGGGGGTCTTGCAGGGTAAAGCCGGTGTCGTGGTAGGCCTGCACCGGCACAGCCGTGCCCGCTATATGCAGTACGGCGGCAAAGCAGCCCCGCTGCGGGCGGCCAAACACCGCCAGCAGCCCGCGCAACAGCCCGTACACCCCGGTGCAGCAGAGCAAAAGCTGCCCCGGGCGCACCGGCAAAAGCACGCTCAGGTTGTTGGCCTGTACCCCGGGCAGCACCACCGCGCCGCACAGCAGGCCGTTCAGCGCCGCATACCACCCGCACAGCCGGGCAAAGCTGCGCACCCCGGCCACGCCGTAGCACACCGCCACCACCCCGCAGCAGCTGGCGATTTTATATAGTACCGCCAGCGGGGCGGGCCACGGAGGGGCCAGCAGGACAAGGGTGCTGACCGCAGCCGCCGCGCTGCCCGCGCACAGCCGCAGCCCGGTGCAGCTGCGCCCGCATAAAAGCCCCGCGCCCAGCAGCAGCGCGGCGGCTGCGGCAAAGTTTACCAGCAGCAATTCGTCCACAAAAACAACTGTTTTCATTGCAAAGCACCGCCTTATGGTTCTGGTAGTCTATTTTTCACAAATTTGCGAAAAAACTTGTCACACCAGAAAAACCCGCATGAACAGTGCAGTTTTGCTACAAAAGCCGGGACGATGTTTCACAGTTTTTACACTTTTTTCAAAAAAGTACTTGAACATTTCTGGAAAGTGTGGTATATTATTGCCATCCTAATAAGGATTGAGCCGGAAACACCGGTTCGAAAATATTTTTTCTATTTTTGAAGGGAGTAATTCATTATGATGATGCCTGCAAATTTCTCTGCTGTGTCTGAGAACGAGATGACCTACGTTATGGGTGGTAGCATTGCTGACTACCTGGCACCCGCTATGGGCGCTGCTCAGTGGCAGAACTTCCACAAGAACCTGGTGACCATCGTTGGTAACAAGTACGTTCAGGGCTTCCTGGACAACACCGTCGGCGCTGTGTTCAGCGGCACCTGGACCCCCGGCGACGGCCTGACCGGCTTCGGCGGCCAGTTCAGCACCATTTGGAAGAAGAACTACACCGATAATGTGACCAATGAGTCCACTGGCGCTCAGAAGTTCGGCTACGGCGCTCTGGGCGTTGTGAACAGCATCCTGAACGTTGCTGGCAACCTGGCTGCTATCTACAACCTGGGCTTCGGCACCGCTAAGAACATTGTCAACGAGAACAAGTTTGGCTTCTAAGCTTAACTCTCAGACGATGCTTGCGTGACTGTACCCTTAGGGGTGCAGGGAACATACTAGCATAATAACACCCCCGTGGGCTTATGCCTGCGGGGGTGTTTTTTTACCCCTTCCGTCTCGCTGCACTCGCCAGCTCCCCCAAGAGGGACGCCTTTTGGCGCTGCCGGAAAGTTTGCCATCACCGCCCAAAGCCGTCCCCTTGGACAGACTCTCCCCGGCCGGGGAGAGATGTCGCGTTAGCGACAGAGTGGGGAGCGGGTGGCTGCGAACGAAGTGAGCAGACGGAAGGGGTGCACTCCGGGAAGTCGCTAACTGGAAAAACGAGACTGAGAGGGTTTTCCCACGTTCACACTTCTTTTACCAGTCTGTTACTTTCCGTTTTATGCGGTTTGTGGTATACTATGGTCAACATGGGTCACCATGGCTACATTGAAACAGACAGGATGTGAAATCCTCTTATGAAAGATGGTTTTTTAAAGGCAGCTGCCTTTTCGCCCGCGCTGCGGGTGGCAGACTGCACCTATAATGCGCAGCAGGTGCTGGCGCAGCTGCAAGCTGCCGCGCAGCGGGGGGTAAAGCTGGCGGTTTTCCCGGAGTTTTGCCTTACCGGCTACACCTGCGGCGATTTGTTTTTGCAGCGCACCTTGCAGCAGGGCGCACTGGATGCGCTGGAATGGCTGCTTGCGCAGACCCGCGCACTGGACACCGTAGTGCTGGTTGGCTTGCCGCTGCTGGTGCACGGCAAGCTGTACAACTGCGCTGCCGTGCTGTGCCGGGGGCAGCTGCTGGGCATTGTGCCCAAGACCTACCTGCCCAACTACGGCGAGTTTTACGAAAAGCGGCAGTTCACCCCCGGCAGCACCGAGGTGCAGACGGTGACCGTCTGCGGGCAGCAGGTGCCCTTTGGCACGTCACTGCTGTTCCGCTGCCGCCAGATGCCCAGTTTTGTGCTGGGCGTAGAGCTGTGCGAGGACTTGTGGAGCGCCCTGCCGCCCTCCACCTTCCACGCACTGGCGGGCGCGACCGTCATTGCAAACCTTTCTGCCAGCGATGAGACCGTGGGCAAGGCGGAGTACCGCCGCGCACTGGTGGCAAACCAGTCTGCCCGGCTGCTGTGCGGCTACCTGTACGCCTCGGCAGGGCACGGCGAAAGCACCACCGACATGGTGTTTGCCGGGCATGACCTCATCGCCGAGGACGGCAGCATTCTGGCGGAGACTGCGCCCTTTGCGGGCGACCACGCCGAGACCGAGCTGGACTGCCAGCGCATGGAGGCCGAGCGTGCCCGCAACACCAGCTTTGAGCACACTGCCGAGGGCTACATCACGGTGGAATTTGACCTATCACCGGAGGAAACGGTGCTCACCCGCCGCATTGACCCCGCACCCTTTGTGCCCGGTGACCCGCAGCGCCGCGCCGCCCGGTGCGAGCTGATTTTGAAGATGCAGGCTGATGGCCTTGCCAAGCGATTGGAGCACGCCCACGCAAAAACGGCGGTCATTGGCATTTCCGGCGGCTTGGACAGCTGCCTTGCCCTGTTGGTGGCAGTGCGCGCCATGAAGCAGCTGCACCGCTCCGCCGCCGATGTGCTGGCGGTGACCATGCCCTGCTTTGGCACCACCAAGCGCACCCGCAGCAACGCCGAAATTTTGTGCGGGGAGCTGGGCGTAAGCTTTCAGGAAATTCGCATCGCCGACACCGTGCGCAGCCACTTTGCGGATATCGGGCAGGATGAGACCGTGCTGGATGTCACCTTTGAAAACGGGCAGGCACGGGTGCGCACGCTGGAGCTGATGGACCTTGCCAACCGCACCGGCGGCCTTGTGGTGGGCACGGGCGACCTTTCGGAGCTGGCGCTGGGCTGGGCGACCTACAACGGCGACCACATGAGCATGTACGGCGTGAATGCCGGTGTGCCCAAAACGCTGGTGCGCTATCTGGTGCAGTACGAAGCTGAGACTGCTGCCACCGCTGCTTTGCACGATGTGCTGCTGGATATTCTTGCCACCCCGGTGTCGCCGGAACTGCTGCCCGCCAAGGACGGCGAAATTGCACAGATCACAGAGGATCTGGTGGGCCCCTACGAGCTGCACGATTTTTACCTGTATTATGTACTGCGCTGCGGTTTTGGCCCGGCAAAAATCTACCGGCTGGCAAAGGTGGCCTTTGCAGGCAGAGCAGAGTATACGGATGCCGTGCTGTACAAGTGGCTGCGCAACTTCTACTGGCGCTTTTTTGCCCAGCAGTTCAAGCGCAGCTGCCTGCCGGACGGCCCCAAGGTGGGCAGCGTGACCCTTTCACCCCGGGGCGACTGGCGGATGCCCAGCGATGCCTGCGCCACCCTCTGGCTGGCAGAGCTGGAGCAGCTCAAACCCGGGGAGCAGTAAGCCATGAAGAACAAAAAGCTTTTGACCAATATCCTGTTTGCAGTGGTGGTGCTGGCCATAGCAGCGGTGCTGCTGGCCGTGCGCAGCCACAACGCCACCGGCGGAAAACTGACTGCCCAGCTGATTTACGGCGACAACAACGCTGTGCTGGACATTCCGTTGGAAAAGGACGAAACTTACAGTGTGGACACCGGTTATTATACGGTGCATATAGAGGTAAAGGACGGCAGGGCGCGGTTTATTGAATCGCCCTGCCCGGATCACATCTGCGAGGGCTTTGGCTGGCTGTCGGCGGAGGATCAGACCGCCACCTGCCTGCCCGCCCGCGCCGTGCTGACCATCGTTCCGGTGGGCTGAAAAAAGGAGTATTCTCATGTTGGACGAAAACGAGCATTCCCGCAAGGAGGACGGTCGTTCCCTGCACCGTCTTTTGCACAAGGCTGAGCAGCAGGACGCTACCGTGGTGGTGGACAGCGCCGCGTTTTTCTCGGAGCTGCCGCCGGAGCAATCCGCGCCGCCGCCCCGCCGCCCGCAGCAAAACACCCCCCGCAGCACTGCTGGCGGGGAGAATGGGGCGTACCTGCCCCCGAAACGAGGGAAGATCTTGCTGATCGTACAGGCAATTTTAAGCGTTCTGGCGCTGGTGCAGCTGTGGCGCACCCAGATGCTGCCGGTGCTGTATCTGGTGGTGCTGGCGGCGCTGCTGGTGCTGCTGTGGCTGCTGGTCAAGCGCTGTCAGGAGTACAAAACTGCAGGCACAGTGTCCCGGGTGTTCTCGGTGGTGCTGTGCGCCGCCATGGCGGTGGGCTGCGTGTGGGCACAGCAGGGCCTCGACGCGCTGGGCAATATGACCAACGGTTTTTTGAGCAACGCCGAGGCCAATAAGATCACCAAAGAGCCTTTTGTGCTGTACCTGAGCGGCGTGGACACCCGCGGCGATCTGACCGAAAAAGCGCGCAGTGATGTGAATATCATTGCCGCAGTGAACCCCGTTACCAAGCAGGTGGTGCTGATCAACACCCCGCGCGATTATTATGTGGACCTTGCCGGAACAAACAGCAAGGATAAGCTGACCCACGCCGGGCTTTACGGTGTGCAGACCAGCATGGACACCCTCGGCAACCTGTACGGTGTGAACGTGGAGCACTATATCCGCATCAATTTTGCAGGGTTTATCGACATTGTTGATGCGCTGGGCGGTGTGGACGTGTATTCCGATCAGGCGTTCACCTCGGTGGGCAGCCCCGGTTACTACGACCCCACCACCTTTGTGGAGGGCTGGAACCATCTGGATGGTAAGGCTGCGCTGGCTTTTGCCCGCGAGCGCCACGCTTTCAAGACCGGCGATGTGCAGCGCGGCATCAACCAGATGAAGGTGATCGACGCCATGCTGAACAAGATCAAGTCCCCGGCGCTGCTGATGGGCTTTACCAAAATTCTGGACGCTGTTGCTGACAGCTTTGTCACCAGCCTTTCTACCAACCAGATCAGCGCGCTGGTGCGCATGCAGCTGAGCGATTTTGCGGAGTGGAATATTGAACGCTACACCGTTACTGGAACCTCCGGCAGCAGCACCAAGTGCTACTCTGCCAAGGGGCAGAAGCTCTATGTTATGAAGCCGGACGAAGCCTCTGTGGCAAAGGCCAAAGAGATGATCGCGGCGGTGATGGGCGGCGAAGGCACGGTAAGTTCCACCACCCAGACCCCGGAAAAGACGGAGGTGTACACCCCCACCACCGACCCCGATGCCGCCGTCTCTGTGCCCGAGACGCCTGCCGACAGCGTGATCGTGGAAGTACCGGCGGAAAGCGTGCCGGAGCAGGCTGCAGAGCAGCCCGCTGAGCAGCCGGCAGAGCAGCCCGCGGAAACGCCCGCCGAGCAGCCTGCTGCCACCGAGACGCCCCAGCCGGAAACGACTGCTCCCGCCGAGGGCGGCAACACCGAGACGCCCGCCGTCAGCCTGCCCACGCAGGAGCAGGTAGAGCAGGCCGCAGGTTCGCTGTACAGCGCCGCCTCCACCGTGCTGGACGCCATCCTGGGCGCAAGCGGGAACTGAGCAACCCCTTTCCGTGAAAAGGCAACCCGGGAAAATCCGCAGATTTTCCCGGGTTGCAATTAAAAATGATTATGCCGCTGAAAATGCCCAAAGCGCACGCAGCGGGCATTTTCAATAGTCTTGCATGCAACAAAGAGGTCACTGCACAAATCCTGTGCGGTGGCCTCTTTTTACGTTGCTGCAACAAAAAAGCTGCCTGCAACAGCAGACAGCGCAAAAACACAAAAGGGAAAACGAGATAGACCGTAAGCCGGGTTCTGTATTAAACGACGATCTGTCTAGGCCTGCCATTGCTGACAGGCTCGTGCCGCCTTCGGGACACGCGAGCAGCGCTGTACGTCCCATATAGGCGTTGCTTCCGGTAGGGTTTACAAAGCCGCATGGTCACCCATGCGCTGGTGAGCTCTTACCTCGCCGTTTCATCCTTACCGCATTGCTGCGGCGGTTTGTTTTCTGTTGCACTTTCCCTAAGGTCACCCTCGGCTGCCGTTAGCAGTTACCGTGCTCTGTGAGGCCCGGACTTTCCTCAGAGCGGTCAAAGCCGCCCCGCCGCCGTATGTTCCACTCGTTTTCCGTTCCTCATGATACCATAAAAAAGTAAGATTTGCAAGTGAAACGGATTTTTGTTATAATAACATTTGTGTTTTTGTGAATTTTGCAGGGGGAGGGCAGGCCATGCAGCTGTATTTTGCCGTGCCGGATACGGCCACCACCCACGATGGGGTGCTGGTGCGCAGCTTTCTGCGCCAGTGTGCCGTCTCTACGGATCTTGCCCGGGCGGTCAAGTTCCGGGGCGGCGGCTTTTTTGCGGACGGCGTGCCTGTGTTGGCAAACCGGCGCATCTACCCCGGGCAGATGCTCTCCTTTGCCCTGCCGCCGGAGGGGGATGGCGTGACCCCGCAGCCGGAGATCCCGGTCAACGTGGTCTACGAGGATGCCTTTGCGGTGGTGCTGGAAAAGCCGCCGCAGCTGGCGGTGCACCCCACCCTGAACTACCCCGGGGGCACATTGGCCAACGGCTACGCGGCGTGGGCGGCTGCCCACGGCCACAGCCCGGTGTTCCGCCCAGTGAACCGCATCGATAAGGACACCAGCGGCCTTGTACTGGCGGCCAAAAACGCCTACGCAGCGCCGCTGTTGGCGGGCGGAGTGACAAAGCTGTATTATGCCATCGCGCAGGGCGCGCTGCCGCTGGGGGAAGGAACGATCGATGCACCCATCGGCCGCCGGGGCGATAGCATTATCGGGCGCTGCGTTACCCCCGAGGGCAAGCCCAGCCGCACCGAGTATACTATTATAAGGGGAGAAAACGGCCTTAGCCTTGCAGCCTGCGTGCCGGTGACCGGGCGCACCCATCAGATCCGGGTGCACTTTGCGTCCATTGGACATCCTCTTGCCGGGGACGATCTTTACGGCGGCAGCCGGGAGCGCATTGCCCGGCAGGCGCTGCACTGCGCGAAGCAGAGCTTTGCCGTGCCTGTATACACCCCGCTGCCGGATGGCATCCGGGTGGAAATGCCTTTGCAGTTGCGCACCGTCACAGTGGAAAGCCCGCTGCCGCCGGATATGGAAGCGCTCTTTTCGTGAAAACTGCGTGAAAAAATAGCCAAATTTTATGTAAGCGCTTGTTTCAAACCATGCAAAGTGTATAATAAAAAGAGAGCGTATTGTGTACAGGCCCTGTTGGCCTTTTGAACAGGGGAACGTACACCATCTAGCTGTTGTGTTCCGGGCCGGAAAAATGCCCTGCAGCAGCGCAGGAAGGAGAAAAATCCCGTTGACTGAAGATAAAATAAAGGAGCAGCAGCCTGCTGCGCAGCCTGTACGGCAGCCCCGCCGCCAGAAGCTGCGCTCGCTGTGGGCGCAGTTCCAATGCCGGGGCGTGCTGCGGCGGCACAGGATTCGCCGCAAGCGTCAGCACCGCTGGGAAAAGCTGTGGCACAAGCTGCTGCATAATCCCATAGCACCTATGGTGGGCGAGACGCTGTACGCCATCGGCTTTTCCGCCGAGTATGCCGTGGTCCGCACAGGACGCCGCTTGCAGCATGGGCTGCGGTGTCTGCTGCAAACGGTCAGAGAACTGCTGAAAAATATCGCATCCATGGCCTTTCCCGGGGCGGCGCAGCTGCTGCGGGATTTGTTCGGCCCGGTAGTGCTTGCCCTGCGGGGCACCGGGGCGCTGCTGCGCCACGCACACCGGGTACGCAAGGAAAACGGCTTTGGTGCTGCGCTGCGCGCAAGCGGCCACTTTCTTGCCCATGGCATCGCTGACAACATCCGCCTTGTGCCCCGCATGGCTATGTATGTGCTGCCGGTGGCAGCGCTGGCTGTTATGGTGACCGTGTTCCAGACCACCATCCGCCAGCCCTACGCTTTGCAGGTGCAAGTGGACGACAAGACCGTGGGCTATGTGGCCAACGAAGAGGTGTTCAACTCTGCACTGGAAGCTGTGCAGCAGCGTATCAATTATTCCGGCGCAGAGCAGGCGCACTTTACCGTGGAGCCTACTTATTCCGTGACCGTCGCCCATGACGTGATGGACGAAAATGACGTGGCTGACGCCATCCTCAAGAATTCCAGCGACCAGATCAGCGAGGGCACTGCCCTATATCTGGACGGTGAGCTGACCGCCGTGTGTGCGGACGGCAACAGCCTGCAACGGTACATCAGCAGCCTGCTGGAACCCTACGAGAACCCCGATGACCCCAACACCACCGTGGGCTTTAACAAGGATGTCACGCTAGAAAACGGCATCTACTTCAACGAGAGCTTCCAGGAGGAAGCCGAGGTGGAGCAGTTGCTCTCCGGCGTGCAGCAGGCGGAAAAATCCTATACGGTGCAGAGCGGCGATACCATCTGGTCTATTGCCCAGAAAAACGGCCTGACCGTGAAGGAACTGTGTGAAATGAACACCGGCTTTACCGCCAACGGGGAAAACGGCCTGACCCAGAACTCCAAGATCCTGCCCGGCGATGCACTGACCGTGGTGCGGGAGGAGGAGACGCTGGAGGTGCGCATCACCAAGGTGGAAAGCTGGGAGGAAGAGATCGCCTACACCACCGAGACCACCAAGTCCAAAGAGCTGAACTCCGGTACCAAGCGCGTTACCCAGAAGGGCGAGAACGGCATCCGCACCGTGACGGCACAGCGGGTGTACGATGCAAACGGCAATCAGCTTTCCCAGCAGATTTTGAGCACTGTGGTGACCAAGGAGCCTGTGACTGAAAAAGTTACGGTGGGCACCAAAAAGGTTTCCTCCGGTGCATCCTATATCACCGGCAGCGGACGGTTCATCTGGCCGGTGCCAGGCTACCGGAACTGCTCCCGCTGGTACGGCGGCAGCCACAAGGGCGTGGATATTTGTGCCGCCGCCGGTACGCCCATTTACGCTTCGGCAGGCGGTACGGTGACCAAGGCCGGCTACAACCGTGCCGGTGCAGGCAACGGCTACGGCAACTCCATCATCATCAGCCACGGCAACGGCTACACCACCTTGTACGCCCACTGCCTGTCGCTGGTGGTGCACGCCGGTCAGTCGGTCAAGCAGGGTCAGCTCATCGGCTATGTGGGCAGTACCGGACGTTCCAGCGGCAACCACTGCCACTTCGAGATCCGGCGCAACGGCTCTTACATTGCGCCGCAGAACGTGTTCAACCGCAGCAAATATCGGTAAATAGCAGCAAGGGCTTTTCCGCAGGGGAGAACCCCTCTGCTGTATCATGAATAAAAAGGAGAGATCATCTATGTCTACCCCTCACATCAGCGCAGAAATGGGCGATTTCGCCAAGACAGTCCTTATGCCGGGTGACCCCCTGCGTGCCAAATTTATTGCCGACACCTTTTTGCAGGATGTCCGGCAGGTGACTGGCGTGCGCGGGATGCTGGGCTTTACCGGCACCTACGAAGGCCGCCCCATCAGCGTGATGGGCAGCGGTATGGGTATGCCCTCCATCGGCATCTACTCCTACGAGCTGTTCAACTTCTACGGCGTGGAAAATATCGTCCGCATCGGTTCTGCTGGCAGCTATACCGAGAAGGCCAAGCTGTTCGACACCGTGCTGGCCACCGGCGCTGTGAGCGAGAGCAACTACGCCCGGGTGCAGAGCGGCTTTACTGGAAACATCACCCTGCCCAGCGCAGCCCTGAACGAAAAGCTGCGTGCCTCCGCTGCAAAGCAGGGCATTCCCCTGATCGAGGGCAACATCCATTCCTCGGATGTGTTCTACCGTCAGCCCTCGGACGCAAAGCCCACCTACTGGGAAAAGCTGCGGGACGAGGACGGCTGCCTGTGCGTGGAGATGGAAAGCTTTGCTCTGTTTGCCAACGCGCAGGTGCTGGGCAAGAACGCCGCCTGCCTGCTGACCATCTCGGACAGCTTTGTGGCCCCCGGCATTACCACCGCCGAGGAGCGCCAGAAGAGCTTTACCGACATGATGAAGGTCGCTCTGGGCGCAGAGTACTGATCGCATAACTTTCCAGCGCGGCTGCCGCCCCAAGGCACAGCCGCGCTGTTTTTGCCCGTAAAAGGAGGAGACAGCATGACAAAACTGACCATGGAAGAAAAACAGCAGCTGATCCGCATGGCACTGGCCGCGCGGGAAAAGGCCTATGCGCCTTACAGTGATTTTATGGTGGGCGCTGCACTGCGCGCTGCGGATGGCCGCATCTTTACCGGCTGCAACGTGGAGAACGCCGCCTTTACTCCCACCAGCTGCGCCGAGCGCACCGCTCTGTTCAAGGCGGTGGCGGAAGGTGTGACCGCGTTTACGGATATCGCGGTGGTGGGCAGCCGTCGGGGCGAAGTGAACCGGCAGATCACCTCGCCCTGTGGGGTGTGCCGTCAGGCACTATTCGAGTTTGGCGGGCCGGAGCTGAACGTCATTATGGCAAAGACCCCGGAGGATTTCATTGAGCGCAGCATGGATGAGCTGCTGCCCTTCGGCTTTGGCCCCTCCAACGTGGCGGGCAACAGCGCCGTGGAAGGAAAGTAACTGTCTTTCTGCGAAAAACAGCGCAAGCAGGGGAAATTTGGTGAATAAGCATTACTTTTTTATAAATTATACAAGGGATTTGTAAAGAATTTGTAATCGGAAATTGCTTGCATCTGTCACTTCCACCCGCTATACTTGAGCCAGTAGATGTGCCAGAGTGCACATTTCATTCATTTGACGCAATTTTTTAAAATAAAAGGAGAGTTTCTTATGAAGATTTCTCGTCGTAACTTTCTGGCTGTGGCCGGTGCTGCTGCCGCTGCCGCTGCTCTGACCGCCTGCGGCGGTTCTTCCGCTTCCTCTACCAGCACTGCTTCTTCCGCAGCTGCCAGCTCTGCCGCCGCTTCCGGCGCAGCAGACGGCGCTGAGAAGATCGCCAAGGTCGCCCTGACCTGCGATACCGGCACGATCGATGATGAGAGCTTCAACCAGGCTTGCTGGGCTGCTGTCTCCAGCTACATGGGCGACAACTGCCAGTACTACATCCCCGATTCTGATGCTTCCGATGAGGACCGCGAGACCATGATCCGTCAGGCTGTCAACGACGGTGCTGACGTTATCGTCTGCGTTGGCTACCTGTACGGCGCATCTCTGGCATGGGCTGCTGAGCAGTACCCCGACATCAAGTTCATCGCTATCGATGTGACCCAGGGCGATATCGGCACCGACAGCATCCCCGCCAACTGCTACTGCATCACCTTCAAGGAGGAGCAGGCAGGCTATCTGGCAGGTTACGCCGTTGTTAAGGACGGCTACACCAAGCTGGGCTTCCTGGGCGGCATGGCTGTGCCCGCCGTTATCCGTTACGGCTACGGCTAAAGACAATCTGGGTGCCGTTGGCATACCAGCCCTC
>OQVI01002558.1_pt1 | contig 11512 bp, 10 predicted proteins | sample 1691651 | NCBI WGS metagenome assembly OQVI01 (sample SAMN03418287, study PRJEB22391) | human gut metagenome | biome: human-gut; feature: organic feature; material: feces | host: Homo sapiens | place: Italy | collected 2013-04
GGGTGATCTTTCCGTTGAGCCAGAAGTAGATGCTGTCTGCCGTGATGGCATACGGTTCGGGGAACCATGTACCGATTTTTTCCTGAGGGGCCTTTCCCAGCAGGTTATAGTCCCGGTCCAGCACCCAGAGCGTGCATTGCTCAAAGTCCGAGGAGTGGCTGCATTACCGCCGCACCGATCAGGAACAGGACATCCGGGAAGATCAGAAGCGCATGGAACAGGCAAAAAAGCGCCTTGCCACTCTCGATGTGGTCATGTCCCGGCTCTATGAGGACTACGCCCTCGGTGAAATCAGCAAGGAAAAGTACAAGAAGATGACTGCTGATTATGAAGCGGAGCAGGAACGGTTAAAGCTCGAAAATGAAGCAACGCTCGCAGAATCTACCCTTGAACGCAGAAAAACGGCGTGACCTTTACGGTCACACCGTTCTCTGCCCCAACCGCAGGACAAAATAGCTACTTGTCACTATTAAGCCATGGTATTTACAGGCTTTTTTCAAGCTATGAAATCATTCCCACTCGTTCTAGGAACTTATTTCTTAAACAACTTTGTTTAGGGATTATTTGTTCCAGTTCTTCAAAGAATTTTGACTATCCATATTATCAAAGCTATACGATGGGTGCTTATCAAAATCTTATCATCGGTGATAAATTATCGCAGGAAGCACATAGCAGTTATTACAGGTGGCTTGTATGCATTTTAGCATATCCGTGTCAAGTTTTCCAGACAATATCTGGCATTTTCGAACGCATAAAACACGCCCACTCGATTTTGGCTAATCTTTCTGCCAACTCTGCAACCATAGTACTGGCTCCGACTATACGCCTTTGCCCAGCATATGCCGGGCAAACTCATGCTCAGCCATGGAATCGCAGAGCATACACGATCAGGCAAAAAACGGTTCTGCCACATCCTTCGAATCGAATGAGAACACTTTGTTAAGGCTGTCCTGGCACTGTTCCAGCAGAAGCTTCCCCGCGACGGCACAGATTGCGTTGTCCTCAATGAGTTCCTCCAACATAGGGCAAAGCGTCAGAATTTCTCCCGGGGTCGTATGGATCAGTTCCTGATAACGCCTGCAAACATCCTCCTCGAAAATACCTCGGAACCAGCGCATTTCCCCTTCGGTCATCCTCTCGGAAGCAGTACGCAGAGGGTCCAGCGCAGACACGGCACTGAGAATGAAGCCTGTTAGATCGGGATCGTCTGCGCAGAAGGCTCGCAGAAAGTCCGCCGCACGTACCATGATTTCCAGCGAGCGTCCCGGCTGGGGGTCGCGGTAGGTGCTGAACACCAGATCACCGTTGTCCCGGCCCCGGAATCCGCAGCCATAGGCACCGCCCTTCACCCGGATCTCATCCCATAGGAAGGTGAAATTCAATATTTTTTCCATCACAGGCAAACAGCCGGAATAGGCACGATGATGCAGGCGCAGATTGGTTCCCCGGGTGGAAAAGCCCACTGCGGCAGGGATGATAACGCCTTCCTGCATTGCTCCGGACAACGTACAGTGCATTTCCTCTGGAGCAGCGCTGCCCGATGGGATGCCGGTGCAGAATACTTTTGCCATATCCTCGCCAGCGCCATAGGAGCAGGAAAGGGTCATGCGTTCCCGGACAATCAGTCGTTTCATCAGCTTGTCCAGAAGAACCAGCAGATCACGCAATGCGCCCTCATCCGCCTCGGACATGGTTTTCAGCCAGCGGGCAAACTCCAAGCCGCCTGTGTACTCGCTTACCATATTATGGGCAGTCAGCCCGGAGAGGGCACGGGTTGCAGCAAACTGATGTCCGTTTTCAGGCAACGCCATCTGATAGCTCATATTCATCTGCTGAAGGATATCCTGCAGCAATGCGGTATCCTCCCACAGAGTTTGTGTCAGAATTTTTGTCAGCAGATCGGCAGCCGCAGCGCTCTGCTCCGGCAGGCAGACAGCAGACACGCTCAAGTAAATCTTGCAGTGCTCCGGGGTGTTGCCCGCAAGAATGGTGGGATAGATATCCAACTGCCCCAGTGTGCGCTTGATCTGAAGCGGCAGCAGGCTGCGGGAGTGCCGCCCGGCTGCCATACTGCCAAGCAAACGGCAGAAAATGCTCAGTGCAGGCAGCTCCCAGGTTTCCAGATCCGTTGCCAGAAAATGTACTCGGAAGTGGGCCAGTTCACTGGGCAGTTTGTGGCACAGCATAGGGATATCCTGACAATGCGTCTGCATGACCTCCACAGGTTCCGGGGCATCGGGCAGATCGTCCAGGCGCAGCATAGGGATCGCTGCAAGGGCATCTTCGCTGTCCGGTGTCTGCTGCCACTGCTTGAGCGCTTCGGTTTCTTTGGCAAAGGTATCCCACTCCGCTGAAGTCCAACGGTTGGCAGCAACGGTAATTCGCTGCTGTTCACGCTCCGCTTTTTCGTGACTGAAGGTGTTGGAGGGAACCAGAATCACGGTGACCGTGTGGTCATTATCCAGAAACAGCTTCCGAATCAGTTCCTCAAAGTAGCCGCTATCACGCTTTTCCAGAAGCTCCCGAATAGGCTGCTCCACGGTCACGCCTTCGGCAGGATCTCCGCCGTAGAGCCAGGTGTCCAGCAGCTCCAACGCTTCGTTCAGGCTTCTGGGAGAACCGCCGCTGTCACGATCCCGCATTCGGAACGCAAATTGGCACAAGCTGGCATCCAAACGTTCCTTATCCAGGCCCTTCTTTACAATCTCCGTAAGGGTGTCGTGGATTGTGCTGCGCAGGTGGGGGAGTAGCTCCTGATCGGTGTACCACGCCTCCCAGGAAACCAAGCTTTGCAGCATACCGTCGTGGACGGTAACTGCAAAATCCTGACAAAGTCCCTGTTCCAGAACAGCCCGTTTCAGAGGGGCATCGTCATCTCCCGTTAAATAATCTGCCAGTACCGCAGTCGCGTAATTGCGCACACGGTCGCGGTATGTACCCATCAAGGAGGCGCAGGAAACGATTGTGCGCTGATGGGATGATTCGTTTTCACCGATGGCATAAGAAACAGTTCGCTCTACGGATTCAACCGGCTTTTGATAAGCAATGGCAGTTTTCTCGCTGCTAACATCAAACTCTCTCAGGAAATCATCCAGCTTCTGTAAGACACTGTTTATTTCCACACTGCCCACCAGACTAATGCGTGAATTGGACGGGTGATAGTATTTCTTATGCGCCGCAATAAACGCCTCATAGGTCAGATCCGGGATGCGATCCGGATCGCCCCCGGACACAAAGCGGTAACAGGTATCCGGGAACAGCAGTTCTTTTTCCGTATTTCGGAGGATGCTTTCCGGGTTGGAAAAGGTGCCTTTCATCTCGTTGAGCACCACGCCCTGATAGCAAAGTCCGTCCTTATCTCCCTCATAGCGCCAGCCCTCCTGGCGGAAGATCTCCGGACGGTGGTAGATCGCAGGATGGAATACGGCATCCAGATACACATCCATCAAATTCAAAAAATCCTGATCGTTCCGGCTGGATACGGGATAAACCGTCTTATCCGGGAAAGTCATCGCGTTCAGGAAGGTCTGCACCGAGCTTTTCAGAAGCTCCACGAAAGGCTCCTTCACCGGGTATTTGTCCGAGCCGCACAGCACCGAATGCTCCAGAATGTGGAATACACCGGTGGAGTCCTCCGGTAATGTCTTGAAGGCAATGGAAAATGCCTTGTTTTCGTCCGCCCGCTCCAGCCAGCAGAGCTGGGCGCCGGACTTGATATGCTCCATTTCCCACAGCTTTGCCTGCAGCTCGTCCAGTTCCCGGACACGCTGCACCGCAAAACCGTGGAGGATAGTTCCAACTTTCATAGGCTTTGCCTCCTTGTCAGGCTTCCATCATCAGATGGATAATCTCTTTGTCGGTCTGCTCCATGCCGATTCGCGCCAGCTTTCCCACAGTGGCGATGGTGTTCTCCACGCCCTTTTTCACGATGCCGTCGCCGCCGAAGAACTGGTTGCCGCTCTCAAACATGGCAAGTCCCAGCAGTCCCGCATCCACTGATGCCGCAATTTTGGCCGCACAGCTCGCTTTGGCCCCGTCACAGATGATGCCGGAGGTGACAGCTATCGCGTTGACCACTGTATGGGCAATGGTCTCAAACCGTCCGCCCTTGAGATAGGCGATACCTGCTCCTGCGCCCACACCGGCGCTGACCGCGCCGCAGTAGGCAGAGAGCCGCCCGATCCCTGTTTTCAGGTGGGTAGTCACCAGATTGGACACGCACAGCGCCCGCAGCAGCTCCTCGTGGCTTTTCCCGGTTTCCCGGGCATAGACGATGACCGGCACACTGGCGGTGATACCCTGATTGCCGCTGCCGGAATTGATGACAACAGGCTTTTCGCACCCGTTCATTCGAGCATCGCTGGCAGCCGCCGCCCAGGCGCGCATTTTGCAGTTGATATCGCTTTCCCGCCCCAGCAGGATGGTCGAGCCGATGTTGGCACCGTAATTGCCCCGCAGACCTTCTTCGGCAATGTCCATATTGTAGGCGATCTGCCGCTCCAGCACTTCCTGCACATTCCCCAAATTCACGGTATCCGCAAACGCCACGATGCCCTCAACAGAAAGGCAGCTTCGGCCGATCAGGCCGTCCTCACGGGTCACACATTCCTTTTCCAGCAGTGTTTCCCCATTCCGGCGGATACAAACCAGGTTGGTGTGGTAGTCCACAATGCGGACAAAAGCACTGTCCTCCCCGTGAAATGCGGTGATCTGAATGTCAAAAATGTGGGGAGTGTCCACGCAGTGGACTGCGATGGGAGTGCTGTCCAGATAGGCGGCAGTTTCCGCAATCTGCGCCTGCGCCACACGAGAAATGACCTCCAGCTCCGCATCCGCATCTCCGGCCACAGTGCCTACGGCCGCCGCCGCAGGGATGCCCCGCAGGCCGCCGGTATGGGGCACTACCACGCTTTTCACATTTTTGATGATATTACCGCTGACCTCCAGCACCAGCCGGTCCGGCAGCGCACCCAGCACCTCCCGGGCTTTGGCGGCGGCGTAGGCAATGGCGATTGGTTCTGTACATCCAAGAGCCGGAACCAGTTCATGTTTCAGGATGTTCAGATAGTTTTCATATAATGCAGAGTCCATTAGTGGGTCTCCTTTCCCTTTAATACGCAATTAGCGTTTGTGCGCAGTTCTTCTTTCAGAATCGCTATATATGCGTTATTGATATCATTTGACAGCATCTCATTTCTGTCAGACACAACTGACGGATCTTTTCATACAGATCGGAAATCACAAAAATCAGGATTTGAGAACTTCCTACCAGCATCACTCGATCCAGCGCAATTGTCTGTATAACCAACAGTACAAATCCGTACAAAAGCTGTTCTGGATCAGAGAACACAGCCTGTCCGGCCATAATGACGAAGTCTGTGACATAAACCGCAACGGAAACCGGAATATGCGTCCACTTATGCAGTACCAGATTGACCACATCGGTACCGCCGGTAGAAGATCCGACCCGCATTACCAGACCTATTGAAATACCCATAATGCCTCCTGCCAGGATCGCTGCCAGGAGAGGATCGGTGGTTAAGCTGTCGATTCCGGGGATTCTCTGCATCAAACCGAGGAAAAACGGATATAGCAGGGAACTGGCAATGGTGCTTGCAACGAATCGCCAGCCAAGGGCAAACAAGCCAAGGAGCAGTGCCAACAGATTTACAATCAGAATGATCGACGCTGTGTCCATCGGCAAGATCTTGCTGAGAACAATTCCGATGCCTGTGGCACCTCCCATAATTACCTTATAGGGTAAAACAAATGCCGCAACTGTAAAGGCCAGCAACAGATTTCCCCAAAGGGTACCAGCACATTCTTTTATGGTCTTCTTCATATGCCCCACGATGTCATCTCTTTTCTTTTATGATCCTCTGTAAAGAACATCGCTCAGTACGCAAAAAGCAGGCAGCCACTCCAAGTAAAGTGACCGCCTGCTTTGTCTTATTGCTTATCCTTTTCCGCAAGGTAGGCCACAATGCTGTGGGCAGCGATATTTCCTTCGCCCACCGCCTTGGCAAGCTGATAGGGACGACCGGTGCAGTCCCCGGCGGCAAAACAGCCGGGCTTGTTGGTTCGCATTTGCCGATCAACAGCGATATTGGCGCCGTCCAATTCCAGACCGCGCAGCAGGGTGTCCGGGGCAACGGCGTTGCGCAGGACGAAAACCCCGTCCACATTCAGGATAGTACCGTCTGTCAGGGTAACTCCTGTCACGGCTTCCTGTCCGCAAATGGATTTCAGCTTTCCGGGATTTACCGTAATGTTTTCCCGGATGATCTCACAATCGGAATAAGGCGTGAACAGGTACACCTTGGCGGCAATTTCCGCCAGGTAAATGACCTCATGTTCAAATTCCCGTGAGCCGCAATATACGGCAATGGCCTTACCGGGGTACAGGAAACCGTCGCAGGTGGCGCAATAGCTGACACCGTGCCCCAGCAGCTCCGCTTCACCGGGGAATCCCGTAGGACTGACGGAACCGGTTGCCAGCAGGACGGTTTTTGCGTCGAAGATCTCATCTCCGGCCTGGAGCATGAATCCCCGGCGGTTTGCCAGGATATTTGTGACCTGCCGTTCGGTGATCTCCAGCCCTGCCCGGGCAATCTGCTCCTGATAAAGACGGTTCAGCTCCGGGCCGGTAACCATGGCTGCACCGGGATAGTTGGCGATCATTTCCGATTTTTCTACTTTGGGGCTTAGCTTCCTGGAGCCAAACCACACAATGTTTTTCTTATGAAGCTTCAGAGTTAGAGCTGCGGAAATTGCCGCAGGCCCCGTCCCCACGATGGCTGTATCGAATACCATAGTCTGCTCCTTTTAGCCGCAGAGGGCGGCCTTGTAACAGTCTGCCACATAGGCATCAATCTTCTGGGAAAGGAAGTCGGAATAGCGCTCGATAGCAAAACTCTCCACGTCATATTCCTGCATCAGATCATCCCTGCTGCGGTCGGGATATGCCTCCGTCATCCGCTGAATGAAGCCATCATAATCGTCGTATGTCAGCACGCCGCCATCTCGTTCCATGACGCTGCAGCCGATGGCCGCCAGATCCAGCTCAGTCAGAAAAATACTGCGGACCATTTCTTCATTCCCATCGGAAATCCCGCCGCCGTCCTCGTTGGCGGTCATTTCCCAGATTTTTCTGTCAGCTTCGCAATTAATATGGGCAACTTCTTCCGCGTCGCGGTTGATCTTGCTGTTTTTTGCGACTTCCTGCCAGACAAAGGCGGAAGCCGTATCCGGTACTTCATCCTCCAGCAGGAAAGTTTCCACCTGCTTGCCAATGCAGTACCGGCGCAGATCGGAAACAGTGGAAATCCCCCCCATCTGGAAGGAGGCAACAATTTCGTCGGTCAGTTCCGGCAGAACCGTACGAGTCACGGAAACGATTTCCACGGATGCCTCTCCGCCGTCGACGAAAACGGTCTTTCTCTCTCCAACAGTCATTCCGATGAGCTGGGCTTCAAATTCCCTGTTCAGAATGCCTTTTCCCACCATGACAGTCATACCGTCCCAGCAGAACCGGGGCAGCGTACTGCGGCTGTTCACGATAACGGCATCGCCGCTTCCTACCTGTGAAACGCTCTCCCTGCGGCCGAATCTGCGCAGGATGCGGTCAAGATCTTTCCGGTACTGGGCCTCGTCCACAGAAAAGCCGGTGATAAACCGGGAAATATCCACCTGATGATAGTCATAGATGCTGACAGCTTTGCTTTTCAGCTTGATTGCCTCTGCCATGCTTTGCCTCCTCAGCCGTAGTAATAGGTGCTGATTTTTTCGGTGATCTCATCCTCATCCATCAGACCTACCACCCGCTCCAAAGTTTCCCCGTCCTTCAGAAACAGCACGGTGGGCACAGCCTCGATCTGGTGATCTACCCCCAGCTTGGGGTTGTCGGTAATATTGACTTTCACAATGTTGAGGAAGGGATAATCCAGCACCAGATCCTCCAGAATGCGGGAGAGCATTTTGCAGGGAACGCAGGTGGTGGAATAGAAATCCACAATGGTAAAGCCCTTTGCGGTCAGCTCCGCGTAAGCTTCGGTAGTTGCAATAGAAATACTCATTTTGATTCCTCCTGAGTCAGGTAGTTTTTCACATAGTTTTCCAGTTTCGTGAATTGATAATCCGCGGCAGCTTGACGCAGATACTTTTCATAGGGCAGCACCTTCTGCGCCGCTTCTTCCGGAGAAACCCCCATGCTTTCCGCGCATACCGTCAGTGCCTTTTGGTAATCGGCACCGGTGATTTCCACGCCGTCTGCCGCCATCATTTCGGTACCAAGGCAGGCACTTTTCAGCCCGCCGACATACACGCTCCGAACAAAGTCATAGTGCTCCTGTTTGGTTTTCCCGGATACGGCCATCACCGCGTCATCATCGGCGGCTTCAGGGTCAAGCCCTGCATTGCGCAGCAGTTCATCTGCCCACTGCCGTCCTTCTTCCTCCTCCGCACGAACTTCGTCCGGATCAAGAAGAAATGTGCTGCGATCCGCAATCTCGTCCGATAGCCATGCAGTAAGAGATTCTGCCATATCCTCTGCGTATTGGGCTTTGGCCTCGGCTGTGAGATGCCTGATCAATTCTTCTGCGGTAGAAACACCGTCAATGCCCCACGCGGAAACGGTTTCATCCGTCAGCTCCGGCAGAACCCGCCGCTGTACCGCACAAATTTTCACCCGGACTTCCCCTTCCGGCAGGGAAACCGTTTCTTCGCCGCCGGTGCGCATACCAAGAATCGCCTGCTCCAACTCCGGGCTGAACAGTCCCTTACCGACCCGCAGTTGCAGACCTGTCTTTTGATATTTTGGGATATCGGATTCCGTATTCAGGGTAACAAAATCATCCTGCATTACGCTGTCCGCGTTCTGCAGCCTTCCATGACGGGTACGCAGTTTTTCAAGTTTCTGTTGGAGGGTTTCCTCATTCATTACAAAGGGCGCTGCATACTCACCCAGGTCAATGTTTCTGTAATCGAAAACAGATACCGCTTTTGACCGGCAAATCATCATACCAGGTAGCCTCCTTTATCCAAAAACGCCTGAAACAGGGGACTTGCCGCCGCAACCTGATGGAAGTCTCCGCTGGCTTCGACCTGTCCTCCGTTCAGAACGATCAGGTTATCCGCTCTGCGAATCATTTCCATATCGTGACTGACCATAATGACGGTTTTTCCTGCCATAAGATTCATCAGCGCTTCCATGACTTCGTGCTCGCTGATCACATCGATACCGGAAGTGGCCTCGTCCATAATCAGAATCTCGGGTCGCTTCAGAATCATGCGGGCGATGGCAATACGCTGCATTTCGCCGCCGGAGTACTTGTTGTCAAAACGGCTGATCTGGGTGTCAAAACCGTTCTCTTTTTCCTGAATGAAATTGTAGGCCTTGGCTTTCTTTGCCGCATCTACCAGTTCTTCCTCAGTAAACGCCCGGTGGACACCGTAGGTGATGTTCTCGCGGATGGTGCCCTGAATGATCTGATTGCCCTGGAATAGATAGCCAACGTTTTCCCGCCAATCCTTCAGGCGAATATCGTCCAGGGGCCCCCCATCCACAAGGAGCTGTCCGCTCTGCTCATGCTGAAATCGTTCCAACAGACCAATGAGCGTTGATTTTCCGCAGCCGTTTTCTCCCACCACAGCCGTGATCTTTCCTGCGGGAATGGTGAAATCGACACCGGAAAGCACCTGGCGTTTTCCGTCATAGGAAAAGTGGATACCGTTGCCCGCAATATTTCCCTTGCAGTTCTCCATGGACGTACCGGATTCCAGATCTTCTTCCGCAGCATCCACCAGCTTGGCAATGGTGGTGCTGGAACCGTGGGAAGTCTTGACAGACTGCCAGACAGCGGAGAGCATAAAGGCATTGGACATAAAGAGCAAATAATAATTGTACAGGTTTACGAGCTGGTGCATTTTCATGGTACCTGCCCGTACAAGGGCGCTGGCGACCAGAAGCAGCACGATCTGATTGAAATACTGCGCCATAGAACCAATCGGGCCTGTGAAGATAAAGATGCGTTCCTGCCGCAGCTCTGCCCGGTAACGTTCTTCGTTGGCCTGTACGCCTTTGCGGTATTCTTCGTCCTCCGTGCCGGCGGTTTTGATACGCATGATCCCCGGCAGACGCTCCGCAAAGAAGTTGGTCATTTTGGAAATGGCAGTATTATTGATATAGCTGATCTTGTACTGCATTTTCCCCAGCAGCCAGGTGGAGAAAATCGTAATGGGGATACCGGAGAGCATGATGAGTGCCAGCGACCTATAGGCAATGTACATCTTCTGGAACGCGGTTACCGTTCCGTAGACTACGGAGATAAGTTGGATCATAGCCGCAATGGCAGCGTAAGTACCAGTGGTATCCTGGGTGACCCGGGACACCAGTCCCTGTCTGTCCTGATCGCCGAAGTAGGACATGGGAAGACGGAGAATTCGGTTCCATACCGTATGGCGCACATTCCGCTGGGTGATCTGTCCGGTCAGTTCGTTGATGCCGCCCTGAAGAGCTTCGACCAATGTATACAGCAACGTGAATCCGACAAAACCGGCGATGAACCCGTGCTCTGTAATAGCGCCGGTCATAATCTTGCTGGTATAGGGTACCAGCCAAAGCTGGGCCTGCTTAATAAGAAGGGAGAATCCGCCAACCAGAATCAACATGCCCCAGGGGATCCGAATCTTTCTGTAAAGGCGGAGCAGTTCTTTCCAGGAGAGGGTTTCATCCGTCGGTCTATGTTTCTTTTTCTGTTTCATTCCTGCATCTGACCTCCCTCCATAAGCTTGCAGAAGAATTCGCTCATCACACCAACCTGATCCGGACTGCCCTCGCAGAATTTACTGTCACCCTCTGCGACAATCACATGGTCTGCTGCCCGGACTGCTTCCCTGTCATGGGTAATGAGCACAACGGTACGGGAACCTTTCAATTGCGAAACGGTGTGAAGGATCTCATTGGTAGAAATGATGTCCAGGCTGGCAGTGGGTTCGTCCAGAATCAGCAGCTTAGCCTGACTGAGAATCGCCCCCGCGATGGCGATTTTCTGCCGCTGACCGCCGGAAAGGTTGGCTCCAAACTGACCAACCTCGTAATCCAGCCCGTCGTCCAGAGAAGCAATGAACTTGTCAAGGCTTGCCAGCTCCACCGCCTGACGGATCTCTTCGTCACTTACAGGGCGGCGGATGCCGTAGAGCAGGTTGTCACGAATCGTACCGGAAAGAAGCGGTGTCTCCTGCATCACATAGGCGACTCCGCCGCGCCAGCTCCGCACATCCTGCTTGCTGATATCATCCGCACCACAAAGAATGCGTCCGGCATCCGGCTCGTAGATCCGTTCCAGCAGCTTGACCAGCGTAGTCTTGCCCGATCCGCTGTAACCGACGATAGCAGTTATTTTCCCGCCGGGAATGGTAAGGGATACATCCTTCAGAACAGGCTGTTCGTCATAGGAGAAGGTGACATGGTCAAACTGGATATCACCGTCCGCAATGATCTTCTCCACATAGG
>OQVI01002577.1_pt1 | contig 11463 bp, 10 predicted proteins | sample 1691651 | NCBI WGS metagenome assembly OQVI01 (sample SAMN03418287, study PRJEB22391) | human gut metagenome | biome: human-gut; feature: organic feature; material: feces | host: Homo sapiens | place: Italy | collected 2013-04
CGATGTCACCGTGCAGGTGCTGACCCAGTGCCGCGACCACATCATCCGCCGCACCTTCGAGGCCGTCAAGGGCGCACCCCGGGCGGTGATCCATTTCTACAACTCCACCTCCGTGGCACAGCGGGAGCAGGTGTTCCACAAGTCCAAAGAGGAGATCAAGCAGATCGCCGTGGACGGTGCAAAGCTGGTCAAGCAGCTCAGCGAGGAGTACGAGGGCAACTTCCTGTTTGAGTACAGCCCCGAAAGCTTTACCGGCACCGAGGTGGATTACGCCGTAGAGGTGTGCAACGCCGTGCTGGATATCATGCAGCCCACCCCGGAGCGCCCCATGATTATCAACCTGCCGGTGACCGTGGAGATGAGCATGCCCCATGTGTACGCCAACCAGATCGAGTACTGCGACAAGCACCTGAAGTACCGCGACAGCGTGATCATCTCCACCCATCCCCACAACGACCGTGGCACCGGCGTGGCCTGCGCAGAATTGGCAGTGCTGGCGGGCGCACAGCGCGTGGAGTGCTGCCTGTTTGGCAACGGCGAGCGCACCGGCAATGTGGACGCTGTGACGCTGGCCATGAATATGTACAGCCACGGCGTAGACCCCAAGCTGGACTTCTCGGATATGCCCGCCATCTGCGCCACCTACGAGCGAGTGACCCGGATGCACATCTACGAGCGTACCCCCTACGCCGGACAGCTGGTGTTTGCCGCCTTCTCCGGCAGTCATCAGGACGCCATTGCCAAGGGCATGGCGTACCGCAAGCAGACCGGCGAACACCGCTGGACCTGCCCCTACATCCCGGTAGACCCCCACGACATCGGCCGCACCTACGACGCCGATGTCATCCGCATCAACAGCCAAAGCGGCAAGGGCGGCATCGGTTTTGTGCTGGAACAGAACTACGGCTACAATCTGCCCCCCAAGATGCGGGAGGCGCTGGGCTACAAGGTCAAGAGCGTGTCCGACCACAGCCACAAGGAGCTGAGCGCCGCCGAGGTGCTGCACATCTTCGAGGATACCTACCTCAACCGTGCAAAGCCGCTGAATGTGGTGGAAGCCCACTTTGCACAGGTAAACGGCATTACCGCCACAGTCACGCTGGAGCTGAACGGCCAGCGCAAGGTGGTCACCTCGGTGGGCAACGGCCGTCTGGATGCCGTAGCCAACGCGATCCAGAGCGCCACTGGCATGGACTTCCATCTGGAAAATTACTCTGAGCACAGTCTGGACGAGGGCTCTACCTCCCGCGCAGCCTCCTATGTGGGGCTTGTCTGGGGCGACAACACGGTCACATGGGGTGCCGGTACCGACACCGACATTATCGTGGCCGGTATCCGTGCCCTCGTCAGTGCGATCAATAATCGATAAAAAGGAGAAAACTACCATGGGAATGACCCTGACGCAGAAGATCCTTGCCGCACACGCCGGACTGCCGGAGGTCAAGGCAGGCCAGCTGATCAACGCAAAGTTGGACATTGTGCTGGGCAACGATATCACCACCCCGGTGGCCATCAACGAGTTTGAACGCGCCGGTTTCGACCGCGTGTTTGATAAAGAGCATATCGCTATCGTGCTGGACCACTTTGTACCCAATAAGGATATCAAGAGTGCTACCCAGTCCAAGCAGTGCCGGGAGTTCGCCAATAAATACGATATCCTCAACTTCTACGATGTCGGTCAGATGGGCATTGAGCACGCGCTGCTGCCGGAAAAAGGCATCGTCACCGCCGGAGACTGCGTGATCGGCGCGGACAGCCACACCTGCACCTACGGTGCGCTGGGTGCCTTCTCCACCGGTGTAGGCTCTACCGATATGGCCGCTGGCATGGCTACCGGCATGGCATGGTTCAAGGTGCCCTCTGCCATCAAGTTCGTGCTTACTGGCAAGTTTAACCCCCGGGTGTCCGGCAAGGATCTGATTTTGCATATCATCGGCATGATCGGTGTGGACGGCGCACTGTATAAGTCTATGGAGTTCACCGGCCCGGGCGTGGCAGGCCTTACCATGGACGACCGCCTGTGCATCTGCAATATGGCCATTGAGGCCGGTGCCAAGAACGGCATCTTCCCGGTGGACGAGGTGACCAAGGCTTATCTTGCAGGCCGCAGCCAGCGCCCGCCGGTGTTCTACGAAGCTGACCCCGATGCCGTGTACGAAAAGACCATCGAGATCGACCTCAGCGCACTGGAGCCCACCGTCAGCTACCCCCACCTGCCCGAGAATACCCATGTTGCCAGCGAGGGCAAGGACATCAAGATCGATCAGGTGGTCATCGGCAGCTGCACCAACGGCCGTCTGGAGGACATGGAAGCCGCCTACAACATCCTCAAGGGCAAGCACATCGCCAAGGGCGTGCGCGGCATCATCATCCCCGCCACCATGGCTGTTTATAAGGAGTGCATCCTGCGGGGCTGGACTACCGCCTTTATCGATGCGGGCTGCATCGTATCCACCCCCACCTGCGGCCCCTGTCTGGGCGGCTACATGGGCATTCTGGCAGCGGGCGAGCGCTGCGTTTCCACCACCAACCGCAACTTTGTGGGACGCATGGGTCATGTGGACAGTGAGGTCTATCTAGCTTCTCCCGCCACCGCCGCCGCCAGCGCCCTGACCGGCTACATCACCGACCCGCGCACGGTCTGACCCGAAAGGAGCATGAGCATGAACGCAAGAGGTTCTGTTTTCAAATACCCGGATAACGTGGATACCGATGTCATCATCCCGGCACGCCACCTGAACACACAGGACGCCAAGGAGCTTGCCAGCCACTGCATGGAGGATATCGACAAGGATTTTGTGAACCGGGTGCAGCCCGGCGATATCATGGTGGGCGGCTGGAACTTTGGCTGCGGCTCCTCCCGCGAGCACGCACCCCTGTGCATCAAGACCGCCGGCATCGCGGTGGTCATTGCCAAAAGCTTTGCCCGCATCTTCTACCGCAACAGCATCAACATCGGCCTGCCCATCATGGAGTGCCCGGAGGCTGTGGATGCCATCGAGGCAGGGGACACCGTTCAGGTAGACTTTAACACCGGCGTCATCACCGACGAGACCAACGGCAAGGTGTTCCACGCCGAGCCCTTCCCGCCCTTTATCCAGAACATCATCTCTGCCGGTGGCCTGATGAAGGCAATCCAGAAATAAGCCCCCTCAGCCTCACTTCGTTCGGCAGCTCCCCCAAGGGGGCGCCTTACAGCAATGCCGCAAACTTTCCCACTACCGCGAAAAGCCGTCCCCTTGGGGAAGGTGGCACGGCGTAAGCCGTGACGGAAGGGGTGGTTTGCAGGCGCTGCTAATTATTGTAAAAGGAGTACCTCATGGAAAAAAATATTGCTGTCATCTGGGGCGATTGCTCCAGCCCGGAGATCGTAAAGCAGACCCTCCGGGTGCTGGATAAGGTGGCTGAAAAGTACGGCCATACCTTCCACTACACCGCTGCCGCCATGGGCGGCGAGGCCATTGATAAATACGGCGACCCGCTGCCCCAGCACGAGCTGGACAAGTGTCTTGCCGCCGACAGCGTGCTGCTGGGCGCGGTAGGCGGCCCCAAATGGGAGGGCCTGCCCGGGGAGCAGCGGCCAGAAAAGGGCCTGCTGCGGCTGCGCGCCGGCATGGGGCTGTACGCCAACAACCGCCCCGCCAAGATCTGGCCGCAGCTGGCGCCTGCCAGCCCCTTAAAGCCCGAGATCGTGGCACAGGGCATTGACTTTATCATTGTGCGGGAGCTGATCGGTGGCGTGTACTTCGGCCAGCACCAGACCCACACGCTGGAAAACGGCGAAAAGCAGGCCGTGGACACCATGCCCTACGCAGAGCACGAGATCGAGCGCATTGGCCGCATCGGCTTCGAGACTGCCCGCAAGCGCCGCAAAAAGCTGTGCTGTGTGGACAAGGCCAACGTGCTGGACACCAGCCGCCTGTGGCGCACTGTGATGCACCGGCTGCAGGCCGAGTACCCGGACGTGGAGTACAGCGAGATGTTCGTGGACAACTGCGCTATGCAGATCGTGAAGAACCCCGCTCAGTTTGACGTCATCGTCACCGAGAATATGTTCGGCGATATCCTGTCGGACGAAGCCTCCATGATCACTGGCTCCATCGGCATGATCCCGTCCTCCAGCCTTGGCGACGGCACCCGGGGCCTGTACGAGCCCATCCACGGCTCTGCCCCGGACATTGCAGGCAAGGACATCGTAAACCCAACCGCCTGCATCCTGTCTGCTGCCATGATGCTGCGGTACTCCTTTGGCATGGCAGCGGAAGCCGATGCCATAGAGAACGCTGTGAACCGTGTGCTGGACAAGGGTCTGCGCACAGCCGACAACATGAGCGATGGCTGCACCTGCCTTGGCTGCACCGCCATGGGCAACGCCATTCTGGCAGAGCTTTAAGCCGCAGCGCTATTTTTAATGAAACAAGCCCGGAAGGTCTACCGACCTTCCGGGCTTGAATTTTTTTATATTATTACAGCATCTTGGAAAGAAAGGCTTTCAGGCGGGGGTGCTTGGGGTTCGAGAACAGCTCCTGCGGCGGCTCATCCTCCTGAATTTTGCCATCATCGATGAAGATGACCCGGTTGGACACCTCACGGGCAAAGCCCATTTCGTGGGTGACCACCAGCATGGTGATGCCGGTGTGTGCCAGCTCCTTCATCAGCTCCAGCACCTCGCCCACCATCTCGGGGTCAAGGGCGCTGGTGGGCTCGTCGAACAGGATCACGTCCGGGTCCATAGCCAGCGCGCGGGCGATGGCGATGCGCTGCTGCTGACCACCGGACAGACTCTTGGGGTAGGCGTTGGCCTTGTCGGCCAGACCTACGCGGGCCAGCAGTTCGTCTGCGCGGGCAGAGATGGCCTCTTTGTCCTTCAGCTTCAGCAGGGTAGGTGCCAGCTCAAGGTTCTTTTTTACGGTCAGGTGGGGGAACAGGTTGAAGTGCTGGAACACCATGCCCATCTTCTGGCGCACGGCATCGATGTGTGTCTCGTTTACCTCCACACCCTCAAACTTGATGGAGCCGGAGGAGGGGGTCTCCAGCCGGTTCAGGCAGCGCAGAAAGGTGGATTTGCCGCAGCCGGAAGGGCCAATCAGGCAAACCACGTCGCCGCGGTAGATGTCAAGGTCGATGCCTTTCAGCACGTCCAGCGTGGGGTCGGCCTTTTTTGCGCCGCGCTTCTTTACGCCGCCATAGGTCTTGGTCAGGCCGCGTACTTCCAAAATCTTATCGGTCACTTTGTGCCAGCCTCCTCTCAAACTTGCTCAGCAGCCATGTAAACAGCATAACAAGGATCAGGTAGATCAGTGCAACGCCCAGCAGGGGGAACATGGCTTCGTAGGTACGGTTCATAATGCCCTGCGCAGCATACAGCAGCTCCTTGCCGCCGATGGTGGTGATCAGGGAGGTATCCTTGAGCAGGACGATAAACTCGTTGCCCAGTGCAGGCAGCACCGCACGGATGGCCTGCGGGATGATGATGACCACCATGGTGGTCATGTAGTTCAGGCCAAGGCTGCGTCCGGCTTCCATCTGGCCGGGGTCCACAGCCATCAGGCCGCCGCGGATGATCTCGGATACATACGCGCCGGAGTTGATGCCCAAGGTCAGCGCACCCACCATGGTAAAGTTGCGGCTGTTGGAAAAAATGACCATGCTCATGATCAGCAGCTGCACCATCATGGGCGTGCCGCGGATGATGGTGGTGTACACCTGACACACCGCGTTAAAAAAGCCCAGTACCGCATTTTTGTGGCCGGGGCGCTGCTGGTCGTGTGTCACGCGCACCAGCGCTACCACGCTGCCCAGCACCACGCCCAGCGCCAGCGCCAGCGCGGTGACCAGCAGGGTGGTGCCCACACCGTTGATGTACTGCATCCAGCGGTCCTTCAGCAGAAAGGCCTGATAAAACTTAAAAAAGAAATCCTGTCCAAAGCTTAGCTTTGTGCCGCTGTTGAGCAGCCCTTTGAGCAGTTCGTATTGCGCAGCCATTCACATCCTCACTTTCTGTTTGTCAATAAATTGTAACCACTTTTTTCTAAAAAAAGAGGTGCCCCGGAGCGGGGCGCCTCCTTGGGTACGGAAATGGTACAGGGCACGCAGCTTAGTTTGCGTTGATGTACTTGTCCACGATGGCCTGCAGGGTGCCGTCAGCCTTCAGCTCCTCCAGAGCCTTGTTGACAGCGTCCTCCAGAGCAGAACCCTTTGCCATGCCGATGGCGTAATCCTCCTCGGCGTAGCTGGTATCCAGCACCTTCAGGCCGGGGTTGGCAGCCACGAACTCCTGTGCGGGAGCGTTGTCGATGACCACAGCGTCCACCTGACCATTGTTCAGGGCCTGCACAGCGGTCAGACCGTCGTCGTAAGCAACCACATTCTCATCACCGAAATCATCGGAGCAGTAGATGTAGCCGGTGGTGCCGCGCTGGGTGCCGATCTTCTTACCGGCCAGATCGTCGGGAGAAGCAATGTCGGAATCGTTGGGCACAATGATGGACTGGATGCCGGTGGCGTAGTTGTCGGAGAAGTCCATCACAGCCTTGCGCTCGTCGGTCACGGTAACGCCTGCCATCACGATGTCGGCCTTGCCCTGCTGCACGCTGAGCAGTGCGGCGTCAAAGTCCATATCATCGATCTGCAGCTCCAGACCCAGCTTCTCAGCAATGGCCTTGGCGGTGTCCACATCGATGCCCTCAAACTCGCCGGCATCGGTGGTCATCTCGTACGGAGGGAAGGCGGCGTTGGTAGCCATGGTCAACTTGCCGGCCTCCACGGTGGTCAGGTCAGCAGCAGCGGCAGAAGAAGCAGCCTCGGAGGAAGCGGCAGAGCTTGCCACAGAGGAAGCAGCAGAGCTTGCAGAACCACCGCAGGCGGTCATAGCCAGAGCAGCAACGGAAACAGCAGCGGCAGCCATGAAGCTGCGGCGAGAGATCTTTTTCATATTCAAACACTCCTCAATCTATGCAATATAGTTTGCTTTGCCCCGATGGGATGCGATTCATCGCGCTTTCGGGGAACGCACTTAGTATAGTTTGTACAAAACAAAAAGTCAATACTTGTGCATAATAATCCGTGAAATTGAAACGATTTTGCAAACATTTATGCAATAACGGAGAAAATATGTGAATATATGCAGTATAAACTCCCTCAGTCAAAGCCTGACGGCTTTGCCAGCTCCCTCGGGGAGGGAGCCTCTGGCGCGCCCGGACACTTTGCACTTGAGCCGGTAACTTTGCCGCCATGCCAAAGGCCCCATCTCAGAGGGGGCTGGCATCGCGTAGCGATGACTGGGGGAGTTCAGCCTGAGAGGGCGAACTTGCACTGCGGTGCTTATACGCTTCTTGCAATCTCCTCCGCGCTGTGCTTGGGCACGCAGTAGTCGCGGTTTTCGTCCAGATAGTACTTTACGCCGGTCTGCTCGGTCATGGGTACGATGCTGGCTTTGTGGGTGGGGTAGCCGAAAGCCACCATAAAGGCCAGCTTCTGCGGCTCCTCGATGCCCAGCAGCGCGGTCAGGGCGGGCTTATTGATCGCGCCCATGATGCAGCTGCCCACGCCTTTGTCCCATGCGGCAAGGGTCATGTTTGCCAGCGCAATGCCGGTGTCGGTGGCAAGATCGCCGGGGATGGCGGTATCCTGCACCACAGCTGCATAAAAGGTGGGCAGCTCGTCCGCCTTGGGCGTGCCCTGCTCCGGCGGCAGATAGCCAGCCCACTTGACCAGCGGCTGTACCTTGGCCACCATCTCCGGGCTTTGCACCAGCACCAGACGCACCGCCTGCCGGTTTGCCCCGCAGGAGGACAGCCGCACGGCCTGCACGATATCGTCCACCACATCCTGCGGCACGGCCTTTTGTGCAAACCGGCGGTAGGTGCGGCGGGTAGTCAGAAGTTCCATAACAGACATTATAAATCGCTCCTTTATCCGGTAAAATACAAAAACGGAAAAAACTATATATAAAGTATAACAGATGCACCGGCGCACAGCAATGGCTGCGGCGTGGTTTTTTGCGGATACGGCGGCTGTATTGTAAAGGATAGTGACACTTATTCTTGTATCCTTGTATTTTTTTGGTGAATGTTTCCATGAAATACTTGACAATGGGGGGTAGGTAAAGGTATTATATAGGTGTAAACGCATTACATGCAGTGTAAGGCGTGCTTGAAAGAAAGATTGTGAGGTTGATTATTATGTCTAATATCTCTCGTCGTCAGTTCCTGAAGGGCGCAGGTGTCGCTACTCTGGCTGTTGCTGCTGCTGGCGTGCTGGCTGGCTGCTCCAAGGAGGATGTTCCTGTGATTCCTGAAGTGACCACTCGTCCTGTGATGGTCATCTTTATGGCAGACAAAGGCAATGGCGAGACCGTGGTTGTGGGTGAGACTGCCAAGATTGATGTTCTGAAGACCGAGGACTCTGTGAAGGTTGCTGACATCGATAAGAAGCTGTTGCCCGAAGGTTACCATCTGGAGAACGAAAAGGCAGTCGTCGAGATTCGCAAGGATGCCTCTAAGGGCGAGTACATCATCGTCTTTGTGACTGATGTGACCTACGCTACCAAGGAAGTTGAAGTCACGTTGCATGTGACGAACCCGACTCTGGGCGAAGACCCTAAGAAGATTGTTAAGGTCACTGTTGCCAAGGATGCAACTACTATTCGCATTGGTCAGATCAAACTGCCTGAGGGCTATGAGTTTTTCCCGGGTGCATATGAGGCAGATGTGGATTATCCCATCAGCGCTGATATGATGTTTGCAATTCAGCACGTGTGATTGTAGAATACTCGTTGCGTGACGATAGAAAGGACGGCAGTCGTATGACTGCCGTCCTTTTTTGTGCTTATAGTCAGTTCTACCGCTTTTCCAGCAGCGTGCAGCCCCTTCCGTCAAAGCCTGCGGCTTTGCCACACTCCCCCTTTTGTCGCTACGCGACATCTTCCCCCGGCCGGGGGAAGTCAGCCCTCAAGGGGACGGCTTTCGCAGCGGCGGTAAAGTTTCCGGCATAGCCCAAAGGCGTCCCCTTGGGGGAGCTGGCACGCCGTCAGGCGTGACTGAGGGGGTAAAACGCCGTCTTACTTTCTCTTCGGCAGCGGCACGCACAGCACCAGACTGATGCCGATAGCCAGCGCCACCGCAATTTTAAAGGTACTGATGCCCTTGGCAAGAGCAAGGGCATTTTCGTTCTGGATGAAATAGTAGGCGGTGTAGTAGATGCCCGCGCCCGGCACAAGCGGGAAAATGCCGGTCAGCAAAAACACCGTGACCGGCGTTTTTTGGGTAATGGCAAACACGCGGGTAAGGATGGTAAGCGGAATGACCGCCAGCAGGGAGGCCGTGGCGGCGTCTGCGCCCAGCAGGGTCAGCAACTCGTACCACAGCCAGCCCACAGCGCCCACCAGCGCGCAGTAAGGCAGGCAGCGCCGGGGGCACGCAAACAGAATGGCAAAACTCAGCGTGCCCGCCGCGGCCAGAAAAAACTGCGCGGTCAGCTCGCTGATCTGTACAGCTGCAAGGGACATCATACCACGACCACCCCCGTAAATACCGTGTACAGCCGCAGTACAAGGCCGGTGCCTATGGCAATGCTGGCGGCAATGAGCAAAGCGTCGATCATGCGGATGGTGCCAGAAAGGTAGTCGCCCTGCACAAAGTCCCGGATGCCCATGGTAAAGGCGATGCCCGGGGTCAAAATCATCAGCGTACCGATGATGGCGTGGCTGGCAGAAGTGTGCAGCAGATTGCACAGCAGAATGCACACCAGCGTGATCAGCGCGGCGGTGCTGATCTTCTGGAAGCCGCCGGGCACTTCATGCCGCCCGCACCACAGCAGATACCAGCTGGCCACCAGTCCCGCCCCGGCAGCTGCCAGTGCACTGCGCAGGTTGCCGCCGAACATCATGGCAAAGCAGAACGCCCCGCACAGCCCGGAAAGCAGCTGCACATGATCTTTGGGGAAGGGCAGCTGCCGCGCCAGCACCAGACGGCTCTCGGCTTCATCCAAGGTCATCCCTGTCTGGGCGATCTGGCGGGAAAGCTCGTTTACCGCCGCCACCCGCCCCAGATGGGTGGTGCGCACCGGTACGTTGCGCACCTCGCTGATCTCGGCAGTGCCGGCACTGGCAAAAATGCCGTTGGTCAGCACATAAACGTGGAACTCCCGCAAATGGAAGCTGCGCGCCATGATCTCCATGGTCTGCTCCACCCGGAACACCTCTGCGCCGTTTTCCAGCAGGGTCTGCCCTGCGGCCATGATAAAATCCATGATGCGGCGGCGCAGCTCTTCATCGGGAAAAGGGTCTCTGCTGTTCATTGCCTGCTCTCCTTGCAAAAGATGATACCCTATTTTATCATGTGCACCAGCCGCATACAAGGGCGTATAATAAAAAGCTCTGGAAACACCAGAGCTTTCTTGCGAAAAGGGTCGGAATATGTTATAATTGTCCTGTCGCTGAAAAGCGATCGAAAGGTACTGCACATACGGCAGGCGGTTGGCTCTCACTTCCGGAAGGAGGTGAGAACATGCCCATTACTTTGACATTCCACTTGTTTGGATTTACGTTTACGATCAAGGTAAGAAAGTAAAAACCGCCACCCCCCACAGGTGACGGTTTTTCTTTGGATAAAAGTTAAACTAAAAACCTAAAGGGCCAACCGCTTGTCGCAGTGCCTTTTGTAATTATAGTATAACCCTTTTTGTGCGCATTGTCAAGCAAAACGGATACGGCAGCAGACCGGAAGCCATATCCCTACCCAAAAACTTCGTTGAAGGTGTTGACAAATGCCGCCGATGGGTTTATTATAGTGTCAATATCACAAAAATGGCTGTGAAGAGAAGAGTAGGCCTTCGCATTGATCCTTACCAGAGAGCCCGGGCGGTGAAAAAGGGCAGGAAACAGGAAGCTGAAAATGGTCTCGGAGCCGTGCGGACGAGGCGCAGGAGTGCTAAGCCCGCAACGGGATGCGCCCGTTACAGCGTCCGGCTGTAAGCAGCACACGCTGCCGCAGCATCGAGGCTGTATCCGTAAGGGTACAGTGAACCAAGGTGGTACCACGGAAGTATGTTCATGCCTCCGTCCTTGCAGAGTCTAAGGCTCGTAAGGACGGGGGCATTTTTTCATTCATCCGTTCAAGGCTGCGCGCGGAAAGGTGCCGTGCGGGCCACAGTACATAATAGAGAACAATAGAGAGGGAACAAAATTATGATTACTCGTCGCGATTTTCTGAAAGTTACCGGTGTAGCAGCCGCAGCCGCTGCCCTGACTGCCTGCGGTGGTTCTTCTTCCACTGCTTCTTCCGCCGCTGCGTCCGGCAGCGTGGCATCCTCTGCCGCAGCTAAGCTGGATAAGATCAAGGTGGCTGTGCCCAACGATACCACCAACGAGGCCCGCGCCCTGACCCTGCTGGAGAAGAACGGCTTCTTCAAGCTGAAGGCAGATGCCGGCCTGACCGCCACCAAGAACGACATCGAGGAGAA
>OQVI01002583.1_pt1 | contig 11452 bp, 10 predicted proteins | sample 1691651 | NCBI WGS metagenome assembly OQVI01 (sample SAMN03418287, study PRJEB22391) | human gut metagenome | biome: human-gut; feature: organic feature; material: feces | host: Homo sapiens | place: Italy | collected 2013-04
TCGGCAAAGAATTAATAGCTTATATAGCGATTCTATAGCGTTGAATGAAAGTAAATCATCGCTATCTACAAAGAGTATGTAGTCGCCTGTTACTTTTTCTAAGCCGACATTCCGAGTATCTGACAGACCACTGTTTGCCTTTTCGTAGTAAAAGATCCTTTTGTCTTTTTCTGCAAGCTCAAGACAAATGGCTTTACTCTTATCGGTGGATCCATCGTTTACAAGTATTACCTCAATATTTTTATACGTTTGTTCCAAAATGCTTTCTACGCAAGGACGCAGATATTTTTCGACATTATATACAGGAACGATTACTGAAATTAGGGGTTGCTCACTCATCATAGTTTCCCTCGTATGCTACTTTTGTAAACACATCTTCATACTGCCCGCAGATTTTATCCCAGGTGTACTCTTCAGCCACACGTTTCTTGGCTCTCCGACCCATCTCTGCAATTTCATCTGCACTCATTTGGTCTGCCTTATCAATCAATTTTGCAAGGCTACCCGGATTGCGGCTCCAATACAAGGCGCAGTCCTCTGCCACTTCTTTGTTGAACCCAACATCAACCAGTAGGTTCAAATCGGTACTGCCAAGAGCCTCGATCAGCGAAGGATTTGTGCCGCCAACCGTGTGGCCGTGGAAGTAGGCATACGCATTTTCCCGAATTTTCTTCAGCAGTTCCTGATCATACACAGTGCCGACGAATTTGATTCTCTTATCACTCTTGAAATGCAGTTTTTCTTCTAACTCATTCAAGAATTTCTCGTTTACATTTGTAATGATAGCAAAGTCCTTCCGGCTCTTGCTCTTCATAAACTCCCGAATCATGACTTCAAAAGAGTTTTCCGGCACAAAGCGGCCGACAACAAGGTAATAGCCCTTCTTCGTCAATCCTTTTTCCTTATACCAGCTTACCAGTTTTTCATCATCGTCAGCCAGCTTGCTAAGGGTCAGATCCGCACCGTAAGCAATAAAAGTCGTTTTCGGATTTCTTCCTTTGATACCCTTACCGTCATAGCACTCATGGATATACTTTTCGATGTTCACAGAGTCACAGATAGCAAGGTCACAATATTTGACCATCATCTGCTCGGAAATCTTCCAGTACTTCCGAATCGGTGCTGACCACTTAGCCCGCATCCACTCATGTCCATCCGGGTTCAGATACACCGCGCCGCCAAGTTTATGGATTTCTCTGTAAAAATGACCAGCAAAAGGCCCAATGCGGCAAGCCATGATGTAAACAATCGGATGCGAGATATGGTTTTTCTTGATATGTTCGCAACAAGCCTTTAGTGCAGCCACATCATAATAAATTGCCTGTGCAGAGCCAATTTGAGGAACATCTATTTTGAAGCAGTGGGCATTGTGAAGTTCAAACTCGTGGTCATTGATCTTTGTCACGCCCTCAAACTTGCTCTCATCCATGCAGCCATCGCCATTGGCTTTGCAGGCAACATGATATTTGATGTTTTCTTTATTCTGGTGATACTCCGTGAGCTTGTATACAAAGGTTTCATAACCTCCGTAAGCCCCCAATGACTTCGCGCCCACAAGATATATGTGCTGTATTTCTTTCCTTAAATTCATTCCTCTATGCCATCCTCACATTTTATCGCTAATGTTACATCTATTCCCTTATGGACAAAAATAAACAAACCCACGGCGGGTCGCACAAAGGCAATCCACCGTAGGCGTGAACTCTCCTTCAATCTTTATTTGCTGTTCCTTTTGTGGGTCAAAACAGAGCTTTCCCAAAAGCCTCCTACATATAACCCCGGATTTTCCGCATCTTGCAGTTTTTCAACAAATAAAACATTTGAAGGACAACTCAAGCCGTCAAAACCCTTTAGTTATCGTAGGTTTTCTTGTTTGACCCTATTATCACTGCAGCACCCACGAGGTACACATGTGGCTTAATTTGTATCATTCTGCCAATCCCATCCAAACTTTGTCACAAATGCTATGTCTATTCGTTGTGAACTGAAACAAGCCCACGGCTTATTGCTAAAAAGCAACCAACTCGTGGGCTCAAATTATTCTTCAAGTCTTTTTCATTCGTTTTCACAGGGCGCCATATATATTCTAACATCCCTGATAACCTTCACGATTCCTCTTTCAGACACTTCAACAAATGAGATACTTGAAGGACAATTCAAGCCTCTAAGGAGTATCATCCATTTTGAGAATGGATGATACCCATTTCCACAGAAGCCCATATATAATATGTATAGATATAATACCACACAATGCGACATTTTTCAACAATACAAGTTATACCAAACTGTACTCGAATACATTTTTGTCACTTTCACCATATTGGGCACACTTTTTCCTATGGGATAGCCGAAACAGATAAAACCAATGCTACATCATTACAATTTTTTCAAGGAGGAGCATTATGGCAAAGCGCGGAGAAAACATCAGAAAGCGGAAAGATGGTCGTTGGGAGGGTCGCTATATTAAGGGACGAAACTCTGATCGGACCGCAATCTGGGGGTACATTTATGGGCATTCTTACAATGAAGTAAAGGAAAAACTCACCATCAAAAAGATGGAGGTGCAACAATTTGCGCTAAATGTAGAAAATCCGACTTTTTCAGAGCTTTCTCGCACCTGGGAAAGCTCCATTTTTTTAGGTGTCAAATCTTCTACAGCAGCACACTATCACTACACACTCCAACACTACATTTTGCCTGTGCTTGGTCCGTATCGTGTTCAAGCTTTGAGTGAATGCATCCTAGAAAACAGTCTTCTGGAAATTATTGCTCCTGCAGACCAAAACCACAAGACCCTAGGCAACGCAATGGGCAAGGAGTGCCTGACGCTTGTTCGGAGAATTTGCCGCTATGCGGTACATTTACATATTATGCGTCCCATTGAAATTGATCTCAAACTTCCAGCTGTGAATTCATCCAACACTACGGTTCTAAATAATTTGGAACAAAAATCTGTTTGTGCTTATGTTTGCTCTTCGCCAACACCCAGAAGGCTTGGTATGCTGCTGATGATGCAGATGGGGCTGCGTATCGGAGAAGTGTGCGGGCTGCAATGGGGTGATTTCGACCTGCAAAACGGTGTTCTCTCTGTTCGGCGCACTGTTAAGAGAATTTATATGGCACCCGGAAAAACCACCTTGGTAACGCAATCTCCCAAAACGCAAAGTTCCGAGCGCGACATTCCTATCCCAACAAGTATCCTCAGCCTTCTAGAAGGAGAGTATGTCGGACAGAGTAACGATGTCTGGTTTCTATCAGATACCGAACTTAGGCCAGTTGAACCGCGCTGCTATTACAAAAGCTTGCAAGGATACTTAAAGCAGGCTCAAGTTCCTGTTGCCCGCCCACATGCGCTGCGACATACATTTGCAACAACCTGCCTGCAAGCTGGCTGCAATGTAAAAACGCTGAGTGAGTTGATGGGGCACTCGAATCCTGATATCACGCTAAAACGCTATGCACATTCTTGCTGGGAGTGGAAGCAAAATGAAATGAATCGGATTTACGGGTGAGGGGTCAAAAGAGGAGTCAGTTTTATATAAAGCCACATATTATCAGCATTTAGAACCTAGAACCTTCCATTCTCAAAATGGATGATACTTTTTAGAGGCTTGAATTGTCCTTCAAGTATCTCGTTTGTTGAAGTGTCCGAAAGAGGAATTGTGAAGGTTATCAGCGGTGCTATATATAGCGCACTGTAAAAACGAATGAAAACACTTGAAGAACGATTTGAGCCCACGGGTTGGTTGCTGTTGAGCAATAAGCCGTGGGCTTGTTTCTGTTCACACTTATAGACATAACATTTGTGACAAAGTTTGGATGGGAATGGCGGAATGATACAAATTAAGCCACATGTGTACCTCGTGGGTGCTGCAGTGATAATACGCGGCTGTCATAATGGGGACAAGGGTACGGCAGAGAACAAAAGGTTCCGCGACCCGAAGTTCATATTTTCTTACCCGAAGAATGAACAGAACATTTTTCTGGACGGCTGGAAAGCTGCCCGGAAAGAAATCTCAACCAAGAGGGTGAGGTGACGCCAGCGGACAGGCGTGAGAGCCTATCCGCTATTTGTGTTATCAAAAAGCTGAAGAATAGAATGGCGCGGCAGGAGAGGAAAGAATGAAAGACAAACTCAGGGTGGCAATGTTCGGGCACAAGCGTATTCCGTCCAGAGAGGGTGGAGTTGAAATTGTTGTGGAAGAATTATGCACCCGGATGGTAGAACAAGGTAACGAGGTGACGTGCTTTAATCGTGCAGGACACCATGTGAGTGGAGTTGAGTATGACAAGCCACGGCAGGAAGAATATAGAGGAATAAGGCTGAAAACGGTTTCAACAATCGATAAAAGAGGTCTTGCAGCGGTAACATCATCCTTTTTTGCGGCTCTGTATAGTGCATTTGGAAAATTCGATGTAGTACATATTCATGCCGAGGGACCAGCCTTTTTTGCATGGCTACCGAAACTGTTTGGTAAAAGGGTAATCGTAACGATTCACGGTTTGGACTGGGCTCGCGAGAAGTGGCACGGAAGCATTGCATCCAAGTTCATTCGTGGCGGCGAAAAAAACGCCGTGAAATATGCGGACGAAATCATCGTTCTAAGCAAAGGCGTTCAGAAGTACTTCATGGATACGTACGGGAGGGAGACGCATTTTATCCCTAATGGTGTCAATCGGCCAGAAGTTCGGGAAGCAAAGTTGATTACTGATGATTTTGGACTAGAAAAAGATTCCTACATATTGTTCCTCGGTCGTCTGGTACCGGAAAAGGGCATTCGATATCTGGTTGAGGCATTCAAGAATGTAAAGACGGATAAAAAGCTGGTCATCGCAGGCGGTTCCAGTGACACGGATTCCTTTATGGAGGAATTGAAAGAACTGGCGAAAGGTGATGATCGGATTCTCTTTACCGGGTTTGTACAGGGAGCAATACTGGATGAACTGTACAGTAACGCTTACATCTACACGCTGCCGTCAGATCTGGAAGGAATGCCATTAAGTCTTCTGGAGGCAATAAGCTATGGCAATTGCTGTTTGGTATCTGATATACCGGAATGTACCGAGGTGGTAGAAGATAAAGCAATCATATTCCGAAAATCCAATATCAAGGACCTGACAGAAAAACTGCAGGACGCATGCGATGATATTCGAAAGGTAGGAAAGTTAAAAGAACAGGCAGCTGACTTTATTTGTGATAAATATAACTGGGATGAAGTGGTGGATAAAACACTTGCATTGTATGGGGAGAAGAGCCGATGAGAGTATTAATGATAAATAAATTTCTGCACCGAAACGGCGGATCAGAGACGTACATATTTAAATTGGGTGAGGCACTGGAACAGCACGGTCACGAGGTCCAGTTCTTCGGCATGGACCATAAAGGCCGCTGTGTTGGCAACCGGGTCAATGCTTATACGTCCGATATGGATTTCCACGGCGGCAGCAAGCTGTCGAAGCTGACTTACCCGATCAAGACCATTTACAGCAGCGAGGCCCGGAAGAAGCTGCGGCTGGTGCTGGATGACTTCCAGCCGGATGTCTGCCACCTGAACAATTTCAACTACCAGCTGACCCCTTCGATCATTTTGGAAATCGTCAAGTGGCGGAAAGAGACTGGAAAGGACTGTGAGATCGTTTTCACGGCACATGACTACCAGCTCGTCTGTCCGAACCACCAATTAAAGAATCCGATTACACATGAGAATTGCGAAAAATGTCTGGGCGGACATTTTATGAACTGTGTAGAAGGAAAATGGTCTTTCAGGGCAATCCGCTCGGCAAGTCCATCATCGGCACGATGGAAGCAGAGTTTTGGAAGATGAACGGAGCGTACAAATATATTGATAAGATTATTTGCTGCTCTGAATTCCTGAAAACAAAAATGGATACGAATCCGTTGTTCAGAGAAAAAACGATTGCTCTTCATAACTTTGTGGAGCGGGTTGAACCTAAGACAGTTGAGAAAAAGGATTATGTCCTGTACTTCGGCCGTTTCTCCGAAGAAAAAGGCATCAACACGCTTATAGAAACCTGCAATTTGCTACCGGATATCCAGTTTGTGTTTGCCGGTTCTGGTCCGTTGGAAGATAAGGTTAATCAGCTGAAAAATGTAAAGAATGTTGGTTTCCAGACTGGCGAGGCATTAGACACATTGATTAGGGAAGCAAAGCTCTCTATCTGCCCGTCAGAAGTGTACGAGAACTGTCCGTTCTCTGTAATGGAAAGCCAGCAGAGAGGAACGCCTGCCATTGGCGCAAATATTGGCGGTATCCCGGAACTGATAACAGATGGAGTGGATGGTCGGCTGTTCACCAGTAAGGATTCAAAACAGCTGGCATCTATCATCAGAGAATTGTGGAATGACCCTGATAAGGTTGAGGGATATGCAAAAGCCTGCCTGAACCTTGAGAGAGATGACCTGGATTCTTATTATGAGAAACTCGTCCCGATTTATCTGGGGGGAGGTAACGCTCAGTAAATACCGAAAGAAAGACTACGTCCTGTACTTCGGCCGCTTCTCTGAGAAAAAGGGTATCAATACACTCATCAAGGTCTGCAAGGAGCTGCCGGATGTGCAGTTCAATCTTCGCCGGTACTGGTCCGCTGGAAGAGAGCATTAAGGGTGTGAGCAACATCCAGAACGTTGGCTTCCAAAAGGGCGGGGCACTGGAAAAGCTGATCCGTGAGGCGCGGCTCTCCATTTACCCGTCCGAGTGGTATGAGAACTGCCCGTTCTCCGTAATGGAATCCCAGATGTACGGCACATCGGTGCTGGGTGCTGATATTGGCGGTATCCCGGAACTGATTCAGGTTGGTAAGACGGGTGAGCTGTTTAAGAGCGGGAATGCGGAAGAGCTGAAGAGCAAGATCCAGAAGCTCTGGGGCGATAAGAAGCTGTGCGATGAATACAGCGAAAACTGCAAGGGCATCCGCTTCGATACCATTGATGAGTATTACGAGAAAATTATGAAAGTTTACATGGGAGTGAGTACATGAAAAAAGTTTTAATATTGAATGCAATACTTTATACCCCGGAGAATGGAAGAAAACTGAAATCTATTAATGATAGCTTGCTGATAACGGTCTGCAGGGGTTTTCTAGCGGCAGGATATGAACCGACTTTAATCGCGGATTCCTACTACAAGCCACTAGATGAAGAAGAATACGAGTTTGAAATTCTCTATTTTGATCATGTTTACGAGAAAGTATTTTCACCATATAAAATGCCGTTTCCTAAAGGCTTAAAAAAATACTTAAAAAAACATAAAAATGAATATGATTTTATTGTTTCAAGTGAAGTGTTCTCATGGTATTCCCTTATGGCGGCGCAAGTAGCAAAAGAAAAACTGATAGTTTGGCAAGAATTGGCATTACATAATAAGATGCTCCATGGTTATGCATCTCGCATATGGTATGCAGTTGTAGGAAGACTTTTTTTTAAAGATGTGCTAATTGCTCCAAGATCAGAAAAGGCAAAAAGATTTATCCTGCAGTATTGTAATAATGTAGATGGTGAGATATATCAGCATCCTATAGACATAAATAAATTTTCAGCACAGAGGAAAAAACAAAAATGCTTCATTTCAGTGTCTCAGTTGGTGGAAAGAAAACAGGTTGATAAAATAATCGCCGAATTTTCAAAATTTTATTCGACACATTCAGAATATGAACTGTATGTGTGTGGTGAGGGAAAAGAAAAGAAAAAACTTTTAGATTTGACACATAAGCTGGGTCTTGATGATGCGGTGCATTTCATGGGAGCCGTCAATCACAGTGAATTATCGGTTTTGCTCGGAAAAGCAATGGCACTTCTTATATATACTAATAAAGATAACAGCATTCTTACAATCTCTGAGGCAATTGCTTCCGGTACCCCTGTTCTGACAACACCTGTTCCAGACAATTCGCAATATGTGGCCAAGACGAATACGGGAATTGTGAAGAGTAATTGGAGCTCACTAGACGTAGAAAAGATAATAAGCAACAATAATAAATATATTAATAATTGCATTACGGTGAGGGAAGAACTCACAAATATTGCATTGGCTAGAAAAATCATAATTTTGAGGGGTAAACTACATGAATAGTAACGATAACCTTTGTGGTGTGGATAAAAGATATGAGGGAATCGATGGATTAAAAGCGTATGCCATTCTTGGCATTGCTCTGATGCACGTCCTCGCAAACGGAGGATATGAATTGGGAGGTTTTGTGTTTGGTAGGATGATACCGGCTTTCACAAACCTCGTTTTCCTTTTCATGATGGTCAGTGGTTTTGGTATGTGCTGCGGTTACTACCAGAAAATTGTAGACCGAAAGATCAGCATGGAAAAATTTTACAGCAAAAAATACATCAAAATCTGGCCGTACTTCGCATTGCTCTGTGTGCTGGATTTTGTGATTTCACCGAGCAAAAATTCGCTGTATGAAGTGTTTGCAAATCTGACTTTGTGTCAGGGACTTCTGCCGAATGCACACATTGAGGTGATTGGAGTTAGCTGGACACTGGCTGTTATTTTTGTGTTTTATATGCTGTTCCCATTCTTCTGCTTCTTGCTTGGAAATAAGAAGAGAGCGTGGGGCGTGGCAACTGCGGCGTTGATATTTAACTTGCTGTGTGGAAGCTATTTCTTTGATAAAAACCACATTGTTGACCCAGCTAGTGTCGGATTTTCATCAAGATTAAATATTGTCTACGACGCAATCTACTTTATCGCTGGAGGCTTGATTTTCCTTTACCGGAAAGAGCTTGCTGAATTTGCACAGAAGTACAAGGTAGTCGCCGGTGCGATTCTGCTGGTAGCCACAGTTGCGTATTTTGTGTTAGGCGGTTCTACACTCACGCTATTGTTCTTCTGTGTGGCAGCTTTGGTCTATACCCTCGGATGCAATCGGGGGAAGGTACTGGTCAATCCAATCGCAAAATTCATCGGTGGTATCTGCTTCGAGATCTACCTGTGCCACATGGTAATTTATCGTGTGCTTGAAAAATTACACCTTGTTCATCTGTTTGGTAATGGCTTACTTGCATATATCTTTACGGCGGTTGCGGTCATCTGCGGCTCGGTTGTGTTCTCGGTATGTGCGAAGTGGTTTTTGAATAAAATTGAAACTTTGATTGTTAATAGGAGTTAATCATGTCTGAAGAAAAGAAATTGAATGGTACGGTCATCGTCACTTACCGCTGCAACGCTCGTTGCTCCATGTGCAACCGTTATAAAGCACCTTCCAAACCGGAAGAAGAAATCAGTATTGAAACCATCAAGAAGTTGCCGAAGATGTACTTTACCAACATCACCGGTGGCGAGCCTTTTATCCGTACTGACCTGAAAGATATCGTGCGTGAGCTGTACAAGAAGTCCGACCGTATCGTTATTTCCACCAACGGTTTCTTCACAGACCGTATCGTTGATCTGTGCAAGGAGTTCCCGCAGATCGGTATCCGTATTTCCATCGAGGGTCTGGAGCAGACCAACAACGAGATTCGTGGTCTGCAGAACGGCTACCAGCGTGGTTACGGCACGCTGAAGAAGCTGCGAGAGATGGGCATGAAGGATGTTGGTTTTGGCATGACCGTTCAGGACAAGAATGCGCCTGATCTCGTTCCTCTGTATAAGATTTCCAACGAGATGGACATGGAATTCGCTACGGCTTCTCTGCACAACAGTTTCTACTTCGTTGAGGCAAAGAACATCATTCATGATCGTCCGATGGTTGCTAAGAACTTCGAGAATCTGGTCAACGAACTGCTCCGAAGCAACAGTCCGAAGAAGTGGTTCCGCGCTTACTTCAACCATGGCTTGATCAACTACATCTACGGCCAGAAGCGTCTGCTGCCTTGCGATATGAGCTTTGATACTTTCTTTATCGACCCGTATGGAGATGTTATGCCTTGTAATGGTACTAAGGACAAAGAAGTCATGGGCAACCTGAATACCCAGAGCTGGGATGAGCTGTGGAACAGCCCGCAGGCAGAAGAAGTCCGTAAGAAGGTTCGCTGCTGTGACCGCGATTGCTGGATGATCGGTTCTGTTTCTCCGGCTATGCACAAGTACATCTGGAAGCCTGCGACTTGGGTTCTGGTACATAAGTTCAAGGCACTGTTCACCAAACATCCGTACTCCATGTACGAGCTGAAGATCTGCCGTGATTACCGTGATGGAAAGGTCACCAAAGAGGAACTCGATAAGTGCAGTACCTGCGATATGAATTGTGTGATCAACAACGGTCTGAGTGAAGCATCCAAAGAACAGTTGAAGCATAAGACCGGAGAAGAAATCGTGGATGCTGATATCGCACAGCAGATGGAGAATAAGTGATGAAAAATGTGAGGATAGTTAAATGATACAAGGGTTAGTGAGTGTCGTTTTACCAATATATAATGTGGAAAAATACCTCGATAGATGCATAGAAAGCGTTGTAGGTCAAACGTACAAGAATCTGGAAATTATCCTTGTGGATGATGAATCTCCAGATGGTTGCCCTAAAAAATGTGAAGATTGGGCAAAAAGAGACAAAAGAATAAAGGTTATACATAAGGAAAATGCAGGACTTGGCTATGCGCGGAATACTGGCATAGAAAATGCAACAGGTGAATACATCTGCTTTTTTGATAGTGATGATTATGTAGAAAAAGATACGATAGAAAAAGCATATGATATTTCTAAAAAACAAGACTGTGATATGGCTTTATTTGGCCACTATGATGTGAATGCGCAGGGAACTATTGTGCGAACATATATACCTAACACAGAAAAGAATCTCTACGAAGATACTGAAGTTCAAAATAGGTTGTTACCTGATTTGGTTTCGGATGATCCCAAAACAGGAAATACTACAAATCTGTGGCTTAGCGCATGTTTCTGTATGTATTCCATGAAAATGATTTCAGAAGCAAAGTGGAGGTTCGTTTCAGAAAGAGATATCATTTCAGAAGATGTTTATTCGCTGCTCTTATTATACAAACATGTAAGACGTGTGGCGATAATCCCAGAAGCCTTTTATTACTACTGTGAGAATACAACATCGTTGACACACACGTATAAGTCGGATCGTTTCAAGCGGATTAAACATTTTTATAACGTGAGTGTTATGGCCTGTGACGAACTTAAGTATAACAGGAACGTTAAAGAGCGACTTGCGGAGCCATTTATGTCAAATACGATAGCTGCAATGAAGATGGCAGTGATATCGAATGAAAAAACGAGAAAAAAGAAGCAAAATATAAAGGATATCATAAATGATTCTACGCTGCAGGAAGTAGCCAAAAATCTTTTGAAAAGGAAACAAAAGAAAACAAGAAGAATATTTATGTTCCTTATTACAAGAAAAATGTACAGGTGTTGCTATTTGCTGCTGAAAATCAGTGCAAGAAGATAGTGAGGAATAAAGAGTGGGAACGTTAAAACTAGAGAAAAAACAGTGGTTGATTTTATTGTGGATACTGCTA
>OQVI01002591.1_pt1 | contig 11431 bp, 9 predicted proteins | sample 1691651 | NCBI WGS metagenome assembly OQVI01 (sample SAMN03418287, study PRJEB22391) | human gut metagenome | biome: human-gut; feature: organic feature; material: feces | host: Homo sapiens | place: Italy | collected 2013-04
GCGTTTCATCTTTTCAAGTACGAATTTTAAAAACAAGAAAAAATGATGAAACGGTATATTTCAGCTTTGACTATTGCGGGTTCAGACCCTTCTGGTGGTGCCGGACTTCAGGCTGACTTGAAAACATTTTCGGCTTTAGGTGTTTATGGAGCAACGGCCATTACGGCAGTTACAATACAAAATACCGTAGGTGTAAAATACGTACAAAAACTGCCATCGCAGGTTGTTTATGACCAAATTGTAACGGTAATGAAAGATATTCATGTAGACGCCGTTAAAATAGGAATGGTTAATGACGCTGAGACCCTTGATGCTATAGTTAATGCTTTGAAAGTACACAAACCTAAGTTCTTGGTTGTAGACCCTGTAATGGTCTCAACGAGCGGCTGCTCATTGATGCAGTCTGACGCATTGAATGTAATGAAAAAGCGCTTGTTGCCTATTGCAGATTTAGTTACGCCCAATTTACCAGAGGCATACGTACTGGCGGGCAAACAAATTGATAAAACGCTTAACGATGTTGACATTATAGCTCAAGACATATTGAATCTCGGAGTCAAGGCGTTGCTTATTAAAGGTGGACATGCTGATGGTAAATCCAAGAAAGATTATCTATATATAAAAAGCGGAGATGATGTTAAGCGTACATGCTTGTCTGCAGAAACCGTTGATACTAATAATACTCATGGAACCGGATGCACGCTCTCGTCCGCAATAGCGGCATTTGCCGCACGTGGTGAAGAACTTGGCGATGCAGTGCGTTTGGCAAAAAAATATCTAACTGATGCGTTAAAGGCCGGAGCGGGCATTCATGTGGGTAATGGTTTTGGTCCTGTAAACCATTTTTACGATTACAACTGTCAACAATCAGACGGTCAAGTTAGAAGGTCTGCGTATAAAATAATTGATATGGAAGATAGTTTTACTACGGGTTTGTCGGCTTGTCCTGCATCTGTGAATTTGCAATTTATAACTCATTTCACCGATAAATATTCATATATAGACTCAGCCATCATGGCCCTTGAAGGCGGATGTCGTTGGATTCAACTACGTATGAAGGATGCCGACGAGAGTGAGATAGAGCGTACAGCTCTTAAACTGATACCTGAATGCAGACGCAAAGGAGCTGTATTTGTTATCGATGACCATGTTGAGCTGGCTCTTCGAGTGGGTGCAGACGGAGTACATTTGGGTAAAAACGATATGCCTGTGGACGAGGCACGTAAGCTTGCAGGCAAAGATTTCATTATCGGAGGTACGGCAAACACATTTGAAGATGTTAGCCGCTTGGCTTCCCAGGGTGCTGATTATATAGGTTGCGGACCTTATAGGTTTACAACAACTAAAAAGAAACTTGCACCAATGTTGGGGCTGGAAGGGTATAAAGATATACTTTCACGTATGAGAGCCTATGGTATAAGTTTGCCGTTGGTAGCGATTGGTGGAATAACATGCGACGACATACCGCAACTTATGGAAGCCGGCGTGTCTGGTATAGCTCTAAGCGGCAGTATATTACGAGCAGGGAATCCTGTAGATGAGATGAAGAAAGTTGTTGGTCAATTACAACATGGCAATCAATAATGCAGGTCGCGATTTGTCAATAACGTTTCCTTGATTCTTGATAAAATCAATATATTATGGAGAATAACATTAAAATAACTTATCCCGGTTCGGAGAAAGTCTACCTTAAAGGTAATCTTTATCCGGACATTAAGGTCGGAATGCGTGTGGTACACCAGATGCCGACCGTGACAGTTGAGGACGGGAAGAGCACTGAGCGTGCTAATCCGTCTGTTTACGTATATGACACAAGCGGTCCTTATAGCGATCCCAATATTGAGATTGACGTTAAGAAAGGATTGCCGCGTATGCGCGAGTCGTGGATTCTGAAACGTGGTGGTGTAGAGCGTCTCAATGAAATATCGTCTGAATACGGCCGCATGCGCCGTGACGATCATTCGCTTGACAGCCTGCGCTTTGAACATATAACTTTGCCTTTAAGGGCAAAAGACGGATGCCAAGTCAGCCAGATGTATTATGCAAAGCAGGGCATAGTGACACCTGAAATGGAATATGTTGCAATCAGGGAGAACATGAATTGTGCCGAGCTTGGCATAGAGACTCACATTACTCCTGAGTTCGTACGTGACGAGGTGGCGGCAGGACGTGCCGTGATACCGGCAAACATCAACCATCCCGAGTCCGAACCTATGATTATCGGCCGTAATTTTCTCGTGAAAATAAATACCAATATTGGCAATTCCGCCACGACTTCGGGCATAGACGAAGAGGTAGAAAAGGCCGTGTGGAGTTGCAAGTGGGGTGGAGATACGTTGATGGACCTGTCAACAGGTGCAAATATTCACGAAACCCGAGAGTGGATCATACGCAACTGTCCAGTACCGGTGGGTACAGTGCCAATGTATCAGGCAATGGAAAAGGTGAACGGTCATGCAGAAGACTTAACATGGGAGCTTTTCCGCGACACGCTGATAGAGCAGTGCGAGCAGGGAGTTGACTATTTCACAATACATTGCGGAATACGTTTACAAAACATACATCTTGCAGACAACCGTATGACTGGCATGGTAAGCCGCGGTGGTAGCATTATTTCGAAGTGGTGCCAGATGCACCAGAAGGAGAGTTTTCTCTACGAACATTTCGATGACATCTGTGACATTTGTGCGCAATATGATGTTGCCATATCGCTTGGGGACGGTCTGCGTCCCGGCAGCGTTTACGATGCCAATGACCGTGCGCAGTTTGCCGAGCTTGACACGATGGGCGAGCTTGTCGAGCGTGCTTGGGCAAAGAATGTTCAAGCCTTCATCGAAGGCCCAGGCCATGTGCCCATGCACAAGATACCGGAGAACATGCAGCGCCAGATTGAAAAATGCCATAATGCGCCGTTCTATACGCTTGGCCCGCTTGTTACAGACATAGCACCTGGCTACGATCATATAACAAGCGCGATAGGTGCAGCCCAGATTGGTTGGTTGGGCACAGCCATGTTGTGCTATGTTACGCCTAAAGAGCATCTTGCCTTGCCCGACCGCGACGATGTGCGCATAGGTGTAGTTACATACAAGTTGGCTGCACATGCTGCCGACCTTGCCAAAATGCATCCAGGCGCAATGGTTCGTGACAACGCATTGAGCAAGGCCAGGTACGAATTCCGTTGGAAAGACCAGTTCAATTTAAGTCTCGACCCGGAGCGTGCGCTTGAATACTATAAGACAGCCAACCACGTAGGCGGCAAGTATTGTACAATGTGCGGTCCTAATTTCTGTGCGATGCGCATAAGCCAGACAATCAAGGATTGTGATGAAGTATAAGAAATGAGTATTGATGACAGAATTAACGACTAATAACATATAATTAAAATGATTGAAAAGAAAGTTTCACAAGGTATTATAAGTACCTATTTCGAGAAGTTAGAAAAGAATCTTGATATTGATGTCGCAATCGTGGGCGGCGGTCCTTCAGGCATTGTTGCTGCGTATTATCTCGCCAAGGCCGGCTTGAAGGTTGCGCAATTTGACCGTAAACTGTCTCCTGGCGGCGGCATGTGGGGCGGTGCCATGATGTTCAACCAGATTGTCGTGCAGGAAGAAGCCATTAACATCGTAAAGGATTTCGACATCAATTATAAGCCTTACGGCGACGGACTCTATGTAATGGACTCGGTTGAGAGTACGTCGGCATTGCTTTATAAGGCTGTGCATGCCGGAGCAACAATCTTCAACTGTTATTCCGTTGAAGACGTAGTGTTCAAGAACAATGTCGTAAGCGGCGTTGTTGTAAACTGGACTCCTGTACTTCGTGAAGGTTTGCACGTTGATCCGTTGAACATTATGGCTAAATGCGTAATCGACGGTACTGGCCATGACAGCGAGATGTGTAAGACTGTTGCACGCAAGAATGGCATACGTCTTGCTACCGACACGGGCGATGTTATAGGCGAGCGTTCATTGGACGTTGTGTCTGGAGAACAGGAAGTTGTGAACGGTACAAAGGAAATATATCCCGGATTATATGTTTGCGGAATGGCAGCCTCAGCCGTAAGTGGAACTCCACGTATGGGACCGATATTCGGCGGTATGCTTATGTCAGGTAAGAAGGTTGCCGAATTGATTATAGATAAATTGAAATAATTAAATATTTAGTGAGTTAAGAATTATGGAATGCTTTTGCTGTCAGTTCGGCAAAATATGTTTCTCATAATTCTTAACTCTTGTTTTAGTTCACTTGACAGGCATTATCTGTCGATTGACATATTTCCCAGAATTCTTAATATGAAAGTCTTATAATGTTGTGGATTGTAATAACAGCTCCCGGATTTTTCCACGGCGAGGCATCTTTCCTTCATCGTTTGCTCGAATGCGGTGTTGACATAATTCATTTACGCAAACCAGGAGCCACCATCGACGAGTGCTCGTCGTTGCTTGACCAAATGCCGGCAGACGACTGCCGTCGTATCGTAATACATGACTACTTCGAACTTGCCGGGCCGTATTGCCTGCGTGGAATTCATTTGAACGCGCGACGTAGCGAAGTGCCCATAGGATATTCGGGACACATAAGCCGTTCGTGTCATTCGTTGGAAGAAGTCGAACTGTATAAGGGGGTATGCGATTATGTTTTCCTTAGTCCTATTTTCGACAGCGTTTCTAAGGAAGGTTATGCTTCGGCTTTTGATGATGAAATATTAAGCAAGGCTTCGGAAGCTGGCGTTATAGATAATAAAGTCGTGGCTCTTGGAGGTATCACTCCTGACAAACTGGGCTATTTGCGTTCGCTTAAATTCGGTGGGGTGGCAATGTTGGGTTGTGTAAACAACCTGGCCTCACTGCCGGAAAACGAGCAGGTGAAGATTCTGTTGGAAATGAAGAAGTGCGTTCAAGACGAACACCTGTCGTTATAGCATTTGTCAAATGCAGCCTTTGACCGTGCAAAAGGTATCCTTTAAGGACGCAAAAGGTATCCTTTATCAGTGCAAAAAGTAACCTTTAGAAGATGACCTAATACCATAATGATTTAAAGAAAAATGTGCTTTGTCCATAATTTATAAATTAAGGCCAAAATTGCACGGATTGTAATAATAACGTAAAGATTGGCTGCAAATTGTTTGCGATACTTTTTTTTTATTGTTATATTTGCAAATGCAACTGTTCAATTATAATAATAAACAACATGAGCGAACGACTTTTTATTTTCGACACGACTTTGAGAGACGGCGAACAGGTGCCGGGATGCCAGCTTAACACAGTAGAGAAGATCCAAGTGGCCAAGCAACTTGAACAACTTGGAGTGGATGTTATCGAGGCTGGATTCCCGATATCAAGTCCGGGTGACTTCAATTCTGTCATCGAAATATCAAAGGCTGTGACGTGGCCGGCAATTTGCGCCCTAACGCGTGCAGTCGAAAAGGATATCGACGTGGCAGCTGATGCTTTGCGTTATGCTAAGCGTAAGCGCATACATACAGGAATAGGTACGAGCGACCAGCACATAAAATATAAATTCAACAGCACTCCTGACGAAATAATCGAACGTGGTATTGCTGCCGTAAAGTATGCAAAGAAATATGTAGAAGACGTAGAGTTTTATGTTGAAGATGCCGGTCGTACGGACAATGAGTTCTTGGCACGGGTTGTAGAAGCCGTTATCAAGGCAGGGGCAACGGTTGTAAACATCCCGGACACTACAGGATACTGCTTGCCGAGTGAATATGGTGCTAAAATTAAATATTTGGTTGAACATGTCGACAACATAGACAAAGCCATAATTTCGACCCATTGCCACAATGATTTGGGCATGGCTACAGCCAATACCCTTAGTGGAATCATGAACGGTGCGAGACAGGTTGAAGTGACAGTCAACGGTATTGGCGAAAGGGCAGGGAACACCTCTCTTGAGGAAATAGCAATGATTCTGAAATGTCATAAACATATTGGTGTGGACACAAATATCAATACGGTAAAGGTTTTCCCTACAAGCCGTATGGTTAGTAGTCTGATGAATATGCCTGTTCAGGCCAACAAGGCCATTGTCGGGCGTAATGCATTTGCCCATTCCAGTGGTATACACCAGGACGGAGTGCTGAAAAACACAGACACGTACGAGATTATTAATCCAAAGGATGTCGGTATTGATGATAATTCGATTGTTCTTACTGCACGTAGTGGCAGGGCTGCATTGAAGTACAGGCTTGCGGTCCTTGGCGTCAATATTGAAGACGAGACGAAGCTTGATGGTATCTATCAGAACTTCCTTAAACTGGCAGATAGGAAAAAAGAAATACACGACGACGATATACTCATGCTGTCCGGAGCCGACCGTTCGGAGGCGCATGCTGTGAAACTGGATTACTTGCAAGTTACTACTGGCATGGGAGTGAGGAGCGTTGCCAGCATCGGTATAGACATTTCAGGACAGAAGTTTGAGGCTTCTTCAACCGGTAACGGTCCTGTGGATGCAGCGATAAAGGCGTTGAAGAGAATAATACAGAAGCAGATGACACTGAAGGAATTTACAATCCAGGCCATAAGCAAGGGCTCAGACGATATAGGCAAGGTACACATGCAGGTCGAATACGATGGAAATGTATATTATGGCTTCGGTGCAAATACGGACATTGTAACAGCTTCAGTCGAGGCTTATATTGATTGTATTAACAAATTCAGGGAACGATGAATACATTGTTTGACAAGATTTGGGACAAACACATTGTACAGGTAATTGACGATGGTCCGACACAACTATATATTGACAGGCTTTATTGCCATGAGGTTACATCGCCGCAGGCATTTGCTGGTTTGCGGGAAAGGGGGCTGAAGTGTTTCAGACCGGAGCGCATCATCTGTATGCCGGACCACAACACTCCGACCCATGACCAGGACAAGCCGATAGAAGACCCGGTTTCAAGGAAACAGGTTGAGACTTTAAAGGCTAATGCCTGGTATTTCGGGTTGTCTTATTATGGAATGATGGATAAGGATAACGGCATAATTCACGTTGTCGGTCCGGAAAAAGGTTTGTCTCTTCCGGGAATGACAATCGTTTGCGGCGATTCCCATACAAGTACTCATGGCGCTGTTGGTGCCTTAGCTTTTGGTATAGGCACAAGCGAGGTGGAAATGGTTATGGCGTCGCAATGTATCTTGCAACAGAAGCCTAAATCCATGAGGATTTGCATAAACGGAACTCTTGGCAAAGGTGTTACTGCCAAAGATGTGGCTCTTTATCTTATGTCGAAGATTTCAACATCGGGTGCGACCGGATATTTTGTCGAATATTCGGGGCAGGTTGTCGAGGATATGTCGATGGAAGGAAGGCTGACTTTGTGTAACTTGTCGATAGAAATGGGTGCACGCGGAGGATTAGTCGCACCGGATGAAACTACGTTTATATATCTTAAGGATAAGGATTTCTCGCCTAAGGGTGACGAGTGGGACAAAGCCGTATCATACTGGCGCACGTTGAAGAGCGATGACGATGCAGTCTTTGATAAGGAATTGTCGTTTGATGCTGCTGACATTATTCCACGCATAACGTATGGCACAAATCCGGGAATGGGTATCGGCATTACTGAAACCATACCAGAACTTGATTCCATAGACGAGAGGGGTAGGGCTTCATACCTTAAATCGTTGGATTATATGGGCTTTGTTCCGGGAGAGAAGTTGCTCGGTCATAAGATCGATTATGTTTTTCTTGGAGCTTGTACAAACGGTAGGATTGAAGACTTCAGGGCTTTCGCCTCGGTTGTAAAAGGACGAAAGAAAGCTGGCAGTGTCGTAGCTTGGCTTGTTCCCGGCTCTTGGAATGTGTACAGGCAGATATGCGCAGAAGGCTTGGACCAGGTTTTGATTGACGCGGGTTTTGACATCCGCCAACCGGGTTGTTCTGCATGCCTGGCAATGAATGATGACAAGATTCCGGCAGGCAAGTACTCAGTATCTACAAGCAACAGAAATTTTGAAGGAAGACAAGGCCCTGGAGCACGTACTATTCTTGCGAATCCACTGGTAGCAGCTGCTGCGGCAGTTACTGGAGTTATATCAGATCCGCGCGAGTTTATCTGATTTAATTTGTTTCTCATGTTAATTATTAGATTATATGAAACGTAAGTTTAATGTCATAACCAGTACCTGTGTCCCCCTCCCTTTGGAAAATGTTGATACAGACCAGATAATACCGGCACGATTCCTTAAGTCTACTGACAAAGAAGGATTTGGGGATAACTTATTCAGGGATTGGAGATATAATGAAGACGGGTCCATAAAGAGGGATTTTGTTTTGAATGATTCCAAATACGGAGGAGTTATACTTGTTGCAGGTAAGAATTTCGGTTGTGGTTCAAGCCGTGAACATGCTGCATGGGCCATTGCTGGCTATGGGTTCAGAGTCGTAATAAGTAGCTTCTTTGCAGACATACATAAGAACAATGAATTAAATAATTTCGTATTGCCTGTTGTTGTTTCAGAGGATTTCCTTGCAGAACTCTTTAAGAGCATTGAGGCAAATCCTAAGATGGAAGTTGAGGTGGATTTACCCAATCAGATTGTTACCAACAAAGCAACAGGGAATAGCGAACATTTCGACATCAACGGATACAAGAAGTATTGTTTGATAAACGGACTCGACGACATAGATTTTTTATTGCAGAATAAAGACAAAATAGAGAAATGGGAACGGTTGGAAATGTAAAATCTTATACACGCATACAGCCGTTTATCGAGATAATGGACAGTACGTTGCGTGACGGCGAACAGACTAACGGGGTTTCTTTCCTTCCTCACGAGAAACTTGTAATTGCTAAAATGCTTCTCAACGACATCAATGTCGACAGGATTGAAGTAGGTTCGGCAAGGGTTTCGGAAGGAGAAAAAGATGCCGTCAGGATGATTTGTCGGTATGCAAAGCAGATTGGCAAATTGAAAAATGTCGAGGTTCTCGGTTTTGTTGACGGAAAGAAAAGTGTCGACTGGATTGACGAATGCGGATGCAAGGTTATGAACATGCTTGCTAAAGGTTCGATAAAGCATTGTGAGGGACAATTGCATAAGACACCGTCAGAACACGTTAACGACATAATTGCGGCTTTGGATTACGCCAGGACCAGGGACATGGATGTCAATCTTTATCTTGAAGACTGGAGCAACGGTATGAAGGATTCGCCTGAGTATGTTTATGGAATGCTTGATGTCCTGACGAAATACGACATAAAACGTTTCATGCTGCCAGACACGCTCGGCGTGTTGAATCCATTGCAGGTCATTGAATTTATGCGCAAGATGGTTAAGAGGTATCCTGATGTACATTTCGACTTCCATGCACATAATGATTACGATTTGGCTGTAAGTAATTCGCTTGCAGCAGCATTGAGCGGAGTTAAAGGATTACACGTAACAGTCAATGGATTAGGTGAAAGGTGTGGCAACGCTCCTTTATCAAGCGTGCAGGTCATATTGAAGGACCAGTTTAACGCAAAAACAAATATCCATGAAGACCGTTTGAATGATGTTAGCAGACTTGTTGAAGGCTTTTCGGGCATTCCTGTTGCTCCTAACCAACCGATAGTCGGCGAAAACGTTTTTACCCAGGTTGCAGGTGTTCATGCTGATGGAGACAATAAGGCAGACTTGTATAGTAATGCCTTAATGCCTGAACGTTTTGGCAGAAAGCGCGAGTACGCATTAGGTAAGACGAGCGGTAAGGCTAATATTGACCGTAATTTACAAGAGTTGGGCTTAGACTTGTCACCTGAGCAAATACTAAAGGTGACAAAGAGGATAACCGAACTTGGTGACAGGAAGAAAATTGTGACACAGGAAGACTTGCCTTTCATTGTGAGCGACGTGTTGAAGCATAGTGTTCCCGAGGAAAAAGTCAAACTCATAAGTTACATGGTGTCGTCGGCATTTGGCTTGAAACCCATTGCGAGTGTAAAGGTCGAGATTAATGGGACTCAATATGAAGCCGACGCAATGGGTGACGGACAGTATGATGCATTTGTCAAGGCGCTTCGTAAATATACAAGTATTCGTTAGGCTGGGATTTTCCTGTACTTGAAAATTATAGCGTAACAATTCCTCCAGGCGGACGTACAGACGCCCTTGTGCAAACTGTTATAACTTGGAGCGTTGAAGGCAAGAGCATAAAGACAAGAGGACTTGACGCTGACCAAACGGAAGCTGCGATTAAAGCTACATTCAAAATGCTAAATATTATTGAAGCTTAAAAGGTCTGTCAATAAATAAACTGAAAACTATTTGTAATTGTTTTAATGTCAAACAAACATAAAATAATAATCAATTAATAATGAATCTGAAAATAGCTGTTCTGCCGGGTGATGGAATTGGCCCGGAAATAATGGAACAAGGAGTAGCCGTAATGGATGCGATAGCTGAAAAATTCGGTCATACAATTGAATATAGAAAAGCTATATGTGGAGCTGCGGCAATAGACTTAGTAGGCAATCCCTTCCCTGATGAAACTTTAGAAACATGCCAATGGGCTGATGCCGTTTTGTTCGCAGCGGTAGGTGATCCCCGTTTTGATAATGACCCGACTGCAAAAGTTCGTCCTGAACAGGGGCTTTTGGCAATGAGAAAAAAACTCGGGCTTTATGCAAACATCAGACCTGTACAGACATTTAAATGCCTGTTGCACAAATCCCCTCTAAAAGACGGCATTATAGAAAATGCTGATTTCATTTGCATACGCGAGCTTACAGGAGGTATGTATTTCGGTGAGAAATACCAAGATAATGACAAGGCATACGATACGAATTATTATACTCGTCCTGAAATAGAACGAATATTGCGTGTAGCTTACCGCTACGCTAGTAGGCGCAAAGGCCATTTGACAATGGTTGACAAGGCTAACATATTGGCATCAAGTCGTTTATGGCGTCAAATTACTAAAGAGATTGAAGGAGAATATCCTGATGTCAGGACTGACTTCATGTTTGTAGACAATGCTTCGATGCGCATGTTGGTAGAGCCTACATTTTTTGACGTTATTGTAACCGAGAATACTTTTGGCGATATTCTTACGGATGAAGGTAGTTGTATCTCTGGCAGTATGGGGTTGTTGCCTTCAGCTTCTATTGGTGACGGAACTCCTGTGTTTGAGCCCGTTCATGGTTCTTGGCCGCAAGCTGCAGGGAAAAATATTGCCAATCCTCTCGCCCAGATCCTCTCAGTTGCAATGTTGTTTGAGTATTTAGACTTGAAAGTGGAGGGTGCTGTTGTACGTAAAGCGGTGGATTGCTCTCTAGCTGCGAACATTAGAACACCTGAAATACAGGTAGATGGTGGAGCTTTTTACGGGACCAAGGAAGTTGGCGAATGGATAGTTGATTATATAAAACCTTAATTCCGCAACACTTTGATTTAACTTTATTTATAAGTTCCTGAGC
>OQVI01002594.1_pt1 | contig 11421 bp, 10 predicted proteins | sample 1691651 | NCBI WGS metagenome assembly OQVI01 (sample SAMN03418287, study PRJEB22391) | human gut metagenome | biome: human-gut; feature: organic feature; material: feces | host: Homo sapiens | place: Italy | collected 2013-04
AGGTTGTGGGTCTGGACAACATGAACCACTATTATGATGTGCGCCTGAAGGAAGCACGTTTGAACGAATTGGAGCAGTTTGACAATTTCAGCTTCGTAAAAGGTAATCTGGCAGACAAGGCTGTGATCGAATCTATCTTTGAGCAGTATAAGCCGGAAATCGTAGTGAACCTCGGTGCGCAGGCGGGTGTCCGCTATTCCATTACGAACCCTGATGCCTATGTGGAAGCAAACTTGATTGGCTTCTATAACATTCTGGAAGCCTGCCGCCATTCTTACGATGAAGGGCATACTCCGGTGGAACATTTGGTTTATGCGTCGAGTTCTTCCGTATACGGCAGCAATAAAAAAGTGCCGTACAGTACGGATGACAAGGTGGATAACCCGGTATCGCTGTATGCAGCGACCAAGAAGTCCAATGAACTGATGGCACATGCCTATTCTAAACTGTACAACATTCCTTCCACGGGTCTGCGCTTCTTCACAGTATACGGCCCTGCTGGTCGCCCGGATATGGCGTACTTCGGCTTTACTAACAAGCTGCTGAAAGGCGAAACGATTCAGATTTTCAACTACGGTAACTGCAAGCGTGACTTTACTTATGTGGATGATATTGTCGAGGGCGTTGTCCGTGTGATGCAGGGTGCGCCGGAACGTAAAAATGGTGAAGATGGTCTGCCCGTTCCTCCGTATGCAGTTTATAACATCGGCAACCAGAACCCGGAAAATCTGCTGGACTTTGTACAGATTTTGCAAGAAGAACTGATTCGTGCTGGTGTTCTGCCGGAAGATTATGATTTTGAAGCACACAAAAAATTGGTTCCGATGCAGCCTGGTGATGTACCTGTGACCTATGCAGATACCAGTGCGCTGGAGCGTGACTTCGGATATAAGCCCTCTACCAGTTTGCGCGAGGGGTTGCGGAAGTTCGCTGAGTGGTACGCAAAGTTCTACAAATAATGAAGAATAGGAAAATAAACCGATGAAGTGTGTTGAGGTTTACAAGGAATTATATCATCAGGAACCGTTTGATGTGGCGTTCTGCCCGTACCGCATCAGTCCGCTGGGTGCGCATATCGACCATCAGTACGGAAAAATCAATGGTTTGGCAATCGACAAGGGAATCCACATGGCCTACCACCCGAAACAGAATGGTGTGGTGGAGTTGCAGTCGCTGAACTTCCCGAAGCGTGCCCAGTTCTTTGTAAATGCAGTGCCGGAAGAAAAGCAGGGAGACTGGGCTGATCATCTGCGTGGTGCGGCAAAGATGCTGGGAGAAAAGTACCGCCTGAAAGTTGGTCTGTCTGGCATTATCGAGGGTAGCCTGCCGATTGGCGGTTTGTCCTCGTCGGCTTCGGTCATTATTTGCTTTTTGTCTGCACTGTGCAAAGTGAATGGTATCCATCTAGAGCCGATGGAGATGATTCTCACGGCGAAGGCCGCAGAAAACCAGTATGTTGGTGTTGCTTGCGGCAAGCTCGACCAGAGCTGCGAAGTTCTTTCTAAGAAAAACCATCTACTGTACCTCGATACGAAAGATGACAGCTATGAACTGATCCCTACCAGTGAGAAAATGAAGCCTTATAAGGTGGCAATCTTCTTCTCCGGCTTGGAGCGTTCTTTGAAAAACTCTAAGTACAATCTGCGGCAGGACGAGTGCAAGGCAGCGGCCTATGCACTAATGGGCTATGCAGGGATGGACTATGACACCTTTGCAAATACCCGGCTGCGCGATGTGCCGTATGAGGTGTTTGAAGCCTATAAAGACCGTCTGCCAGAATTGTGGCGTAGACGCGCAGAACACTATTACAGCGAGTTTGCTCGTGCCGAAAAGGGTGCAGAACTGTGGCGTAAAGGTGATTTGGAAGGCTACGGTCAGCTGGTTTTCGAGAGTGGCAAATCTTCCATTTATAATTACGAGTGTGGCTGCGATGAATTGAAAAAACTGTATGAAATTATGGCTGACACTGATGGTATCTACGGTGGCCGCTTCTCCGGTGCGGGATTCAAAGGCTGCTGCATGGCGCTGATTGACCCAGACAAGGCCGAAGATATTGAAGCAAAGGTCACAGCAGAGTATCTGAAAGCGTTCCCGGCATTGGAAGGTAAGTACAGTTTCCATCTGTGCGAGAGTGCCGATGGTGTGGAACTGTAAGGAGAATACATAGATGAAATGTTTGATTTTAGCAGCGGGCTACGCTACACGGCTTTATCCGCTGACGGAGAATTTTCCGAAGCCGCTCCTGAAAGTGGGAGAAAAGTCCATCCTCGATTGGCTGGTGGATGATTTAGTGGATACCACCGATATTGACGAATTTGTGGTAATTTCCAACCACAAGTTCGCGCAGCATTTTGAGGATTGGAAAAGCAATAAGCAAAAGACGCGGCCTTATGAGATTACTGTAATCGACGATGGCACAAGCACCAATGAAACTCGTCTGGGAGCAGTCAAAGATATTCAGCTGGCGGTGGAAAAGCTGAATTTAGCTGATGATTTGCTGGTTATGGCTGGCGACAATGTGCTGGATTTCAGTCTTTCCAAGTTCGTGGAGTTCGCAAAGGAAAAGGATACTTCCTGTGTGATGTGCCATGTGGAAAATGAACTGAAAAAGCAGCAGAAAACGGCGATTATCACGTTGGATGGCAATGACCTGATTACCAGCTATGAGGAAAAGCCGAAAGAGCCGAAAGGAAATCTGGCTGTGCCGCCGTTCTATTGCTACCGTGCCTGTGATGTAAAGCGGATTCAGGAAGCACTGGACAATGGCTGCGGTTATGACGCACCAGGTAGCTTTGCCGCATGGCTGAGCAAACAGACCCCAATGCACGCTTACGTTATGCCGGGCAAACGGTATGACATTGGCGATATTAACAGCTATGAGTATGTGAAGAGTGTGTTCTCAAGATAAGTATACAAGGGAGAAAGTAATAATGAAGGAGTTTAAAGATTTGAAAATTGCCGTGGCCGGTACGGGATATGTTGGGCTTTCGCTGGCAGTGTTGCTGGCACAGCACCATCAGGTAACGGCTTTGGATATCGTTCCTGAGAAGGTGGAGATGATCAATAACAAGAAATCTCCGATTCGGGACGAATACATTGAGAAGTATCTGGCAGAAAAGGAGCTGGATCTGACTGCAACTCTGAATGCCAAGGAAGCGTATTCTGATGCTGATTTTGTTGTCATTGCAGCTCCTACCAACTATGACAGCAAGAAAAATTTCTTTGATACCTCTGCAGTTGAAGCGGTTATCAAACTGGTAATTGAGTATAACCCGGAAGCGATTATGGTGATAAAGTCCACGATTCCTGTTGGCTTCACAGCAAGTGTCCGCGAAAAATATCACTGCGACAATATTATCTTCAGCCCGGAATTCCTGCGTGAGAGCAAGGCTCTGTATGATAACCTTTACCCTTCCCGTATCGTCGTTGGTACGGATGTAGAAAACGCTCGTCTGGTAAAAGCTGCACATACTTTTGCTGAATTGCTTCAGGAAGGTGCAATCAAGGAAAACATTGACACTCTGTTCATGGGTTTTACCGAAGCAGAAGCGGTTAAGTTGTTTGCTAATACTTATCTGGCTCTGCGTGTTAGCTACTTCAATGAACTGGATACCTATGCAGAGATGAAGGGGCTGAATACTCAGCAGATTATCAACGGCGTCTGCCTTGATCCGCGTATCGGTACTCATTACAACAATCCCAGCTTCGGTTACGGCGGGTACTGCTTGCCCAAGGACACTAAACAGCTGCTCGCAAATTATGCCGATGTACCGGAAAACTTGATTGAAGCAATCGTTGAGAGCAACCGCACTCGTAAAGATTTTATTGCGGATCGGGTGCTTGAAATTGCTGGTGCTTATGAAGCAAATGATAGCTGGGATGAGAGCAAGGAAAAAGAAGTTGTGGTTGGCGTTTACCGTCTGACGATGAAGAGCAACAGCGATAACTTCCGCCAGAGTTCCATTCAGGGAGTTATGAAGCGCATCAAGGCAAAAGGTGCTACGGTCATTATTTATGAGCCTACACTGAAAGATGGGGACACATTCTTTGGTAGCCGTGTTGTTAATGATTTAGAAGAGTTCAAAAAACAGAGCCAGGCCATCATCGCAAACCGCTATGACAAGTGTCTGGATGATGTGAAGAATAAGGTTTATTCACGCGATATTTTCCAGCGTGATTAATATAAAATTTTTATTTAAAAGGAGAATAATTATGTCTGCATTTGATAACGCAACCCTTATGATCACTGGTGGTACTGGTTCTTTTGGTTCTACCGTTCTGAAGCACTTCCTGGATTCTGACCTGAAGGAGATCCGTATCTTCTCTCGTGATGAAAAGAAGCAGGATGATATGCGCCATGAGCTTCAGGCCAAGCACCCGGAGAACGCCAAGAAGGTGAAGTTCTATATCGGCGATGTCCGCAATCCTCAGTCTATCCGTGACGCAATGCCCGGTGTTGATTACATCTTCCATGCTGCTGCTCTGAAGCAGGTTCCTTCCTGCGAGTTCTTCCCCATGCAGGCCGTCCAGACCAACATCATCGGTACTGATAATGTGTTGCACGCCGCTATTGACGCTGGCGTCAAGCGTGTTGTCTGCCTGTCCACTGACAAAGCTGCTTACCCCATCAACGCTATGGGTATCTCCAAGGCCATGATGGAGCACGTCATCTACGCCAATGCCCGTGTAGCTGCTGAGCGTGGTGGCACTACCATCTGCTGCACCCGTTACGGCAACGTTATGTGCAGCCGCGGTTCCGTTATCCCTCTGTTCATCGACCAGATCAAGGCAGGCAACCCCATCACTATCACCGACCCCAACATGACCCGCTTTCTGATGAACCTGGACGAGGCTGTGGATCTGGTCTTGTTCGCCTTCCAGCACGCTAACCCCGGCGATCTGTTCATCCAGAAGTCTGATGCCTCTACTATCGGCGATTTGGCTAAGGCTGTCCAGCAACTGTTCGGCGATACCGGCACGAACATCATCGGCACCCGTCACGGCGAGAAGCTGTTCGAGACTCTGATGACCCGTGAGGAGCGTCTGCGCAGCCAGGATATGGGCCATTATTTCCGTGTTGCTGCGGATAACCGTGACCTGAACTACGATAAGTTTGTCGTCAACGGCGAGGTACATACCATGGCAGACGAGTCCTACACAAGTCATAACACTACCCGTTTGGATGTGGAAGGCACTGTTAAGAAGATCCTGACCACCGAGTATGTCCAGAATGAACTGAAGGGTATCCCGAATGTCTAAGAAAAAGCTGCTTCTGGTTGGTGCCGGTGGCTTCGGGCGCATGGTGGCGGAGCAGGCGATGTTCCAATACGATTGCGCTTTTGTGGATGATGGACAGTCTGTGGGTGCTGAGATCTGTGGTATTCCGGTGATTGGCGGTCTTGCTGATTTGCCGGAGCTGAAAAAAGAGTACAGCTTGCTGGTGGTAGGTATCGGCAACAATCAGTTCCGGGCGCAGGTGTATGAGAAAGCAAAATCACTTGGCTATGCGTTCCCAAACATCATTGCTCCCAGTGCCTATGTCAGTCCGTTTGCTGAAGTCGGCTGTGGCTGTGTGGTTCTGCAAAACGCTTGTATCCAAAATGGAGCCTCTGTCGGAAGCGGTGTTTTGCTGAATGCCGGAACGGAAGTCCACTGTGATGCAACGATAGGGGACTACGCCTTGATCTACACCAGCAGCGTGATTCGCACAGGTGCAACTGTGGGGAAATTTGCCCGCATCGGCAGCAACTGCACCATTTGCAATAATGCAACTGTGCTGGATAGTGCAGATGTTTCGGACTGCACTGCAGTACATTAAGAGGTGAAAGAATGAACATTCTAGTCACAGGTGCCAAGGGTATGGTGGGAACCGCCCTTTGTAACAACCTGAAAAACATTCGTGATGGGAAAAACAAGACCCGTCCGGCACTGGATATTAAAGAAATCTACGAGTATGATCTGGATTCTACCTCGGAGGAACTGGACGAGTACTGCCGCAGGGCAGACTTCGTGTTCAATCTGGCAGGGGTAAATCGTCCAGAAAACCCGGAGGATTTCATGAAGGGCAACTTCGGCTTTGCATCTGACCTGCTGAACTGCTTGAAAAAGCACAACAACAAGGCAACCATTATGCTGTCCTCCTCCATTCAAGCTACATTGGCTGGCCGCTTCGGTAATAGTGAGTATGGTCGTAGTAAAAAGGCTGGCGAGGAGCTGTTCTTCCAGTATGCTGAAGAAACTGGGGCTAAGGTTGCCGTCTATCGCTTCGTGAACCTGATGGGGCATAGCCGCCCCAAGTACAACAGCGCCGTCAGTACCTTCTGCTGGGCGGTTGCCAACGATGAGCCTTTCACTGTCAATGACCGCAGCACCGAGCTGGAGCTGCTGTACATTGACGACCTAGTAGAAGGAATGTTTGATCTGCTGGAAGGCAAGGAACAGCACTGCGAATTTGACGGTGTAGAGACTATTCTGAAAGAAGATGGCCGTTACTGCTGCGTCCCCGTGACACACAAGGTAACACTGGGCGAGATCGTAGATCTGCTGCAGGAGTTCAAGGAACAGCCGACTACGCTCATGATGCCCAAGATGCCAGACGGTTCCTTTGCTAAGAAGTTGTATTCCCTGTACCTGACCTATCTGCCGACGGACAAGTTCAAGTATGCCCTGAAGATGAACGTGGACAACCGTGGTTCTTTCACGGAATTGGTTCATACCGCTGACTGTGGGCAGGTGAGCATCAACATCAGCCGCCCAGGTATCACCAAGGGGCAGCACTGGCACAACTCTAAGTGGGAGCTGTTCATCGTGGTTGCCGGTCACGGACTGATTCAGGAGCGGAACATCAACACCGGAGAAACGGTGGAGTTTGAGGTTTCTGGCGATAAGATCGAGGCAGTCCACATGATTCCCGGCTGGACTCACAATATCATCAATCTGTCGAAAACGGAGAATCTGGTGACGGTGATGACCTGTAATGAGATCTTTAACCCGAACCACCCGGACACCTTTTTCGAGCCGGTGTAAGAAAAGATACTGGTTGACGTTAGGAGAATATTATGGAACACAATTTTAAATGGAAAAATGACGGGCGCACCAAGGTCATGATTGGCTGTGGCACCCGTCCTGAGATCATTCGGCTGGCTGCCGTTATCAAGCGTTGCCGTGAATACTTTGACTGCTGCGTGGTCTATTACAATCAAAACTGGGACAGAAACCTTTCCACCGTTTTCTGGGAGGATTTCGAGTTGAAAAACACCTTCGGGGAGTATGGCCCGGACATTTTGGTGCCGGTGGTTGGCGAGAATCTTGGTGTTACCTGCGGCAACATTATGGGCCGCAGCTATGAACTCCTCTCTGAATTGCAGCCGGAGGGCTATCTGGTGCTGGGCGATACCAACTCCTGCCTTTCTGCCATCAGTGCAAAACGACTGCACATCCCGCTGTTTCACATGGAGGCAGGCAACCGCTGCAAGGACGAGTGTCTGCCCGAGGAGACCAATCGCCGTATCGTGGATGTGATTTCCGACGTGAATATGTGCTATTCCGAATTCGCCCGGAAGTATCTGGCGGATACGGGTCTGCCCAAGGAGCGTACCTACCAGACAGGTTCTCCTATGGCAGAGGTGCTGCACATGAATCTGGAGAAGATTCAGAAAAGCGATGTGTTGGAGCGTCTGGGGCTGGAAAAGGATAAGTATATTCTGCTGTCCGCCCACCGTGAGGAGAACATCGATTCCGAAAAGAACTTCCTGAGCCTGTTTACTGCTATCAACGCACTGGCAGAGAAGTACGATATGCCCATCCTGTACTCCTGCCATCCCAGAAGCAAGCACCGTCTGGAAAAGAGTGGCTTCAAACTGGATCCTCGTGTCCGGGTCAATGAGCCGCTGGGCTTCAACGACTACAACAAGCTGCAAATGAACGCTTTGGCAATCGTCTCCGACTCTGGCACTCTGCCCGAGGAGAGCAGCTTCTATCTGTCCATTGGTCATCCCATCGCCGCCGTGTGCATCCGTACCAGTACGGAACGTCCCGAGGCGCTGGAAGCCGGTGACTTCATTTTGGCTGGTATTACCACTCGGGAACTTCTCAACGCCACCGATATGGCCATTAAGATGAAGCAGAAGGGCGTTCTGGGCAAGCCCTGCCCGGACTATGTGGACGAGACCGTGTCCATGAAGGTGGTTCGCATCATTCAGGGTTATGTAAACGTGGTCAATAAGATGGTGTGGAGGAAATACTGAGTTATAAAGTGAGAAAGCTATGCGACGAGTGAATATATTAGGTGTTGAAATTTCGGCTGTTAACAAAGAAACTGCGATTCAATATTTATTAGAAAACATGGACAAAGCAAGAGGAAAATATATTTGTGCTTGTAATGTTCATACTACCGTAACAGCACATGAGAATTTGGACTATCAAGCGGTTCAAAACAATTCATTCATGACTTTGCCAGATGGAAAGCCCTTATCTAGTGTAGGCATTCGTCGCGGGTATTCGGAAATGGGGCGAGTGACTGGCCCCGATTTTATGGAACAAGTGATTGCAGCCACAGAAAAAAGTGATGCTCGTCACTATTTTTATGGAACAACGCAAAAAAATCTGAATGCATTACTTGAATACTTAAAGGCGAATTATCCACAATTATCCATTGTCGGTTGTGAGCCATCATTGTTTAGGCCGTTGACGATACAAGAAGAAACAGAACTGTGCGATAGAATCAACGAATCGAAAGCGGATTTTGTATGGGTTGCACTCGGTGCGCCACGTCAAGAAAAGTTCTGTGCAAAACTCAGCAAAAATACAAAGGCCGTTTGGATAGCTGTTGGTGGAGCATTTAATGTTATTTCTGGAGTGATTCCACGTGCACCGCAGTGGATGCAGGATCACAGTTTAGAATGGCTGTATCGGTGGAGTAAGGAACCAAAGAGATTATTTAAGCGGTATGTAGAAACTAATTCGAAGTTTGTTTTTTATCTGATAAGAGAAAAGGTTGAAAAAAAGGAATGAAGAAAAAGGTCTGCATGGTAGTTCCGAGCTTCACAGCAAAGGGTGGAATTACATCTGTAGTCAATGGTTACCGGAACTCTCAATTGACAGAAGATTACGATGTGCGATTTATAGAGACCTATTGCGATGGAAGTGTAATTCAAAAAACTTCTAAAGCATTAAGCGCGTATTTGAAATTTATTTATACAGCTTTGTTTTGGAAACCAAATCTTGTTCATGTCCATAGCTCTTTTGGAGGAAGTTTTTATAGAAAGGCTTTAATAATTGAGATTGCCTCTCTCTCTAAAATTCCGGTTGTCAATCATGTTCATGGTGCGGATTTTGATGAGTTCTATCGAAAAAAATCTCAGAAAAAGAAGAAAACCATAGAAAAGATTTACAATAAATGCATTAGAACCATCGCACTGTCAGAAGAATGGAAGAAGAATCTTGCAGAAATTGTGCCAGAACAGACAATTAGAGTTGTAGAGAATTATGGTATTTTGCAAGAAGATTTGATCAAAGAGAAGCTTACAAAACCGAATAATAAGCTGATTCTTTTTCTAGGATTTATATGTGAAAGAAAAGGATGCTTTGATATTCCAGCTATTGTAGACCAAGTATGCAGCAAAATACCGGATGCTCGGTTTATTCTTGGGGGAAGTGGTGAAATCGAAAAAGTCAAGCAGAAACTCAGTGCGAAATATAAAGATAATGTGGAATTTCCGGGATGGATCCGAAATGAGCAAAAAAGACAATATTTGAGAGAGGCAGACATTTTTCTTCTCCCTTCGTACAATGAGGGAATGCCTATGGCAATATTGGACGCTATGGGGTGTGGTCTTCCAATTGTGAGTACAGATGTTGGAGGAATTCCTAAAATTGTAAGACAAGGAATTAACGGATATTTGTATAAACCAGGTGATAGTAAAAGCATGGCTTGTGCAATTATTGAGTATCTTACAGATGATGAAAAGAGATTAAAAGCTGGACAGGAAAGTGTTGATATTATAAGAGAATCATATTCTCTACAGCAAAACATTGATAAACTTGAAAGAGTTTATACGGAAGTGGAGAGATTGAGAGATGACAAGCTATGACAGAAGAAACCTATATAAAAATTGATGTCGGAGGTCTTGAAGCAGGAGAATATATAAATGTTCCTGTTACTCTTACGCTGGACAGTGCATATACAATGACGCAGGATCTGATTGTATCAGTTCGCATTATTGATAAAACAGCACAGACAGAAGAGACGCAAGCGACAGAGAGTACGACTGTGACGCAGAGTACAACTGTGACGCAGAGTACTTCAGTGACGAATACGCAGGAAACATCAGAAGCTTCATCACAGACAGCAACTGAGACAACGCAGGAAAGTACTTCACAAGAAACTGCTGCACAATAAAATAAACATGTAGAAACGGACAGACAAAAGTTTGTCTTGTTATAGAGGTAAGAAAGGAAGAGGATCAGTATGGTAAGCCAGAAGATAACAGTAAAAAATATGACAGGGTTTCATTTGAGACCGGCAGGGATCTTATGTAAGATCGCAATGAACTACAAATCAAAGGTTCAGTTTCAGTTTAACAGCGTTACCGCTAATGCAAAGAGCGTATTAAGCGTGCTCGGTGCAGGTGTAAAAAACGGTGATGAAATTGAAGTTGTCTGTGACGGAGTTGATGAAGAGGAAGCGTTAAAGGCCGTAATAGCGGGGATTGAAAATGGTCTTGGCGAATAATATAGAGGGCAGAGGCAGACAGTTGCTTCTGCCTTATGCCATATATGGAGCTTTTGCTTTTTTGGCTATGGTGTTAGAAAAAAATGATTTTTTTGTGGCAGCAGGCTGTGTACTTCTTGTGGCAGCATCTGTGATGGGTCTTTACTTTTATAAGAAAGATCAAAGCTTGGTGTCGTTTCGCTTTCTGCTTTCTGTTTTTTGGACGGCAGGAGAGGGACTTGGCGTTATGCAGCTAAGTAATCTGCAGTCTTCATGGACTAATCAGACGTGGCTTTCATTTGGTGGCTTTTATCTTTTATTTTTAGCAGGATATGAAGCAATCGAAATATATCTTTCAAAACGGGTGATTGTATTAGAAAGCAAATGCCAGATGTCAAAAAAAGAAGTAACCAAAGAGCAGTTTCAAAATCGTTTATTTTGCTGTATACGTATTGTATCACTTGTGACATTTGCAACATTTGTTCTTGAAGCTGTCATTTTAGGATATGTGCCGCTTTTTTCAACAGAGACACACGCATATGATCATTTTCATATTTCAGGTGTACATTATTTTACAGTCAGCTGCATGTTTACGCATTCGCTGACGTTGATTTATATGTTAACGTACACGGAAAAGAAAAAAGACAGGCAGCCGCTTGAAAGCCGGAGAAAAGGTTCCTCACGAAGCCGTACTGACACTCACGGTAGGC
>OQVI01002605.1_pt1 | contig 11382 bp, 10 predicted proteins | sample 1691651 | NCBI WGS metagenome assembly OQVI01 (sample SAMN03418287, study PRJEB22391) | human gut metagenome | biome: human-gut; feature: organic feature; material: feces | host: Homo sapiens | place: Italy | collected 2013-04
TCTTTCTCCCCGTCAGGCGCGGGGCAAGGTCTTCCGAGTCATAACCACGGATGGAGTCGATGCCGCCGATGAAGAAGCGGTCGAATACGGGGACCGGCTTGTTGGAGTTTTCGAACACGCCGCCGACGCGACCACGCCAATGGAAGATGTGGTTCGGGTTGCGGAACAGGGTGTGGAACGACTGCAATTCACCGATAGGCTTGAAGAAGTTGTCGTTACCGCCGATACCGCCGCCGCAGCGGCACTGCGCAACTGGCTGGGACGTCGGCAGCTGGAGGGCGGCTGCCTGCTCACCCCGCCGGTAAATACCGGCGAGGAGCTGCCCGCCCGGCTGGTGGAAATTGCCGCAGCCCGGGCAGACCGGCTGCGCCGCAAGGGCACGGCATGGGCGGTGGTAGAGTGCACCGAAACGGCGGCAGCGCTGTTGCCGCTGTATTTTCGGCAGGGCTTCGGGCTGCGGGCGCTGCGCCCGCTGGAAAGCCTTGCGCCCTGCTTTTTGCTGTGCACCGGCTGCGCGCCCGCCCGCACCGCGCCGGTGTGGGTGCCGCTGGAGGACAGGGTGCAGCTGGCGCTGCTGCTGGCAAAGGGCTATGCCGCGCTGGACAGCCGCCCCTACGGCGGCAGTCTTGCACTGGCGCTCTATCCGCTGAAAGAAACGGAATGACGTAAACCAGAGAGGGAATGGAAAATTATGAAGGCAGTGATTCTGGAAAGCTATGTGATGGAAGAAGGGGACTTGGACTGGTCCGGGGTAAAGGCACTGGTGCCGGACACCACCAGCTATGTGCGCACCGACTACGCCGACATCGCGCCCCGCATCGGGGATGCAGAACTGGTGCTCATCAACAAGTGCCGCATTGACGAAGCAGTGCTGGCGCAGTGCCCGAACCTCAAGTGGGTGGGTATCATCGCCACCGGTACGGATAATATCGACTTTGAAGCCTGCCGCCGCCATGGGGTGGCAGTGGCTAACGTGCCAGGGTACTCTACTTATAGCGTGGCCCAGATGACTTTTAGCCTGCTGCTGGCCATCTGCCAGTGCGCCCAGCGGTACGACCGGGCAGTAAAGGCCGGATACTGGCAGCTGGGCATCCCGGCAGAGTACGGTCTGCTGCCGCAGGTGGAGCTGCTGGGCAAGACCTTTGGCATCTACGGCTACGGCAGCATCGGCCGCCAGACCGCCCGCATTGCAAGGGCCTTTGGCATGGAGGTTCTGGTGTGCACCCGCACGGTGCGCCCGGAGTACGCCGCCGATGGGGTGGAGTTCGTGGACTTTGACACCCTGCTTGCCCGCAGCGATGTGCTCAGCCTGCACTGCCCGGCCACCCCGGAAACCCGCGGGCTGGTCAGCCGGGAAGCCCTTGCAAAAATGAAGCCCGGTGCCATTCTACTGAACACTGCCCGGGGCGCACTGGTGGACGAAGAAGCTGTGGCTGATGCGCTGGAAAGCGGCAAGCTTGCCTTTTACGGTGCCGATGCTTTTGCCACCGAGCCGCTGCCGCCCCAAAGCCGGTTGCGCAGTCTGCCGGGCGCGGTGCTCACCCCGCACATTGCATGGACCACCAAGGAAGCCTTGCAGCGGCTGATGGATATCACCACCGGCAATCTGCGCAGCTTTCTGACCGGTAGGGGCGAGAATATCGTCAACCCTTGATTTTGGCAGGGCACTGTACTATACTGTTCCATGATTTCAGGCTCTCCCGGCAAAGGAACTGCCGTAAAAATAACGCATGCACAAGAGCATCCGGCAGCCTTGCCGCTGCTCTGAGGGAGGTAAAAATGAGTTACGCCATCGTATTCAGCAGTAAAACCGGCAACACCGGGCTGCTGGCACAGACCTTGCGGGAGCAGCTGCCGCAGGCAGACTGCTGCTATTTCGGCGCACCGGACGCTGCCGCATTGGCAGCAGATACCCTGTATGTGGGTTTCTGGACGGACAAGGGCAAGGCTGACGCCGACACGCTGGATTTCTTGCAGCAGCTGCACGGCAAGCGGGTATTCCTGTTCGGCACCGCAGGCTTTGGCGGCAGTGCGCCCTACTTCGAAAAGATCCTTGCCGCCACCCGGAAGGCGCTGGACGGCAGCAACACCGTCATTGGCAGCTTTATGTGTCAGGGCAAAATGCCGGTGTCCGTCCGGCAGCGGTACGAGGCCATGAAGGCAAAGCCTTTGCACATCCCCAATCTGGATGCCCTGATCGAAAACTTCGATAAGGCGCTCTCCCACCCGGACGCCGCAGATCTGGAACAGCTGAAAAAGGCCGTAAAATAAGCAAAAGACCGTTGCGCTTTAGTGCGCAACAGCCTTTTGAACAAGTGGGACGATTTGCAATGGCCGCCGCGTGCGCTTTGGCCATGATTTAAGGAATAATACTTTTTGATTTGGGGTTTCGAAACGCCTGCGGGCGTTTCGAAACCCCTTTTTCACAAGAAGAATTGCTGCAGCAGGGCGTTAGTCAATGGTGGTTTTGGTGCGCCCGATGCCAATGACGGCGGTGGAGATCTTTTTCCAGCTGTCGCAGCCGCACACGCCGTCCACCCGCAGGCTGGTGCGCTTCTGGTAGCCGCGCAGAGCCTGCTCGGTGCGGGCACCAAAAATGCCGTCGATACGGCTGCCGGTCTGGTAGCCAAGGGTGGAAAGTGCGTCCTGCAAGATCATGACATAGCAGCCCCGGCTGCCCCGGCGCAGGGTGGGGTAACCGGCGGTGGTGCCGCTGCAGGCCGGGGTGCCGTAGCGGCGGTCAAAGTGCACCCATGTGGGGGTCTGGCTCAGCGGCTCCACATAGCCCCATGCGCCGGAAGTGCGGGCAGCGTTGTAAATGGCGGTGCGCTGGCGCTGGTCAAGGCTTTGCCCCACATCGAACGCTACCCCCGCGTAGTGCTGGCTGCGGGTGCCGTGGCCACCCTCCCAGATGCGGCGGAAAGCGTACCCTACCGGGATGCCCCTGCCGTATTTGCGGCGGGTCAGGTTCCACGCTTCCATGGCTGCAATGGTGGTCCATAGGGTAGGGCTGGCCGATTTGCCCCGGAACTCCCGCAGCCGCAGGGTGGTCAGGGTGCTGTAAGGCATGGGGTCGTTCTCGTTCAGGTTTGCGTAGGTGTACACCTTGTTTTCGTAGGCGTCATAGATCAAAAGGCGTGCCATCCCTCATTCCTCCTTCTCGCAGCCGCAGGGGTCGGTACACTGGGCTTGCAAGGCGTGCCATGTTTCGCGGTACACGATGCCGTTTACCGGCTGCAGCCCCGCCTGCTGCTGGACAGCCCGCACGGCAGCGGCGTCTGACGCACCAAAGCGGTTGTTATCGGCCACATATCCCTCGCCGCAGGAAAGCTGTGCCCGGCGGTTGAGCCAGCGCTCCACCTGTCCCACCTCCTGCCCGGCGCTGCCCTCGGCGATGGCGCGTCCCGGGTAAGCGGTGCCGGGAGGGGTATCTCCATCGGGATTCGGGGCGTGAGCGGCCAGCTGCAAACTCAGCGCCTCCACCGCCGTCCATGTGTCGGCATTTGCAATGCCAGTCTGCTCCAGCCCCAGCAGCTGCTGGGCGCTGCGGGTGGCGGTGGCAGTTTCTTCGGTATAGCGGTCGGCAAGGGGCGGAGCTTCCACGCTGGAAAAATAATAGGCGATGCGCTGCAAAAGCAGATTGTAGTACAGCACGGTCTCGCCGCTGCTGCCCACTGTCAGCGGGGTGCCGGGGTAGGGCAGACGCTTTAAGGTGACCACCGGGCCGGAGGAGCGCAGCTGACTGGCGCGGCCGTAGAGGGAGTTCCATGTGGTGCGCCCCACTATGCCGTCCACGGTAAGCCCCGCAAACCGCTGGTACGCCCGCACCGCCCGCTCGGTATCTGCGCCGAACTTGCCGTCAATGCTTACCGGCGGGATACTGCTCTCGTAGGCGCTCATGAGGTAGAGATAGAATTGCAGCTCCCGCACCGCCGTGCCGGTGGAGCCGGTGCGCAGTACGCCCGGGTACTCCCCGGGGCGCAGGGAAGAGGAGAGCAGCCGGTTGGCAATATCGTTGTACACCTCGTACAGCTTTTGCCATGTGGTGCGCCCCACCACGCCGTCTGCCGTCAGCCCGAAGTACCGCTGAAAACGCCGAACAGCTGCTGCCGTGCCCGCGCCGAATTTTCCGTCCACAGTCACGCTTTCAAGGCTCGTGTACACGGTGCGGGCGATCTTCAGCCAGAACTGCACCAGCCGCACATTCTGCCCGGAGGCACCCTCCCGCAGCGGCGTGCCGGGGTAGGCGTTGGGGGTGCCGTTGTCGGACTGGATGCTCAAAAACTCATCGTACAGTTCTTTCCAAGTGGTCTGCCCCACTATGCCATCCACCGTAAGGCCGTATTTGCGTTGGAAGGCGCGCACCGCATTGGCGGTGGCAGTGCCGTATACGCCGTCCACCGTTACGGAGGGGATGGCGCTGTCGTACTGCGCCAGCGTGTTCAGCCAGAACTGTACCTGCTCCACCGCGCTGCCGGAAGCACCGGTGCTCAGCACCGTACCGTTCCATGTGCCGTTGGACAGGGTGCCGGTGGAAGTCTCGCCCTCGCTGGTCAGCTCGGCGAGGTCCTTTACCGATACATAGATGTAGCTGATCTTGTACCATGTCTGCCGCCCCACCACGCCGTCGGCGGTCAGATTGAACTGCTTCTGGAACGCCCGCACCGTGGCGGCCATCCGGCTGCCGAATACGCCGTCTACCGTCAGTTTGCCAAGGAAGGGATAGTCCTTGGTGATGCGGTTCAGCTGCCTTTGCAGGGTGAATACCGCCGTGCCGCGGCTGCCCTGCCGCAGCGGCGTGCCGGGGTAGCTTTGCGGGATAGAGCGGATATTTTTAGTGCGCACGATCTCGATGCTGCTGCCGTAGTAGTAGCGCAAGATCTGCAAGGCGCTGCGCCCGTTGTTGGCCAGTGTCACCGTGCCCCACTGCTTGAGCCCCGGGCAGGTGACTGACTTGCCATCGCAGTACTCGGAATAATAGGGGTTCACCGTGCCGCTTTTGCGCAGATAGGTGTTAAAGATGTCGTCCGTGATGCGCACCATCACCTCAAACACCGTGCGTCCGTGGACGTAGTACTGGTCGTAGCTGGTGGAGTTGGTGATGTTGAAGGTGTAGCCCTTGCTGGGGTACCACTCGGTGTAGATGCGGTTCAGCGCCAACGAGATCTGGCAGTGGATGTTCGCCCGCAGTGCCTGCTCCGGCCAGGTGGGATACACCTCGCTGGAGGCTACGTTGGCAATATAATCCCGGAAGGAGACGGTCACGTTGCGGGCGGAAGCTGCCGGTTTGCCCAGATGCACCGTGATATTTTTGGGGATGATGACCTGTTCCAGCACCCGGGGCGTGCAGTGCAGCGCCGGCTGCGGGCCGCTGCCGCCGCTGCCCGCAAACAAAGCGTGCGGCGGGATGATGATGGGCGCGTTCGGGATGTCCCGGCCCTCCTCGGTGTCGGGCAGCATCTGGGGCTGTGCCAGCGTCACCTGCCCGGCAAAGATCTGGATGCCCTCAATGCGCACGGTGCGGTAGCCGGGCTTTGCGGCGGTCAGGCTGACAATGGCGTAGGGGCGGGTGGTGTTGTCCTCGTCCAGCGAGAGGGCGCAGGCGGGGGCTTCAATGGGGATATCGGCGGCGCTGCCGGTGGCATCGGTGATGCAGTGCAGGGTAAAGCCGTCCCCCTGCACCGCAACGGTCACCCCCTCCACGGGGGCAGACTGGCGTGCCGCAAAGGTCTGGATGCGGAGAGTTCCGGTGTTTTTCATGGAGATACGCTCCTTTGCTGGTAAAAGTATGCTTCTGCCCCAGCGTATTCCGTCCGGTGCCCGGGCGTGCATGGCAATGTCCGTAGCAAACAAAAAAGCCGCCCGTAGGCGGCAGGGGAGAATAGCTTATTTGGCGCTGTCCTTGGCAAGGGCGGCGTCAATATTTTTTTGCAGGGCGGCAAGGTTCTCTTCCTTGTCGATGCCGCCCAGCAGGGGCTGGCCTACAACATTGCCGTCCCGGTCAAAGACGTAGGTGGTGGGGAAGGCCATGATGTTCAGCGCAAACTTACCGGCCTCGCTGCCGGAGGCAAAGTAGATGTTGCGGTAGCTTGCGCCCTTTGCAGCCAGCAGCTTTTTGGCGGCATCAATGCCCTGCTGGTTGCTATCCAAGGTCTCGGTGTTGATGCCGACTACCTCGCCGCCCTGTGCCTTGACCTTCTCGTTCAGGGCGTTCAGGTCGTCCAGTTCCTCCACGCAGGGCTTACAGCCGTTGAACCAGAAGTTCACCACCGTAAAGGCGTTGCCCGCAAACAGGCTGTTGTCCACCGGGTTGCCCTCCAGATCGCTGCCCTCAAACTTGGGGAAGGCAGTGCCCTGTGCGGCAGCACTGGAAGCGGCATCCTCCGCGGGGGCAAGGGCAGCAATCTGATTTTCGATATCCCGAATCTTTTCTGCATCGGCGGTCAGGGTCTTGTACTCCTCATCCGAGAACTGATCTTTTGCCTTTTCCACGGCACTCAGCAGAAAATCGCCGTAGTTCGTGCTGAGGGTGGTCTCGCTCACGTTTTTATCCATGGAGGAGAACACCTTCTCCCACAGGGCATCGTTTGCGGAAAGGATCTCGTTTTCCTCGGCCAGCAGTTGCTCCTCGGTCTTGCTTTCCGCTGCCGCAGAGGAAGCGGAAGAAGAGGCAGTAGAGGCAGAGGATGCGCCCTGCCCGCAGGCGGCAAGGCTGAAGGCCAGCACAAGGCCAAGAAAAAGTGCGGTTACACGGTTAAGCTTCATGGTTTTACTCCTTTGTCGTTTCAGTGTTTGATTTGTCTCCCAGCCCGAATTTATACTGGATGGCATCTGTGGGGCAGGCTTTCATGCACATCCCGCAGCGGATACATTCGGCGTGGTTGGGGGTCTTGGTAATGTCTACGTCCATCTTGCAGGCCTTTGCACAGGCGCCGCAGGAGACGCATTTGTGGGTGTCTACACGCATCTGGAACAGCGAAACCTTATTCAGCAGCGCATAGAACGCGCCCAGAGGGCACAGCCACTTGCAGAAGGGGCGGTAGAACACCACGCTGCCCACAATGACTGCCAGCAGAATGCAGGCTTTCCATGTGAACAGCTTGCCCAGCGCGGCGCGGATGCCCGCATTGGTCAGGGAGAGGGGAATGGCGCCTTCCAGCACACCCTGCGGGCAGAGATATTTGCAGAAGAACGGGTCGCCCATGCCCAGCTCGTTGACCGCCAGCAATGGCAGCAGCACCACCATGACCAGGAGCACAGCATACTTTAAATAGCGCAGCGGCTTCAGTTTCTTGGTGGAAAGCTTGGGAGAGGGAATCTTGTGCAAAAGCTCTTGAAACCACCCGAACGGGCAGAGGAAACCGCAGATGAACCGCCCCAGCAGCACCCCGAAGAGAATCAGGATGCCGGTGATGTAGTAGGAAAAGCGGAATTTGGAGGAGCCTATCACCGCTTGAAACGCTCCCACCGGGCAGGCACCGGCAGCGCCCGGGCAGGAATAGCAGTTCAGCCCCGGCACGCAGACGTATTTTCCGCTGCCCTGATACAGCGTTCCTTTGGCAAAGTTGGGCAGATGAATGTTGGTCAAAAGGGTCGCCCCGGCCTGTATAAAGCCCCGGAACCGGGCAAGGGGATTTAGTTTTTTCTTATCCAATGCCTACACACTCCATACACAGCCGGATGGCTTTTGAAAATACGGTGTCTGCCTCGCCCCGCCATAAGCCGAACAGCAGCATCAGAACCCCGGCGGCAAGCAAAAGCAGCTGCGCCTGTTTTTTTGTCATGAACATCATAGCCTCCTGTTGTTTGATGGCATCAGTATACACCATGCGTGATAAAATCTCTGCTAAGAAAATCTTAACACGAATCTTAACACCGTCTGCTATAATCTGTTATAATGAAGAAAAAACGCAATAATACGGGAAGGGTGGAACACAAGATGCGTCTTTTGGTGGTAGAGGACGAGCACTCCCTGCGGGAGGACATTGCCCGGAAGCTGCGGCTGTCCGGGTACGAGGTGGACGCTTGTGCAGATGGCGAAGCCGCGCTGGAAGCACTGGCGGCAGAGCGGTACGACCTTGTGCTGCTGGACCTCAACCTGCCCAAGGTGGACGGGATGCAGGTACTGCGCAGCTTACGGCAGCACGACCTTGAGACCTGTGTGCTGATCTTATCAGCGCGCAGTGAAATTTCAGATAAGGTAGAGGGGCTGGATGCCGGGGCAAACGATTATCTTTCCAAGCCCTTCCATCTTGCAGAGCTGGAGGCCCGGGTGCGCAGCCTGACCCGGCGCAAGTTCATCCAGCAGGATGTCTGCCTGTGCTGCGGGCGGCTGAGCTTCAACACCCGCAGCCGCGTTGCCACGGTGGATAGCCAGACCCTTGCGCTGACGCGGAAGGAGAGCGGCGTACTGGAATATTTGCTGCTGCATCAGGGACGCCCGGTCAGTCAGGAAGAACTCATCGAGCACGTCTGGGATGGCAGTGTAGACAGCTTCAGCAACTCCATCCGGGTGCATATCTCTGCCCTGCGCAAAAAGCTGCGGGCGGCGCTGGGCTACGACCCCATCCGCAACCGCATCGGGGAAGGTTACGAGATCGGAGGCGAGGCGCAATGAAGCGTTTATCCCTGCAATGGCGCATCACCCTGCTGACGGCGCTGCTCATCGCCTGCGCCTGCGTGTGCATGAATCTGCTTTTGTATCGCACCGGCGTTACCGGTATGGATGCCCTCAACGGCTTTATGATGCAGTATCAGCCCGGCAGCGCGGATTCGTTGACCATCGAAATCCCGCAGGAGGAAATGTCCAGCCTGCTGGCGCATTTTTCACAGGAAGTCTACGATGCAAAGGTGGTTTTTGGCCGCAAGGGCTGGTGCATCACCGCTGTGGTCACCATCCTCAGCGCAGCCATCGCTTATTTTGTCAGCGGCAGAGCGCTGAAACCTTTGCAGCAGCTTGCGCAGCAGGCGCAGCGGGTCGATCAGGACAGCATCGCCACCGTCCGTCTGGACGAAGATACCGTGCAGGAATTCGGGCAGCTGAGCCGGTCGGTGAACCGGATGCTGGATGGTCTGGCACAGTCTTTTGAATTGCAGCGGCAGTTTGCAGGTAACGCCGCCCACGAGCTGCGCACTCCGCTGGCTATTTTGCAGACAAAGCTGGAACTGTTTGCAGAGGAGCACCCGGCCATGGACGCTGAGACCGCCGGGCTGGTCAGCTCCCTGCGGGAGCAGCTGGACCGCCTGACCGCCCTTGTGCACACTTTGCTGGAAATGAGCAATCTGCAATCGGTCTCCCGCACCGACCAGATCGCCCTTGCACCGCTGGTGGAGGAGATCTTGACCGACCTGACCTCCCTTGCTCAGAAAAACAATATCTCCTTGCAGCAGGACTGCGCGGAGCTGGGCATGGTGGGCAGTGATGCGCTGATCTACCGGCTGGTGTTCAATCTTGTGGAAAACGGCATCAAGTATAACCGCCCCGGCGGGGCAGTGCGCGTCACCCTGCGGCAGGAAAAGCAGGCCGCTGTGCTGCGCGTTGCAGATACCGGCCCGGGCATCCCCGCAGACTGCCGGGAGAGCATTTTCCAGCCCTTTTTCCGGGTGGATAAGTCCCGCAGCCGGGAGATGGGCGGCGTGGGGCTTGGGCTTGCCCTTGTGCGGGAGATCGCCGTACTGCACGGCGGCAGCGTGACCGTGGAGAGCAGCAGCGAAAACGGCACCACCTTTGCCGTTACCCTGCCGCTGGCACAGCCCTGTTGAAGCAAGCAGAGCATGGAAATCGTGCTTCCGAATAAAGGCTTCCCCCGGTCGGGGAAGCCTTTTGCCCAGTGACGATTTGTGCAAGCATGGGAAGGGGCTTTATTTTTGGCACACGGGGGAGTATACTGGAAACAGCAGGCCCCGGAAAATAAGAAGGACAAAGGAGATACTGAAAATGCAGGCAACCATTCACAACGAATTCCTGACCCTGACCGTGGACACCCACGGTGCAGAGGCCGTCAGCCTGAAGAATGCCGCAGGCGAAGAGATGCTCTGGCAGGCCGACCCCGCCATCTGGAAGCGCCATGCACCCATCCTGTTCCCGTGGACTGGCAAGCTGGTGGACGGCACCTTTGCCGCCAAGGGCAAAACATGGAAGGGCGGTCAGCACGGCTTTGCCCGGGATCTGGAGCACACTCTGCTGCGGGCGGAGGGAGACACCATCCAGCTGGAACTGCGGGCGGACGATGCCATCAAGGCAGAGCGTTTTCCCTATGATTTTGTGCTTACCAGCACCTTCCGTCTGGAGGGCAAGACCGTGCACCATACCCTGCAGGTGACAAACCCCGGCACGGAGGAGCTACGCTTCGGCATCGGCTTCCACCCGGCGTTCAATGTGCCGTTCGACGCCAAGCACACCACCACCGACTACGAGTTCCGTTTTGACCGGCCGGAAAGCCCGGTCATCCTCGATGCCAGCCCCAACGGTCTGCTGAGCGGCAAGAGCTATTACCAGTGGAAGAACCAGCAGGCCATTCCGCTGACCGATGACCTGTTTGCCAGCGACAGCTTCTGCATGGCAGGCCTGCGCACCGGCACCATTGGCATCTGCGAGAAGGACACCGGACGCAATATCACCTGCCGGGTGGAGGGCTACCCCTATTCGCTCATCTGGTCGGCTCCCGCAAAGCCGGTGCGCTTTGTGTGCATTGAGCCGTGGCACAGCCTGCCCGCCGCTGCCACCGACCCGCAGGACTGGGAGCAGCGCGCCGCAGCCGCCTGCCTTGCCCCCGGCGAAAGCTGGCAGACCACCCTCAGCACCACCTTTGACCGGTAAGAAAAAAGCACGCAGAAACGAAACGGCGTGCTCTTGACAGAAAACTCAAAAGTGGGTATACTGTAAATAGAAAAGGCACTGCGACAAGCGGTTGGCCTTTTTGATGAGGATTCTTAAAACTCAAGAACCGTCACCGGCCAGGGTGGCGGTTCTCGCTTTTTACCTTGATGGTAAATACCAATCCGAAGATATGGAACGTCAAAGTAATTGGCATAAGCTTCACCTCCTTTCGGAAGTGGGGCCGAACCGCCTGCCGTTATGTGCAGTGCCTTGCTGCTAGAGCAGCAACTCTATAATAGCATATAATTCGACAAATGACAAGTAAAACCCCCGGAGCACAAAAGCGCTCCGGGGGTTTTGTATCGGGTTAGAAAGGCAAATGCTTAGTAAGCAACGCCCCAGTAGACCATGGCCTTGGCGGGCTTGCCGCAGCAGGGGCACACATCGCTGAGCTGCTCCTGCTCAAAGGGCATGCAGCGGCTGGAAAGTCCGGCCTCTTCCTTCATCTTCATCTCGCAGGCCAGATCGCCGCACCACATGGTCTTGATGTAGCCGGTGTTGGC
>OQVI01002612.1_pt1 | contig 11360 bp, 13 predicted proteins | sample 1691651 | NCBI WGS metagenome assembly OQVI01 (sample SAMN03418287, study PRJEB22391) | human gut metagenome | biome: human-gut; feature: organic feature; material: feces | host: Homo sapiens | place: Italy | collected 2013-04
GTAAACAACGGTAGGAAGGTCATTTCCAGCCGGAGCGGAAATAACAACTTTCTTAGCACCTGCATTGATATGAGCCTGTGCTTTCTCTTTGGATGTATAGAATCCGGAACACTCTAAAACTACGTCTACGTCTAAAGCACCCCATGGGCAATTATTTGCATCTGGCTCTTTGTAGATTTTGATTTCTTTTCCATCAACTGTGATAGAATCTTCTCCAGCAGAAACTGTATCAGCTTTTGCATATTTACCCTGAGAAGAGTCATATTTTAATAAATGAGCAAGCATTTTCGGGCTTGTAAGATCGTTGATTGCTACGATTTCATATCCCTCTGCACCAAACATCTGTCTGAAAGCAAGACGTCCAATACGTCCAAATCCATTAATTGCTACTTTTACTGCCATTTTTTCATTCCTCCTAGAATTAAAATGTATCCGGATCATCCGGTGGTTTATTTTTGGATGTCTCAACTGTTGTCTGTTCATTGATGTCTCATCCAATCTGCTTATATTTTAACGAATATGACTGAGTTTTTCAATAGTTTTCAACCGCTTATTTTAACTTTGTTAATTTTTTCACCATCTTGTTTCTTTTTTTCTCTTTTTTTAGCAATTTGTACAAGTTTTACAGATGTTTTTTCACCAGTTTTGATATTATAGTCCAAGTCTCACTCTGTGTTTTTGTAGTAATTGCATAAAACTTTTTCCTTTTTTTAGAATTTCGATCATTTTTCCTATTCAAAATGCACGGATTGGATTGACAAAAATGTACTGCTGTGCTTATCATAGTTTCAGGAAACCGCATAACCACGCTGTTTTTCAAAGTTTATATTTTGCACAATATATAATATAAGCCTTATATTACCCTTGAAAGGAGACATTTTCATGCTTTGGGATACACATATGCACACTCATTTTTCCGGTGACAGCAACGCCGATCCTGCTGCTATGGCACGTTCCGCCATCGAAAAAAATCTGGCTGGGATCTGCATTACCGATCACCTTGACTATGATTACCCGGATGAACCGGATTTATTCACCATTGATTTTCCTCAATATGAAAAAGGAATCCGTCAGCTGCAGGCTGATTTTTCTGATTCCTTGAACATCAACTTCGGTATTGAACTGGGATTGCAGCCGCATCTGGCAAAGAAGCACCATGAAATACTACAGGAAATGGATTTTGATTTTGTCATCGGATCCTCCCATGTGGTGCACGGCCTCGATCCATATTATCCGGCTTATTATGAAGGACGCAGCGAGCATGCCGCTTATCTGGAATATTTTGAATCCATTCTGGAAAACATCGCTGCCTTTCATGAATTTGATGTATACGGCCACATTGACTATGTGGTTCGTTACGGACCGGAAAAGAACAAAAATTACAGTTATGACAAATACAAAAATGTCATTGACGAGATCCTGCGGCAGCTTATCGCTCACGGTAAGGGTATCGAGCTGAATATGGCCGGATTCAAATATGGTCTCGGGCACCCAAACCCAACGGAAGAAATCCTGCACCGGTATCGGGAGCTGGGAGGTGAGATCATCACCATCGGTGCTGACGGACATGCCCCAGATCAGATTGCCTGGGATTTCGACAAAGTACCACAGCTGCTGAAAGCGGCCGGCTTTGACTACTTTACGGTCTTCACGAAAAGAAAACCGGAATTTCTTCCGGTTTAAATTCAAGTCGAACGCACGTGAGATTTGGGCGTTTTAACACCCAAATCATTTTTTTAAGTCCCTCAATTTTTTTACGCATTGTTTTAACACCTCAACGGTATCGTCCAATTCTTCCGGTGTATTCTGGATACCCAGGGTAAAACGGATAGCCTCATATGCCTGATGTCCGGCATTTCCGATGGCAAGCTGTACATGAGAAGCCTTCTGTTCCCCGGTGGAACATGCAGAAGCGGATGATACACAGATGCCTTCCAGATCCAGCAATGCCACTACCGCCGGACCGTTTACCCCCGCAATGCTGATATTCACATTGTTTGGCAGACGGTTCCGGCGATCCCCGTTGATACTGCTTCCCGGAATTTCTTCCAGCAGCCGCCGGATAAAATAATCACGCAGCCTGCTTTCATATGCCATCTTTTTCTCCAGAATTGCTGCCGAACAGACCGCCGCCCGTCCGATTCCTACAATTCCCGGTACGTTTTCGGTACCGGCCCGCATCTTCCGCTCCTGTCCACCACCATGGATCATCGGCTGAAGCTTCAGTCCCTTTCGGGCATATAAAAATCCGGTTCCTTTCGGCCCGTTAAATTTATGACCACTGGCAGACAGAAGGTCGATATTATCCTCTTTTACATGAATTGGAATCTGGCCGTATGCCTGCACTGCATCCGTATGGAACAGAATCTGTTTCCGATGGGTGATCTGCCCGATCTGACGTATCGGTTGAATACTTCCGATCTCATTGTTTGCATACATTACAGACACCAGCACTGTATCTGATATGATCGCCCGCTCCACCATCTCCGGCTGTACTGTTCCTTCCTTATTCACCGGAAGATAAGTCACACGCACTCCCTGTTTTTCCAGATTTTTACACGTATTTAAGATTGCATGGTGCTCAATAGACGATGTCACAATGTGTGGTCTCCTTCGTTTTCCATTTTGCACGGCATAGCGCAATGCCCAGTTATCGGATTCTGTTCCTCCCGATGTAAAATAAATGGTGTCATCTTCCACTCCCAGTGTGTATGCAATCTGTCCCCGGGCTGTCTCAATGGCGCGCTTACTTTCTTCCCCCAGTTCATATCCGGATGATGGATTGCCATAATATCTGCTGTAATAGGGGATCATCGCATCCAACACTTCCGGAAAAGGCTGCGTTGTGGCGGCATGATCCAAATAAATCAACCGTTTCATATAATCATACCATTCCTTTCGGTTCTGACCGATTTTTCTCTGCATATATTTATAAAAAATCCACAGGCAGAAGAGTTTTCTTTCCAATGAAATCATATGCAAATCCCATGAAACAGAACTTTATATCCGGTACGCTGCTGCTGACACTGACCGGAATTTTAAGCAGGATCATCGGTTTTTATTATAAAATATTCCTTTCCCGCAGAATCGGTGCAGAAGGACTTGGAATTTACCAGCTGATATTTCCGGTATTTGCCCTGATCATCTCTGTATCAGCCGCCGGAATCCAGACTGCGATCTCCCGTTACTGTGCCCAATGCAGACAGAAACGCCAGGCCAGAGCCTATCTGAGTGTCGGACTGTCTGGTTCCCTGCTGCTATCTGCCAGCTGTGTCTGGATCATATGGCACTACGCTCCGCAGATCGGGCTTTCCCTGCTGGAAGATGTCCGGACAGTCCCGCTGCTCCGCATCATGACCCTTTCCCTGCCTTTCGCCTGTATCCACGCCTGCATCAACGGCTACTATTATGGTCGGAAAAAAGCCGTCATCCCGGCCATTTCACAGATTCTGGAACAGGTCATCCGTGTCGCAGGCGTCTGGCTCGTGGCTGACATCCAGATGCAGCGGGGACAGCTTGTGACACCACAGATTGCCGTCTGGGGCATTCTGTTTGGCGAACTTGCTTCCTCTCTTTACTCCGTCACCATGGTCTGCTTTTTTTCAGAACGTACGGAAAATAAAAAGACAGTACCAAATCCATCGGTACCGCCTTCTTCTATCCGGCTGACAAAAATTGCAAAGGATCTGTGCTCTATGGCAGTTCCTCTCACCTGCAGCCGTATTTTGTTAAGTTTATGTCAGAGTGCGGAAGCACTGCTGATCCCGATCAAACTCCGGGATTTTGGTTATGCAAACAGTGATGCCCTGAGCGTCTATGGCATCCTGACCGGCATGGTTTTTTCCACCATTATGTTTCCGTGCGTGCTAAGTAATTCCCTGTCTGTTATGCTGCTTCCGGCCATCGCAGAAGCGAATAGCCGGAAACAGTATAACCTGGTGCAAAAAGCCATCCGGAGAACCACACAGCTGTGTGTCATTCTCGGTCTTGTGTGTACCTCCGGATTTCTGCTGTGCGGAAACTGGATCGGCATCCATCTGTTTCACAACACACTGGCAGGTATTTATGTGCGCACCCTGAGCTGGATCTGTCCGTTTTTATTCCTCGCAAGCACACTGTGCAGCATTTTGCACGGGCTTGGCAAGGCTACCCTCACCATGCTGATCAACCTGGCTGGTGCCGCCATCCGCATTATATTTGTTGTCGCAGGAATCCCCCTCATTGGACTGAGTGCTTACCTCTGGGGCATGCTGGCCAGCCAGATCCTAATCTGTGCGCTCGCATTTTTTTGTCTGCATCATGCACCTGAATATGTGCCTGAGAAGTGAAGCTGAACGCATATTTTTCGGTAAAGCGGACATTCGCAATCCGCTTTCGCTACTTGCTCATGAACGCAGTCGCTTTGCGACCTGTCAGTGGGAGCTTTTAACTCCCACTGACATAAGCATCCCCCTTACCCACCGCTTAGTGCTCTACGCACTTGAAGCGGGGGAATGCTTATTCTGCGTTCATTCTCCGAAGACTTCTCCCAGACGCTCCATTGCTTCCACGATCATACTGCGGGGACTTGCAATATTAATCCGCATAAACCCTGCCCCCTCCGGTCCGAACATAGAGCCCTCATTAAACCAGATTCTTGCATCTTTCAGGATCTTCGCATTCAGTGCTTCCGCAGACAGTCCATATTCCCGGAAATCCACCCAAAGCAGATAGGTTCCCTCCGGCTCGATGAGATGGACTTTGGGCAGATGCTCTGCCAGATAATCACGGATGTATGTAATGTTTCCCTGCAGATATACACGTAATTCATCCAGCCACTGTGCACCATATTCATATGCTGCCTGGCAGGATACCTGTCCGAACAGGTTTGCATCGGAGTAAAATACTTTGTCCATCTCTGCCTGGAAGGTCTTTCTCAGTTCCGGATTCGGGATCATAATATTGGACAGCTGCAGTTCTGCCAAATTAAATGTCTTACTCGGTGCCGTACAGATCACTGCATTGTCTGCATATTCACTCAGTGTACCAAAACTGGTGTGATGATATCCCTCATATACAAAATCACAGTGTATCTCATCCACAATCATGATGACTCCATGCTTTTTACAGATTTCGGCAGCCTGACACAGTTCTTCTTTTGTCCAGACACGGGACACCGGGTTGTGCGGGCTGCAAAGCAGAAACAGTTTTACCTGTTCTTCTGTGATCTTGCGCTCCATATCTTCATAATCCATGTGATATTTTCCGTTTTCCATAACCAGTGGATTATTCACCAGTTTTCGTCCATTTTCTTTTACCACATTGGTAAATGGATGATAAACCGGGCGCTGGATCATAACGCTGTCCCCCTCTTTTGTGTAAGCACGGACTGCTGCTGCCAGCGCAAATACCACACCCGGAGTGACGATCACCCAGTCTTTTTCCACCTGCCATCCAAACCGCTCAGAAAACCAGTTTTTCAATGCATGATAATAGCCGTCACCCAGCATGGAGTAACCGTATATACCACGGTCTGCCACTTCTTTTAACCGTTCTTTCACTTCCGGAACCGTCTCAAAATCCATATCTGCCACCCAGAGTGGTAACGTATCCGCCGGTAATTCTCTTTTTGCAATCATATCCCATTTATAACAGTCCGTTCCATGACGGTCTACTATTTTGTCAAAATCGTATTTCATACGTCCTCCTTAATCCTCGTCAAACAGAAAACGGAGCGGATATTTACAATCCACTCCGTCATTTAAAAAATAGTTCGCTTTGCTCACTATTTTTTACACTCGTGATAAGTACTCGCCTGTTCTTGTATCAATCTTGATTACGTCTCCCTCATTTACGAATAACGGAACGTACACAGTAGCACCTGTCTCAACAGTTGCCGGTTTTGTAGCACCTGTTGCTGTATCGCCTTTGAAACCTGGCTCTGTCTCTGTGATAACAAGTTCAACGAACATCGGCGGCTCAACTGCGAAGATATCTCCGTTGTGAGCAAGCATTGTAACTGCCTCGTTCTCTTTTACGAATTTCAGAGCATCACCGATTGCATCTGCACTCAGAGCGATCTGATCATATGTCTCTGTATCCATGAAGTAATATAAATCACCGTCATTGTACAGATACTGTTTCTCAGATCTGTCAACGTGTGCTGTCTCTACATCCTCTGTCGGACGGAATGTTTTCTCTACAACACCACCGGTTTTAATATTTTTTAATCTTGTTCTGATAAAAGCTGCGCCTTTTCCAGGTTTTACGTGCTGGAAATCATCTACTCTGTATACATTGCCTTCCAGCTCGATTGTAACACCTTTTCCGATTACCTTTCCTGCGTTTGCCATTCAAAAATCCTCCTTGTATGTTAAGACTCTCGGTCTTTTCTTCTATTACCACAAATATATGGTAATTATTACTTCTATCTATTCTATATGAAAAACCGTGATTTTTCAACCTTTTTATAGACTATTCCTCAATTTTATGGATCATATCGATACGTGTCTGATGACGGCCACCCTGGAATTTGGCATCCAGCCATGCATCCACAATTGCTTTTGCAGTCTCACTGCCTACAATTCTGGCACCGAAAGCAATGATATTTGCGTTGTTATGTTCTTTTACGAGACGGGCTGTTACCGGCTCGGAACATACTGCCGCACGTACCCCTTTTACTTTGTTTGCAGCGATAGAGATACCGACACCGGTTCCACAGATCAGCACACCACCGTCCGCTTCGCCTGCTGCTACCATACGTCCGGCTTTCTCGCCGTACTCCGGATAATTACAGCTGTCATGTGTATCTGTACCGATATTGATCACCTCATGACCTTTCTCTTCCAGATATGCCTTGATCTCATTTTTCAGTTCTACTGCTGCATGGTCATTACCAATTACAAGTTTCATTGTTCTTCCCTCCGTTTTTTCATTTATCCTAGGATTGAGTCCTGTCACCGATATCATTTTCATATTCACTGTTTATGTCCGTGACAATCATTTCTCACTCTAATATACTTTTATGTGTCTTTCTGTATCTGCGGTAACCAATCAGCACAATGGCTTCCAACCGCCGTTTTAAAACAATCTGAATTTCTTCCTTCCAGTGGATTTTCTTTACCATTATGGATGGAATTCCTGTCCGATTGGCACCAAACACATCGGTAAACATCTGATCTCCGATAAAAATCGTATTGCCCTTCTCCGTATGCATCTGCTCCATAGCTTTCTCATAATTTTTTGTTGATGGCTTATGCGCATCATAAATATACAGAGAATGCACAGCATCCGCAAATGGTTTTACCCGCGGCTCCTGATTATTAGAAATCAGGCAGGTGGCAAATCCAATCTCATGCAGATGTGCAAAAAGCTGTTTCGCCTGATCATTTGCAGGTGCTCCATGTGTTACCAATGTATTATCAATATCAAAAATCAATCCCCGGTATCCGGACCGGTACAACCGGTCAAAATCACTCTCATATGTAGAGGATACATACAGATCCGGATAAAATTTTTGAAACATAAACCACCTCCGTATTACATGCATAAATTGATGTTTGGGTTAAAAGATGCCATATGAATTGTTTCGTACTCCCACAATTCTAACCTCATAAATTTTATTTATCCAACACTTTTTTCAGTTCTTCCACAAACGAATTTACATCTTTGAACTCCCGGTAAACCGATGCAAATCTCACATATGCCACTGCTTCCAGATCCTTGAGCTTATCCATCACCAATTCCCCGATGACACTGCTTGGGATTTCTTTTTCTTCCATATTGAAGATTTCAGTCTCCACCTCATCAATAAGCTGATTGATCTGGTTAACGGACACCGGGCGTTTGTGGCAGGCGCGCAGTACACCATCCTCGATTTTTGAACGGTTATACTGTTCTCTGGTATTGTCTTTTTTTATAATGATCAGCGGAATGGTCTCCACCTTCTCATAAGTCGTAAATCTCTTTGCACAATCATCACAAAGTCTTCTCCGGCGGATGGAATAATTATCATCTGCCGGTCTGGAATCAATGACTCTTGTATTATCGCTGCTGCAATAAGGGCATTTCATCGCTCTTTTCCTCCGTATTTATAAAATTGCTTAAAGTTTACGCAGACATTTTTCTGCACAAATGTCTACCAGTATTACATCCGGTCCGATCCGAACAATTTTTTTCCAGTCTATGACATATTCCGTGTCACAGCCTACCAGATGAAACCACTTCGGAGGTCCCTTTATGATCATCGCACATATCTGTCCACTGCATTCATCAAATTTCAGATCACAGACACATCCCAGACATTTGCAGTCAGAGACATTGATAACCTCTTTTTTTGAAAATTCACATAAACGCATCCTGCACTTCCCGGATTTTTTTGTTCTTTTATCTTATTCACAGTTGCCAGGAACGTGCATATGATACTGTTTTATGAAGCTATGCTGCTGATGCATCAGATTATTTTTTTATATACGCTTATTCTCTTGTGAACTACCCATTGTTTAAAGCCAATAGGCATCCTGCTTCAATCGTTTTATACATTGAAACGGAACAGGATCACATCGCCGTCCTGTACCACATATTCTTTTCCTTCCAGTCCTACCAGACCTTTTTCACGGGCTGCAGCCAGTGAGCCGCACTCCAGGAGATCTTTGTAGTTTACAACCTCGGCACGGATGAATCCACGCTCAAAATCAGTATGGATCTTTCCGGCTGCCTGTGGAGCTTTGGTTCCTTTTTTGATGGTCCATGCCCGTGTCTCATCCTCACCTGCTGTCAGATAACTCAGCAGACCAAGTAAGCTGTAACTTGCCTTAATCAGTTTTTCCAGACCGGACTGTTTCAGTCCCAGATCTTCCAGGAACATTGCTTTCTCATCATCATCCAGTTCCGCGATCTCCTGCTCAATCTGTGCACAGATAACAAATACTTCAGAGCCTTCCTCTGCAGCCAGTTTGCGTACATTTGCCACATGCGGATTGTTTGCGCCGTCATCAGCCAGATCATCCTCGGATACGTTGGCAGCATAAATCACCGGTTTTGCAGTCAGCAGATTGTAAGAAGCAAACCATTCCTGATCATCTTCATCATCGCCTACCTCAAAGGTTTTTGCCAGCTGACCGTCCTCCAGATGTGCTTTGATCTTCTCTAACAATTCCAGCTCTTTTGCCAGTTTCTTATCCATTCTGGCACCTTTGCTTGTTTTGGCGATACGGCGCTCCAGAATTTCGATATCAGAAAAGATCAGCTCCAGATTGATGGTCTCAATATCACGGGCCGGATCTACACTTCCGTCTACATGAACAACATTTGGATCCTCAAAGCAACGTACCACATGTACAATTGCATCTACTTCACGAATGTTTGCCAGAAACTGGTTTCCGAGTCCCTCACCTTTGCTGGCTCCTTTTACCGGGCCTGCAATATCTACAAACTCAATAACAGCCGGTGTCACTTTCTTGGAATGATACATATCTCCCAGTAATTTCAAGCGCTCATCCGGTACTGCTACGACACCCACATTCGGGTCAATAGTACAAAACGGATAGTTCGCTGACTCAGCACCGGCTTTTGTCAGTGAATTGAACAGGGTACTTTTTCCTACGTTTGGCAGTCCCACGATTCCTAATTTCATTTTCTCTATTTCCTCCTAATTTCAGCTTCTTTCATAAGAAGCCCCAATACAGTACCTTGTATTATACCATAGCATTTTATCTTTGTGAATATTCATTTTCATCTAATCTCCTGTCAATGCACCTCATTCACAACCTAAAAAGCGCCGTATTGCTACGACGCTTTTGTCTTGCATAGAAGCTATTCTGTGAGATAGCTGATACAGCTATGTGCTGCCACATTTCCTTCTCCCACTGCTTTTGTATACTGATACGGACGACCGGTGCAGTCTCCCGCTGCAAAACAGCCGGGCAGATTTGTTTTCTGGGTGCGATCCACTTTGATATGTCCATTCTCAATCTCTAATCCGGAAACGAGTTTGGAGGGCGCAATGGCATTGCGCAGACAGAAAATGCCGTCAAGCTCCAACATCTTTCCGCTTTTTAACACGAGACCGGTTACCCGGTCACTGCCCTTTATTTCCAACGGAAAGTCTTTCGAAATCGTAACATTCTCTTTTTTTATCTGACTGTCTGAAAACATTGGAAAATAAGTTACCTTTGCTGCCAGATCTGCCAGATATTCTACTTCATGCTCATATTTTGGATCATTACACAGTACTGCGATTTCCTTATCTTTGTAGAACATACCATCGCAGGTAGCGCAATAACTGACACCCCTGCCGAGTAACTCGTCTTCACCCTTCAGCAGTTTTGCTGTCATCACACCCATGGCAAGGATCAGTGTTTTTGCCTCGTAGACTTCATTGTCTGCCAGCACCATGTAATACGTTCCGACTGACATAACATTTGTCACTGTCTTTTCTGTAATATCCAGACCGGCGCTCTGTATGTGATCTGTAAAATGAGAAAACAATTCCTGTCCGGTCAGCTCCGGAAATCCCGGATAATTTGTAATTTTTTCTGCTTTCTGCACTTTATCACTCAGATTTTTGGAACCGAACCATACAAAACTTTTTTTGTAAGTTTTCAGGTTCAATGCTGCAGATAAGCCTGCCGGACCGGTTCCGATAATAATACAATCATACATGTTTGCGCTACCTCCGTAATTTTTTTCCTCAACTTAATCACATTTTTTTCTTCTGTAAATCACAGAAACCACAGTTCTTCTTTCGTCGTTGAAATCGACGCCGCACCTGCATCCAATGCAGCAATAATATCCTCTTTATCGGAAATCAGACCGCCTGCGATCATCGGAACGGACAGTGTTTCTGCCATCTGGCGGATAACCTTTGGCATAACACCGGGCATCAGTTCCACACAATCCGGACGAATCGCTTTTGTACATTTTTCCACATTCTCATAGGCTGCGGAATCAATAATAAAAAAACGGTGCACGGTGTATAGCCCAAGTTCTTTTCCACGGCGAATCTGTGGCTGTTTTGTGGAAATGATTCCATCCGCATTTGTTTCTTTTCGAATATAATCCACACTGATCTCACGACTGGAAAGTCCGTTCACCAGATCCATGTGTACAAATGCAAGTTTCCCTGCAGATTTAACATGATCTACGATTTCTGAAATGGTGCAGACATCTCCGAATAAAATAAATACGATGCCACTCTCGGACTGACAGCAACGTGCCAGTCCCTCCCTGTCTCTTGCCGCTGCGATCACCGGACAATCTTCCAACTGTTCCTGAAATGAATTCTGAAGCATGCGTTTCTCCTGTCTTCTTCCCTCTGACTGATACTAATGGCATCTATCGTGAAGCGTAAAAGCAAATATTCTGTGGTGTATGATTACACA
>OQVI01002618.1_pt1 | contig 11343 bp, 10 predicted proteins | sample 1691651 | NCBI WGS metagenome assembly OQVI01 (sample SAMN03418287, study PRJEB22391) | human gut metagenome | biome: human-gut; feature: organic feature; material: feces | host: Homo sapiens | place: Italy | collected 2013-04
GAATCATCCACAATAAGCACTGCCGGAAGATGGCTCAAACCGATTCGGTGAAAACAATCGATACGGAATATTCCCGTCGGGAGCATTTGCATGGCGTATCAAACAGGAAGACTTTTTAAAAGACGTCGACTTCCTCTCCGACTTAAAAATGAGAATAAGTTTAGGTCAGACAGGTAATAGTGAAATCGGGAATAACGCCTTTGAATACTATACGGCAGCATGGCAACAATATGTGTTTGGCAATTCGATTAACACCGGAACGGCAAAATCGCAAATCGCCAACCCAGATTTAAAATGGGAAACAACAACCGAATTTAACTTTGGTTTGGATTTCGGATTCTTCAACCAACGGTTAAGTGGTACATTCGAATATTTTAAAAAAGAAGTGAAAGACCTTTTGGGTTACCGCTCGCTAAAATCATTCATGGAAGTATCTACGGTAGCCGCCAACATCGGAAAAACTCAAAGTACCGGTATAGAAATCTCCTTGAAAAGCCGAAATTTTACAGGAGAATTCAAATGGGACACTGAACTTAATTTCACCCGATATGTAGACCGTTGGAAAGAGCGTAATCACGAAGACGAACTAAGCCCTTGGCAAAAAGCGAATGATCCCATTCGAGCTCACTACGGATACCTATCCGATGGAGTTCTGGGTATAGACGAGACACCTCCCGCTTCCATGCCCAACCTGTTGCCCGGTGAATATAAAATAAAAGACGTAAACGGTTATCTCCGAGACGACTTCGGGAACCTTATACCCGATGAAAACGGAAACGTTCAATACACAGATGCCCCGGACGGGATTATCGATGAAGCGGATATCGTATTATTGGGAACATACGATCCGGGCTTCTCTATCGGATTTGGAAATACATTCGAATACAAAGGCTTCGATCTGAATATATTCTTTTACGGCATGTTCGACCGAATCGTCAACAACGCCACGCGTGGAAAATTCTCCATTCCCAATATTCGTTTTATTCTAAACGGGCAAAACATGATGAAAGAAATATCCGAACGTTGGTCTAGTGAAAACCCACACAGCAAATATCCGTCTGGATTCGTAAGCCAATACCCGCAGCCATCTGATTATCTGTGGGAAGACGCTTGGTTCATACGTTGTAAAAATATCACTCTGGGTTATACACTTCCTCAAAAATGGATACGGAAAGTATTTTCCAGAGCCCGGATTTTTGCAGATGTTTCAAATCCCTTCGTAATTACACCTTACTCTGGCAATGACCCAGAAACCGATTTCAAAGCCGGTTACCCCAATCAACGTACCTATTCTTTTGGAGTGGACATAACCTTTTAATCCTATATGAATTATGAAAACTAAAAATATATTTTTCTCCTCGCTGTTTCTCATAGCAGCATATTCGTGCTCTTTGGAAAACGAAACTTATGATCAACTTGGCTCCGATAACGTGATGACTACCGAAAACGATGTCAAAGCCGCTGTCACCGGGATATACCACGAACTACGTGGCGGAGGCTGGGATCGCTATAATTGTGCATGGGGTTCTCTACTAACTATGCAAATCGGTTGTACCGATGAATGTGACTGCAACTGGGTATGGGACAAACAACTCGATTTTCTGTGGACTGCCGAAACAACCGATTTAGGGCAATTTTATACCGGACTAGTTCCCGCTGTTACCAAAGCAACCTCTCTGCTGGAACGCATGCGAAAAATATCTATATCCGCTCCAATAAAACGCAGATATATGGCCGAGGTCCGATGTCTCAGAGCTATGTGGGCATATGATCTATATGATCTCTACGGAACAGTACCATTAATTACCGATCCAGATATAGCCCTCGATCCTCAAAAAGCCCAATCTTATATGCCAGAACGGCCCTCGATAGAATGGTATGTCAACTTCATAGATACTGAATTAAAAGAAGCAGAAGAAAATTTGAAACCGCCGCAGTCTGCCCTTCCGGGAGGATCCCACCCCCAGAGCGAAGTAATTTTCCCGATACCCAATTTCCCCATGTCGATATGGTCTCCTTCGAATCAAAGGAACAGCGAAGTAATTTTCCCGATACCCAATTTCCCCGAAGGCGGTTTAGGAAACTGTTTCCTCGCACATGCATTACCCGCCGATTATGTATCGCAAAACGGAATAGCATTGACTAAATGGGGAGGTTTCCTTGTTCCCTGGGATTTTTACGACACCTATGATCCCAAAGACAAACGGAGAAATGCTTTGTTGGCGACCTATTGGAATGGGAAAAAGATGGTCGACCGCCGTACTGAATACACAGGTAAACCGGGTGCTGTTCCAATGAAATACCAAGAAAATCCTAGCACGACAGGGCAATGGGATGCCAGCGAATACGTAATAAACCGATATGCCGAAGTAATATTAGCCAGAGCCGAAGCTCTGAACGAAATATACGGTCCGACCCAAGAGGCCAAAGACCTCGTTCATGAAATACGGGAACGAGCATTCGATAATTACAAAGGTAGCAAATACGAAAAAGAGATAAATGACATAACCGATAAAGATGCATTCAGAGCACACCTATTAAAAGAAAGAAGTTGGGAGTTTTGTTGGGAAGGCATGCGTCGCCCCGATTTGATTCGTCATGGAGAACTAATATCCAATGCCATTGCTCGTGGCAAGCTTATGGCCGAACCCAAACACATTCTATATGCAATACCACAATCGGTAATTTATGAAAATCCAAATCTCAAAAATAACGTAGAAGTTTCGCTTTATTAATCAAAAATAACGAAGGTTTTTAGTTATGAACAAATTAAATTTTAAATATCTGTTTCCTAATTTATTCCTATTTTGTATCTGCATGAACCTTACAGCGTGCAGTGAAAAGAACAGTAGCGGAGACAATCTACAATCGGGAGATGAAATAATCTCGTTCGAACCCGACCTGAATACACTTATCCGCAATCCAGCATCGGGTTGGACTTTATACGACGATGCAAACGACTACGTCGCACAAGCGAATACCTATTGGAATCAACAGGGAGCCGCAGCAGAAAAATATGCTTCTATTTTCTATTGGCGTTCCCGATGGTCTGAGCTCGAACCAGAAGAAGGTAAATACGCATGGGAACATGACGAGAATTTCAAAGCGCTCATTCAAGGCGCCCTTGACCGAGGATTGAAATTGGCATTCAGAGTTTACATCGACGGACAAGACAATATTCATAACGGTACTCCCGACTTCGTAAGAGAGGCCGGAGCCAAAGGTTATGCAGTCCATAAGCTCTGGGACCCTGCAAATGAAAACAACAACTGGACTCCCTATGCCGACGACCCCGTCTTTCAGGAAAAATTCGGGAATTTTATCCGTGCTTTCGCCAAAGAATTCGACAATCCCGAACAAGTAGATTTTATCGACGCTTACAATTTAGGCTGGTGGGGCGAAGGGCATCACGTACAATATTTGAACAGCAATAATAAATTCAAAGTGTATCAATGGATTACAGACCTATATGCCGAGAATTTCAAAAATGTTTTGCTTGTCGTGAACTTTGGAACAGAAATAGGATTCGAATATGAAAAACGATTGGCTATCGACAAACACGATTTTTTGACTCGCCGCGACGGAATCGGCAGTTATTGGTTCCAAGATGCAGAAGTCAATATCATCAACTCGCTTTTCCCACAAAAAGCATTCATAGCTGAAGGCTGCTATTGGGGAGGAAATTCCGACAGCTATCAACCGTGGAACACCGATCCGCTTTATGCCGACAAATTCAAATCATGGTCCGACTTTTATGCTCAGGCTTATAAAGACGCTATACGAGGACATGCCAATACACTCGATTTGAGAGAGGCTACCGAAACCAGAGGTTGGATAACCCACGCCAAAGATTTGGTAAAAGACTTCATTAGTAACGGTGGATACAGATTAACCCCTATCCAAATAGAATATCCAGTATCGGTACAAATGGGAAATACATTATCCATAAAGCATATATGGCGAAATAGCGGGGTAGGCGTATGTCCCAACAATAACAAAAGATGGAACTATAAATATAAAGTTTCATTTGCCCTACTCGATCCCGAAAGCCATGAAATAAAACAACGGATCACCGATGAAAACGCAGAACCGTCGGCATGGATAAAAGGAACCGATAAAACGTATAAAACCAGCGAATCTTTAATTGTCCCAGCCGGACAATACATATTGGCAGTTGCCATTACAGACGATACCCAAAATCAAAAACCGGGATTGAATCTTGCCGTAAAAAACGGGAAATTCATAAACGACTGGCTACAAATCGGTACTATACAAATCACTAAATAATTCATCAACCCTAAAAACACAATTACAATGAAAAAATCACTTTTTTATTTAACAGCAGCACTACTCATTGCTACGACCTCATGTTCCGAGGACAACAATGACAATGACCCCAAAGGGCAAGAGAGTAACATTACACTATACGCGCCCGACGATTTGGAAGAGTTTGATCTTTTGTACGAAAATCCTACACGAAAACTGAAATTCGAATGGGAAGGCGATAAAGAAGGAGCTACATACGCTCTTATATTCAGCCTCGATGAAGAGATGAACAACATCGAGAGAATTGATATCGGAACCGAAATGTACACATCTCTCACCCATCAAGACCTCGACGACTTACTCGGTAAACTGGGCGTAGGCGAATACAAAAGAGGTGAATTATATTGGGCGGTCGAAAGTGAAAACGAAGGAACCTTGTCCCGCAGCGAAATTCGCAGCATGAAATTGTTCCGTTTTTATAAACCTTTCATCGATCCTCGTGACAACGAAGAATATCGCGTATGTCGTGTTTTCGATCCTATATCCGAAGATTATGCCGTATGGTTGGCCGACAATTTAAGAGCGACGACCTATTCCGACGGAACTCCTCTTGGAGAAAATGATGTAAAATTCTATACTCCCCAAGAAGGAGAAGACGAATCTTGGACAAAAGTTTTCGGAGGGTATTACACATGGACCGCCACCATGCGGGGCACTCGTGGAGCAGAAGAAGGTGAAAAAATTCAAGGTATAGCGCCCGAAGGTTGGCACATACCGACTAAAACTGAATGGGACTTCTTAATCAATGCTTGCGGTGACCCCACTATGCCCGCCACCATATTAAAAGAAAAAAGCTATTGGGATCCTAATGCCGGAGATGTCGGTATGAACTCTATCGGATTCAATATGGCTGGGACTGGATACATTTGGAGCATCCCTGAAAACAATGTAATAGAAGCCTTTGCCAATACCTATTTCTGGACCTCGACAGCTCCCAAAGACGGAGATGTGTACCCGTGGAATCCCGATCCCGTAAACTTCCCCAATCAGGGAGTAACATACGGATTCACACTTAACGATTCAGGAGCCGCCCTTTATCCTTACGACAGGAACAGAGGATATAGTGTCCGCTGCGTATTAGATTAAACTATCGCTATACGTTATTGCCGAAGGATTCGGCAATAACGTATAACATACTTATCCTAACCCCGATAACTGAATATCATGAACATCAAAACCTCAATTGCAATAGGGCTACTCATACTCCTACTTTGTTCTAATTGCACCAACGTCAACAAAACCAACCAACCGGAATCCACCGCAATATTAGCCGAACGCCCACCGATGGGTTGGAACAGCTGGATATGCTTTGGAACTTCTGTAACAGAAGACGAAGTTAAAGCCAATGCCGACTTCATGGCCGAAAATCTGAAAAAATACGGTTGGGAATACATTGTTATCGATGCCGGTTGGTATGCGCCCGGCATGGAGACTTTGGAGCAATATGAATCGGCAACGCCACATCAAATCATCGACAAATTCGGACGCCTCATCGTCGATGCGGAAAAATTCCCATCTGCAAAAAACGGAGAAGGGTTGAAACCTCTCGCCGATTATCTGCATAGCAGAGGCTTAAAATTAGGTATACACATCATGAGAGGCATTCCCATTCAAGCTGTCGAAGCTAATACACCCATAAAAGGGACATCATATCGAGCACGAGACATTGTCAATACCGATTCTCGATGCAAATGGTATTTCGGATTTTATGGGATAGACACGAGTAAGCCCGGAGCTCAGGAATACTACGATTCGCTTTTCGAACTTTATGAATCATGGGGAATAGACTATGTAAAGGCCGACGATTTACTATCTCCCATTTATGCACACGACGAAATAGAAGCGATAACCAAAGCCGCAAGAAAAGGGAAAAGGCCCATCGTCCTGAGCCTTTCTCCTGGTCCTGCCCCTGTCGAGAACATAAAACATTTGCAAAGCGTAGCCCAACTATGGCGCATTTCCGAAGATTTCTGGGACAACTGGGAGGCCCTGAAAGAACAATTTCCACTTTGCCGGAAATGGCAAAAGTATATTTGTAAAGGGCACTGGCCCGACGCCGATATGCTCCCCATAGGCCCAATGGCACAAAGAGCCATGAGAGGAACTCCCCGAATGAGTAATTTTACACCAGACGAACAATACACAATGCTCACACTATGGGCCATGTTTAGATCCCCTCTGATGATTGGCTGTAATCTACCCGAAATAGACGATTTCACGCTAAACTTGATTACAAATAAAGAGGTACTTGACATTAATCAATATTCCAAAGGAAATAAAGAATTGTTCGATCGAAATGGAATAATCGCTTGGTATGCTCAAAGCGAAGACGAATTGACCCACTATATCGCCATATTTAACACTACCGATAAAGATATAGAATCTTACACCTTTCCACTACAAACCATAAATTATATCGGAGACGGTGTGCGTCCTTCGGAACGAAGGAAAGGATATGCAACAGCGATGATCGCATTAGCGTTAGACGAGTGCAGAAAGCTGGGAATTGAAAAGGTACTTATGGTATGTAATAAGGAAAATACCGGTTCAGCAAAAAGTATCCAGAACAACGGAGGAGTTCTGGAAAATGAGATAAACGTAGAAGGTGAGACGGTACAGCGTTACTGGATACAGCTGTAGAGGTTACAATCAACTTAAAAATTTGCGTGCCAATTAAGCAAAACTATGCTACAATGAAACGAGCGATAATTTCATTTGCAGATTCAGATAAAATGGAACTATCAAAAATGCTGTTCTGACAAAAATCAGGACATTACAGAAATGAAAATACAGGAGGACAAAGGGCTGACTATGGAAAATATTTTTTCCCAGGAAAAAGTAATCGTCATCGACTTCGGCGGTCAGTACAACCAGCTGGTTGCAAGACGTGTCAGAGAATGTAACGTTTACTGTGAAATCTATTCCTATCGAACAGACATCGAGCAGATCAAAGCCATGAATCCAAAGGGAATCATTTTGACCGGAGGACCAAACAGCTGCTACGAGCCGGATTCACCAACCTATACCAAAGAATTATTTGAACTTGGTATTCCGGTTTTGGGACTTTGCTATGGTGCACAGTTAATGATGCATGTGTTAGGCGGTAAAGTTGAGAAGGCACCGGTGCGTGAGTATGGTAAAACAGAAGTAATGGTGGATACAACTTCTCCATTATTTGGAAATGTGGCACCGACGACCATCTGCTGGATGAGCCACTTTGATTATATTTCAAAACCAGCACCAGGTTTTAACATTGTTGCACACACGGCAGACTGCCCGGTTGCAGCAGCAGAAAACAGAGAAAAAAATTTATATGCGATCCAGTTCCACCCGGAAGTACTGCACACCGAAGAGGGAAGCAAAATGCTCCACAACTTCGTAAGAGGCGTGTGTGGATGTGCCGGAACATGGAGAATGGATTCTTTCGTTGAGAGTACGATTAAGGATATCCGAGAAAAAGTCGGTGATGGAAAAGTACTTCTTGCATTATCCGGCGGTGTAGATTCCTCTGTTGCAGCAGGACTTTTATCCAGAGCCATTGGAAAGCAGCTCACCTGCGTATTCGTTGACCACGGTCTTCTCCGCAAAAATGAGGGAGATGAAGTTGAGAGCGTATTCGGACCAAATGGTCAGTTCGATTTAAACTTCATCCGTGTCAATGCACAGGAGAGATACTACAACAAACTTGCAGGCGTTACAGAGCCTGAACAGAAACGTAAAATCATCGGAGAGGAATTCATCCGTGTATTTGAAGAGGAAGCAAAGAAAATTGGAGCTGTTGATTTCCTTGCACAGGGAACCATCTATCCAGACGTAGTGGAAAGTGGTCTTGGCGGTGAATCCGCAGTGATCAAATCCCACCACAACGTAGGAGGACTTCCTGATTTCGTTGATTTCAAAGAGATCATTGAGCCACTCCGCAACCTGTTCAAAGACGAAGTCCGCAAAGCAGGTCTTGAACTTGGCATTCCGGAAAATCTTGTTTTCCGTCAGCCATTCCCAGGTCCTGGACTTGGAATTCGTATCATCGGTGAAGTGAATGCAGACAAAGTCCGCATTGTACAGGATGCCGATTACATCTACCGCGATGAGGTGGACAAAGCAGTTGCTGCCTACAAAAAAGAGCACGGCAAAAATCCATCCTGGATGCCAAACCAGTACTTTGCAGCCCTTACCAACATGCGTTCCGTTGGTGTTATGGGTGATGAGAGAACTTACGACTACGCAGTTGCACTGCGTGCAGTCAATACGGTTGATTTCATGACAGCCGAGTCTGCCGAGATTCCGTTTGCAGTACTTCAGACGGTTATGAGCAGAATTATCAATGAGGTGCGCGGAGTGAACAGAGTATTCTATGATCTGACGAGTAAGCCACCGGGAACGATTGAGTTTGAATAATTAAAAATTTCTGGAAAGCCTTATAAACAGGGCGTTTCCGAGCGAATAAAGTTCTATTTGATAACAAAATGATAACACTGGATATTTTTGTATTATTTATTAGGTATCCTGCGGTTATCGAGTAATATGTGTGAAACCGACAAAAAAGGTCTTACTGAATTGAGTGAAATCAATTTGGTAAGGCCTTTTTCGTCGGCTTTTATTTTGCGCTTTTTGGATAGTTGTAACGCCACTGGTCATATTCTTCCTGAGTGATCTCGCCGGATTTGAGTTTTTCTGCCTGTTCCTGCCACGCATGGAACATATCGAACATGGAAAGGTAGGTGGTTCCCTTGGATTTGTCCAGCCGGAGACAAAGTTCTCCGTCAATCTCATCAATGTGAAGTCCGTAAAGGTCCTCTAAGGTAAATAAGGTATGCATCAGTCCAACGTAACTGTCAATATCCGGGACAGCAAGAGCATGAGGGGATACTTCAAAAATATCAGCCAATGCGTTCAGATATTTTTCTTTTGGACTGCGTGCCCCTTTTTCATACTGTGCAATGCGGACATCAGCCTGTGAATCACTGAATCCAAGCTGTTGACCCAAATATTTCTGCGTGAAACCACGCAGAAGTCTGAAATGGTGGATTCTTTCGCCTATTGCCATATGTTTATATCTCCTGTCTTTTTCTTGATAGGTTGAGTATAGCATATCCAAATGGTAGAGACAAGAAAATCCATACAAAAAAGTATGGGTAAATGTATTGAAAGCACTTGACCCATACAGAATAGTATAGTATAATTTAACCAATACAAAATAGTATAGTAAAAAGAAAGGAGAAATTTTCTATGAGTAAAATGTTTATGAATGTGAAAGAGGTCATGGAAGTCCTGGAAGTATCGGAGTCCTATGCATACAAGCTGATGAAAAGGCTAAACAGGGAATTGCAGGCAATGGGATGTCAGACAATCGCAGGAAAAGTTGACCGGAAGTATTTTTATGAGCAGTTCTATGGAACAAGATCGAATGATGGGAGGAATTAGGAATGGCAATTTACAAGAATGACAATGGCACCTGGTATGTAATGATTCGTTATCAGGACTGGACAGGTGCAAGAAAACAGAAATGCAAACGAGGATTTTCTACAAGAAAAGAAGCTGCGGACTGGGAATTACAATTCAAATTACAGAAGAAAGCAAGCGTGGATATGACAATGGAAAGCTTTTGCACTATGTATGAAGAAGATGTCAGACCTTCTTTGAAGCAGAGTACCTGGCTTACAAAAGAAAATATTATTCAGAAAAAGATTCTTCCGTATCTTGGAAAACGTAAAGTATCGGAAATTACAGCTAAAGATGTGATGGACTGGCATAACCAGATGAGAAAACTGAAAACGAAAACAGGAAAACCGCTTTCGCCAACGTATCTGAAAACGATACATGGACAATTAAGCACTATTTTTAATCATGCAGTGAAATATTACGATCTTAGCATTAATCCGGCAAGAAAAGCTGGGGCACTGGGAGAAGAAGAAGGCAAGGAAATGTTGTTCTGGACAAAAGAGGAGTATAAGCGATTTGCAGAAGAAATGATGGACAAACCTCTTTCCTACTATGCTTTTCAACTGCTTTACTGGTGTGGAATTCGTTCGGGCGAGCTGCTTGCTTTAACACCAGCAGATTTTAATTTCAAAAAGAAAACGCTTCGGATCAATAAGTCCTATCAGCGTTTGAAAGGAGAAGATGTAATCAGTACGCCAAAGACAAAGAACAGTGTACGGACAGTCATAATGCCACAGTTTCTGTGTGATGAAATGCAGGACTGCCTGAAATTATATTACAGTTTAAAGCCTGACGACCGCATTTTTCCGGTAACAAAATATTATCTGAATCATGAGATGGAAAGAGGCTGTAAAGCGAGTGGGGTAAAGAAAATCAGAGTTCATGATCTCAGGCATAGTCATGTATCCCTGTTGATCAATATGGGGTATACCGCACTAGCAATCGGAAAAAGGGTTGGACATTCAGCAGAAAAGATTACTTACCGGTATGCACATCTGTTTCCGTCGGTACAGCAGGACATGGCAGAGCAGCTGGATGCGGAAAATATGGATGAAGAATTAAATGAAGTAGAAGGAGGACTTGCAAATGTCGGCTAAATGTCTGGATCAGCAGGGACGTTGGAGAAATAAAGTTGTAGCATTTCGGATGTCACCGGAAGAAGATGAACTTCTGGAGACGGCAGTACGGCTATCGGGATTAACCAAACAAGAATATATTATCCGAAGATTGCAGGAAAAAGAAGTTGTGGTTACAGGAAATCCCAGGGTGTATAAAGCTTTGAAGAAGGAACTTGAAAAGGTACTGGGTGAGCTGAAACGTCTGAAAAAGGGAGAAGATGTGCCGGAGGATTTATTGGAAGTGATTCGGCTTATCACAATAACAATGGCTGGAATGAAAGCGGAATAAAAGAGCCTTTAAGTGTCGGCAAACACCTAAAGGCAGGGATTTGGTAGAATACTCTTCCAAAAAACTTCTATGAGTATTCTATCAAAAACCACTCTTTCTTTCAACGGGAAAATAAGGAGGATTTGATGGAAAACAAAAGAACAGAAACAAATAAAACAGTACAGAAAA